>ENA-ORDC01000773-ORDC01000773.1-marine-metagenome-genome-assembly--contig:-NODE-773-length-27964-cov-3.265930_pt1 | contig 27964 bp, 29 predicted proteins | sample MGYA00237783_ERZ508515 | MGnify/ENA primary metagenome ERZ508515 (study PRJEB26186, sample SAMN06268792) | marine metagenome | isolation source: Eden Landing Ponds, San Francisco, CA, USA | place... | reverse complement strand
GGTGGCCGCCGATGAAGCCGGCGCCGCCGGTGACGAGGACCTGCATACCACAGTGATGTCTGAAGGGAAGTAAAAAGACGACGGACCGCACGAGTGACCTCTCGGAGATGCGATCAAAATATAGTTGATCATCGACAATTAATGGTCTCGTATGCCTTCCTCCGCGGAGGTCCAGAATCAACTCGCCGATCTCAAGCCGCAGCTTGAGAAGAAGTATCCTATCAGTGAACTCGGTGTATTTGGTTCGTATGCGAGGGACGAACACCGTCCGGATAGCGATCTCGACGTTCTCGTGACCTTCGATGGCCCGGTGACGCTATTCGATCTCGTTCGCCTGGAGAACGACATCGCGAGTCGACTGGAAATCGACGTTGACCTTGTCACCAGTGGCTCGTTAAAACCACGAATCGAATCGAGCGTTACCAACGACGTGGTCTATGTCTGACGGGGTCGTCGATTACGCCAGTTGATTATTCTGCAAATGTCGCTCGGACGACAGCACAGATTCACCTAGAACGCGTTCGATTTCTCGACTCGGCGCACCGAAGCGCTTGTATACATTAGATACATTGTAAACACCATGGGATCCATCTCGGCACGAGTCCCAGAAGAGCTAGAGGCCGAACTCGAGGCGTATCTCGAGGACGAACACCTGGACCGGAGTACGGCCGTTCGAAAACTCCTCGCCGAGGGACTCGAAGAGTGGCGGCGCGAGCGCGCCCTCGAGCACTTCGCGGCCGGGTCCATCTCGTTCAGTGAGGCCGCCGAACGAACGGACCTGTCGGTGTGGGACTTCGCCCAACTCGCGAAGGATCGGGACATCACCTGGGTTGCAGACGACTACCTCGACGCGGACCTCGAGGCACTGTGAATGTGGTCCTTCGACGCGACGCCGCTCATCTATCTTGCAAAAGTCGATCGATTGTCGCTCGTTCGGGATCTTCCCGGGCGCTGCGTGATCCCCGAACGAGTCTTCGAGGAAGTCGTCGACGTCGGTATCGAGGAGGGGTATCCCGACGCACGTCGCATCGAACGCAGCGTCGAGGCCGACCGCTTCGACGTCGTGACGGTCGAATCCAGCCCGCTTTTCACCCGGCTTCAGCGCAATGACAGCCTCAGCGACGCAGACGTTGCCGTCCTTGTTTGCGCTGAGGGTACCGACGGCGTGGCGGTGATAGACGAGACGTATGGTCGTGACGTCGCGGCGGCCGAAGGAATTACCACCCGTGGAACGGCGTACATCGTCTTGCGATGCGTGAAAGACGGAGCACTCGGCGCCGAGGACGGACGTTCAGTGATTGATTCGATGATCGAGAAGGGGTGGTATTGCTCGCCAGCGGTCTACGCGAAGATCGTCGCAAAACTCGATTCACTTTCGGACTGAGACGCGGGCGGCGCCCGACAGCCTGGCTGGACCGTTTGTGCGACGACCGAGAAGCGAGATGGCGGACTCACGGCCGGGACTAGCAACGATGGTGAGCGACTCGACGCAACGGACAAGCGGGTCCAGCGCACAGAGATTCACGAATCCCCTGCACGGCTGTATTCTCGGTGGCCCGCTGCCGGTCTCCGCAGTTGGAACAACCCCTCCTTGACTCCGCCAACGGTGTCGGACCACAGGTATCGGCCGGGCTTTTGTAGCCCCGACTCGACCGTCGGACTGTGCAGAACGTCACGGATCGCGTCCGGAACCCCTTCGGCATGGAGTTCCCGTGCGAGGACTCCGTTCCGGGCTACGGCGACGCCAACGCCGACTTCCACGTCGTCGGCGACCACCCGGGCGTCCACGGCGGCGAGGAGACCGGTATCCCCTTCACCGACCGCGACTGGTCGGCGGCCTTCTTCGAGGCACTCTCGGAGGCGACGCTGGTCGGTGACGTCGATCTCGCGTCCGGGGCCATCGAGACCAACCGGACGTTCTTCTCGTACCTTCACGCGTGCGTCCCGGAGCGATCAGGTCCGGAGACCGCCGACTACGCCAGGCTGGAGCCGTACTTCGACGCCGAACTCCGCGCGATCACTGCCGACGTCCTGCTCCCGGTCGGCGAGCGGGCGACCCGTCACGTGCTCGCGGACTATACGGCGAGGGATCCGGCGCTCGCCGACGACCTCGACGATCTGCACGCCAACGAACTCCATGGCTCCGGGTGGCTGATCGTGCCGATCAGGGAGCCCGCCGAGTGGGGGCCTGAGGACGGCCGACACCTCGTCGAGGGACTGACCGAACTCCAGCGGACCGACTACCACCGGATGGCGGACCTGGGGCGATTCGTCGCGGGACCGGAGTCGTACTACGTGCGGTGATGTTCGACCGAGAGGCCGTCTAGTTCGTCGAGCGCCCGCTCGAAGTCGACGTCCGAGAGCGCACCGAACCCCGTCTCGAATCCCCCGGTTCGGTCCGTTACCCGCTCGATGAGGGCCGAGAAACTCTCGTCGGGCCGTTTGTGGATGCCCTCTTCTCGCGCTTTCTGGACGGCTTCCCGATGGCGCTGGCGGACCCTCTCCATCTCGTCGGGATTCTCGTAGTAGTATGCGAGGGCACGATGGACTGCAGCAGGGGAAATCGAAAGCTGATCGGCGACGGTAGTCGGTGCGCGGTCACCGTCGATGACCATCTCGGCAATTTGCCGGACGGAGATTCGTCGACCATCGAGTCGGGGCTCACCGCCCATGACGTCGTCCGTCGAGACGATACCGTCCATAGAGATAGTTTGTCCATCAGGGGATTTAAAAGGTCGCACGTATCGACTTGGGATCTTTGGCCTGTCGTCACCTCTGATACCTGCCAGTGGGTGTTCTCGTATCTTGGAGCGGACACCGCGCAGCGGCAGCCTACGTTACTCCGCGGCTGCGTCAGTGGTAGACTGGGCGGCCCCGTCCGACCCCTCACCCTCCAGCCGCCGCTCGGCCTCCTCTCGGTCCTCGGGGTAGCCGACGTCGATGCGCCAGCCGTCCATCCGGATGGCGTCGATGGTCCGGCCGGACTGGAGCAGGAGGTCGACGGCGTCGCTGATCTCGTACTCGCCGCGGTTGGAGGGCTGGACGAGGTGACAGGCGTGGAGGATCGCCGGCGTAAAGGTGTAGAAGCCGGTCATCACCAGATTCGAGGGCGGGTCCTCTGGTTTCTCGATGACGTCGGTGATCTCGCCGTACTTGTTGGTGTCACAGACGCCGTAGCGGGAGGCCTCCTCCCAGGGGACCTCCTCGACGAGGAAGGCCGCATCGGCCCGGTCCTCGCGCTGGCGATTCAAGACGTCCTCCAGGTTGGCCTGGAAGACGTTGTCACCGAGCATCAGCATGAAGTCGTCGTCGATGTGGTCCGCGACTGTCAGCAGGGCGTGTGCCAGTCCCTTCTGTTCGCGTTGGTGGGCGTAAGTGATCGGGATGCCGTCGAACTCGTCGCCGAAGTGGGTGATGATGGCCTCTTTCTTGTACCCGACGACGACCAGCAGTTCGTCGGCGCCGAGATCGGCCAGTTGCTCGAAACAGTGGGTGAGGATGGGTTTCCCCGCGACCTCGACCATCCCTTTGGGCTTGTCCTCGGTGAGCGGCCGGAGGCGCGTCCCTTCGCCAGCGGCCAGCACGACGGCTTTCATTGGCTGTGACTGGCTCGCGCTGTGGGAAAACTCTTGTTCTCCGGACGAACGCCGGGTGTGCCCGGCCGGGCTACGATCGGTCGTCGCCGTCCTCGCGTTCCTGACGAATCGCTTCGGCGACGTCGGCCACGTGCCGCTGGTGGGACGCAGTTGTCTGGACACGTCTGGCAGCGGTCAACTGAGATTCGACGATCGCATTCTGCTGGGGTCCCCACGTCGACGGCGGTTCGTTTCTGATGTACTCGACCCACCGCTTGATGCCCTCGACTCGACGCTCTCTGTCCCCCTCGTGTTTTTCGTCGAGGCGTTCGCGCACGTTTGAGTCGCTCATATTCAGAGTTGACATCGAGTCGAGTTGGCCAGTTTTCGAGACGCGAGACACTAAGACTTTCCTCGAATAACGTGTAGAGGTGAACAGCGTCCTCGACGTCTTTCTGGGCCCCCAGGTAGAGTTTGTACGCAATCTGGAGTTCGAGCGGCCCGATCGGAATCGTCTCGCCACCGATCTGTGCCGAAATCGGGTTCTGTAGCGACGCACGGTCGAACTCGTCGCGGGCGAACTTGACTTCGAGATGTGGCGTTATCTGGTCCTCGGGCGCGGCCCAGATGGTGTCGCCGCTGTCGAGCATTTCGTAGGTCGACGAAAGTGGCATCGCCGGTCCCCAGTATCCTTCCTCGTCCAACGTGGTCGCTAGTTCTGTCGCGGTCTCCTCGTCGATCTGTTCGATGAACACGTCGACGTCCTCCGTGGACCGTGCTCGACCGGCAAGTATCGAAACGTAACCCGCAATGTAGACGTGTCCGATCTCCAGCCGATTCACCGCGTTTTGGGAATAGAGTGCACGAGTTCGATTGTTTCCGGATGTGTGGAGTGATATTGCCCGAGAGATAGGGGAGTAAAAGGTGATGTTACCCGATAGAGATGGGGTGGAACCAGATCGAGGGTAATTGCAAACAGCGGCCAAAAGGTATTTATGTGGATGGGGGAGGGTGCGAGAACGAGTTTTCTAATATCAATATCTGATATTGGGTCGCAACTTCTACGAATTGGGCTATGAAGGCTAGGAATAGAGTATCGGAAAAAATAACTGGTACAATATGACCCTAATGATGGAAGATGTGTTGTCCGGTTTCTGTCACCAAACGTGGGCCAAGCGAATCGCCTGTTTTCAGCAGTATTCAATCCTATATCAAGTGTATCTACCCACAGAAAATGTCCCTAATGTAAATTATCCTGTGTTGGGGATAATGTTTCCGGGAGCTCCAGCGAGTGCTGGAGACTGTTTAACACTATTTCCTACTTGGTCGCGAATTCTCGCTGTGTTCGCCGTCAGGTCCGTGCTGAACCCCGAGGTCGTCCCCCATGAGCAATCAGTGGACTCCAGAAAGCGTCTTCGATATCTTGGCCGATAAGAAGGCGCGTCAAATCTTAGCCGCCACGAATATCGCCCCTCGGTCCGCTAAGGAACTCGTAGATATTTGTGATGGCAGTCTTTCGGCCATCTATCGCCGAATCGATGTGATGACTGAATACGACATGCTTGATGAGAAAATGCAACTCTCCACTGACGGCCACCACAGTAACAAGTACACACCCAAATTCCATAATGTCGATGTGAAGTTAGATCGGGGCAAAATCGTTGTAAAATTCGAGGATCTTGAATTCGAGGAAGAGCTATCAGAAGAGCGTGAGATCGTCTAAATAGCTGCATTTGCGCCAATTGAGCAAAGGCTGGTGTCTACAAGGCAGGCAACCGAAGGTCTTAGAGTTAGAATGGTGTTCCTTCTTGACCGGAAGTGTACTATCAGATGGGTTCAATCATAGGATATTATTGTGAGGGCTTTGGTCAGAGTTAGTTACCTGGCAGAAGTTGATAGGGGTGAGTCCTATGCTAAACCGAGAGGAACTTGGTATTTGAAGACGGGAAAGCGGGAATTCCCGGTCATCTTGTTTCTACCGGTGGTTACACAACGTATAGAGGTCGGTCGGAAAGTTCCCCCAGTATATTAATTTGGCGGGCGGTTGTTGCTGGGGCTGGAATTGTCTACAGATACTTACTCCTCAACGTAATAATGAACACTCGCCGCTATTGAGGCGGCAAAGGGTTGCTCTCTCACCACGAGTGAGTTTCCGAAACCCATTCCCACCCCCACCCCACCCGTTTCTACTAGTCCCGGAGAGGCTGAAGGATCGCCGTGATTGATGCGGGTTTTCGAAGCGACACCGGAGACACGAATGAGAGATAGAGAAGCCTCCAGCTCTTCTATGGGTATTTGATTCTATTGGTGGTTGTAGTTATCACTGGAGTTTTCTGCAACATTGTTGATGGAACTGGGCTAAACAAATGATGCCGCGATTCGCGGTTCGCGGCTGTCACCCCCGACACACCCTACTGCAAACCTGCGACCCACCCAATTGGCAGTAGAAGGGGTGGCAAAGGACCGTCATCGATTGCCATCGAAAACTCCGGTCCTTTGCCTTCTGCGTCTGTTGTCGCAGGATGGGACACGGCAAATCAATGATGATCGAACTGGCTAAGATATGTAATCAGCCCATTTGATGATTTTCAGTGACGAATTACAAGGGATGACCTTGGAATTTCTGTAGGATAGCATCCATTCCAGTCTCGGGGCGAGGGGTGTAGAAAAGAAGGTAACCGGTATTTCGACCGGATAGACGCTCACCCGAACGGACAAAGAGAGGGCCGCTACGTCACAGAGGTGTATGGATAAGACGGAGCAAACCGTACTCCCCTCGTTCGTGGGGTAGGACTACATTTCCAACGACTTACTTGTCTACCTCGGGTACTGAGTTCCTGGACGTCACAGAGAAGGGGAACAATATCTGGTGCGAGATTTGAATGGTCTCCTTCTTAATCGATGCTAGATAGTCGGTAGGTGACTGAAGCAGTGGATCACTGTGATTTTGACGTGTTGGAACAGATTCTGACACTGTATAGAGATATGTGAGCCGGACGACAGCACCTTGGAAGAGCTTTTGGAGAGTATTCCAGCCATTACTGGAATTCTGTGAGTGAATTATAGTGTTTCTACCGGATGCTTTCCTATGGGGATGCATCGAACAAAGGTGGAGTATGCGAAAGGAGGGGATGTCCACATTTCTGTGGCCATTGCCGAGGCGATCACTGACGTGTCGGAGGGTGACGTGACTGACGTCGGACCGCTCTATGAGACGGTGGACACCGACGCTATCGAACAATTGTTCTGCGAGGGAGAGGTCCCCGATACGACGGAACTCAGGTTCCCGGTCGGCGAGTATCAGGTGTCAGTCCACGGATCGGGCACTATCGAAGTGGAACGATTCGAATGAGTACGACCCATCGTATCGATGCAGTTCTTCAGAAGAACGTCTTCGGAGAAACCCATCTGTTCTGGTGGGTTGCGGTTCTATCGTGGGGCGTCGGTGATATCGCCACCACGACGTATGGGCTCATGCAATTTGACAGAAGTTTCGAGATGAATCCGTTTCTCGCCATTGCGATCGCCGAGTTTGGTGTCTCGGCTATGATCCTGATCAAACTCGTCGTGCTCTTCGTTGCAGTGCTTTGCTGGCGCTACTGTCCAAGCCCACACCGATTAGGTATTCCCCTGGGGATATCAGTTGTTGGCATCATAGTGACGGCGTGGAATTTTCAAGTCATAGTACAAGCTCTATAAACCTCACATGTCCCCAACGAGTCGGCAGTGATCGGAGAGCGGAGAAATTCAAAGGTAGGATCGGAAAAATATACCAACGTACAGAGAGTGCATGAGACAGATCTGAAGCAGTTTATCGGTAGCGCAAAGGGAGAATTCCAGCCGTGGCTGGATTAACTGTTCTAATTTACAAGATCACTTGTCGTAACTAAGCGTATGAGTGTGGAGAGCTTCGAACAGCATTCATGGATCGATGACCTTCTGAAGAAACCACCCCAAGTCACTCCAGAAAAGTACCTCGAATTCTCTCGGATGCTGGTCGAACAGATCGAGGAGGACCTCCGTTTCGCGTGCTACTATAATACTCAGGAAACTGAGCTATATATCGTAAACCGTGACCTCATCGATGTAGACCTCACCTCACGAATTCGCAAGTTGCACCGCCGTGCACTAGAGGATTTCTCGATGACCGGGCCAGCGTTCGAGGAAGAATACGGCGAGGCACAAATTTACGTTGTCGTACATGAGGACGTCGTTGTTCTGAATTTCCGGGACGAATCGGGGAATGAAGGGGTTATCGCGACGCTCGAGTACCCGGGTGGGTTTCTGGATTTCCTCTGAAAATACGTTCGAGCAGACGTTTGAGTTGTGATTGTAGAAAATTGGTCCTTTCAGATTGATCGAACTCTGAGATTAGGGAAGGGTGACGGACCATTTGGTCTCTACAGTACGGTAAGAAACTCCTTCGGGAGCCGCTGAGTTACCTGTCGCCTCGAATACGGAGGGACTAGGTTTCCTTTCTTAGGAGGTAGAGTATGGGGAGACCAATCGCTAGAATCGCCACTAAGACAACGAGTGGAAGCAAGTTGGTCCCACCACCAATTTCGCCTGTTGGAGAGGGTTCTGGTGAATCGGTTCGGGGTTCATCAGATGGGGACATGGGGGTATCCTCCTGCGTGGGGGACGAAGGCGTTGCTTGATCGGACGGCGTTCCTGTTGGCGTGGAAGATGGTGACGATTCTGGAGTGCTTACGCTCCCAAGCCCACCACCGCCACCACCGCCAGCACCGATCCCGCCAGTTCCACCGGTACCGTCACTAGGTTCTGCCTCCGTAATGGCAAACGGGGAAAGGCCCTTACTGGTAGCGGTCAACAACGCCCAGTCACCACGGATGTCGACCGAGGTGTCGAGCTCCTCCCATTCCTGAGACGTCTCGTTGAAGTGGCTCAGAACCGCGTCCTGGGGATTGATTCCAGCATTGTTTAGAGCCGTCACCGACTGGTTTATGGAGATGGATACTTCCTCGGAGACATCCGTATCGGCCGCGATATCCATGTAGATAGCGTCTTTATCGTCACCACTACTGTCGGTCACGTTCGTTGAATTCGGAGCAGTCGACTGCTCAGACTCGACGACTGAGACCGTTGTTGCAGTGCTATTACTGTCGAGGCTAATATCAACCGACGTGTCTTCATCCACTTCCACCGTGGTATTCTTGGTATTGCTCTCGGAATTTCCCACTAGGTCGGCGTCTGCTGCATTTTCGGGAAGGTCCGTCATTCCAGCGTCCAGATAGAATGGGTAAGTGGTGACATTCCCAACCACGTCTACACCTTGGCCGGCCGGTCCGGACGCGTGACCCCAGTAGTTCTGGGTAGCATTGACGACGAAGCCAGTCTCGGCAATCGTGTTATTCACCGCGTACCCGGACACACCACTGAAGTCGTTGTTGTGGAGTGTCAGGAAGTCACTATCCGGAGTACCGGTCGAGTGTTCCCCGAGGTAGATACCGTCACCAGAGACGCTCTCGAAGTCGTTGTTCGTAATCGAGTTCTCCGAGGGCGTCGGTGAGCCGTACACCCACCGGTACCGAACAGCGAAGGCATCGTCTCCCTCGAACGTGTTGTCCGTGACTTCGAGGTTCTGGGCGCCATTCAGATCGAGTCCGTCACCCAACGTACTGTCTGTCAGGGTAGCATTGCTGGTGTTATGAATTGCAACACCGACGTCACCATTTCCTGCGGTTTCGAGGTTCTCAATCGTGACGTTCGCGTTCGCGGAGTTAGAGTACTCAACGAAGCTGAAGTCGAGGCCGACGAGTCCGTTATCGGAGAAGGTGCTGTCAGAAACCTCGACACCATCGGTGCCCGACATGAGGAATATTCCCCGGCTATGGGCCACGTCGTTGTTCGCGGATGCGTTCACGTCATCGAACACCAGATCCTCGTGAGTTGGGCCGGAGAGACCGTAAATCCCGTACTGGCTGTTGTTAACCGTGGCTACGTCCCTGACGGTGAGGTTTTCGACTGCTACAGCAGTATCCCCGAGGTTGACGCCGTTCTTGTACCGAGTTACGACAATATTCTCTAGTGTAACGTTATCTGCTCCGAGGATACGAATGCCGTCGCCGGTTTTGTCAACGCCGTCTAGGACAGGGCGGTCGTCAGCACTGCCGGAAATAGTAATATTGTTAGTATCGATCGCAACCGACTCCTCATAGATGCCGCTCGGGATTGTCACAGTGCTCCCTTCACCAATCGGACTCTGGTCGCTCTCGAAGGCGGCTGACACCGACGTCATGTAGTGAACTTTTCCGTTCGTCGCGTTGTCGACCTCGACGACTTGGCCGTTGTTCTGGATGTTCAGGGTGGTGTCTGAACTCAGATCGGTGAATCCTGGTCCAGTGACGTAGATGGCGTCGTCGTCGCTCACGGCCGGTTTGATGGTATTGTTCTCCACCGTAACTGTGCCACCTTCTTCGAGTTGTAGTCCGACGTCACCACCTGTGATGGTGTTATTTCGAATCGTTACGTTGTCCGGTGCACGCGGCGCGTTGACGATATCGGGGCCTTTGTAGACATCAACGAAAGCAAATCCTTCGTCACCAGCCCGCGTCAAATTACTGTCACGCAAGGTCGCGTCGTCACCTTGGATGGTGATAGACGCTCCGTGCTCAGTGCCCACATCTATTGTAATGTTGGATGCGGTGGTTCCGTTTCCGAACAACGTCAACGGTGTATCCGAATACGTATCGTCAAATGCTACACCGTGTATGGACGCATCCTCTGCGGTTAGATTCACAAGTCCAGTAACGCTCACTGAGCCCTCGGCGTCAATCGAGACGCTTCTATTGACGACGAATCCGTCGTATGTGCCAGGAGTAAGGCGGATTTCATCTCCATCGTCAGCATTGTTTATCGCAGCCTTGAGTGACTCGTTACCGTCAACCGTGAATACACCAGTTTCGACTTGCTGAACCGTCGCATCATCACCAATGTCAAAGCCATTTATCTGATCAGCGTTCGCCACCGCGACGGCGTCCTGGTAGTCCGACGCGTAAAAGGTGAAGTTTCCGTCACGATACGACGGTGTGTCAATGCGGTATGTGAACGTCGGACCATGAAGTTCCGAAGCGTTTATTGCGTGTCCGAAGCCGGCTTCAGTGTACACATTCACCAGTTCGGCGAATTGCCCGTCCTGAACTGTGAGATTTTCCGGTCCGTGGATGAACGACCAGTCTGTTGGAGATCCGCCAGTTTGGGAGGGGTCAGTGTTGAAGATGCCGACGCCGCCCCATGCGTTCCCGCTCGTAGTGATGTCGTCGACGAATAGGTTCTCGACGCCGGAGAGTGCAAGCCCGACGCCTCTCGTATCGTTACCAGACAGCGTCACGTCCACAACGGATGCGTTCCGGACGTTGTTGAAATCCATCTCCGACAGATCTGAGCCCCTGACGGTGACGTTACTCAGCGTTAGTCCTTCGACGAAGTTCGCCTTCACCCCGTCGTGGGGCGCATCCTCGACTGTGAAGTTCTGAAGGGTGACGTCATCACTTGCGTTCACGTAGACGGTCCATGCTCCGTTGTAGTCCTGATTGTGACCAGAAAGTTGGCTACCATTGATAATGACACCAGTCTCGGACTCGCCAACGAGACTCACATTCTCGCTGAAGTTGTCGAGACGCGAGTCGAGCGTGTACGTTCCGTTCCCGACGTGCACGGTGTCACCGTCACCAGCCTCGTCGAGAGCCTCCTGTATCGTCAGATAGGAGTTTCCGCCAGCAATCTCGACCGGCGCGAAGGTCAGTTCGTTCCCATCCTCTGCTACCCCCGGATCGAAGTCGTTATTGCCCGCGATCTGTGTTAGATCCACGTCGTCGAAGGCAACGACTGGCGTATAGGTCGCCCCGGTGAACGAGTTGTTCTCCATTAGGACGCCACTGTCACCGCTACCCCCGCGGTCCTCTATTCTGACTCCGCGCTCACCTTGCTGTGAGCTGATCTCGTTGTTCCGAACCACGTGCTCCTGTTGGTAATCGATCTTGATCCCGAGGTTCCAAAAGTCGGATATGGTATTACGCGCGACGGTGAGGTTGTTCCCCCAGACGGATATTCCACGGTCAACACTGGATATTACGTTTTTCCGAACAATAGAGTCGTCTGTTTCACCTCCAATTCCAGTGCCCGATTCGGATATCTGGTTGCCGCGGACCACGCTGGCATCCCCAACGGAATCAATAGCCCCGTCTGTGATATTGGAAAGGGTATTGTTCTTGATGACCGCATTACTTGATGGACTGATGCCAACGTCAGCGTCAGAGATATTGTTGCCTTCAATGGTAGCGGTGCTACCGCTAATTGTTATTCCAAACCCGGTTGTACCAGACTGCTTGACGTTCGTGATAGTGTTCCCTTCAAGAACTGAATGGTCCCCTTGAAGATTGATCCCGTTTGTGTGGGCACCACTACCTTTCAGCGTGAACCCTTCGATAGTGAGATTATTCACAGGACCAATGTTTCCGGTGTCATCAACCGTCCGGATTACGTCCGAGAACTCCGTGCCAGTTGGTGCATCGGGAGTAAGCGTCGCTCCGTGTGGGGCCCTTAGCGTGAGGTTGTCGGTCGAGATCGACAACTGCTCATTGTATGTTTCCTTCTGGACTACGACCGTGTCGCCATTATCAGCCGCATCGATAGCTGTCTGAACCGATCCGTCGACGACAGGTCCGCCATCGCCCGAAATTTCTCTGGCCTTAATGGTGCCGCTGTCGTCCAGAATAGACTCCCCGTTCACGGTTAGATTGTCGAAGTAGACGTCAACGCTCACGCCGTCGCTACTCGGACTCCCAGCGCCGAGCGCAACAAACTCCACCTGACTACCGTAGTAGTTCTCGATGCCATCGGTCGTGTTCAGTCCGCCTTCACCAAGTGCAGTCCACTGTTGGCGATTGTGCGGCGTCTGCTCCGAGTCGTTCAGCCCCCACTGTGCGCGAAGCCATTCGCCAGTTGGGTCGCTATCAGTACCGTAGTGATTCCAGAGGACGGCGTCGATAACGTCGTCATCGTCCGTATCGAGGTAAAGGAACGTTTCGTCCCGGGCTGGAATGTCACTCTCACTGGTTCGATAGGCGTCGTAGCCCAGCGTACTCTCCGAACCCAGCGTGAATTGTGCTGGGACAACGACCTGGGCGTAGTCGTTGGTATCAAAACCATCCGGGATACCAGGTGGAGTTTCATCATGGACATGGACGCTATCATCCCCCGAAGAGGCGGGACTGTCAGTCCACCCAATATCTAACCTCCCATAGATTGTATCTCCTTCCTCAATCGCGAACCTCGGCGGGCCAACATCCGAAACCGTCGTCGTTGAAGGTCCCGTCACGGAGAGAACAGACGGTGTGGGTGTTGGTGTTTCGGTCGACGGCTCATGTGTTGGCGTGTCGGTAGGTGATACGCCCGGCGTGTCGGTAGGTGTCGCCGTTGATGTCGGGGTTTCAGTTTGTGTCTGGGTGGGTGTCGAAGTTGGAGTTGCGGTGGGAGTTGGCGTTGCAGTCGTTGCGTCGTTACCCCCAGTTTGAACTGTCGCAGCACCTGCCAACGATATGAAGGGCACAACTACAGAGATAACTAAAATCGCAGCAAGAGCGGTAGCACGAAGTTTTTTAGATGTCATTCTTTGGTCACCTTATTTCGGGAACCGTTCAGACGGACCAAGATTTGCAACGCACTGATAGCAGAACAACTCTTGAACTGCCACACTTGGCAAAACACGCCTCCCCGACTGACGCTACATTGCATGAAACCGTGTAGTTCAGGTGGGGTAAAAACCCAAGATGGGGATTCCAGTCATCACTGGAATCGGCTGCACAACAGAAAACCGAAACAGGGCCTTGTTAAGATGTCTGAAGTCACGCGGTAGAGTAGTCAAGCGTTTGTTCGACGCTAAACCGCTGAGACGGAGGAATTCAAGCCTCTAAACAAGCCCCAGTATCTCGGAGACCCGGATCGCCAACTCGTCGAGTTCGTTCGGCTCGCGCTCGACGATGAGCGTACCCTCCGGAAACTCGATACCGCCCATGGAAATTCGTCTCTAGGTGTACGGATAACTGATCGGGGCGACTATTCGCCGCCGGCCTCGTGGGCGAGGGTCTCGTACAGCTCCGCGTTCTCCTCGACGTCCCGGTCCAGCTCGCGTCGGGTCCAGGTTACTGTCATAGATAGGTCTCTGGGATCCCGCCGACCGGAGTCGCGCCCGACGATTTCTCAAAATTTAAGAGTTGTGGCGCAGCCAACCACCACAATGTCTGACACGAGGCTCGAACTCGCGGACGAGCCCAGTGGTGAACGGGGAAACGGGGGAATGGTGCCACCGCCGCTACCGCCGGCGGATCCCGAGGCCTGGTACGCGTCTGACACCGAGGAAGGAACTCAATCACTCAGGACAGATTGCGAAAATTCGGTTTCGATAGAGTGATTCGATGTCCTCATAGTACGCGTGGAGGTACGCGTTCATCCCTCGGTCGTTCCGATAGGCCCCGGTCCGATCCCCGCGCATGTACTTCACCAGTTGGCGATTGACGTCCTCCTCAACCCGCCAGTACGTGGTGAACCGATGTCGACCGTAGTGGCTCGTCACAGACCGATGCTCGTCGGTTTCGGCGTACTGTGGATGGAAGGCCCCCTTCCAAACCTTGTTCGGCGCCTTGTTTGTTATCTTGCTGTGACTTTTCAACGAGAGGAAGAGCCACGGTTCACCGTTGTCCGGTCGGACGAACAGATATCGATCGAGGAGCGCTTGGATCTCTTCGTCGAGTGGGAGCAATCGCGGTCGGCTCGACTTATTCCCCTCGCGCTCGTTCTTCGAGGGAATGTAGATCACGTCTTCATATTCCTCAAGGCGATCGTGTGTCCCACATTGATCGAAGTGGGTCGTCGCTTCGAGGTCCGTAGCTCTGATATCCTGGAGCTTTATGTTCGCCACCTCTCCCGCACGAAGCCCGAGTTTGAGCTGTAGGACAACGATCGCACGCTCCCGGAGGGAGGTCACCGACTGAACCATCTCTCGCAATTCGGGAATCGGAATCCGTCGATGCTCTTTCTCCTTCTTGACCGGCAGTGGCACCCTATCCCGGGTCAGGTAGAACGGGTTGTATCCGGGAGGATGCGGGAACGCTGGATCGTCTTGCCAGTACCGATACGCCTGATTGAGCTTCCTGAGTTTCTCCTTGACTGTCCGATTGACGTTTCCCTTACCACCCTCGTCTTCAGGCGCTGTTTGCCACTCGATGTACGATTCGACGTGCTTCGGTGTCGGACAGGCTGGATGGCGCCCCTGGTCTCGCATGAACCACTGCCACTCCTCGAAGAGCATCTCGAAATGGCGCCGCGTTGACGTAGCGAGGTCCTTGGCTTCCAGAACCTCCTCGATGTATATCTGGAAGGGGTCTGCGTCCGCGTTGTCGAGGACAGCCGCTGCGTCGTCTAACGGGTCGATGGGCTGCTCGAAGGCCGCTGCAAGTTCGCGGCGTTGTGACTTTACGTCATCCTCTGTGTGTTCAGTCATCGTTGTATCGCTCCCGTACCTGTCGCCCCTTCCGAAGTTTCTGCTCCCATATTTCACCCGCAGCGTTGCCCTCGACGACGGCCATGAGAACAGGATCGTAGACGTGGGGGTGCTCGGTGTGCCACTGGAGCCAGTCGTAGAAGCGCTTGATCCGAACCCAGTAATTGTACGCCGTCGAGAGCGATTTGTCGGTAACGAGGTCCTGACACCAGGATTCGACGTCACCGGGAGTCGCGAGGGCGTGATGGCGCCCCCGACCATCCATGTGGCTCTTCCAGTGGTCCCCGACGCGGTCGACGTCTCGTTTGAAGTTATCCGATGAGCCCTGCTTGTATTCATGCGTGGTGCAGAACTGTGTCCAGACGTCCGTGCCATCGTAGGCATCGGAATAGTGCTCGAATCGATGGTGGTCTGGGACCTCGTCGTATCGTTTGTAAATGCCCATTCTATCGGTTGGGTCGGTCGATTTGGTCCGGTACATGAAATCACGGCCACCCTACGGGCAGCCGACGCCCCTCGTCGGCTGCCACAAAAACTGGTAGTCGGTAATCTGGCCAACATGTATTGTCGAGTTAGATTGGACACCCATTCTGGGCACGGATGGCCCTGTTCTGGTACTTGAAACTACGTACGTTGAGCCGGTGCGTAACAGCATTGACGGTTGTAAGAACGCTGTCCGACTGGTATGTAGAGAGATACACCGATCAGTCGATATTGGGTTACCTTATCGTCCCGAAATCGAACGGGTGTCTTCCTGTGTCAGCCCACTTTGTTCGTCCTCTTCCAGCTCTGAATGACGACTTGTGTCCTGCGGTTGGGCCGGTGAGGTCTTCTCGAAATTCCCGGGAAGGCCGGTCGCAATCACTTCGGCCTCGAAGTCACTCGCTCGTATGCGAAGTGGGAACTGGCCCTCCTCGTCAATACTCAGCAACGCCTCGCTGTAACCGTCCTCGTCGTTCCCAGCCTTCGCCGTCCGAACCCAGTTGACCTCCCGCTCGCTCAGGCCGAACCACTCAGCAAGTTTCTCTGTCTCCTCCTTCACGCGGTGAATGATCGTGATCGAACATAGGTTCGCGATCGTCCTCGCCTGGGGCGTCAGCGCGAACTCGCCACCGGTTTGCGTGATAAATTGCAACGAGAGGTCGTAGTGTCGGCTGTGGCGCACCGCAGTCTCGAGAAAGTCCAGCGAGGAGCTGTCGTTCATCAGGTAGTGTGCTTCGTCGATCGCGAAGACGACCTTCCTGTCGGTGCCTTTCGCTCGCTCGTAGACGGCATTGAAAAGCACCTGCATCATCAGGCTCGTCTCGGTTCGACCCTGGGTTCCCTCCTCCTGGTGGAGGTCCAGGTAGATTACACGCGAATCCAAATCGAAGTCCGTGGGCCGGGCCAGGTTTGCGAGGTCGCCACCGTCCCGGAACGACGGCCGCAGGTCCTTCAATAGCGACTGGGCGTCCTGGCGCACGCTCTCGGCTTCGCCATCAGTCACGTAGCCGAAGGCCGCCGGATCATCAAGGAACGCTTCGAGGACCTCGATGACGTCACGAACCGTCGGTGATGGATTGTCGTGCGTCCCTGGATCTCTCGTGATCCCCTGGCGTTCGTATGCCTCCTGAACGGCACGCCTGAGCGTCTGCTTTCGATCACCCAGCGGGTTCGTCGCGACGTTGGTGAAGAACGTCTCGAAGAAGGCCATCACCCAGGCGATCTGTTCGGACCACGGGTCTAGGTCTGGGGCTGAGCGTAGGACCTCCTCCGGGGTCGGCTGCAACTCGAGCGGGTTGAACCCGCGCGTGCCACCGACCGTAATACGTTCCCCGCCGAGCGCCTCGTTGACCCCCGCGAAGCCCTCCAATGGATCGAGCATAATCAGCAGCGTCTCGTCGTCGTACATCGCACGACGCAACAGCTGGAGTTTCGTCGAGAAGGACTTCCCTGCACCGAGCTTGCCGATGACCATCGTACAGTAGCCCGTTTCGCGCTCGAACCGGTCGAAGATCAGCGGGCTCTCGTTCAACGCGTAGGTGCCGTACTCGATACCTGGCTCCGCGAACGCCCCAGCGACGAAGGGGAACATTGCTCCGAGTGCTCCGCCGAGCATCGGCGTCTGCGTGTCCATCGAGTGGTTGAGCTTGTCGACACCGACAGGACTCCCTGAGACCAGTGTCTCCAGTTGCGCCCACCGCGGCGTGATCGGCGTTAGATTCGCGGGCGCACGTCGGGCCGTATTCGCAACCGCCTTCGAGTCGATCTCCTCGCGCTCGTCGCCGCGAACAGTAAGATACATCGAGACGTCGAAGGCCCGCATGTTCGTGTTCCGGAGTACGTCGTAGAGTTCCTGGTAGTCCGAGAGGTCCTTCTCGACGCCACGGGCACCGGCGCGTTGCTTTTCCTGCAGGTAGTCGACGTCGGCCTGGAGGTCCTCGATGGTGTTCTCCAGCGAGTCCAGCGTCGTCTCTGTATCACGCGGATCGATGTGAATCGAGATGTCCGTGGCCCGCGTTGCATCCGTCGAGTAGAGCGTCTCGAAGAGCCCATCGACGGGCATGTCCGGATATTCGCCAATCCAGAGGCCCCGCGCCCACTGGTCGCCCGTGCGAATGGCGTCGGGCCGCCGTTCGACGGCCGAGGGCGTGACGAGCCCCTGGTGGACCGTTCCGGGGTCATCGAGTCCGCGTTCCTCTTGATCGTACTCAACAGCGACGCCGCCTTCGGCGGAATCGGGCTCACCCTGCGCTGCGTCTCGATCGCTATCGGTCTCGTCGCCGAAGGGCAGTTTGTCCCGGATCATGCTGGACCCCCGACGAGCGGCGTCGTGCGGAGTTTCCGTGCGGTCCTGCCCTCTTCGCAGGACTCTCCAGCCCAGTACTCACGAATCACCGTCGTCGCCTCCTCGACGCTCACACGCCGGGTGGTACAGCCGTCGATCTCGCGAATCCCGCTCTCGATCCGGCCCAGACGGTCGTCCAGTTCCTCGACCATCGCGGCCCGCTGTTCGGCCTTTCTCGGTGCGTACCTGGCTTCGACGAACACGCCCAGAAGCGGTACATCAGTGAGTTGCTGGGCGAGACTCTCGCTGTCGAACTGGACCTCCCTCGGGCTGACCGTGACGACGACGTAGTGGTCGCGGATCGTCATCCGCCGTTGTGCGAGGTCCTCGCGATACCACTCGACGTAGTGTTCGATCAACGCTGCAAGGCGTGGATTGGCCTCGACGTCCGAATCGTCGAGGCGGTCCTCGTAGTGGGCGAGATACTCGTCGACGGGAAACGGCTGGGTCGTCGAAAACAACTGGATCGGGAACCGAACGGTCGTATTGCAGAAGTCCCGAAAGGCCTCACAGGTCTCGGCCCACTCCTCGTCGGTCGCCAGGGCCATCGTCGGTGGCTCGACCTGGATGAGGCCAACATACGCGCCGTCCGTCCGCTCGATGACGCCGTCCTCGGGGTGGATCCGCTCGATCTGCGTGTGGGCCTTGGCGTCCTCGTGTGGAAGTTCCTGCTCGTCACGGTAGAAGGCAGCAAAGGTGCCAATCCAGTCGAGACTCGAGGTATACGAGGGCGTCACGTAGACGAAGATCCCGCCGATGGCGATCGCGACTGCCGCCAGCGGGAGTGTCATCAGTTGTGGGCGGTAGCCGGCGACCGTCAACGAAGACGGGACGATGACCTGCATGAGCAGGACGACCGCCACGCCTGGCAGGAGCGCCACTGCCAGGTCCGTCAGTGTGTACCGACCGAACAGTTTCGCGTCTGTACCGAGCGACTTCGGAATCCGCTTCGTCGAGTCTGTCTGGTGCATTGGGACTGTGGATCAGGTGTTCGTCGAACCGTCGCTGGTGCGACCGCGGAGCGTCTCGAAGCTCGTCGACCGATCCGTCTCCGGTGGTGGGTTCAGCCGTGGCCGCCGCTCTCCGGCAGCCAGTTCGTTGGGCGGTGGGTCGAGGCGCGGCATCGCCGCCCCCACATCGAGTTCAGGTGAAGACTCCCCCGCCCCAAGTTGTGGGTGGGACTGCCGAGTCGTACCACCGGCCTGCGAGGTGCCACCCCCGCCACCGAAGCGATTCCGGAGCGCAGCGCCACCGGCAGCCAGACGCGACCCCGCTGCGTGAGCCCGGGAGGTGCCCGATCCGAAGACCATCTGGCCGTCGTCGCGGATCGCGGGCTGGCCACGCGCCCCGCGGACGAAGTTCCGGCCACCCTGTTTTGCGTGGTTCCCAGCCCGCTGCCCCGTCGCGACGCGCGCCCTCGCGCGGCGTTTCGAGACCTGATGGGAAGCCCGCTCGGCCATGAAGAAAATCGCCCCTGCCTGCCAGAACAGGACGAACGGCGAGATCACCGCGATAAGTGGGATGACCAGGCCGGTCAACCACGCGCCGAGGCCGCCCATCGATAGACCAGCACTCGTCCCGATGATCTCGCCGAGTCGAAAGAGCACCGCCACCGGCATCGTCATGAACAGGAAGGGAACGTAGAAGCCGGCGATGCGTTTCGCAAACTGCGAGACCATCGCAAACGGGCCGACGCCGGGAATCCAGAGTGCGATCAGGATCGGCATCAGCAGGACGAACAGGTACAGCATGATGTGGCGCAGGAAGTAGATGACCGCGATCAACACGAACAGCGTGAAGTTCACGAACAGCGAGAGAACAAGGCCAAGCACTCCCATCGCCCCGAAGGAGACCGTCTCGAAAAGTGAGACTTGCGAGAGGCTCGGGACGAGAATGCCCGTTAACCCTTCCATCAATCGGAGTGAGAAGGCGGCGATCCACCACCAGGCGAAGATCCCGAGCAGGCCAGTGAAGGCCCGCCGCTTGAGCCTCGAACGGTGGTAGCCACTGAAGAGGTGACTCGTCGTCTCAAGCAGGATTACGAGGCCGATGGCGAGAGCCCAGAGGAGCAACGCCAGGGGAACGATTGTGTCCCAGTGGAAATCGTAGAGACCGGGCCACGCTTTGTTCGTCGGCCGTGAGAAGATGGCGTTTGGATGTGGCGTGCCGACAGCGATATCGACCAGATCTCCACCATATTTCTTGATGATTTCCTCGATTGGGCTGAAGAGGACCTCGAGAAGGTCCTGCAGCGCGTTTACGATAATGTCCCCTAAGGCGCCCATGTTGTCTCACCCCATGAATTGTGATTATCCATCGGTTTCACCTCGAAGGGTCTCGCGGATTGCAACCTCTGAACAGGTGAATTGATCAAGCAATCCAACAGATCGGCGTTCACCACCAATTCGGGCGGAGATACGGACTTCCAACGACTCGCCAGCAGCAGTCCCTACAACAACACTAAAAGTTGAATTTCCTTGGCAAGATACGTCTGTATCACTGTCGAATTGGAGAGGAACTGTCGTCCCGACAAATTGGCGGCGACTCTGAGGATCTAGGATCGACTCAACCGGTTCTGCAGGAACCGAAAGTTGCGGGATACCAGCATCCGAGATGAGATCTGCATTTGCCGCATAATTCGGTGAGTCCCTATAGGTGATGTCATATACCCATGTCGGGCCTGTTCCAACGTTCTCGACAGTCACCGCCAGTTTGCCAAGATCCGTCGATTCCTCCCCATCCCGGTACTGTTCAACTCCCGTGATCCGCAATTCGGGTTCGAGTGCCACCTCCATCCGCGAGCTTCCAGATCCCCCGATCGCCACCAGTTCGTAGACGCCAGGCTCGTAGTGGTCGTACCCACCGAGACCAGGCCGCATGTCCAGCAACTCGATCCGCGTCGTAGTTTCTCCGACCGGAACCTCCGTTTCTGCAAACGCACTGCCGTCGGGTCCGATCAGATTCAACCCAGTGACGTCGTGGCCCTCTATGAGTTTGACGACAAGATCGCTCCCGTCGACGGAGACGTCCGAAATCGGCTCGGTCGTCTCAGTCCCAGGAGCAGATGGGCTCGCCTGCGAACCATCACCGAGACACCCGGCGACGACCGCCGTGCCACCGAGCAGTCCCGACCGGAGGAAGCCCCGACGCGATAGGTCGAAAGACATCACTGTCGCCCCCACGGCGGCCACACCCGCCAGCCGGTGACGCGATCGATCATGAACACCGCGAGGAGGAACAGCGACACCGGGACCCCGACTTGGAACAGAAATCCCACGACGGGAAGCGCCGCTCCACCGGCGTAGGTGACGTCCGACGAGCGGACGTAGCCCGGCATCTCGTCCCACCACTCCCCAGGGACGAACCGGGCCGACACACTGCTGTCGCCAGCGGCGACGGCGACGGTCGCCGTTCCGTTGCTCGTCGTGTTCACGCGACGGTCGGCGACGATCAGGTAGCCGTCACGGGTCGAGGTGTCGATGCCCTCGCCGGTCGCGTTGTCACGCAGGGTCAATCGGAGCGTCAGCGTCTCGTCGGACCGGTTCCGCACTCTCAGGGTGAGGTTCGTCTCGTTGATCGGGACGTCGAGAAAGTGACTCTCACTTGCTGGGGCGTCGACGCCGCAGACGAGGCCGTGTGCAGTCACCGCCCCGAGGTCGTGCGTCGTCGTATTCGTCCGCGTCGCGATGCCGAAACTCGCCGTATAGGGATCGGTGAGGATGTCCAGATCGACCGGGTCGGGGAGCGATGGTGGCGTCGTCTCGGTCCCGTAGGTGTCGAGGATCTCCACCGTGGAAACGGGCTCCGCGGTCGGCCCGGTCTCGATCGGATAGGCGTGGACCTGCAGCGGATGGGCCGGCGAGTGGTCGGTCGACTCTCCGCTCTCGCTCGAGGTTTCAAGGTCGTTCCAGGCGGTATCGCGGGCCGCGTAGAACCGCCAGACGCCGTTGACCTCCCCACCGGGAACGTCGTACCCAAGCCAGGGGTGGTTCTTGTACACCACGAGCCCCAGGTCGCCGTTGGGATAGTGGCCGCGATACCCCGAGACGGTCAGGTCGTACTCAACGACGTCGACGGAATCGGAGACGTTCACCTCGTCGGTGGGATACTCGGTGCGGACCTCCCAGTTGAGACACTCCCCGCCGTGGCTCCGGTGGCCACAGGTCCGAATCGTCTTCTTCAGTTCGACGAAGACGTCGGCCTCGAGCGTCAGCGAGTGCTCCGACCCCGGATGCGCCGCGAGACTGTAGTTCAGGCTCGGCGTGTGACTCCCACTCCCGTTCTCGTCCGTCCGGCCGTCCACGACCAGGCGCGTGGCGTTGACGCGGTGCTCGCTGAGTGACCACGTGACGCGTCGGTTGTAGCTGTCCGTGTCCTCGGGCACGTCGACGCGGTAGTCGACGGCACCGAGCAGCGTTCCATTCGAAGCCACGTACAGCGGCTGGTCGGACGGCGAAATGTGTGCGCGCGTCGACGGCTGGACCGCGAAGACCGTCGCGTGTGCGTCTTCGATGAACCGGCCGTCAGCGAGCGTGGCGTTCGGTGGATGTGCCGACCGCTCGTAGCCGGTGTCCGGAACGTTCCCGAGCTCCCCGCGGTTCCACCGCTCCACCGCCTCCGGTGGGTCGTTGTGCGGAATGTCCGTCAGCGGGGCCAGCGTACAGAGCTCCGGCACCGTGTCGTTTGCGGGTGGTTCGTAGTCACTGGCGTTCGACACGTCCACGTCGCTTGCCCAGAGGGTGCAGGCCGTCGATTTGTTGACGCCATGGTCCGCCGTGTGGGGTGGGTGCGCGCTCGCCTGCACGGCGAGGCCCACGAGGGCAACGACCGCAATCAGCCCACCCACCGGCCGGACGACCCACTTCAGAAGGTGCAACTCGACCCCCCGGCGACCACGTTCGCGAGGAGGAAGCTGAGTAGCACCGTTGCCAGCGGTGCGACGATGACGCCCCAGATGATCGCCTGGTTTCGCATCTCCTTCAGCTCGCGTTTGAAATCCGCGCGGCGCGTGATCGGCGTCGCGACGATCGCACCCAGCGCGATCGTACCACCGATGAGCGGCCCGCCGAACTGGATCAGCGAGAAGACGTTTCGAATCGTGTCCGCGAGGGCCGTCCCACAGAACGCGGAGCCGCTCCCGCCGGACTGGGCCAGGGCGGGCCCGACGGCAAGACAGCCGATGCCGACCACGAGGACAGTCGTGCGGCAGGCAGCCCGCACGCCCCTGCGGTCCGTTAGACGATGCTGTTGCTCGTCGCTAAGAGGTGTCCGAAACATGGCAGTAGCTCAGTCGCTCGGTCGGTGAGGGTGATACCCCCACGCCCCACCGCCGTCAAGCGACTTCGTTCGAAGTGGTTCGTGTCCCCATATTATACCTTACTATTCAATTGGACGTGGAAACTACAGGATAGCGGCCGTTTTTGTCGGAAGTGTTTATGTGGGAACACGGCCCCTCTGAGCGACGTCGTCCCGAGACTCTCTCGGAGGAACCAAGTGAGGCTATCGCTGATTGTCCGCCAGCGCGTCTCGCAGTTCGTAATATCGCTTCCTGATCGTCACCGGGGAGACGTCTGCCGCCGCGGCGAGATCTCTCTGCGTGACGTGAATGCCTGCCTCCTGGCCGGCGAGGTACAGGCACCCACCGGCAACCCCGTCTGGGTTTCTCCCATTTGCGATCCCGGACGCCTCTGCCAGGTCCGCCAGTTCCGCCGCTCGATGTTCGATAGTACCTGGTACGTCACAGGCCGTGGCAAGTTTGGGAATGCGGGCGTTCACGTTCACAGCCTGTGCGTCGAGACCGAGTTCGGCGTTGAGGAGTCTGTATCCGAGTTTCACTTTGTCCACGTCGAGTGGCGATACCGACGCGACTTCCTCGACGTGTCGGGGAAGTCCCTGAATTCGACACGCCGCGTAGACGCTTGCCGCGGCGATCGTGTCGATCGACCGCCCCTGTATCAGGTCTGCCTCGTGGGCGCGACGGTAGACGACGCTCGCCTCCTCGCGGATCGACCGTGGGAGATCTAACGCGCTCGTCATCCGCCTAATCTCGGTACAGGCGAACGCCAGGTTCCGGTCCGCCTTCGTCTGCCACCGGCCCCGCGAGTGCTGGGTGCGAAGGCGCTCTATCCGTCGACGTTTCCTCGCTGAGAGCGGATTCCCGTTCGCGTCACCGCCGTATCCTATCTCCGTCGACAGTCCCCGGTCGTGTCTGGCGTTCGTCAGCGGTGGGCCTGTCCGGGGTTCGGCCGCCGAATCCTCGAAGTCCCGCCATTCTGGGCCGTGATCGATCCGGTAGACGTCGACGACCAGCCCACACTCAGTGCAGGCAATCTCGCCACCGTCCGTCCGGAGGCTACCCGTACATTCCGGGCAGGTGTCCGCGTCGATCGTTTTCCCGCTCGATTCGTCGAAGCCGGTCTCGTATACGTCTCTGATTGCCATTGGTAGTTCGAGACGACCGCTGTGGATCGCCCCGCACCCCTCCGGGGGTAGATAAAACAGGCTGTCGCAGTTGTCCGAACGGGAAACTGTCTCCGCGCCTAGCCAGTCAACCGCTGGTGGTGAGCGTTCGTCGCTGCCACGAACTCGAGGATCGGTCGTCGGATCGCCACGGCCACCCGGTGTTTGCACGGATGATCATAGCGCCCGTCCGCCGGGCAGGTACAGGCGATCGGCCGCCTGTCGTCGATCGTGACGACGTACTCGTGGTTCGTGGGCTCGGCGTGGCTGTGGTTTCGCACGCGAACGTCACCGTCCAGCCACGCGAAGGTGAGGGCCTCGTACTGCGCGCGCTTGAGGATTCGAGTCGGAACGTCCGGGAGAGGGAGCTTGGATGTGTTCATCGTGGATCGAGCTGGCTGGAACCGTCGACAGCCAAGAGTTAGTCGTGGGACTCCGGAACGGTCCCAACGCGTGCTTCGATGTCGGCACGACGCAGATGCACGCAGAAAGCGCCGCGACGCCGGTTGTCCCGACATGTGCACCTCTCGGCCTGGAGGTCGACGCGATGCGTGAATCCGCGCTCGGTCGAGACTGTGTACACGTCACCCTGCGTCGCGGGTCGAACAGACAGGTCGGCAGAGAGCGCTTCCGCCGTTCGCGGGTCGTCGACGAGGTAGCCACCGTCCGCTCGAGGGACAGGAGCACGCTGTGTGCTGCAGGCCGTTGTATACTCCGAGCGTCGGTTTCGTTCCTGGCCACAGTTGAGACATCGCCAGTACCGCGTCCGGTAGGTTGTGCTGTCGGTGATCGGAGTACCGACATCTGTCGGTTGATGACCCGGCAGTCGCTCTTCGACTTCCAGTAGTTCGTGACCGTTTCGCGTCCGTTCCAGGCGCGAGACGATGCGCTTTCGCTCGGTAATTGTACCGTCGTAAGTCATGCTGAGCGCGGGCCACGTGTGTGCGCCCGCACCCCTCGGGGGCGCAGAAAAACCAGGCGACGCGCTGTTCGCTCCAACTATCGTCCAGCCACCGAGAGGCCATTCAACCCGTCGAATAGCGACCTGATGAGAAATGGCTCGTCGAAGCGACAGCGACACGTAGCGCGGTCTAATCGCGACGTAGAACGGACCGCTGCACCGAGAATTGAAATGAGGATACCCGGACTAACCTGCTGACTCGCTCGAACCTCCCCCAGAGGCGTCGCCGCTCGATGCGCTTGTGGATTCCCAGGCCATGCCACCGCTGTGGATGGTAACGCCCTCGTCGGTCACCAGCGACAGCGAAACCGGGCTCATGACCGGTTCGATGGCGCTGTCGTCAGGACGTTCCTCCGTCAAACGGAGAGCTCCATCGTCTGCGCCGATGGACGCATAGCGGACGTCCCCGTCGCCAAGCGCCGTCTCGAAGGTCGCGTTTCTGGTCGTGTCGTTCGTCGTGAGAATCAGAACGCTCTCCTGGGGAACGGCATCGCCGCCCTGGTGACGGATGGCCAGATACGAACTGTTCTCGACGGTCACCTCGACGTCGGGATCGAGCGAGGCACTCTCCGGGAACTCATCGAACCACGCCGGGGAAGAAACGGTGTCGATGCCCGTTTCGCGTAGCTCGTACCGATACCGCACGGTCTGCTCGTCGTCGACTGCCGAGACCGTCAGGTTCTGAACCTGGCCGGATTCAGCGACAACGAGCGTGCCGCTGTACGACGAGACTTCGCCGAACGGACCGTGTCCATCTGCGGGTGGCGTGTACTCGTCCGCCGTCAAGCGAACGGTCCCATCGCCCCGGGACTCGTTCCTGACAGTGAAGTCGCCGCTGGCCAGGTATCGCTCTGCCAGGGCGATCGTGTTCGGCAGGTCGTCCTCGCGTGAGACGACCCGGTACCGGGCGTCACCGTCAGTTCCCGACCGAACGAACCGCTTCGTCTCGTTGCTCCAGATGTCGATCGACTGTGGCTGGTCGCCCCCACCGGGGAAGGAGCCAGCGAGCGTATACGTCGAGAATCCCGCCGCGATACGGAGGCGGAGGGACGTCTCCGCACCGTCGGTCCCGTGGCTCGTCGTGAGTTCGCCGCCGGTCTCGGACAACGCCGCCTCGTTTGCCCGAGCGAGCGCCGACGCGTTTGTCAGGGAACCATTCGCAATACCGGGGACGTCGTCACTCGAAATGCTCGTCGTGCCGTCAGTCGGCGACTCCGCAGGCGCCGTGTCCGTCGGCCCACCGAGACAGCCGGCAGCAACGACCGCGACGATCACGAGCAGTGCAAGCGTTCGCTTCACCATTGGTCGTATCTTGCGGGTCCACCGGATAACCTTGGGGTAGACTCAAACGATATTTTGTGTGAGTCGGCCTCACAATTGCTAGCTGAGACCAATATCCGTCATGCTTTGAGGGGATGGGAAAAGGGCGATCCTGGCGAGAAGGACTGGGCACGACCATAGCTAGTGGTTCAGCCGTGTTGAATTGGAATCGGAAGCCCCGATCTGTACCGGTCCACAAATCATCGAATACGGACAGGAGTAGAAGGCAGCTCACAGCCAATCGCTGACATAGACGACGTGGCCAGCCAGCTGAGGAACTGAGCCTTCGATGAGTCGCACGGCGCGTCTTACATGACCACCAGTTCGCTCGACGTTTGCAATAATCACGATTCCGTGATGATCGTCTCTCGGCGGATCGTTGAAGTCACTCTGATCGGCTGTGAGAAGAACGCGGTTCCTGTCGATTGCAGCAGAGAGTACAGCCTCATCCGAGGCACTGAGTCCAAGTGAGGTGACATCTACTACTCGAACGACATCGTGTCCGTCGTCTCGAAGTGCCTGTATCCACTCAGTCTCGACGTTCTCGTCGGCGAGAAGCTCCATGACGTGTGCCCTTACGCGATATCGTCTGGCACCAGTCGATGAGCCGTGTCTTCCTCGTACTGCTCCCGGTTCCGACGTTCTATAGCCCGCATCTCCTCGGAGTGACTGAACGCGTAGGCTAGAGCAGCGTGAACCGACGCGATCGAGATGTCGAGACTCGTCGCGATTTCCTCTGGTGAATCGTCGGCCTCGACGTACCGACGATACACGTGATACACCCCGATGCGAGTTTCCTCGATCCGGGGATCGCCACCAAGGACGTCTCCGGAGCAAACAATCTCCGGCACTGAGCCGTCAGATCCTGCTGTGAATCCCGTTCCAGCCATCTCGTTACACTCCGGTCTACTGGATCTTGTCCGTCGTCCCTTATAACCGTCCGGGTCGGGACGACCATCCTTGGTGGGGTCTATTGTACTCTGTCGTGTGAGCGATGAAATCATTGGTGCGTGCAAACGCGCTCGTTTGATTGTCCCTGCACCCTTGCAGCCGTGAGCAACCCGGCCAACCATCGGGCTCTCCGGCAAAAGAGATATAAATTGAAGAAGCAAGATTTAGCTGTCACGTTCTTCTCGCAGCTCCGGGTATTGCTGCAGCTTCCTCGAGCGTAATCAGCGTCGGTGAGCCAGTTCTCCCGCGGACTGCGGGAGGACGGGGCACCACCAATCATGACAGACGAACTTCCATCGATGGAACCGCTCGCACCGATTGTCGACCAGATGCGCGAGATTGCCGAGGAA
>ENA-ORDC01000771-ORDC01000771.1-marine-metagenome-genome-assembly--contig:-NODE-771-length-28050-cov-7.349408_pt1 | contig 28050 bp, 26 predicted proteins | sample MGYA00237783_ERZ508515 | MGnify/ENA primary metagenome ERZ508515 (study PRJEB26186, sample SAMN06268792) | marine metagenome | isolation source: Eden Landing Ponds, San Francisco, CA, USA | place... | reverse complement strand
TCGGCTGGGTCCCGTTCCTCGAACTCGACGGCGAGGGTGTCCTTCTTCCCGCTGTAGGAGACCGCGCCGACGACGATGCGCTCGAACACCGGGTTGTCCGGTTTCTCCACCACGTACAGGTCGCTCCCCTTGAACTCCTCGGTGCCAGTGATCGGACCGAAGTACTCCTCGACGGTCCCCTCCATGTCGGGGACGCGCTCTTCTAGGGTCTCGCCCCGGCGCATCTTGTACTCCTTCATAGCACCCCGTTACACAGGGTCCGGTTTACCTGTTTCGTCACCGCCTTGATCCCGTCCTCGTCGTCCCGGTCCACGGCCCGTGAGCGACTTAGTCCGTGCCCGCCGCCGCCGTCGTCCACCCGCCGTGAATGCACGGGTGGTCGCGCGCGACCGTCGCCAGCCGACCACACGCCGGGGCTCACTGCCCGTTCGTCGGGAATCGGGACGCGTCTTTATGTGTTATGCCGGCTGACCTTCAGGCGTGAGGACCTGATGGCCGACGTCCAACCCACCCAGTTGAGCGAGTATCCCGCGTTCCGCGAGCTACTCGACCAGGTCGACCACGTCGCGGTCTGGACCGTGAGCGAGCCCGATCAGTTCGACTACCTGAGCGCGGGGTTCGAGGACATCTGGGACCTGCCGGCGGACGTCGTCAGGGAAAACCCGCACCGGATGCTCGAACGGGTCCACCCGGAGGACCGCGACCGCATCGCCGAGATCATGACGCGAAGCGAAGCCGAGATCGAGGCCGAACGCGTCGAACACCGGGTGGTCCACCGGGACGGGTCGGTGCGCTGGGTCGACGCCCGGATGTTCCCGGTCCACGACGCGGACGGCGCCGTCTCCCAGATCGTGGGTGTCAGCACGGACATCACCGAACAGAAGCGCCGCGAACACGAACTGGAGGTGATGAACCGCATCCTCCGCCACGACATCCGCAACGACATGGCCGTGGTCACCGGGTGGCTGGACCTGCTCGCCGAGGACGTGGACGGCGAGAACGAGGCGGTGCTCGACCGGATCCAGTCCGCGAGCCAGCACGTGATCGAGCTCACCGAGATCGCTCGCGAGTACGTCGACGTGATCGTCGGCGACGCCGAGTTCGACCTCGATCCGGTCGCCGTCCGGGACGTGATCGAGGCGGAGGTCGACGCGGCGCGACAGGCGTACCCCGGGGCGACCGTCGAGATGGATGGCGACCTCCCCGCTGCGACCGTCGCGGCGAACGAGCTGCTCCACTCGGTCGTGCGAAACCTGCTGAACAACGCCGTCCAGCACAACGACACCGCGACGCCGACGGTGACGGTGTCGGTCGAGACGTCCGCGGAGACGGTCACCGTCACCGTCGCGGACGACGGGCCGGGCGTCGGCGAGTCGCGGCGGGACGACCTGTTCGGGAAGGGAGCGAAGGGCCTGGAGAGCGCGGGAACGGGTATCGGCCTCTACCTCTGTCACGAGATCGTCGACGGCTACGGCGGCGAGATCAGCTACGAGCCGAACGAACCGCGAGGGGCGGTGTTTCGGGTGGAACTCCGGCGCGCGGACTGAGTCGAAGGGGGGACGCCGGACGACCGCCGGAGTCGATCGCCCCGCGACCCCGCCCGGCTCAGCGTTCGCGCTCGCCCACGTAGCCGCGCTTGCACTCGGGGCAGATGTCCCCGGGGCGGAGCGACGAACTCCCGGCGTCCCAGGCGGCCCCGCAGGCGCCACAGAAGTACTCCGTCGGGCCCGCGGGTGCGGAACCCTCGACGGTCGTCCCGGCGTCGGGCCGGACGACGTCGCCCTGGCCCGTCGCGTCGGCGCGGACGTACTCGGCGTCGGCCGCCGCCGACTCGACGGCGGCTGCCGACCCGTTCTTGGTCGGCGTGAGGCCGCTGAAGGAGACGTCACCGGTCGAGCCGCCGGACTCGGCCGCGAAGCCCTCGTCCTCGCCCTCGACCTCGGGCCACGGTTGCGGCTCGCGGCGCTCCTCGGGCGGGGCGACGTCGTCGTGTTCCGGCCAGGGCGTCGGGCCGTCGTCGGCCGGCGACGCGTCGGTCGAACCCGGCGCGTCGCCCGCGGCCGTCTCGTCGCCCGCGCCGTCGACGAACTCCGCGTCGGTGCCCTCGTCCTCGGCGACGGCGTCCCGCTCGACGTCGACGTCAGTGCTGGGGTCGTCGAGTTCGGAGTCGCCGCCCCCGACCCTGTCCGCGTCGTCGTCGAGGATGACGCCGTCGTCCGCCTCGGCGCTGGCGTGGGCGTCCGGGCCGCCGCCCGCGTCGTCGGTCCCGTCGCCGGCCCCCGGGATGCGATCCTCGGCGGCGTCGATGAAGCCGCTCGCGTCCGCCTCGGCCGCGTCCTCGGCGGCGTCTGCAGTCTCGGCGTCCGCGGTCTCGACACCCGCGTCGACGGGCCCGTCGTCGATGAACTCGACGTCCTCCGTCGCGTCCGCGCCGGGGCCGCCCGCGGTGGCGGCTCCGTCGACGCCGCCGGTCGACCCGCCGGCGTCGGTGGAGGACGCGTCGCGGGCCGGCCCCGCGTCCGTCGCGTCGCCGGCCGCGGCCTCCGCCCCGCCCGCCGTCGCGTCCGTCGCGTCGCCGCCCTCGTTCCTGTCGAGGCCGACCTCGTCGGGGGTGCGGATGCTCGTGACCTCCTTGTTCTCGCTGACGACGCGTTCGGTGCCACACCGCGAGCAGGTCTCGACCTCGCGGATGGTGATCACCATCTCGTTCCCATCCTCCGCTCTCTCGCGCTCGATCTCGGGTGCCCCGAAATCGTGCCCGAGCAGACACCTGAGTCCCATTACCCGCCCGTTTCGGGGTGGGCGACTAAAACCTACTCCCTGTGTCAGACGGACGGCTGACGGCCCGCTGACGGGATCCGGACGCGCCGGGCGCCGAACGCGGAAGGCGCACCGGACGCCGAACGCGGAAGGCGCACCGGACGCCGAACGCGGAACGTACGCCGACCGACGCGTTCGGGACCCGTCACCGAGCGCGTCGGCCGTTTCCCGGGGGATCGGTCGCGGCGAAGGCCCCGGGACGGCCCCGCGGCGGCGGTACTGGTAAACCGTCCGCGGTCGTTGGTCGAGGTATGAAGGCGAGGCGGGAGTTCCGGAACCGGCGGGACACCGAGGTCGAGGTGCTGGACGCTCTGGTCGACCGCCACGACGAGGGGATGACCGTCTTCGAACTCCGCGCGGCGGTCGACGCCGACATCGACGCCCTGGAGGACGCGCTGGCGACGCTGAAGGACGACGGGCTCATCTCGGTCGAGGAGACCGGGGAGCGCGTGGTCATCAAGCCGGACGAGAAGGTCGTCCCCGATCCGACCGAGGCGCCCGACGACGAGGCCAGCCTGCTCGACGCGCTGCGGGAGCGGTTCGGGCTCTGAACGGCGGGCGAACGCCGGATTCGGTCGACGAGGACACAGCGCGGACGTTTTACCGCCGGGGATCGTTCTCCCGGGTGATGACGCTCGTCGGAGAGCTCCACGAGTCGCTGGGGGCGACCTACAGGGAGCGCGGCGACCGACGGATCGTGGCACACTACGGCCGCCCCGAGCGCACCCACCGGGCGGTTCGCAACGGGGTCGGCGTGATCGAGATGGGCTACGGCGTGATCGTCGTCGAGGGGGACGACCGGGTCGACTTCGTCGACAACGCGGTCTCCAACCGCGTACCGGTCGACGACGGCGCGGGGCGGTACGCGGTGCTGTGCGACCCCCAGGGGGCGATCCGGACGGACATGTACGCGTACAACGCCGGCGAGCGACTGCTCGTGTTCACGCCGCCGGAGACGGTCGCCGAGGTGGTCGAGGACTGGCAGGACAAGACGTTCATCCAGGACGTCACGCTCCGGGACGCCTCCGACGACTTCGGCGTCTTCGGCGTCCACGGTCCCCAGTCGACCGAGAAGGTGGCGTCCGTGCTGAACCACGCCGGCGCGCCCGAACCGGCCCTCACCTTCGTCCGCGGGTCGATGGCGGACGTCGGCGTCACCGTGATCGCGACGGACGCCCCGACCGGCGAGGAGGGCTACGAGGTGGTGTGCGCGGCGAGCGAGGCCGAAACCGTCCTCGACACGCTGCTCACGCGCGGTAACCCCGCGGTTCCCGTGGGGTACGACACCTGGGACTCGCTCACCCTGGAGGCCGGGACGCCGCTGTTCGAGAGCGAACTCCGCGGCCGGGTCCCCAACGTCTGCGGGATCCGCAACGCGATCGACTTCGACAAGGGCTGTTTCGTCGGCCAGGAGGTCGTCTCCCGGGTGGAGAACCGCGGCCGACCGAGCGCGCGGCTCGTCGGGTTCCGGCCGGACGCGCTGCCCGACGCCGGGGCGGCGGTGCTGGACATCGGCGGCGACGGCGAGGAGATCGGCGAGGTCACCCGCGCCGTCGACGCCCCGAGCGTCGGCGGCCCGGCCGCCCTCGCCGCGGTCCCCTACGACCTCGACGCGACCGACCTCGCCGTGCGGGTCGACGGCGACGCCGTCCCCGCCGAACGCGTCGCCCTCCCCTTCGTCGAGGGGAGCGCGCGCTCGGCCCGCGTGCCGACGTACCCCGCGGACGACTGACGGCGAGAGGTCCGCCGGCCGCGAACGACGACGAAATTCTACGGCGGCCCCCCGGTCGCCGCGCTACGAGAACAGTTTGCCGAGGTTGTCCCGCGAGAAGAAGGAGGTCGGGCGGTCCATGTGGACGCCGATCTCGCCGGAGAGCGCCCACAGCCCGAGGCGCTGGACCGGCTCCGGGAGCGAGTAGGCGCGCCGGAGCCAGTGGCCCAGGCGAATCTCGGTGGCGAGCGCCTCGCGCCAGGCGCGCTCGTAGTCGCGGAGCGTCGAGGGGCGGTCGGGATCGATCGTCTCGACGGCGCGGTCGGCGGCGGTCATGCCGTAGAGGATGCCGCCGCCGGTGAACGGCTTGGTCTGGGCGGCGGCGTCGCCGAGCAGGAACGCCCGCCGGGTCGTCACGCGCTCGGGCGGGCCGATCGGGATGGCGCCCGAGCAGAACTGCCGGGTCTCCACGTCGTAGGCGTCGGTGAGCGCGTCGAACATCGCCGCCACCGACTCGCCCGGCGGCGCGCCGAGGCCGTACTCGACGCCGGCGTCGCCGCGGGGGATGCGCCAGGCGAAAAAGCGCGGCGCCGTCAGGTGGACGTCGACGAAGTCGGAGTGGTCGGGCGCGTCGTCGAACGCGAGGACGCCGTGGAGGCGCTCGGCCGGGTCCGGGAGCCCGACCTGCGAGCGGACCCGGGAGACGGGGCCGTCGCAGCCGGCGACCATGCGCGTCTCGACGGTGCCGGTCTCGCCGTCGGCGGTGTAGGTCACGCTGACGCGGTCGTAGGCCTCCTCGACGGCGGTGACGGTGTGACCCTCGCGTACCTCGGCGCCCGCCTCGCGGGCGCAGTCGGCGAGCGTGCGGTCGAGTTCGACCCGGTCGATCACGTTCGACACCTCATCGATCTTGTAGAACGGGTAGGCCTGAGAGCCGGGGCCGCCGACGCGGAAGCGGGCGCCGTAGACGCGGTTCTGGAGCAGTCGATCTTTGGCGTCGTCGGGGACGAACGACCAGAGATCGGTCGAGACGTGCCCGGAGCAGGCGAGGGGGGTGCCGACCTCGCCGCGTTCGAGCGCCAGCACGTCGTAGCCCGCTTCCGCGGCCCGTCGGGCGAATCGGGCGCCGGCGGGACCCACGCCGACAACCACGAAGTCGTACATCGGCGGGGACTATCTTCGGAGCGAGTAAATACTTTCGCTGTCGGGGTCGGGATCGAGGCGAACCGGGAGAACGTGGTTCGACGGGGGTCTCAGCGCTGCGCCGGCGGCAATCGCGCGCGGGTCGCCACCGGGGAGTCCATGGACAGTCGCATCGAGACGTCGAGCGCCGTCTCGTCGTCGATCTCGAACCCGACGTTCTCGTAGACGGCGACCGCGAGGTCGTTGTCGCGGGCGACGTCGAGTCCGAGCGCGTCGTGATCGCGGGCGGCGGCGTGGGCGACCGCCTGCTGGACGAGTTCGGTGCCGAGGCCACGACCCCGGTAGCCGTCGCGGACGAAGACGACGAACTCCGGTTCGTCGCCGTCGGCGGGCGCGGCGCCGATGTGCCCGACGACGCGATCCGTGCCCCGCTCGAACGCCAGCAGGTTCCAGCCGCCCCGCGTCAGCGAGTCGAGCCAGTGTTCGAGTTCGGACTGGGAGCGCGGCGGGAGGCCGAGCGTCCGCGACCGGGCGTCGACGTCCTCGTACATCTCGACGAGGGCCGCCCGGTCGTCGGCCTCGAACTCCCGGATCAGCAGGGGCGTCCCCTCGTGGTCGACGAACCGGGGACACCGGGGCGGGCAGTGCTCGGTGCCGACGCAGTCCTCCGGGCTCCAGACGGGACAGGCCGTCCCGGACGCGCGGTGCTCGGTCATGTTCGATACGACGGCCTCCGGAGTCAAAAGGGGGCCGCGCGGTTCCCAGCGGCTGGGAACGGGACGAAGGGGAGAGCGGAACCGGCGCGGCCGATCACGTCACGGCGACGCTGCGGACGGTCCCCTCGGCGAACCGCTCGGGCCAGTCGTACCCGAGCGCCCGCCAGGAGTCGCCGCGGTCGTCGCTGCGGTAGAGGCCGCGGTTGGACGCCGCGAGGAACGACCGGGGACCGAGCGCCCGGAGGACCGGCCGGGTCACCCCCGGCCCCATCGGGAGGCCGCGGTCGTCGAGGCGGGTCCAGCCGTCGCCGGTCGCGCGGTAGACGTACGACTCGGCGGTGCCCGCCGAGTGGGCGGCCCGCGGGCCGCTGGCCGCCGAGACGAGGCGCGCGTCGGGGTCGGCGGGGTCGACCGCGACGCTCCAGACGTACCGGTGGTCGAGGCCGTCCTGGGGGTGGGTCCACGAGTCGCCGGCGTCGGTCGACTCCGCGTAGCCGTCGCCGGCGGCGACGTACACCCGCCCCGGCGCGTCCGGGTGAGTCGCCATCGAGTGGACGTCCCGCCGGGCGCCGTCGGGGTGATCGAGCCACGTCGTGCCGCGATCGGGCGTCCGGACGAGCGCGCCGGCCTCGATGCCGAGGTACAGGCGCGCCGGGTCGGCGGGGTCGACCTCGATCCACCGGACGTGGTGGGTGTACGGGCGCGGGGGGAACGACCACCGATCCGAGGAGGGGAGGTCGGTGAGCCCCCCGCACTGCGACCAGGTCCGGCCGCCGTCGGTGGAACGATAGAGAGCGCTCGGCTCCGTCCCGGCCCAGCACTCGTCCGGGTCGGTGGGGGATCGAGCGAGACTGGTCACGGCCGCCCCGGCCAGGTCGTCGACCCGCTCGAAGGACGCGCCGCCGTCGACCGAGCGCGCCAGCCCCGACTCGAAGGTGCCGACGAGCACGCGGTCGGCGGCGGCCTCGTCGTCGGCCGCGGCGCCGTCGATCCGATCCTCGACCTCGGCGCCGCCCTCGTCGACCGTCGGCGCGGTCGCCAGCACGCACTCGGGGCGCTCGCCGTCGAGGGAGATCCGAGTCTCGCCGTCCTCGCGGCCGACGAACAGGGCGTCCTCCGTGGCGACGTAGACGGACATACGCGGGAGGGACGGGCGCCAGCGGGAAAAGCGACGCGGGGGTGATCGAAAGGGCGACGCGGGGGTGATCGAAAGGGCGACCGATCGCGGGCGGGAGGCAGCGGGCCGTGCGGGAGCGACACGCCTTTCCCTTTCGACCGAGTCGGACCGCCGATGAGAGGACGCAGAGCGGTTCTCCGGGCCGTCGTCGGCGCGGCCACCGTCGGCCTGGCCGGGTGCGGCGGCGGGTCCGCCGACCGCCCCGACGACGCGGACGTGATCGTCGGCCCCGACTCCACGCTGCGGTTCGACCCCGAGGAACTGACGGTGAGCGTCGGCGACGCCGTGAGCTGGTACTTCGACTCGCCGGCGCACAACGTGAGTTGCGTGCCCGATCACAGCGCCGAGTCGTCGCTCCCCGCGGACGCCGAGCCGTTCGCCTCCTACGAGGGCGACAGCAAGTACCAGACCCGCCAGCGAGGGGAGACGTACGAGCACACCTTCGAGACCCCCGGCGAGTACCGGTACGTCTGCGTGCCCCACGCCCCACGCATGGCCGGGACGATCCGCGTCACCGAGTGAGGCGAACCTCCCGCGTCACCGAGTGGAGCGGAAGCCGGTGGCCGGTCGGTCCGGCAGTGCGGGCGAAACAACACGGGGACGTCGACCGTGCGACCCGAAGACGTGGGTGAGAGAATCAGCCACAACACATATATTCATGACACATACAGTAGCGACCATGGAATCGCTGGACGATGTGTTCGTGGCCGACGCCGTAACGCACGCCTACAACCAGACGGAGGAGAACTGGCGGGTCCCCGAGTGGGCCGAGCCCATCGCGGAGGTCGGCTACGGCCTGGAGATGTCGATGCCGGAGGGGTACACCCGGACGAAGGAGGCGTTCCTGGGCGACTGGCACGTCCGCAACACCGAGAACGCGCTGTTCCGCGAGAGCTACACCGACTTCGCGGTCTTCCACCCGCAGTCGATCATGGTCTTCGAGGACGGCCTGACGGCCCTGGAGAAGGCCGAGCAGTTCGTCGAACGCAACCCCACACGGGGGAGGGCACTGGCGAGCATCGACGCGGTGGGGCTCGACGACCCGCAGGCCGAACTGACCCGGCAGGTCGACATGCTCGACCCCCACGGCGTGAAGGTCTACCCGTCGTACTGGGAGGAGGACGGGACCCACAAGCCCTTCTTCATGGACGACCCCGAGGTGGCGTTCCCGCTCTGGCAGCACGCCGTCGACCTCGGCCTCGACGTGGTCGCCGTCCACAAGGCGTTCCCGTTCGGCGCCGCGCCGATGGACTCCTACGAGGTCGGGGACGTCGAGGAGGCCGCCAACAGCTTCCCCGAACTCAACTTCGAGATCGTCCACGGCGGCATGACCTTCGCCGAGGAGACCGGCTGGCAGATCGCCCGCCACCCCAACGTCTACGTCAACCTCGAACTGACGCTGACCGAGATCGCCACCACGCCCGCATCGTTCGCCGACGTGATGCAGGATCTCCTCTTTGCGGGCGGCAAGCAGGCCGTCGACAGCATCCTGTGGGGCACCGGCTGCCCCCACTTCCACCCCGGGATGCTCATGGAGCGGTTCTGGGAGTACGACTTCGGCGAACTGGAGAGCCTGGCCGGGCCGTTCGAGTTGACCCAGGAGGACAAGAAGAAGATCCTCGGCGAGAACCTCGTGGAAGCCCACAACCTCGAAAAGGAGGAGATCCTCTCGGACATCGAGGACGACCAGTACAGCGACGCCGAGATCGTCGACGAGCCGTGGTCGACCACCGACTTCGAGGTCGCGGGATGAGCGGCGAGAGCGAGGCGCCCACGGAAGCCGCGGTCAAGGACTGCCTGCGCGAGATCGTCGACCCGTGTAGCGCCGCGACCGGGTCGAACCTGAACATGGTCGAGATGGGGCTGGTCAAGGCCATCGAGATCGGGGATGGCCGCGTCGACGTCGAGATGCACCTCACGACGCCGATGTGCCACATGATCCCCTACTTCAAGAAGGAGGCCGAGGCGCGGATCGGCGACCTCGACGGGGTGGAGTCGGTCGAACTCACCACCGACGACGGCACCGAGTGGACCGAATCGTACATGTCCGCGGAGGCGACCCGGAAGCGCCAGGCGGTGCTCGACGACCAGCGGGCCAAGTACGAACGCGAGATGGCCGCGCGAAACGGCGAGTCGGCCGAAGGCTCGACCTCGGACGCGTAACCGACTCGCGCCGCCGTTCTGCGTCGGACGTCCTCGGCGCGGCCTCGCTCGTCGCGATCGACGGAAGGACGTCGCCCGCAGCGCGGTCAGTCGTCCGCCGGTGCGGCGATCCGACCGCTTCCCGCGCCCGCCTCGTCGGCGGTCCACGCCTGCCAGGCCATCAACAGCATGGCGACGATCAGGCACAGCCCCCACAGGAAGATCGTCGCGTGCAGGGCGCCGATGCCCGAGAGGGCGGCCACCCAGACGGTCACCGGCAGCAACCACTGACCGACGACGTACAGCCCCGTGATCGCCGAGCGCATCCGCCCGACGACGCCGAACGCGTCGACGGCGAATCCCACGACGATCGCGAGGATCGACAGGACGCCGAGGTGGGCGTGACCGCCGACCAGCCAGCTGGGGACCGCCCCCTGGCTCGCGAGTAGCGTGTTCTGGTACATCCCCACGACCATCATCGCCGTCAGTCCGAGAAATCCGGACGTCTTGAGTATCCGTGTCATCGGCCGGGAAATTACGAAGCAGGTACTAATCCGTTTTGTATGTTTATTCAGAGGTGACGCGTCGAAAAATAGCGTCGGTCGGGACGAACGGGATCGTGTGCCGCGAGGGCGGCCGAGGGGCTTCGCTCAGTCGTCGCTCGGCGCTTTGACGGCCTCGCGGCGGTCGGCGCGCGGGCCCTCCAGGTCGACCGCCGGCAGGAGGTCGCGGAGGTACCGTCCGGTGTAGGAGTCCTCGACGCGAGCGACGTCCTCGGGGGTGCCGGTGGCGACCACGCGGCCGCCGTCCTCGCCGCCCTCGGGCCCGAGGTCGATCACGTGGTCGGCGTTCTTCACCAGGTCGAGTTCGTGCTCGATCACGACGACGCTGTTGCCGTTGTCGGTGAGCCGGTGGAGCACGTCGATCAGTTTGCGCTCGTCCTCGGAGTGGAGCCCCGTGGTGGGTTCGTCGAGGAGGTAGAGCGTGTTGCCGGTGTCCTTCTTGCCGAGTTCCTCCGCGAGTTTCACCCGCTGGGCCTCGCCGCCCGACAGGGTGGTCGAGGGCTGGCCCAGTTGCATGTAGCCCAGCCCCACGTCCTTCAGGAGCTTCAGCCGGCGGCGGATCTGGGAGTTGGCCTCGAAGAACTCGTGGGCCTCGTCGACCTCCATCTCCAGGACGTCCGCGATGGTCTTGCCCTTGTAGGTGACGTCGAGGGTCTCGTCGTTGTAGCGGGCGCCCCCGCACTCCTCGCAGGGGACGTACACGTCCGAGAGGAAGTTCATCTCGATCTTGACGGTTCCCTGGCCGCCGCACTCCTCGCAGCGCCCGCCCTTGACGTTGAACGAGAAGCGGCCCTTCTCGTAGCCGCGCTGTTTCGACAGTTTGGTCTCGGCGAACAGTTCGCGGACGTAGTCGAACACGCCGGTGTAGGTCGCGGGGTTCGACCGGGGCGTGCGGCCGATGGGCGACTGGTCGATCAGGCGGACGGTCTCGATCCCCGCGATCCCCTCGATAGCGTCGTGCTCGCCGGGGTCGACCGAGGTGTTGTCGTTCATCTCGCGGGCCAGCCCCTTGTACAGGACGTCGTGCATCAGGGTGGACTTGCCCGACCCGGAGACGCCGGTGATAGCGGTGAACTGCCCGAGCGGGATCTCGACGTCCAGATCCCGGAGGTTGTGCTGGCGGGCGCCCCGGATCGCGAGCGCGCCGTCGGCCTCGCGGCGGTCGTCGGGGACGGGGATCCGCCTGCGTCCGGAGAGGTAGTCGCCCGTGATCGACTCGTCGGCCGCGCACACCTCGTCGAAGTCGCCCTGGACGACGACCTCGCCGCCGCGCTTGCCGGGGCCGGGGCCCATGTCGATGATGTTGTCGGCCCGGCGCATCGTCTCCTCGTCGTGCTCGACCACCAGGAGGGTGTTGCCGAGGTCGCGCAGGCCACAGAGGGTGTCGAGCAGGCGGTCGTTGTCGCGCTGGTGGAGGCCGATGGAGGGCTCGTCGAGCACGTACAGCACCCCGACGAGGCCGGAGCCGACCTGCGTCGCCAGCCGGATGCGCTGGGACTCACCTCCGGAGAGGGTCGAGGCCTCGCGGTCGAGGGTCAGGTACTCCAGGCCCACCTCCTGCATGAACCCGAGGCGGGCGCGGATCTCCTTCAGGATCTCCTCGGCGATGGTGCGCTCGCGGTCGGTGAGGTCGGCCTCCAGCCCCTCGAAGTGATCGAGCGCGTCGGCGATGCTCATCCGGTTGACCTCGGTGATCGAGGTGCCGTCGATCAGCACGGAGCGGGACTGCGGCCGGAGGCGCGTCCCGTCGCAGGCCGGGCAGGTGGTGACCGCCATGTAGTCCTCGATGTGCTCGCGGGTGCTCTTCGAGTCCGTCTCGACGTGGCGGCGTTCGAGGTTGGGGATCACGCCCTCGAAGCGCTTGGTCTTCCGGCGGACGCCGTTTTTCGTCTGCCGGGTGAACTCCACCTGCCGGTCGGTGCCGTAGAGGAACTGGCGCTGGACCGACGCGTCGAGGTCCGAGAAGGGCGTGTCGACGCCGACGCCGAAGTGCTCGGCGACGTTGTCCAGCCGGGTCCGGTAGTACGACCGGTTGTACGACCACGGCTCGAAGACGTGCTTGATCGGCTTGTCCGGGTCGACGACGACGAGGTCCTCGTCGACCTCCTTGGTCGCGCCGATGCCCTCGCACTCCGGGCAGGCGCCGTGGGGCGAGTTGAAAGAAAACGAGCGGGTCTCGATCTCCGAGAAGTCGATGCCGCAGTGGGTGCAGGCGAGGTCCTCGGAGAACTCCACCACGAGGCGGTCGTCGCCCGCGCCCGCGAGGTCTCCGGTCGAGCGGACCTCGCTCCCGAGGTCGACGGCCTGGGGCGGGTCGGGCACGATCACCTTGAGCACGCCGTCGGCCTCCGAAAGCGCCGTCTCGACGGAGTCGGTGATGCGCGAGCGGGCCTCCTCGCTGACGGTCACCCGGTCGACGATCACGTCGACGGTGTGGTCGTAGTTCTCGTCCAGGTCGGGCCGGTCGAGCGTGAGGTCGTGGGGCTCGCCGTCGACCTCCACTCTCGAGTAGCCCTCGCTCACCAGGTCGTCGAACAGGTCGGCGAAGGCGCCCTTCTGGTCGCGCACCACGGGGGCGGCGATTTTGGCACGGGTGCCCTCGGGGAGTTGGAGGATGCGCCGCACCATCTGCTGGGCGGACTGCTCGCCCACCTCGCGGCCGCACTCGGGGCAGTGGGGCGTCCCGACGCGGGCGTAGAGGAGGCGCAGGTAGTCGTGGAGTTCGGTGACGGTCCCGACCGTCGAGCGGGGGTTGTTCGCGGCGTTCTTCTGGTCGATCGAGATCGCCGGCGAGAGCCCCTCGACGGACTCGACCTGCGGCTTGTCCATCTGCCCCAGGAAGTTCCGCGCGTAGGCCGACAGCGACTCGATGTACCGGCGCTGGCCCTCGGCGTACACCGTCTCGAACGCGAGCGACGACTTCCCGCTGCCCGACAGCCCGGTGACGACCGTGAACTCGTCGCGGGGGATCCGGACGTCGAGGTCCTTGAGGTTGTGCTCCTCGGCCCCCCGAACCTCGATGTAGTCCTTGCTCATCTGGATTGGGACAGGGGACCGGTGACTGAAAGGGCGTCGGTTCCGCGTCGGCCGCAGAGGCCCCAGCGGGGCAACCGAACGCTTTTCGGGCGACCGTTCGTGGCCGGTCGCATGGTCTCCGACAGCGCGGCCACCTCCCCGGCGAGCGACTCGACCGGAATCGGCAGTTCGAACACCGTGATCAACGGTCTCCTCGGCGGGGTCGCGGGCGTCGTCCTCGCCTTCCTCCCGTTCTCGCCGCTACTCGGCGGCGCAGTCGCCGGCTACCTCGACGCCGGCGGGCCGGACGGCGGCCTCAGGGCGGGGCTGATTGCCGGCCTCGTGATGCTCGTCCCGTTCGTCCTCGGGATCGCGTTCGTGCTGTTCATGATCGGCTTCGGCGGGCCGGCCGGCTTCGGCGTGCTGGCCATCCTCGTGTTGCTCCTGGGGGCGGCGTACACCGTGGGTCTCGGCGTCCTCGGCGGCTACGTCGGCGACTACATCGCGCGGGAGCTATAGGTCACGACGGCGGACGCCGTGAGCACCGCCGGCGGACGCCGTGAGTGGCCGTCGCTGGCCACGTGACGTCGCGGCGACCGAAACCCGGTCGCCTGGGCACACCCACCCGGGGGTGGGACTGATCGGACGGAACCGTCCGTCGGCCGCTACAGTTTCTCCCGGCTGATGCCGACCGTGCCGGGCGTGACGATGAGCTGGTCGTCGTCCTTCCAGGCGATGTCGCCGTCGACCTCGCGGGCGACCTGCTTCAGGTCGTCGACGATGTGTTCCATCGTGGTGTCCGAGGTCGCGTGACGGGTCACGTCCGCGAGGACGACGTCGCCGTCGTAGACCGCGTCCTTGATCGAGATGACGTCCTGCTTGGAGCCGATCTCGGCGATGCGCACCTGCGTCGTGGCCTCGCCGCGAGCGGTGTCGAGGTCGTCGAGGTCCAGTTCCACGTAGTCCTCGGTCGAGCGACCGTCTCCCCCGGCGAGGAGCTTGTTCATCAGACCCATGGCACCACTACGGGTCACCGAGGGGTTAGTTCTTACGTCAGACGGAGGTCTGACGGCGGCGCAGTCGGCGGGTTTGGGCGAACGACGGCAGGCGCGGCAGTCGACGGTGGGGCGCAGTGGTCGACGGGGGACACAGTGGTCGACGGTGGGGCGCGGTAGTCGACGGCGGGGCTCGGCGGCCGACGAGGTGGGACGTGACGATCCGCCGACACCGGGGCGGTGCCCACCGACGGTGACGTTCGAGGGCGGCTCAGGGCGAGAAGTCGTAGAGGTCGTCGCCGACGTGGTGGATCGACTCGACGACCTTGCCCTGGTCGCCGAGCATCTCGTCGCCGTCGACGAGCGCGCGACCGACGGCGAGCACCTTGCCGTGGGACTCCTCGGCGACGGCGACCAGGTCGCCCTCGGTGATGGTCTCGTCGGCGTCGACGATGCCGGGGCGCATCACGTCGGCGCCGTCGGAGACGAACTGGACGGCGCCGGCGTCGACGGTCACCACGTGCGTGTCGGGCGCGTGGGCGTTGGCGCCGCGAACCGTCAGGAACGGCTCGTCGTCGTAGTACATGGCGAGCGGGTCGCCGTCGACGAGGATCAGGTCGAACACGGAGTCCTCGATCTCGACGAGTTCGAACGAGTCGCCGTCCAGGTCGACGCCGAGTCCCTCGGAGACGGCCCGCCGCAGGTCGCGGATCTGGTCGCTCCGGAGGTGGTGGCGAGACTTGACGCGCATGCCACACGTTCGGATCGCTCCCGGAATAAACTCGTCTGTTCGGGGCCGGGAACGCGAGGGTTGCCGGCGGCGGATCGGGAGGGGTAGCCGGCGGCGAAGCGAGAGGGGTGGCCGGCGCGTGAACGCGCGGCGCGTCGGCGGCGGATCGGGAGCGGGCGACGAACGAACGAGAGCGGACGACGGGCGAACGAGAGCGGGCGACGAACGAACGAGAGCGGACGACGGCGAGTGAGGAGGACGGAGCTCTTCCTGCGGTGACCTGTCGACGCGACCGAATTCGTCCGACGGCTGGCGGACGCGCAACAAACGCTAAGTAATCGCGCATCCTGCCCAGTCGTATGTGGCGTTCCCGGACCAACCGGGACCGGAAGACGGTCGTGTGCATCGCCTGTGGCACGTCGGTGCTGCGCGCCGAGGCCCGCGAGTACGACAAGGAGGGCGACCGCTGGGACAGGCACGGGAAGGAGTTCGAACACCTCTGCAAGGAGTGCTATCGGGAGCTCTGTCACCAGCCCAGGAACGAACTGGAGTCGCTCATCCTGGAGATCGAACAGGACGGCCTGTCCCGCGAGGAGTTCCTCCGCCGGTACTACGGCGTCGTCGAGGAGCGCTACGGGTCGCCCGAGGAACCCGAATCGTAGCGGAGTGGCCCGGGGGCGGCGCGACGCGCCGGCGGCGGCGCCCCCGACACGTCTAACTACCTCTCCCCACAAGTTCAGTGCATGTCGAACGACGAGCAGGCCTACGCCGGGACCGCGGAGGGGCAAGGCCCCGTCGAACTCTCGATCGAAGAGGCGCGCGCGCTCGCGGAAAAGCGCGAGGACCTCTTCGAGGAGTTCGAGATCAGGGACGCCTTCCCGCCAGCCGTGCTGCGCGAGGCGCGCGAGCGGACCACCGACGTCCAGGGGGAGATCGAGTCGGAGATCGAGGACCGGCGCGACCTGCGGGACCTCACCGCCTGGACGACCGACCCCGCCGACGCCCAGGACTTCGACGACGCGATCAGCGTCGAGGCCGAAGAGGAGGCCTACCGGCTGTGGGTCCACATCGCGGACGTCTCCCACTACGTCCATCCGGACTCCGCGATGTGGACCGAGGCCGTCGAGCGCGGTAACACCGTCTACCTCCCCGGGTACACGATCCACATGCTCCCCCCGACCCTCGCGGAGACGGTCTGCTCGCTCGTCCCCCGGGAGGACCGCCTCGCCCACACCGTCGAGATGGAACTCGACCGCGAGACGCTCTCCTTCGAGTCCATCGACATCTACAAGTCCGTCATCCGCTCGGACGAGCGGTTGACCTACACGCAGTGCGAGAACCGCCTGGAGGACGAGGAGGCACCGCTCCACGAGGAGTGTGCGCTCGCCTTCGAGATCGCGGACGCGCTCCACGAGCAGCGCAAGGAGGACGGGTCGCTCGTGCTCAACCCGCGGCGCGACCGGGCGCACACCATCGTCGAGGAGTGCATGCTCAAGGCGAACCGCGCCGTCACGCACGAACTCATGTGGAACCGCGGGGTCGAGGCGATGTACCGCGTCCACCCCCAGCCCACCCCCGACGAGTGGGACGAGGCCCTGCGGGAGATAATGGACCTCGACGGCGTGTCGATCCCGGGAGACGCCTTCGACGACCCGCGGATGGCCGTCAACGCCGCCCTGGAGGAGGCCCCCGACCGGATGCTCAACAAGATCCAGCGCGCCGTCCTCAAGGTGATGCCCCGCGCGAAGTACATGAACGACCCCTTCGGCGGCCACCACGCGCTCAACTTCGACATCTACGGGCACTTCACCTCGCCCATCCGCCGCCTCTCCGACCTGATCAACCACTGGATCGTCCACGAGAACGACGTCCCCGAGGACCTGATTGAACTGTGCGACCGCGCCTCCGACCGGCAGAAGGACGCCGAGACAGCCGAGCGCCTCTACAAGCAGTTCATGGAGGAGAACGGGATCGACCCCTACGCGCTGAACAGTCGCGGGGCCGTCGTCCTCGACGAGGACGGCGAGGTGATCAGCGAGGACTGCACGCTCCCCGAGGAGTACGCCGAGGCCTGAGCGCAGCGCCGGTGCCACAGGCGGCGTCGTCGAGTCGAACGCCGCGACGACGCCGGATCGACGATCCGTCCCGTACGTCGCGCGGTGTCTGACCGCGCGACCGAGACGCCGCGCGGTGAAGCGACCGCGCGACCGCTACGCCACGCGGAGGCGAACGCTCGATCCGCAGACCGGACACGCTGGTTTCCCGCGCGAGTCGTCCAACTCGTCGCGGTTGCCGGACCAGGAACACGCGGGACAGCGTACGATCTCTGTCGTGGACATGTTGGTTCTCCCCCAGAGCAATTGTTATCATCGATCGTCATATATCTGCCCCTGGTCGAGCGCCTCGCGCGCACGATCGATAGATCCCGGGCGCTCGACGCCGAAGCGCCGAGGTCGGAGGGCCGGCGCGGGCGTCGAGGAGGACGGATCGGCGGCCGTCGGCGGGCCACCTGTCGATGCGACAACGTTATCCGAACGGATGCTAGAGAATAGGTACCGAAGCGGGGCCGCGGCCCCGAACGGGACGAGATGACCGACGGATCCCACGACGGACCGCGCTGTGCGGAGTGCGGACAGCCCATCTCCCGTCAGGCGACGGGGATGCTGTCGATGTCCGTCACGACGCTGTGTGCGTCCTGCGAGCGGCGGGCCTGACCTCCACTGGGGCGACGTTCTCGACGAACGGTGGACCTGACCCCGACGAGCGGTCGCGCCGCCTCGCGTGGCGAATCGGCGGTGATCGGCCGGGGGAAGCCGTCGCACTCAGGGGCGAGCGCACCCGAGGGCTCAGATGTCGTACTCCGGGTCGAGCGCAAGCAGTCGGGTCAGGGCGTCCTTCGTCGCGCCCTCGCGGAGGCCGATGTCGGCGTCGGCGACGGTGGCGAGCACCGAGATCGCGCGACGCTTCTCGGGGACCTGCTCGGGGTGTTCGAGCGCGAAGTGGACGAGGCCGGCGTGGGCGTACTCCCGGACCTCCTCGTCCGCGTCGTCGAGCGCGTCGAACAGCGCGGTCGCCGTCCGGGGGAACTGCGACGGGTCGGTGCCGAGCAGCTTCGCGGCGGTGATGGCGCCGGCGAGCCTGACCGAGGCGTCCGGGTCGCGCAGTGCGGCGACCACGTCGCGGTCGGCGCGGCGAACCCGCTCGGGCTCGACCGCGCCGACCTCCGCCACGAGCGAGAACGCCGCACGGCGGAGGTCGGTGCGCGACGCACCGAGTGCGCCGAAGGCGGCGTCGAGCCCGGGCGCGGCGGCGTTTGGGTTCTCGCCCGCGAGCTGGGCCAGCGCGCGGAGTCCCAGGAACGTCAGGTCGTCGTCGGCCGCCGCGGCGAGCGAGCGGACGTCGTCGACCCACACCTCGAACTCGACGGGGCGGAGCAGGCCGATCAGGTTGAGCGCCTCGCCCGCGGCCGTCCGGACGTCGCCGTCGAACTCGCGGGCCAGCGCCAGGAGGTCCCCCACGCAGTCGCCCGCGGCCACCGGGTCGGCGACGGCCATTTCCGCGACCGACTCGACGTACTCCATCGGCGACGCCGCCGGCTCGACCGACGGGCCCTCGACCGCGATACCGTCGGCCTCGATGTCGGTGCCGTCGCCGGACGCGGCACCGGATCGGTCGCGCGTGCTGTGCTCCGACCGCTCACCCGCGCCGGTCGCCGATCCGGAACCGTCGGTCGCGCCCGACGCGTCGGCGGTCGTGTCCGTCGTTCCGTCCTCGGAGATGTTCTGTCGTGCCACCCTCTCACCTGTCTTGGTGGGTGTGCTTCCCTCTCCCCCTTATAGGTGCGCAAGACATAGCAAAGCTGTCGGACAGGTCTGTACGCCTCCCACACCGAGACGCCTCGAAACCGAAGAATATCCGCGTCAGAGCGCCCGGCAAGACCTATCAGAAATGGACAATAGTCGGCATCTAATTATCTAAAATGATAACCGATCCGGTAGGGCTTTGGTGGTCGCTCCGCGACAGGCGCGACGATGCTCGACGCGACGCCGACCTACCTCGCATTCCTCGCCGTCGTCGCGGTCCCCCCGACGCTGGCGCTGGTCGCCCTCGCGGCCGCGAAATCGCCGGGCGGCCGCCGGCTGGTCGCCGTCGCGCTCCTGACCCTCGTCGCGCTCGCGTACACGACCCCCTGGGACAACGAACTCGTGCGACGCGGCGTGTGGCACTACGGCGAGGGCACGGTGGCCCTCCGGATCTGGCACGCGCCGCTGGGCGAGTACCTGTTCGTCGTCCTCCAGTCGGTCGCGGTGGGCCTCTTCGTCTCGCACGCACTCGCTCGCGCAGGCGGCGGACTCGACGCCGGGGCGCCGCCCGTCGACCGCCGGTCGACCGCCCGCCCCGGGCCGACCGACGTGTCGCGGCGCGACCGGGCGCTCGGGGCGCTCGCCGGCCTGGGCGTCGGGGGGCTCGGCCTCGCGCTGACCGGCCGCCCGTCGACGTTCTACCTCGGCGCGACGCTCGCCTGGGCGGGACCGGTGCTGGCGCTGCAGTGGGCGGTCGGCTGGCGCCACCTGCTCGCGCGGCGGCGACTGGTCGCCGCGGGCGTGCTGGTCCCGACTGCCTACTGCTGGCTCGCCGACCGCCTCGCGCTCGAACTCGGCGTCTGGATCATCTCCCCGGCGTTCACGACCGGCGTCGCGCCGGGCGGGCTGCCGGTGGAGGAGGCCGTCTTCTTCCTGCTGACGAGCCTGTTTCTGACGCAGGGACTCGTGCTCTACGAGTGGGTGTTGGCCGGGTGGGACCCGACGGCCGCGCTCATCCGGGTCGGCGCGATCCGCCCGCGACTCGGCGCCGCGACCGACCGGACGTGGCTCGTCGAACGGTGGACGCGGCTGACCGACCGGTGGGCGGGGGTGCTCGACCGGTGGGCGTGAGGATCTCGGGGGCGACGGGCCTCCGCCGGAAGCTCGCGCGGACGTCGCTCCACCCGGGCTGGGCGGTCCTCGCGCTGGCGGTCGCCGTCGCCGTCGCCGTCGACGTCGAGCGCGTCCCGGTCGCGCTCCGGTACGTCCCCCTCGCGGCGAGCGTGCTCGTCCTCGGGCTCCCCCACGGGGCCGTCGACCACCTCGCGCTCCCGCGCGCGAAGGAGACGCCGCCGACCGCCCGCTGGCTCGTCGGCGTCGGCGTCCTCTACCTGGTGCTCGCCGCCGGCTACGCCGCCGCCTGGGTCGTCGCCCCGGCCCCGGCCTTTCTCGCCTTCCTCTGTCTCACCTGGCTCCACTGGGGGCAGGGCGACGTCTACCCGCTCGTGGCGCTGTTCCCGGTGACCCACCTGGACGACCGCCTCGGCCGCGCGCTCACCGCCGCGGTTCGGGGCGGGATTCCGATGGTCGTCCCGCTGGTGGGCTTCCCGGATCGGTACCACGCGGTCGCGACGCGGGTCGTCGGCCTGTTCGATCCGGCCGCCGCCGCGTCCCTGGGCTGGCTGATCGCGCCGGCGACGCGCTGGACGTTCGGCCTGGGCCTCGCGGCCCTGACCCTCGTCGTGCTCGGTCGCGGGCTCGTCGGGACGGGGCCGACGCGGAGCTTCCGCGTCGACGTCGCCGAGACGGGCCTGCTGTGGGTGTACTTCCTCGCCGTCCCGCCGGTGCTCGCGATCGGGCTCTACTTCCCGCTCTGGCACAGCCTGCGGCACGTCTGCCGGCTGGTCGCCATCGACCCCGACGGGCGACGGGCGCTCGCGGGCGGCGATCTCCGGGCGGGGATCCGACGGTTCGCCCGCGACGCCGCGCCGCTCACCGCCGTCTCGGTGATCGCGCTCGCCGGCCTCGCGCTGGCGGCGCCCCACGCCCCCGCGAGCGTCCCCGACCTGGGCGCCGCGTACCTGGTGTTGCTCGCGGTGCTCACGCTGCCGCACGTCGTCGTGGTCACCCTGCTCGATCGGACCCAGGGCGTGTGGTGAGCCGGAACGGGGCGTCCGTTCGGACCGCGCGCCGGGCCCAACCGTAAAAGATTATCCGTGCGGCTCCTGTAGGTTCGGCCAATGGCCGAAGACGTCAAACCCACTCGGAAGAACTTGATGGCGATCGAGGATCGCATCGAACTCTCCGAGCGGGGCCACGACACCTTGGAGCAGAAGCGCGACGGCCTCATCATGGAGTTCATGGACATCCTCGACCAGGCCCAGGACGTCCGCTCCGAACTCGACGACGACTACCGGCGCGCCCAGGAGAAGCTCAACATGGCCCGGGCCATGGAGGGCGACGTCGCCGTCCGCGGGGCCGCCGCCGCGCTCAAGGAGCACCCGGAGATCACGACCCAGTCGAAGAACATCATGGGCGTGGTCGTCCCGCAGATCGAGTCCTCGAAGGTGAAAAAGTCCCTCGACGAGCGCGGGTACGGCCTGCTGGGCTCCTCGGCCCGCATCGACGAGGCCGCCGACGCCTACGAGGAGCTCCTCGAAACGATCATCCTCGCCGCCGAGGTCGAGACCGCGATGAAGAAGATGTTAGAGGAGATCGAGACCACCAAGCGCCGCGTCAACGCCCTGGAGTTCAAGCTGCTGCCCGACCTCTACGAGAACAAGGAGTACATCGAGCAGAAGCTCGAAGAGCAGGAGCGCGAGGAGATCTTCCGGCTCAAGAAGATCAAGGCCAAGAAGGAAGAAGACGAGAAAGAAGAGGCCCAGGCCGCCGAGGCGGCGGTCGAGACGGTCGCCGCCGACGACTGAGGAGTTCGGACCCCGGTTCCGGGACGGACGAACCGCCCCGGACGGACGGCCCAACCGTCCCACCTGTCGCGCGTCGCTCGCGCGGCGCTCTGCCGCGCTCGCTCCGTTTCTCGCCGCCGCGTCCCCTCCGTTTCTCGCCGCCGCGTCCCCTCCGTTTCTCGCCGCCGCGTCCCCGACCGGCGGCCACGCTTTTGCCGACCCACCGCCTACGCGCCCCATGGACTGTTCGCACTGCGGCGCGTCGCTCGTCGTCTTCGAGGTGCCGGTGGCGTTGCGGGCCCACGCGCCCGGGGAGTCCGCGAGGGCCGGGCTCTGTTCGACCTGCCTCCGAACCGAGGCGGTCCCCGACGCGGAACCGGTCGACGCCGACTTCTCGCGCGTCTCGCCCGCGATGCCGAGCGGCGAGGCCGGCGCGGCGCTCGCGCTCGCGCTCGGACTGCTCGGGTCGCTCGCGCTCAACCGGGCGGCGGTCGTGGAGTGCTGCGCCCACGCCGAGGCCGCCGGCGGCGACGTCCTGCTCGCGCTGGATCGCCTCGTGGCCGACGAGGGGGTCGCGCCCCACGTCGACCTCGACCGCCGGCGGACGCAACTGGCCGATCTGTTGTGAGACGTCGAGGGCTTCGCGGGGTCGGTCACGGCGGTGGGAAGTCGGCGTCGCCCGCCGCAGTCACCCTCACTCGTCGGCGCCCGTGGCGCCCGCGTCGTGCGTGGAGTCCGCGTCGTTCGCGACGGTCTCGGGGCCCTCGACGCCGTCGGTTTCGCCGGTTCGGTCGTCGCCGTCGGCGTCCGTCCCGTCGTCGTGGAAGGAGAACTCCTCGCCGGGCGCCTCGCCCGCCATGGCGGCGGTGACCTCCCTGGCCTGCGAGCGGTAGCGCTCGTACAGGTCCTCGGCCCACTCGACGGCCGCCTCGGTGTCGTTGACGATCATGCCGCGGAGGATGTCCTCGTCGTCGTAGACGACGATCACGACGAGGACGCGGTCGCTCCGCTCGATGAGGAGGAAGTTGCAGGGGATCTCGTCGGCGGAGTACGCCCGGAAGTGACCGGTCTCGACCATGCGACGGCGCTCTTCGGAGCGGTTCTGGCAGAGAAAGCGCGCGAGGTCGGTGGCGAAGACGGCCTCGTAGTCCGTGCCGTCGAACACCGCCTGCGCGATGACCTCGGCGCTGCTGGAGTTCGAGATCGCCTGCGTGAGCACCCGGAGGGACTCCGCACCCTCGATGAACGACTCCAGCTTGTTGGCGATCTGGTAGGGCGCGGGCTGGGCGCCCAGCAGGAGGTCAGCGCCGACGAGCGCGTCGAGGGTCAGCGCGGCGTCCGGCTCGAAGTGGCGGAGCATGTCGGTCATCGACGTCGTCGCGTGGATCCGCTCCGTGAACTCGTCGAGGGACTGGAGCGCGAGTTGGCCGGCGAGCGTCACCCGGAAGCCGCCGTCGACGCGCTCGACGAGCTCCAGGTTCTCCAGTTCGCGGATCGCGCGGTCGACCGTCGAACGGGAGACGTCCAGCGTCGACACCAGGTCCGGCTTGCGCCGCGGGCCGTCCGAGAGCGCTCGCAGCACCGGCGCCCGCTGGAGGAGCGTCCCGAGCACGTCGCGGTCGAAATCACCAGGCATACGGCGTCCGGATTGTCGTAGCCGGTGGCCGACGTAAATAGTTACCTCTCCGAAATGTCTCGTCTGGGTGAATCATGGGCGAGCCGTGCGGCGTCCGTCACACCCCGGTCGAGTAGCGCAGGATGCCGGCGATGCCGCCGAAGGCGTCGTGGAGTTGCTCACCTTTCTCGAAGTCGGTGGAGATGAATTTGGTCTCGGTGCCCCGCTGCTCGGCGATGGTCATCAGGTGCTCGATGACGTCCTCGCGGTCGCGCACCTCGCAGGCCGACCCGCACTCGTCGCAGGTGTGCTCCGGGGTGTCGCGGCGTCGGTCGATCACCTCGAACTGCTCGTGGCCGTTCGGGCAGTCGTAGACGACGACGTCCGAGCGGAGGTCCTCGGAGAGCAACAGCCGGTCGACCGCGCCCATGACGAGGTTCTGTCTGGTCGCGTCGAACCCGTAGGTGGCCTGCTCGCCGCGGTGGAGCTTCTCGAAGAACTCCTCCATCTGGACCTTGTCCTTCATCACCTCCTGGTCGGCGAGGACGTCCTGGGCGGCGTCGACGAGGTCGTACAGACCGGACTCGTCGGTGTAGGCCACGTCGAACTTGCCGACGACGAGGTCCTGGATCTCGTGGTGGAGGTAGTCGCCGTCGAGGAACTCGTCCTTGGTGGGGGAGGGCCCGCCGACGAGGATGCCGTCCAGGTCGTGGCGCTCGGGGACGAACAGCTCGTTTGCCATCTCCGCGACCTCCTGGTAGAAGTTGTCGATGGCCTCCAGGCGCAGTCGGGCGAATCGCTGGGCGGACTGCCCCCCCTTCCGCTGCTTGCCCGGCACCAGCGACGTGGTCGACTTCACGGGGACGACGCGCTTGCCCCTGAGCCAGCCGACGTTCGCCTCGCGGCGGTCGAGGACAACGAGGCCAAAGAGCCCCTTGTCCATCAGCATGTCCTCCAGGGGCTCGGTCAGGAACGCCGAGTCGCAGTGATACCGGAAGGACTGGATCGGCTCCGGCGGGTCCTCCAGCACCTTCGTCACCATCTCGGTCTGGCCGCCGCCGGAGTCGATGGCGCCGGAGAACAGCACCAACCCGTTGTCGGGCGGGAACGTGTCGTAGTACCGGAGCCGGTCTTTGATGCTCGTGAGCGCGTCCTGGACGGCGGTCCGGGTCTGCTTGGACTTGATGTTCGACGCCTCGCTGTGCTCCTGGGTGACGTGGGCTACGACGTCGGAGATCTGCCGATCGGGGGGGACGTAGATGGTGACGAGCTGCGTGCCGGACCCCTCGTACTCTCTGAGGTCCTCGATGACCTTCCGGAACTCGTACTTCCGGCGGTCCTCGCTCGCCTCCTGGGCGTCGCTACTCATTGTCGAGACTAGGCCGGCCAGGCGCTAAGTAACCTTTGACTGGCGTCGAAATCGGCGCTCGGGTCGTGTCGAGACGCCGCCGACGCGGCGGGCCCGACGGCCCCCATCCGAACGCGCGGGTCGTAGAGCGGGGACGGTACGGATCGACAGCTGCCAGTACGCAGACACGTCTAGCCCCGATCGCGTGTGTTCGAGGGTGACAACAATCGGGGCGCACGCACACCCAGAAGTCGACTTCTTGTGCGAACGATAGTCCGCCCACCAAGAATATGCCAAATTGTTGGAAAATTTTTAATTGCTTCGTTGACGTGTATGGACCCGTCCGCGAAACCGACCATCGGTGCGGAACTAGAGAGGACAGATGACCCAACACGACGGGGACAACCCGACGAGCGAAGACGGCGAGGACGGCGAGACCGCGACGGAATCCCGCCGCACGCCGAACAGCCGCCCGGCACGGCGGCCGACCCGGCCGAGCGAGCGACCCGTGCGGAGCGTCGAGCGGCGGCGGTCGACCCGGAAACGGGGAGCGCGAGAGGAGCGGTGGCTGCGTCGGGACGCCGAGTCCGTCGAGTCGAAGAATCCGGCGGCGGACGACGGCTCGACGACCGACCGTCCGACGAACGACGATCCGACCGCCGGCGGCGACCGCGCCGACGCCGGCGACGCGGACGTCGACACGTCGGGCTGGGAGGCGATCGTCGACGAGGTGATGGGCGCGGGAGACGACGGCGACCCGGACGGCGAGGAGGGGGGCACCGGATCGTCGTCGGGGCGGTAGGGTCGCCCGGCAGGGGGGTCGTACGAATCGTCGCCCGGACGGTGCGGCTCAGTTCGCGGCGGGCCCGGACGAGGTGGCGTACGCCCGGGTGACGTCCACGAGTTCCTTGCGGTAGTCGCTCTCGGTCGGGTCGGCGGCCAGCGAGCGGAACCGGCGCTTGAACGCATCCAGCCCGATGTCCGGCGCGTCGGCGGCGGCGGCCCGCGCCAGGTCGTAGAGGCGGTGGTCGGGGGAGGCCAGATCGTGTCGCTCGACGAGCGCCAGCGCGAACGCGGCGTTGACGGCCGTGATCTCGGGGTCGGCGCCGTCGGAGACGATCCGCGAGTCCGGCCGGGGACCGCCGCCGGGACGGTCCAGGACGGCGGCGGCCAGCTGGGACTCGAAGAACTGGACGTACTTCTCGTCGGGCCCCACCGAGAGGGTGATGTCGTCGGCGTAGATGTCCTTCATGTGGTTGGCGATCTGGTAGCAGTGGACGAGCCGGCGGCGTTCGACGGAGTGTCCCGCGAGCCCCAGGAACAGCGCCTCGTCGGTCGACTGCGTGTGGGAGGGGTGGCCGGCCTCGTAGCGGACCATGTGCGCGAGTTCGTGCAGCGCCAGCTCGCGGGCCATCGCGCTCGTCGCGGCGTGCCGGGAGATGTTGAGCACGTGGCGGTCGTCGTAGTGGGCCGCCCACGTCCGCTCGTCGGGGTCGGCCCGGACGCGGACGTACACCGGGAGGTCGAGTTCGTGCTCGGTTTCGAGCAGGTCGGCGGCGCTCAAAAACGGGTCCGGGGGACCGGCCCCCTGCACTCGGATGTCCATGCGTACCGATATCAGGGGCCGAGACAGTATTGACTCTTGTGCCGGCACGGAAGCGGTGATCCGGCGCCACCGACGCTCGCCGGCGGGTCGCTGTCGAGCGCCCCCGGGTGACCACGCGGGCGACTCTGGCGACCGACGCGGACGAACCGACGGCCGACGCGGACGGCTCCCCGTGTCGTACGGCGGCACACCGCACGATCGGGCGCGTGCGGCCCGCTCGGGGGTCCGGCGGAAACACTACCCTTTTGTCCCTCCTGTCGGTAAATCCCTGTAATGGGCCGACGAAAGAAGATCGTACAAGAATGTGAGAAACTGATGGACAAACCGGAGCAGATCCGGAACATCGCCATCGCCGCTCACGTCGACCACGGGAAGACGACGCTCTCCGACAACCTCCTCGCGGGCGCCGGCATGATCTCCGACGAGACCGCCGGTCAGCAGCTCGCCATGGACACGAAGGAGGACGAGCAGGAGCGCGGGATCACCATCGACGCCGCGAACGTCTCGATGACCCACGAGTGGGAGGACAAGAACCACCTGATCAACCTCATCGACACACCCGGCCACGTCGACTTCGGCGGCGACGTGACGCGGGCGATGCGCGCCGTCGACGGCGCGCTCGTCGTCGTCGACGCCGTCGAGGGCGCGATGCCGCAGACCGAGACGGTCGTCCGGCAGGCGCTGCGCGAGGGCGTCAAGCCCGCGCTGTTCATCAACAAGGTCGACCGCCTCATCTCCGAACTCCAGGAAGGGCCCCAGGAGATGCAAGAGCGCATGACTGCGGTCATCCGCGACGTCAACGAACTCATTCGCGGCATGACCGAGGAGATGGACGACATCGACGAGGACTGGACCGTCTCCGTCGAGGAGGGCACGGTCGGCTTCGGGTCGGCCCTGTACAAGTGGGGCGTCTCCATGCCCTCGATGCAGCGCACCGGGATGGACTTCGGTGACATCATCGACCTCGAGCAGGCCGACAAACGGCAGGAACTCCACGAGCGGACGCCCCTCTCGGACGTCGTGCTCGACATGGTTTGTGAGCACTTCCCGAATCCCGTCGACGCCCAGCCACGGCGCATCCCGCGCATCTGGCGGGGCGACAGCGAATCCGAGGTCGCCGACACGATGCGGATGGTCGACCCCGAGGGCGAAATCGTCTTCATGGTCACCGACATCTCGATGGACCCCCACGCCGGCGAGATCGCGACCGGCCGGGTCTTCTCCGGAACCCTCGAGAAGGGCCAGGACCTCTACGTCTCGGGGACCGTCGGGACCAACCGCCTCCAGAGCGTCGGCATCTTCATGGGCGGGGAACGCGAGGAGGTCGACCGCGTGCCCGCGGGGAACGTCGCTGCCGTGACCGGCCTGGCCGACGCCATCGCGGGGTCGACGGTCTCCAGCATCGAGATGACTCCCTTCGAGTCCATCGAGCACATCTCGGAACCGGTCATCACGAAGTCCGTCGAGGCCCGGAACATGGACGACCTGCCGAAACTCATCGAGACGCTACAGCAGGTCGCCAAAGAGGACCCGACCATCGACATCGAAATCAACGAGGACACCGGCGAGCACCTCATCTCCGGCCAGGGCGAACTCCACCTCGAGGTCATCACCCAGCGCATCGAGCGCAACCAGGGCATCCCCGTGACGACCGGCGAACCCATCGTGGTCTACCGCGAGGCCCCCCAGGAGGCCAGCCGCGAGGTCGAGGGCATCTCGCCGAACCGCCACAACCGCTTCTACATCACGGTCGAGCCTCT
>ENA-ORDC01000768-ORDC01000768.1-marine-metagenome-genome-assembly--contig:-NODE-768-length-28097-cov-10.594076_pt1 | contig 28097 bp, 26 predicted proteins | sample MGYA00237783_ERZ508515 | MGnify/ENA primary metagenome ERZ508515 (study PRJEB26186, sample SAMN06268792) | marine metagenome | isolation source: Eden Landing Ponds, San Francisco, CA, USA | place... | reverse complement strand
CGGCCTGGGCCTGCGCCTCGGAATCGTTCGTCATGCCCCGGCCTACACGTGACGGGTAGTTAGACGTGTCGGGCGCGCGATGGTGGGGACGTGAGCGCTCGCCGGGCCACCGTGGTGGACTCCCAGCACCGGCGACTCACAGTGGGCGTTCGCGTTTCACCCCTGCCTCACATTTTTCCGTCTCGTCTTCGATTCACCTGATGGGAGGGGACAAGATGCCCACAGCCGACCGTCAGATCCGGGTTCTACACGTCGACGACGACCCGAATTTCGCGGACATGGTCGCGGACTTCGTCGAACGCGAAGACGGTCGATTCGACGTCGAGACCGCTACGGGCGTGGCTGTGGGGTTGGAGCGGCTCACTACCGACGAGTTCGACTGCGTCGTCTCCGACTACGCGATGCCGGAGCGGAACGGCGTCGCGTTTCTCGAAGCGGTCCGTGAGCGATTCCCCGACCTGCCGTTCATCCTCTACACCGGGAAGGGAAGCGAGGACGTCGCCAGCGACGCGATCTCGGCGGGCGTCACGGAGTACCTGCAGAAGGGGCGCGGAACCGGCCAGTACGCCACCCTCGTGGACAGCATCAGCGACGCCGTCGAAACGCACCGCGCCCAGGTCGATCCCCCCGAGACGGACCGGCGTCCGGCCCCGTTTTTCGAAGACTCGCCACTCGTCGTCGATCGGGGCGAACGCTCCGACTCAGTCCCCATCGACGAGTCCGATGACGCCGTTCCCGGAGGACACTACCGAACGCTCGCGGAGCAGTTTCCGAACGGGGGCGTCCACTACTTCGACGACGAGTTGCGGTATCAGTTCGTCTCCGGGGAGGGCTTCGACGCGATCGAGACATCGCCGGACGATCTCGTCGGGAGCACGATCTACGAAGTCGAGTCGTACTCCGAGGGGATCGTCGAGACGCTCGAATCGCTGATGACCGCGACACTCGACGGTGAACGGGAGACAGCAGAGCTTCGCTACGAGGGGCACGTCTATCGACTCCACTCCGCCCCCATCTGCGGTACCGACGGGACGATCACGAGCGGCTTCTTCATCGCGCAGGATATCACTGAACAGCACCGGCGCGAGCAGGAACTACAGGCACTATCGACGGCGATGTGGGCGTCGATCGACGGGATGGCGGTCCTCGACGACGACGACGAGTACGTCTTCGTCAATCGGGCCCACGCAGACATCTACGGGTACGAGGACCCGGACGCGCTCCACGGCGAAACGTGGCGGACGTGCTACGACGCCGACGAGATTGCCCGGTTCGAAGACGAAATCTTGCCCACGCTGTACGAACGGGGGAACTGGCGGGGGGAAGCTATCGGCACTCGAAAGGACGGCAGTACGTTCCCACAGGAGCTCTCGCTGAGTATCACCGGTGATCAGCGGATCATCTGCGTCGTTCGGGACATCACCGAGCGCAAGGAGCGCGAGCGGGACCTCCAGCGACACAACGAGCGGCTGGAGAAGTTGGTCAGCACCGTCTCTCACGACCTCCGCAACCCGTTGACCGTCGCGCAGGGACGGCTCCAGCTCGCCCGATCCGAGTGCGACAGCGAGAACCTCGACAGCGTCGCGTCGTCGATCGAGCGCACGCTGGAACTGGTCGACGAGTTGTTGTCGCTCGCACGACAGGCGAAAGATATCGGTGATCTCGAACCGGTTGCCCTGGAAACGGCGGTCGTCCAGTGCTGGGGGAACGTGGCGACGGGCGACGCGACCCTGAACGTCGAACTCGACCGGACCGACCGACGGATTCGGGCCGATCCGAACCGTCTCAGGCAACTGCTGGCGAATCTGATACGGAACAGCGTGGAGCACGGCTCCACGAGCAACCGGCCGGAGGCCGACGACAGCGTGGAGCATGGCTCCACGAGCAACCGGCCGGAGGCCGACGACAGCGTGGAGCATGGCTCCACGAGCAACCGGCCGGAGGCCGGTGACAGCGAGGAATCGAAGATTCCTCGGGCAGACGGCGAAGCCGTCGACAGCGTCGAACACGGGAGTCACGACGTGACCGTGACCGTCGGCGAGGTGGACGGCGGGTTCTACGTCGCCGACGACGGGCCGGGCATCCCGGCGGACGAGCGCGAGCAGGTGTGTGAGGCGGGGTACTCGACCGCCGAGGATGGAGTGGGGTTCGGACTCAGCATCGTCCGCGACATCGTCACTGCACACGGATGGGCGCTCTCGATCACCGAGAGCGAGGCCGGTGGTGCTCGGTTCGAAATCACCGGCGTCGACGTCGTCGAGTGAGGGTCACGCGTCTCAGGATTCGGGCTCTTCGGCCGACCCGTACCGCTCCTCGACGACGCCGTAGTACCGTTCGAGAAACGCCTGCTGGGAGAGTGCCTCGCCGTCGCCGATCTCGACGAGCAGGGATTCGAGTTCGTCCCGGGGCTGGTGGCACAGGCCCCGGTAACACTCCTTGCAGAGGTGTTCGAACTGCTTGCCGTGTCGGCTCCAGCGATCGCCTTCCTTGTCGTACTCGCGGGCTTCGGATCGGTGGAGCGAGCTGCCACACGCGATGCAGATAACCGTCTTGCGATCCCGTCCCCCGTCCGATCCGGAACGCCACATGGCCGAAGCGAGGGACCACGACCACTTAGCGTTTGTTGCGCGTCCGACGCCCGGCAGACGCGCCGGGCGCTCCGCGTCGGGACCGCTCCGGCGACGCGCGATAATCAGTATTATCCGCGGAGCGACCGACGATGCACCCATGGAGGTCAAATCACGCCATCACCTGCGGAGCGACGAGATCCGGGAGCTGGAGACGACGCTCGAGGACGCCCTCGGCGTCGAGCCCGACGGCGACGCGTACGAGCGCGTCGACCTCGTGGGCACCGAGTTCGATCTGGTTCTCGTCGACGGCGAGCCACACGTCTTCTTCGTCGACGGCGAACCCTTCCTGACGGTTCGTGGGGCGAACGCCTACCCTCCACAGCGGCGGGTCGTCACCGTCGACGCCGGCGCCGTCCAGTTCGTCAGCGACGGGGCGGACGTGATGCGCCCCGGTATCGTCGACGCCGACGACGCCATCGCCCCCGGCGACCTCGTCACCATCGTCGAGGAGACCCACGGCAAGGCGTTGGCGGTGGGCCGCGCGCTCGAACCCGGCGACGACCTGGTCGGCGACTCGGGCAAGGTCGTCGAGTCCGTCCACCACGTCGGCGACGACCTCTACGAGTTTTCGGTGTAGACGGGACGGCGACGTGATCCCGCGGACGAACCCTCGTTGGCGGCTGTTTCGGATCCCGAGACACCGCGTCGAATTATTCCCGTCGGGGTTCGTGGGTGTGTCCGTGTCCCGACAGACCCCGCTCGCGAACCCGATCGTGAGGCACGCCGTCGGTGCGACCGGCGCGATAGCCGTTGCGGCCGTCGCGTACCTGTTTCTCGACGGCACCGTCCAACTCGCCGCGTACGCCGTCGCCGCCATCGACCTCCTCGTCACGCCCCAGATACTGAAGCGGGCCGTAGCCGGCTGAGGGGCCGATGGAGCCGGACAGCCTCCTCCACGCCGACGCCACCTATCGATACCGCTCCACCGCCGCCTCGTACCCCCGTTTCGCCTGCCGGTACGTCTCCCGGAGGTCGGCCACCGGCGTCTCGCTGGCGTCGACCCGCAGGTCGTGATGGAGGGGCTCGCGCTCGCGTCCCGTGTTCACGACGACGGCCGCACTCCCGACCGGCAGGTCCCGTCGATCACCCCCAGCGCGCTCCCCTGCCGCGAGCGCCGTGAGCAGGCGGTGGGCGAGCGGTGCGTCGCGTTCGTTCTCCGCGTACCCCTGTTCCAGCGCGTCGAGGACGCCCTCGTCGGCCATCGAGGTCCCGGCGACGGTGTAGCCGTCGCCGACGCGGTGGGCCGCGACGGCGGGGCAGTCCGCGCCGGTGCGAGCGGCGCTCGACTCGGGGTCGACGCCGTGGAGCTGCCGGCTCGCCGCGGCCGCGTCGTCGACCACGTCCTCGAGTCGGCGTCCCGCCGTGAGTTCGGCCAGACACCGCGGCCCGAGGTCGCGGTCGGCCACGCCGGCCACCGCGACGGCGCCCCCGTCGCCGACGTGCGGGCAGACGCTCCCGACGGCCGGGACGCGGGTCGCGGCGGCGACGCCGAACCGGTCCCCCGCCTCGCCCCGCTCGCGGACGCAGATGCTGTAGGTCACGGTCGGTGGAGGGGCCGGCTCGGTGAAAAGTCCGCCGTCGAGCACCCTGCGTCTGACGCAAGAACTATTGAGCCGGTGGTACCTGTACCTACCATGGGCATCATGAGCAAGATCCTCGGCGGCGGCGGCACCCACAGCACCGAGGACTACGTCGAACTGAATCTGGACGACTTCGACACGGCGCGAGCCGACGCGGGGATGAGCGTTCACATCGCCGAGATCAGCGAACAGCGCGACGCCATGGCGATCAAGGACGCCGTCTACGACGGCGACCTCGTCATTGCGGACATCACGCGGATGAGCCCGAGCGACAGCGTGGTCGACCGGATTCTGGAGGACCTTCGCCAGGTCGCCCGCGAGGTGGACGGCGACGTGGTGCAGAAAGGCGAGGATCAGATCATCGTCACGCCGACGGGCGTGTCGATCAGCCGCGAGAAGCTGTCCTGATCGCTCGAACCGACAGCGTTTCACCGATCCGGCCCCCAGTCGGGCGTAGATGAGCAAGGACTACATCGAGGTTCGCGGGGCCGAGGAACACAACCTCAAGGACCTCGACGTCCGCATCCCCCGCGAGGAGTTCAGTGTCGTCACCGGCCTTTCCGGGTCGGGCAAGTCGTCGCTCGCCTTCGAGACGGTCTATGCGGAGGGCCAGCGTCGCTACATCGAATCCCTCTCCGCCTACGCCCGGAACTTCCTCGGGCAGATGGACAAACCGCAGGTCGAGAGCGTCGAGGGCCTCTCGCCCGCCATCTCCATCGACCAGAAGAACGCCGCCAACAACCCGCGGTCGACGGTCGGCACCGTCACCGAACTCCACGACTACCTCCGCCTGCTGTACGCCCGTGTCGGCACGCCCCACTGCCCGGAGTGTGGCCGCGAAGTCGGCGAGCAGAGCGCGAGCCAGATGGTCAGCCGTCTGCTCGACCTCCCCGAGGGAACGAAGGCCAAACTCTGTGCGCCCGTGGTTCGCGACCAGAAGGGTGCCTTCGAGGACCGCTTCGACGACCTGGTGAGCGAGGGGTACAGCCGGGTCGAGGTCGACGGCGAGCCCTACGACCTCACGATGGATCGCCCGGACCTCGACGAGAACTACGATCACACGATCGACGTGGTGGTCGACCGCGTGAAGATCGATCCCGAGGCCCGGTCGCGCATCACGGACTCCGTCGAGACCGCGCTGACCGAGGCCGGCGGCGTCCTCAAGGTGATCCTCCCCGATCCGCCCGCGGGGGTCGAACTCGGCGGGTCGACCGCGCGGTCGACGGGCGATCTGGCGGCCGGAGACGAGGACGACGCCGACGAGGTGGACGCCGCCGACCGACTCGTCGTCGAGTTCTCCGAGGCGCTGGCCTGCACCCACTGTGGCATCGACATCCCCGAAATCGAGACGCGGAGTTTCTCCTTCAACAGCCCACACGGCGCCTGTCCCGAGTGTGAGGGTATCGGCAACACGAAGGAGGTCGATCCCGACCTCGTCGTACAGGATCCGAGCAAGCCCCTGAAGAACGTCTTCGAGCCGTGGAGCTACAACCGCTCGTACTACCGGCGACAGCTCGACTCGATGGCGCGACACTTCGGCGTCTCCGTCGACACGCCGTTCGAGGAGCTAGACGCGGACGTGCAGGACGCCTTCCTCTTTGGCACCGACGAGGACGTACTCTTCGAGTGGACGACCAAGAACGGCGTCCGTCGGAAAGAACAGCCGTTCGAGGGCGTCATCGGCAACCTCGAACGCCGGCACGTCGAGACGGACTCGGACAACACCCGCGACCACATCGAGGAGTTCATGGCTGTCACGACCTGTCCGGCCTGTGACGGCACGCGCCTCAAACCCGCTTCGCGCGCCGTCCTCGTCGACGGCACGGCGATCACGGCGGTCAATCGGATGAGCATCGCGGACGCCCTCGCCCACTTCGAGGACCTGGAGAGCGCGCTCACCGAGCGCGAACGCACCATCGCCGAGGAGATTCTGAAGGAGATTCGCGCCCGCCTCGGCTTCATGGAGGAGGTCGGCCTCGACTACCTCACGCTGGACCGGGAGGCGTCGACCCTCTCGGGCGGCGAGTCCCAGCGCATCCGGCTGGCGACGCAGGTCGGCTCCGGCCTCGTCGGCGTGCTCTACGTCCTCGACGAGCCCTCCATCGGCCTGCATCAACGGGACAACGACCGCCTGCTCGACACCCTCGAAGGGTTACGGGACCTCGGCAACACGCTGCTGGTCGTCGAACACGACGAGGAGACGATGCGCCGCGCCGACAACGTCATCGATATGGGTCCCGGTCCGGGCCGGCGCGGCGGCGAGGTGGTCGTGCAGGGCGACTTTGACGAGGTGGTCAGTTGTGACACATCCATCACCGGTGACTACCTCGCCGGCCGCCGCGAGATTCCGGTGCCCGACGAGCGCCGCGACCCCGAGGACGGTGCCCTCACGATTCGCGGTGCTCGACAGCACAACCTCGACGACGTGGACGTCTCAATCCCCCTCGGACAGTTCGTCGCCATCACCGGCGTCTCCGGCTCGGGTAAGTCCACGCTCATGCACGACGTGCTCTACAAGGGACTGGCACGCGAGATGAACGACAACACCTCCGTCGACCCCGGGGACCACGACGCCATCGAAGGGTACGAGGAGATAGAGACGGTCCGCCTCATCGACCAGTCGCCCATCGGGCGCACCCCCCGCTCGAACCCCGCCACCTACACCGGCGTCTTCGACCACGTCCGCGAACTCTTCGCGGAGACCAAACTCGCCACCCAGCGCGGCTACGAGAAGGGTCGCTTCTCGTTCAACGTCAAGGGCGGCCGCTGTGAGGAGTGCGGTGGGCAAGGGAACGTCAAAATCGAGATGAACTTCCTCTCGGACGTGTACGTCCCCTGCGAGGCGTGTGGGGGGGCCCGCTACAACGACGAGACGCTCGACGTGACCTACAAGGATGCGACCATTGCCGACGTACTCGACATGGAAGTCGACGAGGCCCTGGAGTTCTTCGAGGCCAATCCCGGCATCCGCCGTCGGCTCGAACTCCTACAGGACGTGGGCCTCGGCTACATGCAGCTCGGCCAGCCCTCGACGACGCTCTCCGGCGGCGAGGCCCAGCGTGTCAAACTCGCCGAGGAGCTGGGCAAGAAGGATTCGGGCGAGACGCTCTACCTGCTCGACGAGCCGACCACGGGGCTGCACCCCGAGGACGAACGCAAGCTGATCGAGGTACTCCATCGCCTCGCCGACGCCGGCAACACGGTGGTCGTGATCGAACACGAACTCGACCTGGTCAAGAACGCCGACCACGTAATCGACCTCGGTCCGGAAGGCGGCGAGGGCGGCGGCGAAGTCGTGGCGACGGGGACGCCGGAGGCGGTGGCGCAACTGGAGGACTCTCACACCGGTCGCTACCTGCGCGACCTGCTGCCCGCCGTCGACCTCGCTGGCCCGCGCTCGGATCGGCGCAAGCCGGCGAAGGCCGCGAGCGACGACTAGTCGCGCCCGACCGCGTCGCCCGCGGCTACCGGCCTTCGTCTCTCCACGGGGCGTGGCTCAGAAGAGCGAGAGGTACGCGACGCCACCGAATCCAACGGCGATCAGGAGGAGCCCGGGGATCTGGTAGACCCAGTCCGGAAACATCTCCACGTATTCGTCGGCGTCCGTGGTCCGTGTCACTTTGCTTGCCATACGCTACCGTGGGTGCGCACACACATATAGATATGCCAACAAGTCTGCTCCAATGGGACCGGCGACTCGCCCCGCTCACTCGCCGAACGCCCGCCGCACCGCGTCGGCCATCTCGCAGGCCCGCTGGGCGTGTTCCGTCTCGTCTCGGATGCCGTTCGTGACGTAGGCCATCGCCAACCCGGTGTCGAGGTCGCCCCAGCCGACGACGCTCCCCAACCCGCCGTGTCCGAACGTGGTCCGCGGTGCCAGCGTGCCGTACTTGTCCCACGCGGTGCCGGCACGCTCGAACCCGAGCGCGTAGCGCCGGGGGACGTTCAGGGTGGCGTCCCGCTCGACTTCGACCTGCACGCTCGTCGCCGCCTCGACCGTCGCCGCGTCGAGCAGTCGCGTCCCGTCGAGTTCGCCGCCGTTGGCGAGACAGGCGTAGAACCGCGCCATGTCGCGCGCGGTGCCGATCCCGGTCGCCGCCGGCACGACCGCCCGGTGGAGCGACTCGCGGTTGAACAGGGCGGCGGCGTCGGCCTCGCCGTCGTCGAGTCCGACGCCCGCGTCCCGGCACCGCTCGCCCGGCGCGAACCCGGACAGGGTCGCCACGTCGTCCGGGTCGTCCGCGGGGAGACCGATCGACGTGTCGGCCATGTCCAGCGGTTCGAAGACGTGCTCGCGGGCGTAGGCGTCGACGGACTGCCCGCTCACCCGGCGGACGAGTTCGCCCACGAGGAAGCCGTAGTTGAGCGCGTGGTACGCGGCGGTCGAACCGGGGCGGAACTTCGGCTCCAGCGCTTCCATCGCTCCCACCGCGTCCTCCCAGTCGCGCCACCGCTCTGGCTCCCGATCCAGCGGGCCGTACGGGAGGCCAGCCTGGTGGCTGAGGACGTGCCGGACCGTCGCCACGGCCTTCTCCGTCCCCGCGTCGGCGAACGCCGGCCAGTGGTCCCGGACGGGGTCGTCGTAGTCGAGGTGGTCGCGCTCGACGAGGTGGTGCAGACAGACGCCGGCGTAGGGTTTGGTACACGAGAACAGGACGTGTCGGCGGTCGGTCGTCATCTCCGGTCCGTCGGGGGCGACGGTGCCCGTCGCCAGATCGAGGACGCGGTCAGTCCCGTCGTACACCGCCAACTGCGCGCCGTGGTGGAGGCCGACCGCGGCGTGGCGCTCGAACACCCGTCGCACGCGCGTCGCCGGATCGGCGTCGAACGAGGTCATGGCCGTTCAGTGACTCGGAATTCGGGTAAGCCCATCGACGACGGCGTGGAATATCAACTTCGCTTTCGTTAGATAAATTTATATTGCTCAAACCGGTCGGACGGGACATGCACACGACACGGTGGCTGCTCGTCGCCCTCGTCGTCGTCGCGACGCTCGGATCGCCGGGCATCGGGGCGGCGGCGGCCGACGAGGACTGTTCGTTCCCCATCACGCGGACGGACGCGACGGGGACGGCAGTCACGATAGCCGAGGACCCGGACGAGGTGGTGACGCTGAACCCCAGCGCGGCACAGACGATGTACGAAATCGACGCGTGGGACGAGGTGGTCGGCGTCTCGTCCTTTGCCGACTACCTGCCTGGCGCGGACGAGAAGACGACGATCGGTTCGGGCACCGACGACGCGACGGTCGAGAACACCATCGCGCTGAATCCCGACCTCGTGCTCGCGCCGAACACCATCGCCGACTCGGGGATAGTCGAGCAACTCCGCGACGCCGGCTTGACAGTGTACCTGTTCGAGGAGGCGAAAGACTTGGAGGACATCGAGGAGAAGACGCGGCTGATCGGCGAACTCGTCGGGCACTGTGAGAGCGCGGACGAGCGCGCCGACGAGATGGTTCGACAGATCGAGGTCGTTGAGGACGCCGTCGCCGACGTGGACCGACCGGACGTGTTCTACCTCTTCTTCGGGTTCACCGCCGGATCGGACACGTTCATCCACGAGATCATCGAGACGGCGGGTGGGAACAACGTTGCCGCCGACCGGAGCGGTATCAACGCCAACGGTGCCTCTACGTCCGGGTTCTTCCTCGTCAACAGCGAGGTGGTCGTCGAGACTGACCCCGCGTGGTTCGTCCTCAACAGCGACGAGTACGACACCGCCACGGTCCCCGCGGGCCCCGGCGGCGTCTACGAGGGGACGACCGCCTATCAGGAGGGGAACGCCGTGGTCCTCGACGCGAACGAGATCAGCCAGCCCGCCCCGCGCATCGTCGACGCCCTCGTCGACCTCGTGCGCGTCCTCCACCCCGAGGCCTACGACGACGAGATCGAGGGCCGCATCGATCCCGGCTCGCTCGACGGCGAGCGTCGGGTTACCGGCGAGCGCCTCGCGGACGGGAGCGTCACCCTGCAGGCCGCCAACATCGGTCGTGAACGGCAGGTGAGCTTCGACCTCCCCGCCCGCGAGAACGCGACGGCAGACGTGCGCCGGGTGAACGTCTCGCTCTCGACCATCAACCCCACCTTCGACCTCCGCCTGCGTCCCGGCGGGACCGTCACGGCGCCGACCGGCACGCGCGTCCTCGACACCGTGGCGCTCTCGGGCAACGGCATCTACGCCCGCGACATCGACCACCTGACCTTCCGCTTCGCGGTGAACGAGAGTCGTCTCGACGGTGCCGACCCCGACACTGTCAGGCTCTATCGCTCGAACGGCACCGACTGGACGCCCCTGCAGACGACGCGCGTGGCGGCGACGAACGGCACCCTCGTCTACGAGGCGCGGACGACCGACTTCTCGACGCTGGCACTGACGGTCGACGAGCCACAGTCGCCCGAATCGGCGCCGAACGCGACGGCGACGCCGCCGGTCACGGCGACGGCAACCGCGACGGCGACGGCGGCGCCAACGCCCACCGAGGCCTCCGAGTTCCGAGCCGCGACGACCGAACCGCCCGCGACGCCCACCGACACCCCGACGCCCGGGAGCGCCCCCGGATTCGGCTCGTTGGTCGCGCTAGTGGCGATTCTCCTCGCCGCCACGGTGGGGGTGCGCCGATGACACGCGGTGGCGCAATCGCGTCCGCGGCCCTCGTCCTTCTCGTCGCCCTCGCGGCGACACCCGCCGCGGGTGCCGCCGTCGGCCTCGGCGACACGTCCGTCTCGCCGACGAGCGTCGTGACTGGCGAGACGACGACGCTCGACCTCTCGGTGAACGCGACGGGCGTGAACACGACCGACGGGACGACGGGCGCGAACGTCACCGTCGCCCTTCCCGCAGCGCTCGACCTCTCGGACGCCACGGTGGACGCGAGGGGTGTCACGCCGAACGCGACGACCGTGGGGGCCTCCGTCGACGACGCGACCAACGCCGTGATCGTCTCGTGGGACGACGACGCCGGCGTCGACGCCGAGACGGTTCGGGTGACGGTCACCGTCTCGGGCGTCGGCGTCGAGCGAACGGGCGAGTACGACCTCTCCGCGACGGTCGACGCCGACGGCGACGGGACGACGGACGCCGAGGGGACCGTGGGCACCGTCACCGCCGCGGCGACGGGAAGCGACCGGAGCGTCACGACCGGCGACTCGTCGCTCTTCCTCGGCGAGGAGGACGTGGACCTCACGGGTCTCGACGGCGTCGCCGCGGCCGGCGAGCGCCAGCGGTTCTACGGCAACGGCGGCGAAGCCGACGGCAAGGTTGCCACCGTCGACGACGCCCTCACGGCCGACGTGACCCGCGGCAACGGCTTCGTCCCCGGCACCTACGCCCTCGTCGCCGGCAGCGACGCCTCGACGCTCGTCGTCGAACGGCCCACCGTGCGGACCGTCGAACTCTCGCCCGGCGAGACGGCAGGGGGAACCGACGTCGGGGGGTCCTCCATCCCGCCGAGCGTCGACACGCTCACCGTCGATACGGAGTTCAACTTCGAGGCCGCGGACGACGCGACGGTGGTCGTCGAGAACCCCGACGGACTGACCATCACCGACGAACTCACCGGCGACCCGATGGTGACGGCCTCGGGCGACCCCGTCCGCCTCGACGTGTCCGACCTCTCGCCCGGCACCTACACGGTCCGGGTCGAAGGCACCACCGACCTCGATCATGTGAACGAGACGGCGACGGTCCGGATCCGTCCGGAAGCCCGCACCATCTCCGTGAGTCGCACCCGCGTCGCCCGGGGCGGGTCGACGGTGGCGACCGTGAGCGGCGAACCGGGCGGCGTCTGGGAGGTGCAGGTGCCCGCCGCCGCCCTCCGCGACGGTGAGTCGGTGACCGTCGCCACCGCGAACGCGGTGTTCGGCGCCGCGGAGGGCCTCGTCCTCGTCGACGCGGACTCGGAGGCGAACGTCCTCTACGCAACCGTCGGTCTCGACGAGAACGGCTTCGCCAGGGTCGAACTCGACACCGAACGCCTGGAGACGGGCACCCACGACATCGGCGTGGCCCGGAACCGCACCGCTTCCGAGGCGGCGAGCGTCCCCCTGACCGTCACCGACCGGCGCGTCTCGGTGACGCCCGCGCGGACGAACCTCACCGTCGGGGAGACGGTGCGCGTCTCGGGCACCGCCCGCGGTGCCGACGACGTGAAACTCTACGCCCGCGTCGGCGGCGAGTACGCGCCGCTGTACGAGGATGCCGAACCCGGCGACCTCGCGGAGACGAGCGTCGACGCCGACGGCTCGTGGGACGTGGACCTCGACACGCGCACGGTCGTGACCGTTCCCGACAGCTATCGGATCGTCGCCGTCGCGGATCCCGGCGACGACTATCTGGGCTCGACCGACCGCGTCGGCGAGTCGACGCTCCGCGACTTCGACGCCGTCGGCCGGGCGCCCCTCACCACGACCGACCCGTCGCCGTCCGCCTCGGTCTCACAGTCCCGGATCGCCACCGACGGCGACGAGGTGGCGATCACCGGTCGCGCGCCCGGTCCCGGTGAGACGGTCCGGGCCTACGTCGTCTCGCCCCGCGGCGCCGTCGACCCCCTCGACGTGACCGTCGCGGACGACGACGACTTCGACGTCGACTACGCCGGCTTCGAGACGCCCGGCCAGTACCGCATCCTTCTCGTGAGGCCCGGGCGCGACGCGGGCTTCGCCCTCGACGACGGCGGCGACGCGGCGACGATCCGGAGCGAACTCACAGGCTCGGAGACGGCCGCGGAGGCCGAGGCGACGATCCGCGACGCCTACGGCGGCGCCGGCGTCGACGACCGGATTCTCGATCTGACCGTCACCGCGACCGACCCCCGCGTGACCATCGAGACGGTCCGTCACCGGAACGACAGCCTCGTCGTCGCGGGCACGTCCAACCGCGAGAACGGGACGACCGTGATCCTCGACCTTCAGCAGGGGACCCAACCCGTCGCCGTCGGCGACACCGAGGTGAACGCCTCGGGTCGCTGGCGAACGACCGTCGACGTGGCGGGTGTCGACCCCGGCGAGTACACGCTTACCGCCGAAACGGGCGATTCGATCGACGTGCGAACGGTGCAACTGGGCGCCGTGTCGACGCCGACCCCGACCCCGGAGCCGACCCCGACGCCGACCGAGCGAGCGACGGCCACCGCCATCCCCACGACTGCGCCGGGCGCCGAGACGGCCGCCGCCGCGGGCGGACCGCGAACGGCGACGGCCCGCACGGCGCGAACCGAGACGACCGGCGACGGCTTCGGCGTCGTGATCGGTCTCGCGGCGCTCGCGGCGCTCTCGATCGTGCTCACCCGCCGTCGCCGTCCGTAGTCCGTCTTCGTCGTAGTGAAAACCCCCGCGCTCCAAACGGGGGTGTGATGGACGACGAACCCCCCCTCTCGCCGGCGGCCGTGACGACCGGTCGTCTCGGGCGCCCCGCATGAACGTCCGCTGTCGCGGCATCTACACGACGGCGCTCACCCGTCGCTTCCTCGACGCCGATCACGACGTGGTCGCCGCGTCCGAACCCATCCGCGAGCGCTTCGACGCGGAGTTCGGGACCGCTCCCCACGACGTGACCGTCGAGACGACCGACGACCGCCAGGGCGTCGGCGTGACCGGGACCCCGGACGCGGTCGACCGGGCGGCCGACCACCTCGACCCGTCCCGTGACACCCTCGCGTGGTCCGCCCCCGCCCCACGGGACGCCGTCTTCGACGCCCGCGTCACCGAGACGCTCGGGAGCGGCGCCGTCTGTGACCTGGGTGACGCGGAGGGGTTTCTCCCCTTCGGTAGCGTCGACGCCCACGTCGAGGTTGGCGACGCGGTGCGCGTGCAGGTCACGGACCCCGCGCCGCCGTGGGCCGACCGCCGGCCCGTCCTCGACGGTGCGATTCGCGCGCGTGCGGGGCCGGCGACGCTCGTCCGCGGAGAGTCGGGCGTCTCGGTCGACACCTACGACGACGAGGCCGGGCGCGAACTCGCGGGTCTGACCGACCTGCTCGGCATCGACCCGCCGGACGGCTGGGGGCTGGTCTGGAGCGACGCGGCGACGACGGCCGACATGGGGGCGCTGGAGACGGCGCTCGATCGTGCGGTCGACCGCGCCGATCGGCTGGGGGCGGCGCTCGGCGCCCCGGTCGAGCCGACCCGTCGGCTCGCCGCTCCGACCGCGACGACGTGGGTGTGGTTCGGCCGCGAAGCGCGGTTCGCACTCGACGCCGACCGGCGCGCGGTGACGACGACGATGACCGGCCACCACCGTGTCAAGACGGCTTCGGACGAGGCGAGCCGGGCGGTCGATCTCGTGGAGGCGCTGGGGGCCGACGACGGCGGGGACGACTTCCCCTTCGAGGCCGTGACCGACGTGTTCGGCCCTGTCGAGGGTGATCGCGTCCGTCTCGATCACGGCAAGCCCGACGGCCGGCGGATCGTTCTCGGGCGTGCAACGGTGGTGAATCGCGACCCCGACGGTACGCTCACCTTGCGCCGCGAGATGACTGCCGGCGGCACCTACGACGCCCTCGGCGTCGACCGCGAGGCCGGCGACGTGGCGATCACCAAGGTCCGCGAGGGGCGGTGGTGGTACCCCACCGTCTACCGCGATACCGACGGCGAGCGGAAGGGCACGTACGTCAACGTCTGTACGCCGGTGGAGTGCTTCCCGGACGCCGTCCGCTACGTCGACCTCCACGTCGACGTGGTGAAAGGGCCGGACGGCGTGGTGCGCCGGGTCGACGACGACGAACTCGACGCGGCCGTCGACGCGGGCCAGCTATCCGACGCGCTCGCGGAGCAGGCGCGGACGGTCGCGTCGAGTCTGGTGAACGCGCTGTAGCGTCGGCGTCTTCGGGACCGAGCGATCGGTGGCGGTCCGCCGGGTCGTCCGTCCCGCCGAGGCCGACACCGAGATAGCTGGCCATCTACTCCGTACCGGTGCGGACGTACAGGGTCGGACACGGCGCCTCGAGCATGATGGATTGGGCGACGCTGCCGAAGAGGGCCTTGCCGGTCGGCGACCGCTCGCGCCCGCCGACGACGACGATGTCGGCCTCACACGCCCCCGCCAGGTCGACCATCGTCTCGCCGGGATCACCGACCACTCCCCGGATCGTGTAGTCGATGTCCGTCCCCGCCAACACGTCTTCGAGATCACGAATCGTCGCGTCGCGTTCCGCAATCTCGTCGGGGGACGCCCCGTCGAGTTGGAGGTTCGACTGCGCCTCTTCGTACCCCGAAGCGGTGAACGCGTGCGCGAGGACGACGCTCGCGCCCGTCGGCCCGGCGATGTCGATCGTCTCTTCGGCCAACCGTTCGATGCGTTCGTAATCCTGCGGCCCAACTGCGACCAGCACTGTCTCTACAGCCATGCCCGGCCCGTTCACAGGCCGGCCACATACCGTTATCGACCACCATCCCTTTGCGCTCGCTCACCCTTACTCCGGTATGCTCACGACGGATCTCTCCGACCGGGTGGCGCTGGTGACGGGAAGCGCGAACGGCGTCGGCCGCGAGTTCGCCCTCTCGATGGCCGAGGCGGGCGCTTCGGTCGCGGTCCACTACCACACGAGCGACGAGGCGGCGCGCGCGACTGCCGCCGTCGCCCGCGAGGAGAGCGGTGCCGCGACGACCGTGCAGGGTGACGTGACTGACCCCGACGAGGTGGACGCCATCTTCGACGCCGTCGAGGCGGACCTGGGCACCGTCGACGTCCTCGTCAACAACGTCGGCGACTTCGCGCCCCGTCACTGGGAGGCGCTCTCTTTCGAGATGTGGAACCGCGTGCTCGATACGAATCTCACGGCCACCTACCTCTGTTCGAAGCGGGCACTGCCCGCGATGCGCGAGGCCGAGTTCGGGCGCATCGTCAACGTCGGCTACGCGGGCACGGAGAAGGCGCTCGTCTACCCCAAGAACTTCCCCTATCTCGTCGCGAAGACGGGAGTGATCATGTTCACGCGGATGCTCGCGAACGACACGACGTCGGACGGCATCACCGTCAACTGCATCTCGCCGTACGTCGTCGAGAACTCGGACGAATTTCCGGACGAGGCGCCGCGTGGCCGGTGGGCCTCCTTCGACGATCTGCGGCAGGTGCTCTTTTTCTTCCTCGATACCGATAGCGGCTACGTGAGCGGCGAGAACGTCGAAGTCGACGGCGGGTGGATTCCGGAGGCGCTCTAAGCGTTCGGCACGTCGTCGGGGTCGTCCTCGACGGAGCGTTTCATCGAGTCGCGGCGGGATTTGGCGTCACGTCCCGTCACTTCCAGCAGGAAGTCGTTTTTCGCGCTGACGGCGTCCTCGGCGGAGTCGGCGTGTCCCTCTTCGATCACCTGCGCGGCCGGCTTCTCCTCGAAGTGGACCGCGAGTTTGTCTTTCTTGCTGCTGTACTCCATCGCGCCCGCGACGATGCGCTCGAACACCGGGTTGTCCGGCTCGCCGACGACGTAGAGGTCGTTCCCCTCGTACTCCTCAGTCCCCGTCACCGGGCCGAAATACTCCTCGATGGTCCCCTTCAGATCCGGCGCGTTCTCGTCTAAGGTTTCCCCACGACGCATCTTGTACTCCTTCATGGGCCCTGCTTCGAAAGGCGACGGTTTACCAGTTTCGTCCTCCCGTCATCGCTCCGCGATGTACCCGTCGTAACACTCGGGGCAGATGTCGCCGGCGCGCATCGACGAGCCACCGGTGACGCGGGCGAAGCCACAGTTCGGACAGAAAAACTCCGTCGCGTCGTCCTCGTCCTCGCTGACGGGTTCGATCTCCTCGGCGGTGACGAACTGCTTGCCGGCGACCGCTCCCCCTGCGGCCGTCGCGCCCGCCTCGCCGTTCGCGGCCTCGTCGACACCCTCGGGCGCTAGCCCGCCGCCGAAGGAGACTTCGGTGGCTTCGCCGTCGCTCGGTTCGGCGTCGAAGCCCTCGTCGTCTCCCTCCGGATCGGGCCAGCCCTCGTCCCCGCTGACGACGGTCGCGCCGTCGTCGGCGGTGTCGTCGACCGCCTCGGCGTCACCACCCTCGCTCCCCGCCGCCGTTTCGGCGTCCTCGCCGGGCCACTCGCCGTGCCCCCGGCCGTTCGTGGGCGCGTCCGGCTCGTCGTCGAGGATGACCGCGTCGTCGACGTTCTCGGTCGCGTCCGTCTCGGGGTCGGTGGCCGCCGCATCCGGTTCCGACGCCGCTCTCCCCGTGGCGGCGCCTTCCGGTTCCGGAACCGCATCCGGTTCCGCTTCCGCTTCCAGTTCCGGCTCCGCCGTCCCCGCGTCGGCGCCCACGTCTTCCGGTTTCGGCTTCGACGTCCCGTCGGCCGTCGCCGAGGCGGTCCCACCGAGGTCGGGCGTCACGCCGCCGTCGTCGCCCAGCCCCGTCGTCACGCCCTCCTCGCCGGGGTTCCGCACGGGGCGCACTTCTTTGTTCTCGCTCACGACTCGGCGTTCGCCACACCGCTCGCACGTCTCGACCGTCCGGTACGTGACGACCACCTCGTTGCCGCGTTCCTCCCGCTCGCGCTCCACCTCGCGGTTCGCGTAATCGTGTCCCAGCAGGCACCTGAGTCCCATTGTGTAGGGGTAGCGGGTCCCTACACCAAAAGCGTCCGTCAGACGCGCGTCCGACTCCGCGAGCGCCCGGCGGTACTGGTAAATCATCCGCGGTCGTTACATCCGCGCATGAAGGCCAAACGGGAGTTCCGCGACCGCGCGGACGTCGAGGTGGCCGTCCTCGACGCGCTGGTCGACCGTGGGGGCGAGGGAATGACCGTGTTCGAACTCCGCGCGGCCGTCGACGAGGACATCGACACACTCGAAGACGCGCTCGGCGAACTGAAAGACGACTCGCTCATCTCGGTCGAACGGGACGACGGGCGGACGGTCGTTCTCCCCGACGACCGGGTCGTCCCCGACCCGAGCGAACTGCCGGACGACGACGAGAGCCTGTTCGACGCCATCCGCGACCGGCTCGGTCTCTAACCGCGTCACTTTTTCCACCGCCCCACCTACGTCCCGTCGATGCAACACCGGGGTCGCCACGCCGACTACGGCGCCGAATTCGAGACGCGAGGCGGCCGAGAGGTCGTCGCTCACTACGGCCGTCCCGAGCGCACCCACCTCGCGGTCCGCAACGGCGTGGGCGTCATCGAGATGGGCTACGGCGTCGTCGTCGTCGAGGGAGGCGACGCCGTCGACTTCGTCGACAACGCCGTCTCGAACCGCGTCCCCGCCGCCGACGGCGAGGGCTGTTACGCCCTCCTGCTGGACCCGCAGGGTGGGATCGAAACCGACCTGTACGTCTACAACGCGGGCGAACGACTGCTCTGTTTCACGCCGCCCGCCCGCGCCGACCCTCTCGCCACCGACTGGGGCGAGAAGGTGTTCATTCAGGACGTGGCGATCCGCGACGCCTCCGACGAGTTCGCCGTCTTCGGCGTCCACGGGCCCACCGCGACCGAGACCGTGGCGACCCTGTTCGCCGGCGCCAGCACGCCGGAGACGCCCCTGACCTTCGCCCGTGGCTCCATCGCCGACGCCGGCGTCACCGTCGTTGCCGCCGACGATCCCACCGGCGAGACGGGCTACGAGGTGATCTGTCGCGCCGCCGACGCCGACGACGTGTGGGACTCACTGCTCACCCGCGGCACCCCGACGACGCCCGTCGGCTACCGCGCGTGGAACTCCCTCACGCTGGAGGCGGGCACGCCCCTGTTCGACACCGAACTCGTCGGTCGCATCCCCAACGTCGCCGGCGTCCGCAACGCCCTCGATTTCGACAAAGGGTGTTACGTCGGACAGGAAGTCGTCTCCCGCGTCGAGAACCAGGGACGGCCGAGCAAGCGACTGGTCGGCCTCGAACCCGACGCGGTGCCCGACGCCGGCGCCGCCGTCTTCCGGGGCGACGAGAGCGTCGGCGAGGTGACCAGGGGGGTCGAGAGCCCGTCGCTCCGTCGGCCTCTCGCGCTCGCGTATCTGGATAGTGCCGTTCTCGACGACGAAGCCCCTCCCCTCACCGTCCGCGTCGACGGCGACGAGGTCGACGCCACGGTCACCGCACTGCCGTTCGTCGAGGGGAGCGGGCAGTCGGCCCGCCGCCCCCGCTACTCCGACTGACCGCGCTGGTTCTCGCCCGCCGTCTCCCCGCCGCCGGGCCACAGCCCACCCAGCAACGCCCGCAGATGCGCGGCCGAGAAGAAAGAGGTGGGGCGATCCATGTGAACGCCGATTTCGCCGTCGAGTGCCCACAGGCCGAGCCGCTGGACCGGCTTCGGAAGCGAGTACGCCCGACGGATCAGGCTCCCCAGCCGGATCTCCCGGCGCAGGTCGTCCCGCCACGCGCGTTCGTAGGCCGCGAGCGTCGACGGGTCCGCCGGATCGACCGTGTCGACGGCGTGGTCCGCGGCGGTCATGCCGTAGAGGATGCCCCCGCCGGTGAAGGGTTTGGTCTGGGCGGCGGCGTCGCCGACGAGGAAGACCCGATCGCTCGTCACCGTCTCCGGCGGACCGATGGGGATGGCGCCCGAACACCGGTGGGTCGTCTCGGCGCCGTAGGCGTCGGTCAGGCGGTCGAACCGCTCGGTCACGTCCGTCCCCGGCGGCGCCGCGAGGCCGTACTCGACGCCCGCGTCGCCCCGGGGGATGCGCCACGCGAAAAAGCGCGGGACGGTCAGGTGGACGTCGACGAAGTCGCCGTGATCCGGCGTTTCGTCGAACGCGAGGACGCCGTGCAGCGTCTCGACCGGTTCCGGCAGGCCGACTTCCCGGCGTACCCGCGAGACGGGGCCGTCACAGCCAGCGACCAGTCGTGCCTCGAAGCGCTCCGTCCCGCCGTCGACGCTGGCGGTCACCCGCACGCCGTCCGCGCGCTCCTCGACGCCGGTGACGGTGTGGCCCTCGCGCACGTCGGCGCCCGCCTCCCGCGCCGCGTCCGCGAGCGTCCGGTCGAGTTCGACGCGGTCGATCACGTTCGACACCTCCGTCGACTTGTAGAACGGATACGCCTGCGACGCCGGCCCGCCGAGCCGGAAGTTCGCGCCGTACACCCGGTTCTGGAGGAGGTCCGCCTTCGCGTCCTCGGGAACGTACGCCCAGATGTCGGTGCTGACGTGACCGGAACAGGCCAACGGCGTGCCGACCGTCCCCTTCTCCAGCGCGAGCACGTCGTATCCGGCGTCTGCGGCCCGGCGGGCGAGGCGCGCGCCCGCGGGTCCGACGCCGACCACGACGAAGTCGTACATGCCTCTCGCTCCGCCGCGCCGGGACAAATAGTCGGCGGTCTCACGAGCGAGCGGAGCGAGCGAGTGAGACCTCGCGGACGAGCGAAGCGAGTCCGCGGTGGTCCCGTGAGCGAGGGGGGCGAGCGAACGGGAGGATGGAAGAGCGGAGCGAGCGAGTGAGACTTCCCCGAAGCCAAGAACTTAACCGCTGGCGGTCGACGCCACGGACATGTCGCGCAGACGGGATCCGGTCGAGGAACGCGCCGACGACGCCGTCGACCTCTACGACGTCGCGACGTGGGAACGGCGCGGGCCGCTCGACACCGTCTCCTCCGGGATCTACCGCGTCCTAGTCGCGTCGGCTCGCCTGTTCGTGATCGGCGTCGCCCTGCTCATTCTCGTCGGCATCGGCGGGTTGAGCGCGCTGACCGATCCACAGATCGGCGCGCTGACCCTCCTCTCAGCGCTCCCGGCGCTCGGCCTCGCAATCTACGTCCGGCGGACGGACGTAACGAGCGGCGAACCGCTCTCCCTCCTCGTTGGGACGTTCCTCCTCGGCGTCCTGACCGCCAACTTCGCGGCGGTGCTCAACTCGGTCACGAAAGGCTACTTCACCGCCCTCGGCTTCGTCGGCAACGCGCTCTTTTTCTTCCTCATCGTCGGCCCCGTCGAGGAGACGGTGAAACTCCTCGCCGTCCGGCTCTACGCGTACGGCCACGACCGCTTCGAAGCCGTCGTCGACGGCGCGGTGTACGGCGCCGTCGCCGGCCTCGGCTTCGCCACCATCGAGAACGCCCTCTACATCACCCAGAACCTCGACGCGCCGACGGCGGGTGGGCTCGGCCTCATCGGCCTCGGCGGTGGCATCACGGCCGTCCGCGCCCTCGCCGGCCCGGGGCACGTCATCTACTCCGCCTTCGCCGGCTACTACCTCGGTCTCGCGAAGTTCAACCCGGAGAACCGTGGCCCCATCGTCATCAAGGGCCTTCTGATCGCCGCGTTCATCCACGCCACCTACAACACCACCGTCGGCATCGGGTCGGCGCTGGTCGCCGTCACGACAGGCCTGCCCCAGCTCCCGTCGTACTTCGTCTACGTCCTGCTCTACGACGGGTTCTTCGGCCTCCTGCTCTTCCGGAAGATCCGCCGGTACAGCCACACCTACCGGTCGGTCCACGAGGACGAGGCGGCCGAGGAGTCGACGTTCGACGTGGAAACGACCGAGTTCGACTCCTGACGCCGCCTACGCGTCCCCGCCGGCGTCGCCAACCAGCCGTTCCACGTACTTCGCCACCACGTCCACCTCGACGTGGACCGGATCGCCCGGCTCCTTCGCCGACAGCGTCGTCAGATCGTAGGTGGTGGGGATGATGGCGATGGTGATGGTTCCGGCGTCGTCGTCGAGTTCGGCGACGGTGAGGCTGATGCCGTCGAGCGTGATAGAGCCCTTCGAGACGACGTAGCGGGCCAGATCCGGCGGGAGCGAGACGGTGAACGCCCAGTCGTCGCCGATCCGCTCGACGGCCTCGACGGTCGCGACGCCGTCGACGTGTCCCTGGACGATGTGGCCGTCGAAGCGTCCGTCGGCGGGCATGGCGCGTTCGAGGTTGACGGCGTCGCCGACTTCGACGCCGCCGAGGTACGTCTTCGCGACCGTCTCGCTCGCCAGAAACACCTCGAACCAGTCGTCGTCGTAGCGCTCGACGGTGAGACAGACGCCGCTGACGCCGATGGACTGACCGTGTTCGACCGTGTCGAACCCGTGGCCGATGCGGAGACGGCGGCCGTCCTCGGTCGTCTCGACGCCGACCACCTCGCCCGTCCCCTCGACGATACCCGTGAACATGCCCCCCCGTTCGCCACCGCCAGTGTAAGGGGTTGCGATCCGGCGCCCGACACTTATCCGCCTGCCCGTCGCGCTTCCGGTATGACTCTCAGCGGTCGGCTCCGAACCAGTTTCGTCACCGGGCTCCTGCTCGTGACGCCGCTCGCAGTGACGCTGTTCGTCCTCCAGTTCGTCTTCGTCCGCACGACCGGCCTCCTGAATCCGCTGGTGCAGGCGACGCGGCTGACGAACTACACCGGCAACGTCGAGGTGGTCGCGCAGTTGCTCGCGGCCCTGCTCATCGCCGCGGGGATCACGCTCCTCGGCTATCTCGCGTCGTGGCGGCTCGGAAAACGTCTCTTCGGCGGCGTCGAGCGAGCCATCCGCCTCGTCCCCCTCGTCCGCACCGTCTACTTCGGCGTCCGGCAGGTGAGCGAGTCGCTCGCCCAGCGCACCGCCGGCTACGACGCCGTCGTCCTCGTCGAGTTCCCGCGCGAGGGCGTCTACGCCGTCGGCTTTGTCACCAACGAAGCGCCGCGTGCAACCCGCCGTGCGACCAACGAGGACCTCTTCACCGTCTTCCTCCCCAACAGTCCCAACCCCACCGCCGGGACGCTGGCACTCGTCCCCCACGACGACGTGTACGAGGTCGACATGTCGGTCCGGCGGGGGCTCCGCCTCCTCGTCACGACGGGGCTGAGCGTCGACGACGTGGACGAGTTGCCGCCGGGCGTCGCGGAGTAACGCGGAATCGACGCCCCTTTTGACTCGTCGGCGCCTATCGCCGCCAATGCGACTCGGGATTCTGGAAACCGTCGGCCTCGCGGCCTCGCTCATCTTCGCTCTCCCCGTCGGTCTGTACGGCATCGAGACGTTCGTCGCCGGAAACCGACCGCTCGGTGCCGGGCTCCTGATCGTCGCCGTGTTGATGGTCGTGTTACCCCGTCGGCTCACTACCCCCGCCGACCTGCCCGGCGCCGTTCTCGAACGCGTCGTCGGGGGGGCGGTGAAGGAGCCGGAGTCGGAGTCGGACGACGAGTAACTACCGGTACGCCGCGGGCGACAGCGACGCCGGCAGGGTCCCCAGTCGCCGACACCCCGACTCGGTGACGGCGTACCACTCGCCGACGCGCACGCGCCCACGGTCGGTTTCGGGGTCCGGGTCCCGCGCCGTCGGATCGAGGACGAACTCTTGACCGGCTTCGAGTGGCGTGTCGGTCGAGAAGTCGGTTCCGGCGTCGACTCCGCGGGCGACCGCCCCGTCGCCGACGGCGAGGCCGTACGCGCCGAGTTCCGCGACAGCCTCGTCGGCGATCCGGCGGGCCGGTACGCCCGGTTCGGCTACCCGGCGGACGGCGTCGTGGGCCATCTCGACGGCGACGGCCGCCCGGCGCTCCCAGCCCCCGCTCCCGTCGAGGACGAACGTCCGTGCGAGGGGGGTCGCGTCGCCGTCGACGCGGGGGGAGATCGCGACGACGATCGGATCGTCCGCTCGGAGCGTCCCGTCGCCGGCCGCGACGGTCGTTGCGTCCGTCAGTCCCGCGGCGTCGTCGCCGACGGTTTCGAGGGCCGCCGGGGTGAGCGGGGCGCCGTCGGCGTGCACTCGCCCGTCGACGACCGTCGCCTCGTCGAGGCGGGTCGCGACGGCGACCAGTCCCGATTCGGCGCCCGACCGCATCGCCTCGACGCTCACGGCTCGGGTTCGGGGGCGGGCGTCGCCTGCGCGTCCTCCAGCATCTCCTCGGCGTCCTCGTCGCGGAGCTCGTTGTGGAGGACGACGCTGATCGGGAGGGTCGGCGCGCCGCCGATGAGGTTCTCCAGGAGGACGAGGCGTTCGCGCGCCCGACTCATCCCGACGTAGAACACGCGCCGCTCGTTGTCGGTGAGGAGGGGGACCGGGCTGGTGTGGGCGGTGAACTCCTCGACGCCGTCGACCGCGGTCGGATCGTCGACGCTCGCGGCCATCTGCTCGACCACCTTCTCCGTGAGGTCGGTACAGACGAAGACGTGGTCGGCCTCGCGACCCTTCGCGGAGTGGATGGTGCCGATGCGGACCCGATTCGGGTCCATGCCGTGATACTCGCCGTCGAAGTAGGCGTCGACCGAGTTGCGCTGGAAACTCGTCACTTTCCGGAGCATGTCGCCCGCGGAGGCCCGATCCGGCATGAAGGGGATGTGGTCCTGTACCACCGCGGATTCGATCTCGATCTCCGCGATGTCGTCGACATCTGCCGCTTCCTCGCGGTCGTCGAGCGTCTCGTAGAACTCGTCGCGCTCGTTCGTCCCGAACGCCGAATCCTGGAGCATGTCGGCGAGGCGGCGCGCCTCCAGTCCCGTGATCGGGTCGTCGGCCGCCAGTTTCTCGACGGCGCGGACGTACTGCGTGAGGCGGTCGGTCCACATCCGCTGGTCCGTCATCACCGAGAACGGGATGCCCTTCGGGAGGAAGTCGTCGATGAACTGGAACATCTGGTAGCGGGCCCGGAAGAGGATCATCAGCGTCTCCTCCGTACTGTCGACGGTGTGCTGGACGTTCCGCACCACCTCGAACATCGAGGGGTTCTGGATGCCTTCGACGACGCCGCCCTCCTTGCGCGGGTTCAGGTCCTTCTCCTGGCGCTTGTCGATGTGCCTGATCTCCCGGTTGACGACGTTGAGGATGCGCGAGGGGAGTCGGTAGGAGTTGGGCAGGACCACGTCCTCGTGGACGGTGGCGTCGAGCAGGATGTTGGGGTCGGCGCCCTGCCAGGCGTAGACGACCTGGTCGTCGTCGCCGGCGATCAGGACCCCGTTCATGTGGGGTTTCCACTCCTCGTACACCTCGTACTGGAGGGTCGTGATGTCCTGGAACTCGTCGATGACGAGGTAGTCGACGTGGGGGACGAGCGACCGCTGGGCCACCCGTTCGAGCATGTCGGCGAAGCCCACGAGGCCGTGTTCGCCCTTGTAGGACCGCCACGCGCGGATGACCTCGGGTACGTCGACCCGGTCGTCCTCGGTCGGCCACGTCGGCGTGTACTTGTTCCCTTCCTGGGCGTTCGGGTCGATATCGGGTGGGAGCCGCACCGCCTCGACGTCCCACTGGAAGGGCACGTCGTACCAGTCGGCCACGTCGCGCTGAGTGCGCTGGAGCCACTGGCTGGTGGCGATGATCTTGTTGCCGAGCGTCGTCGACCGGGCCGTTCGGCGCCCGGCACCGCCGTACTCGTCCTCGTACTCGACGCCGTACTCCTCGCAGAACTCCTCCTTGTCGCTCTCGCCGACGACGTCGCCACGCGAGAGGTCGAGCAGTTCGTACGCCTTCGCGTGCATCGTACAGACGTTGCCCTGGAGCGCACGGGGGGTCGTGTCGAGGCGCTCGGCGAGGCGTTCGCGCACCTCCGCGGCCGCCGCCCTGGTGTACGAGACGACCAGCACGTCGCGGATGCTCACGTCGTCGTCTTCCAGCAGCTCGTCCACGCGGTCGAGGAGGGCCGTCGTCTTCCCGCTACCGGGGCCACCGAAGAGGCGGGTGACCGTCGCGTCGTCACTCATTGTCACGTTACACGCCCCGCGGCTGTATAAACGGCGTGGCTCGGGGGGACAGTCGACGACGCCGACGCTGACCCGGCTACGCGGCCGGGTCCCAGCCACAGACCGAGCAGTCGGTCGCGGCCTCGTCGTGCAGTGCCCCACAGTCCGGGCACTGCAGCTTGTTATAGGATCGTTCCCAGCGTACCGGTGTGGTTTCGTGGCCGTTGTCCGCGAGGAACTGGTCGAACAGTTCGTCGTCGTGTTCGCTGGGTCCGGCTGCCATACACGCCATGGTACGTCATACCATCACTTAGACGTATTGGTGTGGGTAAGTTTGGCACAGCGTGCCTGGGCAGGCTGCAGTCGTGCGCTCCCGTCGCGTTTGCAAGTCATCGCACACCTGATCGGCCGCGGTCTTGCGATCGAGTGTGCAAACAGTTTCAGACGCTACTAGAGAGCCCGTACAGGTCGCCGTACTTCGCCGTCGCGTAGTCGACGAAGGCGTCCGCCGACACGTCCTCGCCCGTCGCGCGCCGGACCAGTTCGTTCGTCTCGAAGCGCTTGCCGTGGCGGTGGACGTTCTCGGTCAGCCAGTCGTGCAGGGCGTCGAACTCGCCCTCGCGGATCCGGCCTTCCAGCCCCTCGATGTCCGCCTCCGCGGCGTCGAACAACTGCGCGGCGACGACGCTCCCCAGCGAGTAGGTGGGGAAGTAGCCAAAGGAGCCGTGCGACCAGTGGATATCCTGCAGACAGCCCTCGGCGTCCGTCTCGGGGCGGACCCCGAGGTACGACGCCATCTTGTCGTTCCAGACGGTCGGCACGTCGTCGACTGCCAGATCCCCACGGATCAGGTCGCGCTCGATCTCGAACCGGAGGACGATGTGGAGGTGGTAGGTGAGTTCGTCCGCCTCCACCCGGATGCGGTTCGAGGGGTCGACCGCGTTGACCGCTTCGTACGCCTCACGGACGCTCACGTCCTCGACGCCGGAGAACCGCTCGACCACGCGCGGCAGGAACAGCTCCCAGAACGCCGTCGACCGGCCGACGTGGTTCTCCCACAGCCGCGACTGTGATTCGTGGATCGAGAGGTCGCGCGCCTCGCCCAGCGGCGTCCCGTAGGCGTCGTCGGGCAGGCCGAGGGTGTAGGTGGCGTGGCCGAACTCGTGGATCGTCGACAGCAGGGCGCCGATCGGATTCTCCTCGTCGTAGCGGGTGGTGATCCGGGCGTCGAAGGTCGTCCCGGTCGAGAACGGGTGGGGGGCCTCGTCCAGACGACCCCGGTCCCACGGGTAGCCGAGCAGGTCCAGCGCCTCGCGCATCAGCTCCTCCTGTGTGTCGGCCCCGAACGTCCCCGCGAAGGCGTCCGTCGCGAGGTCGGCCTCGGACGCCCGGATGTCGTCGACCAGCGGCACCACCGCGTCCCGCAGGTCCGTCAGCACGTCCTCGGCCTGAGCGAGGGGGAGGCAGGGTTCGTACTCCTCGAAGAGCACCTCGTAGGGGTCCCGGTCCGGGTCGACGTGCTCGGCGTACCGCCGCCGCAACTCGACCAGTTCTTCGAGGTGCGGGGCGAACGCGTCGAAGTCGTCCGCCTCTTTCGCCTCGCGCCACGCCGTCAGCGCCTCGGACGACGCCGCGGAGATCCGTTCCACGAGGTCCGTTGGGACGCGGACGGCGCGCTCCTGCTCCCGACGCATCTCGCGGACGACGGCCGCCTGCTCGTCGTCGAGGTCGGCCTCCTCCAACTCGTCGAGCAGTCGTCCGAGTTCGTCGGCGGTGAGCAGGTCGTGTTCGACCGCCGAGAGCGCCGAGAGCTGGCGCGATCGGGCGGGCGTCCCGCCCTCGGGCATCATCACCTGCTGGTCCCAGGAGAGCAGTTCCTCCGCGTGCGAGACGTTCGCGATGCGGCCGACGTGGCCGAGCAAGTCGTCGTACGCCGCCTGCGTATCGCTCATGTCCGGACGTGGTTTCGCGCCGTTATCAACCCCGCGATGCCACTCGTCGATACAACCGAGTGGTAACATCTATACGGGCGAGGCGTCGACCGGGAGGCATGACAGATACGGACGTGACCCGACCGTCGCCGGATTCGGGGCCCACTGCCCGCCTCACGAATTATCTCTCCGGCATGGGTCCCTCGTGGGTCGCCGGCGCCATCGCGGCCGGCCCGGCGACCATCGCCAGCCTCGTGACCGCCGGCGCGCTCTTTGGCTACCAGCTCCTCTGGGTGGTCGTCCTCTCGGCCGGCGCTGGCGCGCTCGCGCAGTATCTCGCGATGCGTCTTGGCCTCCTGACCGAACGCGGCATCGTCGCCGTCGTCGAGGACCACCTCGGCGAGTGGTGGGCGTGGCTGCTCGTCGCCGACGCGGTCATCGCCGC
>ENA-ORDC01000765-ORDC01000765.1-marine-metagenome-genome-assembly--contig:-NODE-765-length-28206-cov-8.392549_pt1 | contig 28206 bp, 24 predicted proteins | sample MGYA00237783_ERZ508515 | MGnify/ENA primary metagenome ERZ508515 (study PRJEB26186, sample SAMN06268792) | marine metagenome | isolation source: Eden Landing Ponds, San Francisco, CA, USA | place... | reverse complement strand
AACGAAAGTGCTGGTGCCGATCTGCAACAACGCAGAACACACAAACTATGACAGGAAACTCAAACGAATTCCGCGCGGTATTCCTCGCGGCGCTGATGGTGCTGTCGGTTGCGGTTGGCTCCATCGCGTTCGCCGGGAGTGCTGCAGGCGCTGCGACTGGGATCTCCGGCCTTAATGGTCCCGTTGCGCCTGGCGGATCGATTTCAGGTACAGTAACAGACGACGGTTCCGCGGCTACCGGTGGTGAAGTCCACGTCGTGCTGGACGTTGGTGGGACTGACGACCAGTACGACGCCGAGGTCGACACTGTCGTGTCGGTTTCGAGTTCTGACGGATCCAATTCCTTCAGTGGTCTAAGCGTTCCCTCTAACATCCCTGAGGGGACCTATGACGTCGAAGCCATCGAGGAGTCGGACTCCAATGGCATCGCTGATGACGCGGGACTCACTGACACCGAAACGACGATCACGGTCTCTGATCCCGGGGCACCCACCCTGAGCAACGCGATCGTCTTCCCGAACCCGTCGAACAGCATCGTCTCGGGTTCCGGTAACACGCTGGTCGAGGTCTCGTTCAACCAGTCGGTCGACGAGAGCACGGTCGGCACCGGTGACTTCGTCGTCACCCTCGACGACAACTCCAAGGCCAACGTCGGCAGTGTCTACAACACCACGGACGACAACGGCCACGTCTACCTCGACATCGGGTCGACCGATCCGTCCAACGTCTCGTACGTCGGCCTCACCTCCGGCGCGTCGATCGACGACGGTTCTGACTCGATGGACACGTCGTCCTCGGCGATCGGTGAGGACGGCGCCAACAACGCGTCGGTGACGGTCACCTCGACCACCATCGACGAGAAGCCCGTGGGTCAGGCTGGCACGACCAGCTACGACAGTCCGGGCTCGGCCTTCGCAGGTGAGACCGTCGCCGTCCTCGCGAACGAGGTCAACGAGAACCTCGACATCAACGGCACGGACGCCGGCTTCGTGTTCTCCGGGTCGACCGGCGCGCGCAGCCAGGTCTTCACCTTCAACACCGAGGGGCGCAACACCGAGAAGTTCACCTTCGCCTTCCTGGGCACCTCGAGTGACCAGGAGTACGTCGAACTGCGCAACCTGGGGCTGGACGCCTCGGTCGACGACGTCTCCCTCACGCAGGGCGACACCATCGAGGGCTCGGTCAGCGCCAACTCCGGCAACCGCGTCGTGACGGTCACCTACACCGACCCGAACGACGAGAACACCACCGACTACTACAACCTCGACAACAACGGTGAGGTCGACTTCTCGGAGGGCCTCTCCAACTCTGCCCCGACGGGCAACTGGACGGTCACCGTCGAGGACCAGGCCACCGGCATCGCCCTGGAGACCCAGGAGGTCGAAGTGACCAAGCGCCAGGGACAGGCCAGCCTCGACAGCGAGGTCATCACCGACCAGCGCGGTGACATCGTCAACATGACGGTCAACCTCCAGGACACCGACCAGGCCACCGTCCGCATCGGCGGCGAGTCGATCGGCTACGAGGCCAACGTCACCGTCACCGACAACGACGGCGACGATCAGGTGCTCCTCCAGTGGGACACCTACGCTGCTGACGGTACCGACACTGGTGGCGCCGACGCCGGCTACGGCTTCTCGGCGTTCAACGAGGCCGGCACCGACGCCGCCGACCAGGACTCGGTCACCGTCGAAGACTCGACGCCCTTCGACGCCACCCGCACTGACAACGTCGACACTGGCGTCGCCGGTGCCGACGGCAACGAGATCCTGGCGGCCGGCGACTACGACGTCGAAGTCGTCGCCGGTTCCAACCAGACCTACGACTCGTTCACGGCCGCCGACAACATCGGCACGGTCGTCCTCGAGGACCGCTCGACGGACGCCGTCAACGTCTGGCGCGCACCGAGCGCTGCCGAGATCTCCACGAAGGGCGACGTCTACACCAGCGTCGAGGACGGCAACCTCACGCAGGGCTCGGACATCGCCCTGGGTGACCAGATGGTCGTCCAGATCCAGGCCTCCGGCCTTGAAGGCGCCCTCGACGCCCAGGGTGGCGGCAACGACACCGCCGAATTCCTGAACCTGGTCGGCGAGCCGAGCGCCACCGCGCCGGCGAACCTCGAGATCAACCAGACCAACACCGCGCCGAACGCCCAGGAGAAGGTCCTGGCGCTTGACGGCTCCGGTGCCGTCGACCCGGCGATCTACTCGACGCTGATCACCGACGAGGAGAACGGCACCTACTTCCTGGTGGTCGACACCGGGAGCGTCCAAGTCGCCCGTGACGACGACGGGACCTTCGGCTACTCCGGCGAGGCCCTCGACGCCTCCGCCGTCGCCGACGACGAGTGGGACGTCAACTTCACCGTCCTGAGCAAGGGCAAGACGAGCCTCGCCCGGAACGCCCAGACGGCCACCGACAACGTCATGACCGTCGACAAGGACATCACGTTCGCCAACAACCGCCAGGAGAACTACAACGTCTCTGCGGCGGCGAACCAGACGTTCTCGGGGTCGACCACGCTCGCGCCGGGCACCGAGTTCACGGTGCGGGTCCAGTCGACCGGCGACACCCAGCCGAAGTTCCTGAAGACCCAGACGATCTACGTCGACGCCAACGGTGACTGGAGCTCGACGTTCAACTTCAGCGAACAGTCGGCCAACGACACCTACGAACTCAGCGTCCGCGGCACCGGTCAGACCCAGCGCATCGACGGGTACGTCATGGAAGCAGGCATGACGGCCACGCCGATGCCGACGACCGAGACGCCGACGGAAGCGACGGACACGCCGACGGCGACGCCGACGGCAACCCCGACGGCAACCCCGACGGCGACGCCGACGGCAACCCCGACGGCGACGCCGACCGAGGAGCCGACTGAGGAGCCGACCGAGACCGAGCAGAACACGCCCGGCTTCGGCGTCGCAGTCGCGCTCGTCGCGCTGCTGGCTGCCGCGCTGCTGGCAGTCCGCCGCGACTAAGTAGCGAACTACCGGCTCACGCCGGCCCTTCGCGGTTTATTTTATTTGCTCGATGTGATAGTCACGACTGCCGTATCGGTCATTCATACCGTTCACGAGCGAACGAACGGAGAATCTTGTCGTTCCGTCGAGCGGAGAGCCACGTCGTTCCGTCGAGCGGTTGCGGTGGGCGAGCGACCGCGGGTGCGAGCCGTATAAAAGTGCAACCACAAGCGACTAACGGGACGCTCGCGAATCACGTGACATGATCGCCGTCGTCGGCGGCGGAATCGCCGGCCTCGCCGCCGCCCACCATCTCCAGCAACGCGGCCACGAGGTCCAGGTGTTCGAAGCCACCCACGACCTCGGCGGGCTCGCCGCCGTCTACGAGACGGCGGGCGACCCGATCGAGAAGTTCTACCACCACCTCTCGAAGTCCGAGGAGACCATCGTCGACCTCGCCGAGGAACTGGGCCTCGGCGACCGCGTGGAGTGGATCTACGGCAACGACGGCTACTACGTCGACGGCGTGGTCCACCCGCTCAACACCATCTGGGAGATCGCCGCCTACCCCCACATGAGCCTCTACGATAAGTTCCGGCTCGGCATGCTCACGATGGAGGTGGACGTGCGCGGCGGCGTCCCGGCGTTCGACACCTACGACGACCTCGCGGCGTTCGAGGACGTGCCCATCAGGGAGTTCCTGCTCGAACACACCACCCGCGGGGTCTACGAGAACTTCTTCGGGCCGCTGCTCGACGCCAAGTTCGGCGAACGCAAGGAGGACGTGTCGGCCGCGTGGCTCCTCGGACGCATCAAGTTCCGCGGGGAGCGCGACCTACTCAGGGGCGAGCAACTGGGGTACTTCGACGGCAGCTTCGGCGTCCTGCTCGACGCCCTCGTCGAGGCGGTGGGCCGCGAGAACATCACGACCGGCGCGCGCGCGTCCGACATCGAAATCGAGGACGGCGCGGTGTCGACGCTGACCGTCGAGTCCGCCCCGCAGGCCGCCGCCGCGGCGGACGGCGGCACGACCGCCGAGACCGTCCACGACGTCGACGACGTGATCGTGGCGGCGATGCCGAACGTTCTGGAGGCGCTCTCCGGCTACCCCTGCGAGATCGATTTCCAGGGGGCCGTCTGCGGCGTCGTCACCATGGACGAGTCCCTGATGGACGAGACTTACTGGCTCAACATCGCCGACGAGGCGCCCTTCGGCGCGCTGATCGAGCACACCAACTTCGTTCCCCCCGAGCGCTACGGCGGCCAGCACCTCCTCTACGTCGCCAGCTACGTCCAGTCGATGGACGACGACCTGTGGCAGCGCTCCGACGCGGAGGTGGAGGCGCTGTGGCTCGACGGGATCGAGGACCTCTTCCCCGACTTCGACCGGTCGGCGGTCGAGTCGTTCCGAATCGCGCGCAACCCCCGCGCTGCCCCCGTCTACGAGCGCGGCTACCTCGACATGGTCGTCCCCTACGACCTCGGCGACGAGGTGGCCGACGGCCTCTACTACGCCGGCATGGCCTCGCGGGCGCAGTACCCCGAGCGCTCGCTCAACGGCGGCGTCGTCGCGGGCTACGAGTGCGCGGATCGGATCGACGAGAAGCGGCGGTGACGACGAAAAGGGCGGCAACGACGAGAGGCGGCGGTCACTCGACCTCGAAGAGTTCGGTCGTCCCGTCCTGTTCGACCGTGATGCGGTAGCCCTCGTAGGTGAACTCGACGACCATCTCCGCCTCCGGCGACGGCGGGTCCGAGAAGATGTGGGCGAGGACGTCGTCCGTGCACCCCCACATGCTCGTCAGGTCGGTCGCCGGTTTCCCCTCCAGTTCCGCCACGATCTCCGCGATCTTCGCCCCCGATTCCTGCAGGTCGGTGTCGATCTGTCGGTGAGTGATGGTACTCTCGGAGGACTGATCCATTGCGCTCGCATTTCGGCGGCAATACCGAAAGCTCTGTTCGTTGGTCAGGGTAATCCGAGACAACTGGTAACAAAATGCAACCAGCCTGTCGAAAACCGACGTCGATGACGTCGGTAGTGCAGTGCCGACGGCGGCGACGGGAGCAATGTCGACGGCGGCGACGGGAGCAGTGTCGACGCCAGCGGGTATGCTAGTCCGCGCGCGCGTCGCCGTCCGCGTCGGGGTCGACGTCGGCATCGGCCATCCCCGGCGCGGCCGAGGGATCGACCTCGCCCTCGTCGGGTTCGGTGGCGTTGCCGCCGACCACCAGTTCGCCGTCGGGCCCCTCGACGTACACGTCGTCGGCGAAGCCGCCCTCGGCGTGGGGGTGGACCGGGTCGTCGAGCAGTTCGGGCGTCGAGGGGGCGTCCGGGATCTCGCGGCGGCGGAACTCCCCGAGGGGGTCGTCGATGGTGATCCCGTGGCGCTCGAAGAAGTCCGCGTAGCGCTCGTACTGGGCCTCGACCTCCTCGACCGGGAACTCCATCATCTCCGTCCAGCCGTGGTTGTAGAAGTCGAAGTTGGCCTGGAGGTGGGTGATCTCGCGGGCCTCGGCCTCGGTGAAGCCCGCCTCCATCGCCCCCACGTAGGTGTCGAACGTGCACTCGAAGAAGGCCTCCAGGCGGGTCTCGCGCTCGGCGCGCCGCCCCTCGGCGGCCCACTCGCCGAAGACGCGCACGTGCAGGTCGACCAGTTTCTCCCGGGCGAGGTCGCCGACCACGGGCGTCGTCAGCGCCGTCTTCGCCGCCCAGTGGCGGATGTTCTGGCGGATCTTCATCAACCCGGGGTTGGGGTCGGAGCGCCTTCAAGGCCACGTCCGCGGCCGATCAGCGATCCACGACCGATCAGCGATCCGCGGACGGAGGCGGCTCGCGGATGGAGGCGGCTCGTGGACGGGGCGGCTCCCCGCATCGGACGCGTAACGACGATCGGTTACTGCACGTTCCGTGCGAACGTCTCGCCAAAGATGGCGCGGATAGCAACCCACATTAACCCCGAATGCAAACTTTGGCCGTATGACCCAGTCCTACGTGATCATCGGCGACGGGATTTCGGGGTCCTCCGCCGCGGAGACGCTCCGCGAGGAGGCACCCGACGCCGAGATCACCGTCATCACTGACGAGGGCGAGGCCCTGTACAACCGGATCCTCATCAAGGAGTTCGCCAAGGGCAAGCTCCCGGAGGCGCCGATCTCCATCCACGATCCGAGCTGGTACGAGGACCGCGACATCGACCTCCAGCTGAACCAGTTCGTCGTCGACGTCGACGTCGACGCCCACACCGTCGAGACCCACGAGGGCGACGTCTACGAGTACGACAAGCTGCTCGTCGCCACCGGCGGGACGCCCCAGCAGCTCCCGGTCGAGAACTCCGACGCCGAGGGCGTCCACCACTTCTGGACGTTCCAGGACGCCCGCGCCATCCGCGAGCACGCCGCGGAGGCCGACACCGGCATCGTCGTCGGCGCCGGCCTCCTGGGGATCGACCTCGCCGCGATCTGCGGCGCCCAGGAGATCGACGCCCACTACCTGATGCGCGGCAACGCCTGGTGGCGCTACGCGCTCTCCGAGGAGGGTGCCGAGATCATCCACGAGGCCCTGCGCGAGCACGGCGTCACGCCCGTGTTCGACTCCGGCGTCGACCACTTCGAGGTCGACGACGACGGACGTGTCACCGGCGCGGTCGACCCGAACGGCGACCGCTTCGATGGCGAGTTCGTCGGCGTCGCCATCGGGCTCAACTTCAACACCGAGATCCTGGAGGACACACCCATCGAGTGCGACGACGGCATCGTCGTCGACGAGTACATGCAGACCGCCGACGAGGACGTGTACGCCGCCGGCGACATCACCCAGTTCCACGACGTCATCCTCGGCGAGCGCACCCAGAACGGCGCCTGGGGCAGCGCCAAGGAGCAGGGGACGGTCGCCGCCCGCAACATGGTCGACCCCGGCTCCGAGGAGTTCCGCTGGGTCTCCTCGTACTCGATCACGCACTTCGACTTCCCGTTTCTCTCCTTTGGTCACCCGACGCTCGGCGACGACGAGGCCGAGCGCAAGTACTCCGACACCGAGTGGCGCCGCCTCGCGTTCAAGGACGGCAAGATCGTCGGCGGCGTCCTCATCGGCGACCTCTCGGCGCAGTCGGCCTACAAGAAGCTGATGCGTGAGGAGCGCGTCGTCGCCGACCAGACGGACGTCCTGCTCGAAAAGCGCGTCGACCTCGACGACCTCGCGCCGCCCCAGGAGCAGTAGCGCCCTCGACCGTCGGGGCTCGGTTTCCGGACTCGGTCTGTGCGTCTCGGCAGTTTTTCGCGGCATCGTTCGGCGCCCGTCTCGCACGACAGGTATATGCGCCTCAATCCCCACGTATAAGGCGGTCAGTGGCACAGCGATGGCGGGAGCCACGACACGACACCATCACTCCGCTCATCGCGGCGGCCCGCAGACGGGTCGCCGCCCGCGGCGTCGGGGCGGCCCCGGCGCCCTCACCATCCACATCACCGCGCGGCCGACGCCGCGCATCACGCAGCGAGAGACGCGACCGAGGACGACCCGCGCGAGAACAGCACGCCACGTGCGCCGACGAGCGCGCCACGAGCGATCCGCGAGCCGACAGCGGACGCGAGCGAGCCGAACGAGACCGTGACGGACCCAGGAAGTCCAGATACGTGACGGATCCAGAAAGTTCAGACGCGTGACGGACCAAGGAAACCCAGACACATGACGAAACCAGGAAGCCCAGACACATGGACGATACCGCGAAGTACCTGATACACGCCACCATCACCGCCGACGGGGTCGTCGAGCGCAGCGACGTGGTCGGCGCAATCTTCGGCCAGACCGAGGGACTGCTCGGGGACGACCTCGACCTGCGGGACCTCCAGCAGTCCTCGAAGGTCGGCCGCATCGACGTCGAGGTCGACAGCGAGGGCGGCCGCTCGACGGGCGAGGTCACCATCGCCACCAGCCTCGACCGGGTCGAGACCGCCATCCTCGCGGCCTCGCTGGAGACCATCTCCCGCGTCGGGCCCTGCCAGTCGACCCTCGAAGTGACCGAGATCGAGGACGTCCGCGAGGCCAAGCGCCGCGCCATCGTCGAGCGCGCGAAGGAACTGCTGACCGAACAGTTCGACGACAGCATCATGTCCTCTGCGGAGATCATGGACGAGGTGCGCGAGGCCGTCCGGGTCGCCGACATCACCGAGTACCGCGGGCTGCCGGCCGGCCCGCGCGTCGTCGACTCCGACGCCATCATCGTCGTCGAGGGGCGGGCCGACGTCCTCCAGTTGCTGCGCTCCGGCGTCAAGAACGCCGTCGCCGTCGAGGGGACGAACGTCCCGGACGCCATCGCCGACCTCACCCAGGAGCGCACCGTCACGGCGTTCCTCGACGGCGACCGCGGCGGCGAACTGATCCTCCGCGAGTTGCTCCAGATCGGCGAGGTCGACCACGTCGCCTTCGCCCCGGAGGGGAAGTCGGTCGAGGACCTCTCCCGCCGCGAGGTGATGCGGGCGCTCCGCGAGAAGGTCCCGCTGTCGAGTCTCCCTGCCGAGGGGAACCTCCGGGCGGCAGTCACCGGCGGCGGTGATTCGGGAAATCGAGCGAGGGAGTCGCAGAGAGCGACTGAGGCTCCCGCGCCTACGAGGGGGGCCGGCGACGGCGCCGACGTCTCCCTCCCCCCGACCGACGCGGACGCCGCCGGCGACGGCGACGCCGATAGCGAGGCGGCCGACGCCGGGACCGGAGTCGACGCCGATAGCGAGGCCGACCCCGGGGTCTCGACCGACGGGAACCCGACAGTCGCGGAGGCGGCCCGCGACGGGGAGGCCGCGGTGCGGGCGGACGCCGGGGCGTCGACCGCACCCCCGACCGACGCGGTCGCCGACGAGGATGACGCCGATCGAGGCGACGTCGAACGGGACGCGAGCAACGGCGCCGCGTCGGCGGGTGCCGAGACCGCGGCGGCCGGAGCCGACGCCGATTCCGAGGCCGACGCCGGGAGCGACGCCGACGCCGGCCACGAGGGCCGGGGACCCGCGGGAGCGGACGACGCGGACGGGGGCGACGGCGACGAGTCCGCGACCCTGGGCGAGCACGTCCGGGCGGTCGTCGGGGACGCCTCGGGCGTGGTGCGGCTCCTCGACGAGTCGTACGAGCCGATCGCGGAGGCCGACGCCGGCGAGGCCTTTGCGGCGATCCGGGACGCGGAGCCCGCGCCCTTCGCCGTCGTCCTCGACGGTGAACTCACGCAGCGACTCCTCGACGTGGCCGCCCAGCGGGGCGTCGAGCACGTCGTCGCCCGGTCGACGGGCGAGTTCGTCAAGCGGCCGGTCGACGTGCGCGTCAGGACCGCCGAACAGCTCGCGGCCGTCTGAGCGTCCCCGTTCCCGTCGTCAGGTCTGCCGCGCCAGCAGCAGCGCCGGCGCCCCGTCGTAGAAGTCCTCGCGCCGTCCGATCCGCTCGAAGCCCCGCGACCGGTACAGCGCGAGCGCCGCGTTGTTCTCGGGAGAGACGGCGAGCGTGACCCGCCGCCCGGATGCGGTCGTCGCGAGCAGGGCGTCGAGCAGTTCTCCCGCCCGTCCCTGCCGGCGGTAGTCGGGGGCGACTGCCAGTTCCGCGACGTGCACGTCCGCGCCGTCGACCGCGAGCAGGTAACCCACCGGCGCGTCCGCGGCGGCCCTCTGCGTCTCCTCGCCCGCCGCCCCGGCGCCGCCCGTCGAGACGAGGACCCGGGCCCCGACCCCGCCGTCGAGGGCGTGGCTCAGCAGTTGCGGGGACGGTCGCTGCAGGAAGGACTGGAGGCGACGGAGCGCCGGCCGATCCGCGGGTCGGCCACGGCGGACCCGGAGGGACGGGGCGTCGTCGGTCACAGGACGAGCAGGGCGAGCGCCGCGCTCACGACGGCCCCGACGAACGTGGCGGCGAAGTTGACGCTCTGGTTCCCGAGCCGGTCGCCCTCCAGGGTCGCCCCGAGGAGGCTGTCGGCGGTCATGCCGACGACGCCGCCGACGGCGACGACGGCCCCGGCCGGCGGGCCGGCGACGGGCAACAGCGCGACCGCGACGAGCGCGACGAGCGACGCCCCGGCGGCCCCGGCGAGTTCGCCCTGCCAGGTGACCGCGCCGTCGGTCCCGGGGGCGACCGGTTCGAGCGTGGTGACGAGCCGCGGACCGTCGAAGAGGCCGCCGATCTCGGAGGAGAGCGTGTCCGCGAGCGCCGTCGCCAGCGACCCCGCGAAGGCGTAGACGAAGGCGGTCTCGCCGACCGGGAGGTGCGGGGTCGCGGCGAACCCGACGAGCGCGACCAGCGCCACCGCCGCGTTGCCGAGGACGTTGCCGGTCCCGCGGGCGCCCTCGTTGGCCTCGGCGACGCCCTGGCTGCGCTTCTGTTCGTAGCGGAACTTCGTCGAGAGCGCGCCGACGCCGAAGAACGTGATCAGGACGGCGAACCAGCCGAAGCCGCCGAGGACGATGGTCAGCAGCGCGAGCAGGACGCCGGTGAGCATCCCCGGCACCGACGCGGCCCCCAGGGAGTAGGAGACGTAGCCGAGGAGGAACGTCAGCGCGAGGGCCGCCCCGACCTCGACGACGGGCACGTCGCCCGCGAGGACGGCGAGCAGCCACAGCAGGATGCCGACCGAGAGCATCACCAGCGGGTCGTCGCGGCCGAACAGCATCGCTCGAAAGAGGGCGGCGACGAGCGCGCCACTGGCCGCGAGGAAGGCGAACTCCGGGTACTGCGGGGCGGGCCAGGCGACCGCGACCTGGCCGGCGAAGGCGGCGAGGAACGCCGCCGCCGTGAACGCCGTGGTGCGGCGGAAGGGCTGCCCCCCGCCGGCGTCGACCGCGGCCGCGCCGAGGTTGCCGTACGACAGCACGAGCACGGCCGCGACGAACGCCTCGACGGGCATCGTCATCCGCGGCACCGTGGCCAGGAGCGCCAGCCCGGTCGCGGCCAGGGCGAACCCGGCGAGGCCGTTGAGCCGGCCGTCCTGGCGGTCGCCCGGGCGGGCGAACAGTTCGAACAGCGGCCCGTCTGTGATCACGAACGCCGCCAGGAGCGCGATCACGGCGAAGGGGGCGGCCGCCGCGGGGCCGAGCGCGGGCGCGGCGAGCGCCAGCGTCCCGACGGCCGCGAACCCGCCCGCTCGCCGGAGTGTCGACGTCACACCGTCCGGTATCGCAGACGACCACTTAACCCTCCCGACATCACGAATCTCGCCGCGAGCGTGAGGTCGGCGGCCGTCGGAGCCCGGCCGCGCCGTCCGACGGACGCGACGGGGCGTCCGGGTCGCGGGCGCGGCCGTCTCGGTGCTCGCGAGCGTGGCTGTTTTGGTGCCCCGCGGCCCATCGGGTGACGTGGGCCTGTACGACCGCTACCTCGCCGTTCGCCACCGACTCCACGAGGCCGACCCGCCGGCACACGTCGCCGTCGTCATCACCGAGCGGGACCTCCTCGAACAGGGCGCCTACGACACCCTGGAGGAGTTCCTCGGCTGGGCGTTCGAGTACGGCGCCGAGCGCGTGACCCTCTCGGTGAGCGTCCTCGACGAGGCGGTCGTCCCGACGCTCGCCCGGGAACTCCGCGGCATCGACGCCCCGCGCGCCCTCGCGGTGCGCGTCCCGGACGACACCGAGCGCGCCGACGCCCCGATCCAGGTGAGCATCGGCCTCGGGGGAAAAGCCGAGTTCGCCGAGGCCGTCCGCTCGCTGGCCGGCGAGGTCGAGGCCGGCCGGCTCGACCCGGAGGACGTCGACGAGGCGGACGTCGAGGGTCGGCTGGTCTTCCCCGACGAACCCGACCTCGTGCTCAAGACCGGCGCCGAGCGCCTCTCCGATTTCATGATCTGGCAGTCGGTCTACTCCGAACTGTACTTCACGGACGTCAACTGGCGTGACTTCCGCAAGCGCGACTACCTCCGTGCGCTGCTCGACTTCAAGGATCGACAGCGGCGCTTCGGCCGGTGAGCCGTCGAGCCACGCCACGACGGTCGCGGACGACCCGGCGGGGCGCCCCGCCGCCGAGCGCGAGCGACCCGTCGGGATCCCGATGAACCGAGGGGGTGTCAGGGCAGCGCGGCGTACGTCGCGGAAAAAAGAGCGACGAGGGCGTTACTCGTCGGCCCACGGCCTGTCCGCGTCGGTCACCCGCTCCAGCGTTCGAACGAGTCGCTCGAAGTGCAGGCCGGGACGCACGGTCCCGTCGCTCGGATCGTACGACACAGCGTCGGCAGCGTCGAGTTTGGGGAGATGGACGTGGTAGAGCGTGAGAAAGATTCGCTGGACGTCCTCGGGCGTCGGATCGTCGCGTTCGCGATCCGCGATTCGTTCGGCCAACCGTTTCGCGGGGACCGGCGTCGCGGAATCTCGGAGGATCTGGAGGGCGAGTCGGCGTCGTCGCTTTGCAAGCAGTACGAAAACGTCTGATTCTGACATTTCATTGGGCATCTCTTCGGCCTTGCGGCACGGTATCAGTGACCGCGCAGGGAGATCAATGAACCCGATCGTGAATCTCGTTTTACCCGGATATACCGCAGTTATCGGGGTTTTCGACCTGGTCGTCGGCCTGACGGTGGGAGAAAACGCCCGGGTCGGGGTCTGCAGCACGCCCGGCCCCGTGACTCGTCGGCGGGGGTCCGTGATTCGTCGACGGAGGCTCCGTGACCCGTCGGCAGGGGTTCCGTCAGTCGCCGACCCGGCGCCCCACCGACCGGTTGCCGCGGCGCACCGCTCGCGGTCGCGGTCGGCAACGGCAACCGGGGACGAAGTTCGCCGTGACCTCGCCGAAAACTGTCGGCGAGCGGTCGGCGAAGGGTCAGCGTCGTCAAAGCGCGTCACGCGCTGTCGACACCGCGCGAAGCGCCCGTCGGGTGGGAGGGCGGTCAGGTGATCGAGTACGACGCCGCGAAGGTGAGCGCGAGCACGGCCAGCAGGCCGATGCCGATCAGGTACGAGAGCGACCGCGGCTCCCACACGAGGTGCTGGTAGTAGCCCGCGACGACGAGCGCCTTGACGAACGACAGCACGATGATGACGCCGAAGGCGAGCAGGTACGCGTTCTCCAGCAGGCCGGCGTACTCCACCGCCACCTGCAGGGTCGCGAACACGAACAGGACCACGTATATCGCCGTGTACAGTCTGAGGTGTGACATTGTTGGTGGCTCCTTAGAGGATGTAGAACAGCGGGAACAGGAACAGCCACACGATGTCGACGAAGTGCCAGTAGAGCCCGAAGTACTCGATCGGGCGCTCGTCGTCGAGGTAGGCCCCGTTCCACGCGCGGGTGATCATGAACAGTGCGATCAGCAGCCCCACGACCACGTGGGCGCCGTGCAACCCCGTCGTCAGGAAGTACGTCGAGGACTCGATGCTCGTCGAGAGCCAGGTCCCCTCGTGGTACAGTTCGTACCACTCGATGCCCTTGTTGGCCAGGAAGGCGATGCCGAGGACGAACGTCGTGCTCAGGCTCACCACGACGCCACGCTTGCTGTTCTTCTCGGCGGCGACCAGCGCGAGCACGACGGCGAAACTGCTCGTGAGCAGGATGTAGGTGTTCACCAGCCCCGGGAGGGAGTTGTGCGGCACGAGGTGCCACTCGTTCCACCCGTAGGCCACCCGCATGAACAGGTACGACCCGATGAACGCGCCGAACAGCACGACGTCGGAGGCCAGGAAGATCCACATCCCCAGCTTGCCGTTCTCGACCCCCGAGAACGGCCAGCGCTCGCCGACCGGTCGATCCGGCGCGTGGAAGGACTCGCGGGCCAACCCGAGCAGCGACCCGCCGAGGACGACCGCCCCCACCAGCAGGACGACGGGGTAGACGCCGCCGGTCGTGACGCCCGACAGCCCGAGGAACGTCAGGAACGCGCCCACGCTGATGGCGAAGGGCCACACCGACGCGTGGTCGGCGTGTTCCTCCTCGTGGGCGTGGGCCGCGTCGGCGTGGGCGACGCCGCCGTCGGCGGCCGCGGTGCCGGAGTCGCTCGACGCGGTGGCCCCCTCGATGGCCGACGCCGAGTCGACCCCGCCGAAGGTCAACTTCCCGCTGCTGTAGGAGGGGAGGCCGGGGAAGTTCTCCAGCGGCGGCGGCGACGGGATCGCCCACTCGGCGGTCGTCGAGAACGGCCACGGGTCGCCGTCGGCGACCTCGCCGGCCCAGAGGCTCTTGTACATGTTGTAGAACATGATCAGGAACGAGAAGCCGAGGACGAACGCCCCGACGGTGGCGACCCGGTGCCAGAACGTAAAGGCCGGGTCGTAGACGAACACGCGGCGGGGGGTCTCCCAGACGACGAACATCGGGAAGTACAGCAGGTTGAACCCGACGAAGTACGCCGCGAAGTGGAGCTTCCCGAGGAACTCGTCGTACATGCGGCCGGTGATCTTCGGGTACCAGTAGTAGAGGCCGCCGATCAGCGCCGTGACGCCGCCGACCATCACGTAGTGGAAGTGGGCGACCACCCAGTAGGTCCCTCTGAATTCGTAGTCGAGGACGACCGCGCCGAGGAACACCCCGGTGATGCCGCCGATGATAAAGAGTAGAAGCGCGCCGAAACAGAAGAGGAACGGCGTCTTGAACCGGATCTTCCCCTTGATGAGCGTGTAGATGAGCGAGAACACCATCAGGTCGAACGGCAGCGAGATGCCGATGGTGGTCGCCATGAACAGCGTCTTCACCTGGAGGTTGATGCTCGTCAGGAACATGTGATGCATCCAGACGATGAAGGACTGGACGGCGACGAGCACCATCGAGGCGATGAACCACTTCCGGCCCACCAGTCGTTTGCCGGAGAACGTCTGGAACACCTCGGCCATGACGCCGAGCGCCGGGAAGAAGACGATGTACACCTCGGGGTGGCCGAAGAACCAGAACAGGTGGGTCCACAGCAGCGACCCGCCCTGCTCGGTGGCGAAGTAGGTCGTATTGAGGATCCGGTCCGAGGAGAGCACCATCAGCGCGGCCAGGAGGGCCGCGAAGGCGAACAGCATCATCCACACGGTCAGCAGGATCGACCAGGTGAAGATCGGCAACCGCCTGAGGGTCAACCCCTCCGCGCGCATCCGGTGCATCGTCGTCAGGAAGTTCACCGACGAGACCGTCACGGAGGCGACGAAAAACAGGAGGGCGAGCACCGAGGTGGTGGCGCCGACCTCCGGCGTGTAGATGGGGATGTTCAGCGGCGCGTACATCGTCCACCCGCCGGGGAAGGCCGCCTCCTGGAGGAACGACACCCCGAGCAGGATCCCCGAGAAGAGGTACGCCCAGTAGCTCAGGGCGTTCAGCCGGGGGAAGGCGAGGTCCTTCGCGCCCATCTGGAGCGGGACGATGTAGTTGGCGAAGCCGAAGGCAAACGGCGAGAGGAACCAGAACACCATGATCAGGCCGTGGATCGACACCGCCTGGTTGTATCCCAGCCCGCTCATGATCGTCCCGCCGGGGGTCCACAGCTGGACGCGGAACAGCAGCGCCAGGACGCCGCCGAAGATGAGGAAAAAGAGGGAGGTGACGATGTAGAGGATGCCGACGTCCTTGTGGTTGGTCGTGACGAACCAGCGCTTGAGCGAGCCGAGCGGCGGGAGGTGGGTCTCCTCCTCGTGGCCGTGGCCCTCGACGAGGTCGCCGGTCGTCGGCGCGATGGTCCCGCCGTCGGCCTCGGTCCCGCCGTCGGCCTGCGCGGTTCCGCCGTTGGTCGCTGCGCTGCCCTCCTCGTTCGCGTCGTCTCGGTGGGTGTGTTCGTCGGTCATGTTAGCTCGCGGTCCCGTTCTGGCTCTCGGTCGTGTTCCGGTACCACTCGCGGTACTCGCTCGGTTCCATCACGATGATCGTCGCCTGCATCTGGGAGTGGCCCACGCCGCAGAGTTCGTAGCAGTTGGCGACGTAGCGGCCGGTCTCGTCCCCGATGAACCAGGTCTCCGAGGTCTGGCCGGGGATGGCGTCGGTCTTCACGCGCAACCCCGGCGCCCCGAAGTTGTGGAAGACGTCCGCCGAGGTGACGTTCAACTGGACGCGCACCCCCTGCGGGACGCGGAGTTCGTTCGCCGAGGAGTGGCCGTTCGGGTACTCGAACTGCCAGTAGAACTGGTAGCCGGTCACGTCCACCTCCAGTTCCTCGGCCTCCGTCGCCGACGCGGGCTCCTCGACGAACAGCAGCGTGCCGTACGTCCAGACGATCAGCGAGATGACGATGACCGCGCTCAGGCTAAACGAGAGGAAGAGCTTGCGCCCCTTCCCCCCGCCGGACGGAAGTTCCCCGAGTTCGGGCCGGTCCTCGCCGTCGTCGTCGGGCGCTCCGTCCGCCCGGTACTTGTAGGCGTTCCAGAGCATGTAGCCGATGACGACGATCCCCACGAGCGTGCCAAGCGCCAGGAACACGAGGTAGATCTGCTGGAACACGTGGACGCGCGTCCCCCGCGGGATCAACCCGCTCTGTGCGACCGCCGCCGCCCACGAGAGCAGTATGTGCGCATTTACCATGACATCGACACTCGTGATGGCATCTGCTCGGTGCTACTTAGTGATTGCGGGGGGCTGCCCGGCGTCGTCGCCGACGTTGGCCCGTCCCGACTGACGGAAACGGCCCGGCAACTACCCAGCCAGCGAACGCCGCGAGAATCGGAGTCGAACGCGCGGATCGCCGCGGGACCGGCCCCCCGGCGGTCGGCGTTCGGCTAGTCGTCGCTCAACTGGTCGAGGACGTGCTGGGGGATCCCGCTCCCCTCGCGGGCGGTCTCCGTGAGGTCGGCGGGTCCCTCGGGGGGCGTCCCGTCGGCGGCGTCGAACCTCGGGTCGAACAGTCGCATCGCCGTCTGGATGGTCGTCCAGTCGTCCTCGGCGGCGGCCTCGCGCAGGCTCCTGGTGGGGGAGGCGAGCAGTTGGCCGACGAGCGCGTCCGCGAGCGCCTCGACGGTCTCGCGCTGGGCGTCGGTCAGTTCGCCCTGGGCGTCGAGTTTGGCGAGCGCGGTGTCGACCTCTCGCGCCTTGACCCGCTCTGCGCCCTCGTACATGGCGCTGATGGCCTCGTCGGCGCGCCGTCGCTTGAACGATTCGACCAGCCGGTCGAGTTCCTCGTCGATCATCGACTCGACCGCCGTCGCCGCCTCGCGGCGGGCCTCGCGCGTCGACTCGGTCACGGACTCCAGCGCGTCGATGTCCTTGAGGACCACCCGGTCGAGCAGGGCGGCGCTCGGATCGACGTCGCGCGGCTGGGCGAGGTCGATCACCAGCGTCTCGCCGGCGTCCGCGAGGTCGGCGGCGTCGAGGACGCAGGAGGAACTACCGGTCGCGGCCACGACGAGGTCCGCCGTGGCCGCGGCGTCGGGGGCGTCGCCCAGGTCGACCGCCCGGGCCGGGACGCCCACCTCGCGCGCCAGGTGCTCGGCGCGCGAGCGCGTCCGGTTGGCCACCAGCAGTTCGTCGACCGACGCCGACGCGAGGGCGTTGGCGGTCACGCGGCCCATCTCGCCGGCGCCGACCACCAGCGCGGTCGCCGCCGAGACGTCGAGGCGCTCGCCGGCGAGTTCGACCGCGGCCGACCCGAGGGAGACGACGCCCTCGTTGATCCCGGTCTCCGTCCGGGCGCGCTCGCCGACGTGGAGCGCCTTCGTCAGCGCGTCGTCGAGCAGGTGGCCGATGCCGCCGGCGGCGCGGGCCGTCTCGATGGCCGACCGGAACTGCCCGAGGATCTGGTCCTCCCCGAGGACGATCGACTCCAGGCCGGCGGCCACCCGCATGAGGTGACGGAGCGACTCCTCGTGGTCCATCGTCACGACCGCGCCCTCGCGCACGTCGGGGGCGAAGTCCGCGAGCGCCCGCCGCCCGTCGCCGACGTCGTCGGTGACGACGTACGCCTCGACGCGGTTGCAGGTCTGGAGCGCGAACGCTTCCGAGACGCCCTCGCGAGCGAGGAGGTCGCAGACGAGGGTCGACTCGTCGTCGTGGGTCGCCGCCTCGATCTCGTCGACGGTCGCGTCCCGGTGGGAGACGCTCACGCCGGAGATGACGCCGACGCTCTTCACCGCTCGTCCCCCGTCTCGCTCGTTCCCTGCATGGCTATTCGTTCCGCTTCGTCCCGGGCCTTGGCATCCCCCCCACGTAAAGCCTTCCAAACCCGCGACGAGCGGACCACCCGCCGGATCGCCGCCCGGCGCTCGGCCGGGGCGACCCCGCGCTCGCGGAGTCGACGGCGCAACTCGCCGGTCAGGTCGGCCAGGTCGCCCGCGCCGGCGAGGTCGGACTCGATCCGCTCGCGGAGGTGCTTCGAGAGCGCCGGACTCCGGCCCCCGGTGGAGACGGCGACCGACACGGGGCCGTCCTCGACGGTCGCGGGCACCACGACGCGACGGGCGCCCGCACCGTCCCCGTCGCCGGGCTCGACGCCGGCGTCGGGGGCACGCTCGCCGGTCTTCGTCTCCTCCCGGTCGTCGCTCGCCCGCGAGCGATCCGCGCGGTTGTACAGCAGCCCGCGGCCCCCGGCGGCCCGTTCGACCGCGTCGTTGACGGCGTCGTCGTCCGTGGCGGCGACGACGAGCGCCGGGTCGACCCGGGCGACCCAGTCGTCGACCTCGTCCGGTTCGGGCGCGGCCCGCACCCGCTCGGCGCCGCCGAAGTCGGCGTCGACGAACGTCGGCGACACGACCACGACGCGGGCCTCCCTGGCGAACCGGCGGGCCTTGCGGGCGCCGACGCGCCCGCCGCCGAACACCAGCACCGTCTCCCCGGTGAAGTCGTGGTAGAGCGGGATCATCCGGATCGGGTCGCGTCGTCGTCGGCCCGTTCGTCGTCCGAGACGGGAGACCGGTCGCGTTCCCGATCCCCGTCACCGGCCGACTCGTCGGTGTTCGCCGCCGCGCGCTCGTCGAGCCTGATCCCCGTCTTCTTCAGGATACGCGTCGAGAACAGCGTGTCCCAGTTGGCGTCCCCCTCGGCGCGCGAGGCCCGCTCCGGGTCGACGTCCCAGTGCTCGGCCATCGTCTCGCGGACCCGCTCGATGCGCGCCTCGCTCTCTTCCTCCGAGCGGCCGTGGGTCATGGCGAAGAAGTTGTACGGCCAGACCCCCTCGTGGCGCGGGCGCCGGTAGCAGTGGGTGACGAAGGGCAGGGCGGCGACCGCCGGCCCGACCTCGTCGACCACCTCGTCGGGCACGTCCCAGACGGTCATCCCGTTTTCCGTGTAGCCGAGCGCGTAGTGGTTCGGGATGACGCCGACGCGGCGGACCTTCCCCTCCAGGTCGAACCGCTTGATCGTCCGGACCACCCAGTCGACGTCGGCGCCGATGGCGTCGGCCACGTCGCGGTACGGCGTCGCCGTCACCGGCAGCCCCCCCTGGATCTCGACGACCAGGTCGCGCTCGGCCGGCGTCAGCGTGCTTCGGTCGCTGGGCTCCACGGCCGGCCCCGCGTCCGACAGGTCGACGTCGCCGTCGGGCACGGGCCCGTCGAGCATGAACTTCGCCTCGACGCGGAACTCCCGTTCCTTGGGCATGTTGTACGTCGGCTGGCCGGTCTCGTCCTCGATGGCCGCGAGGACCCGGTCGACGTCCTCGTCGTCCGCCACCGACACGACGAACCACATGTTGAGGTGCGGGTGTTCGCGCTCGTAGTTGTGGGCCACCTCGCGGTGGGCGTTGACCCGCTCGGCCACCTCGTCGAACCGGTCTGGCGGGGCGTGCATCGCCACCAGCGTCGCCGTCCCGCCGATGGCCTCGGCGTCGACGAGCGCGCCGAACCGCGAGAGGACGCCCCGTTCGTCGAGATCGCGAACGGCCGCGAGCAGTCCGTCGGCGTCGACGTCGACGCCGCGCTCGCGCAGGGCCGCCGCCGCCGGTTCGAACGGCCGCTCGACCACCGGGAAGCCGCCCTGAAAGGCGTTGACGACCGCGCGGTCGAGCGTCGACAGGTCCGCGTCGACCTCGTGCATGTGACAGTCTGCGGGCGGCGAGGGAATAAGCGCCTCGCTCCGGGCGGCAGACCGACGACCGCCGTCTCCCGGAACGTGCGAGCGGGGGTAGGTTTACGTGTCCGTCCGTTGTCACGTTCTGTCGGAGTCATGTCTGACACTAGCTTGCACGACGTGCTGGCGTCGAGTGGGGACGTCGTCGAGACGTTCCGGAACATGGACCTGGAGGCGTCCATCTGGGACTACCCCGACAAGCCGTACGACTTCCCGGCGGAGTTCACCCACTGGATCAGGGAACAACGCGCCTGGCGGGAGCAGTGTGCGCTCATCGACCAGTCGTACCACATGTCGCACCTGTCCGTGGAGGGCCCCGAGGCCGTCGACCTCCTCGAGCGCCTGGCAGTGAACTCCTTCGCGGACTGGCGCGCCGGCGACCCGCCGATGGCCAAGCAGTTCGTCGCCGTCAACCCCGACGGGTACCTGATCGGAGACTGCATGCTGTTCTGGTTGGAGGGAGACTCCTACCTGATGGTCGGCGAGGAGCCGACCCACAACTGGGTCAAGTACCACGCCGAGACGGGCGACGAGGACGCCGACGCCGAGTACATCTACAACCCGCTGGGGCCGCGAGACCCCGCGTACTTCCGCTTCGAGGTCGCCGGCCCGAACGCGATGGACCTGATGGCGGACGTCGTCGACGGCGACCTCCCGGAGATCCACTTCTTCGAGATGGCCGAGTTCTCCGTGCAGGGGGCCGACGCCTACGCCCGCGGCCACCAGATGACCAGCGAACGGGGCATCGAGTTCTTCGGGGACTACGAGCACCACGACGAGGTGCTCGACCGCCTGTTCGAGGTCGGCCAGCAGTACGGCCTCCACCAGGTCGGGAACAAGGCCTACGTCACGACCGGCCCGGAACTGGCGTGGATCCCGATCCCGGTGCCGGCCGTCTACGAGCACCCGGACCTGCAGGACTACCGGGAGTGGCTTCCCGCCCAGACCCTGGAGGCCAACTTCGCGCTCGGGGGGAGCTACGTCGCCGAGGCGATCTCAGACTACTACGCGACCCTGGGCGGCATGGGCTACGAGCACATCGTCGACTTCGACCACGAGTTCGTCGGCAAGGCGGCGCTCCAGGAGCGGTGGGAGGACGCGGGCGAGCAGAAGGTCACGTTCATCATCGACGACGAGGACGTGATGAAGGTCAACAACTCGCTGTTCCGCGAGGGCGACACCTACCAGTTCATGGACATCCCTGACGTACCGTACCGGGGATCGATCTCCCGGTACGACGCGGTCCTGAAGGACGGCGAGAACGTCGGCATCTCGAAGCACCCCTCCTACAACTACAACGAGCGCGAGGTCGCGTCGTTGGGGTGGATCGACGACGAGTACGCGGAGCCGGGCACCCGGGTCACCATCATGTGGGGCGACAGGGACACCGAGAAGACCCAGATCGAACCGCACGTCCAGACGGACCTGCAGGCGACCGTCGCCCCGGCGCCGTACATGAAGACCGACCGACAGGACATGTAGGCCCGGCGCGTCCCGCCCTCGACGCGATCCGGGTTCGCCGGTCCCGGGAGTCCGGTACGGAGGGTGACCGAACCGGCCGGCGACGGTGGCTCGCACGCTCCGACGAGCCGCTCCCGTTCACCGGGGAGACTGTCACCGGGCCGAGGCTGTACACGCAACAGAGGGTTTGAATCGAGCGTCGCCACCGACAGTCGGACGGCAGCCCTCGGGTTGACGGAAGCGGTGGCGATGGCGCTCGGCGGGATGATCCACTCCGCGTTCGGCATCGTCGTCGCCTCGCCGGCGAGGCCGCCTGGGCGGCGCTCGTCGTCGCCCGCCGCGCTGGCACCCCACGACGCGGCCGTCTCGCGGCTCGCCGCGTCAGGGGACCGGCGTGACCCGGTCGACGTGGTCGAGTGACGCCATCTCCTCGACGAGGGCCTCCTGGTCGACGCCGGCCTCGTAGTACCAGACGAGGTCGAAGGTGCCCTCGCGCAGGAGCTGCTGGCACTCCCAGACGAACGCGTCGTCGTCGAGAGTCAGCCCCTGGAACTGGTTCGAGGCGAAGTCGGGGTCGTCGTTGCCCGCGTAGATGTACGTCTCGCCCTTCTCGGCGCGGGCGGCGACGACCTCGTTCAGCGCGACGGTCAGCTCGTGCATCTCCAGGTCCTCGCTCCCGGTGAGGTCCGTGTGGACGACGGCGCCGACGAGTTCCACGTCGCCGGGTTCGAGCAGCGCCTTCGTCCGCCGGTAGAGGTCCTCGTCGACGGTCTCGGCCATATCCCGTCTCGACGCGCCGCGGATAAACGGGTGGCGATTCCCGTTCGACGCTACGGCCGGCGGGCGTCTCGCCGCCGTGCCGCGTCGCCCCCGCTCAGACCGAACGTAGCAGAAGACACATACGCCGTCGTGACAATCGTCGCGTATGCGCCGGTGGCTGTACACCCAGTTCGCGCGGGCCTACGAGCGGCTGCTCGTCCGGGAGCTCGACGAGGGGCCGACCCACGTCGCCATCATCCAGGACGGCAACCGCCGGTACGCCCGCGAGCGGGGCGAGGCGGCCCCGAACGGTCACCGGGAGGGCGCCGACACCACGGAGCGGGTCCTGGAGTGGTGCGAGGAGACCGGCGTCGAGGAGCTCACCCTCTACACGTTCTCGACGGAGAACTTCAACCGACCCGAGGAGGAACTGGAGCCGCTGTTCGACCTGATGGCGGACAAGCTCTACGAGTTCGCCGACGCCGAGCGCATCCACGAGGAGGAGATCTGCATCCGCGCGATCGGCGACGTCGACCGCCTCCCCGAACGGGTCCGGGACGCGGTCACCTACGCCGAGGTGCGTACCGCCGAGTACGACGGGTTTCAGCTCAACATCGCGCTGGCCTACGGCGGCCGGGCAGAACTGCTCCGGGCCGCCCGCGAGACCTGCGAGGCGGTCGCCGAGGGCGACCTCGCGGCGGCCGACATCGACGTCGCGGAGATCGACGAACGGCTCTACCGGCGGCCGGTCAGGGACGTCGACCTCATCATCCGAACCGGCGGCGACGAGCGCACCTCGAACTTCCTGCCCTGGCACGCCAACGGCAACGAGGCGGCCGTCTACTTCTGTGCGCCTTACTGGCCGGAGTTCTCGAAGATCGACTTCCTGCGGGGCATCCGCACCTACGAGTCCCGCGAGCGCTCCTGGCAGCGCACCCGCGCCGAGCGGGCGGTCGCGCTCGTCCGCTCGGTCGCCCGCGTCGAACTGGAGGAGGCCCGGACGGTCGCCGGCCGCCTCCGCAATCAACTGCCGCCGCAGGGGGCCCAGGAGGTAACCGAGGAACTCGAACGCCAGCGGCAGGACCCCGAACCCGCGGACTGACCACCGACCTTTTGCTGTCGTTCGACAGGCACGAAGCGCCTTTCGTAATGACGAGACGCGCGAAGCGCGTCTCGAACCACGCTCGTTCGCTTCGCTCACTCGCGGTCGCCGGGCGGCGACGCCGCCCGGCTGCATGAGGTTCCTTCGGAACCTCTCTGGCAAAAGCTCGAGCAAAAGCGCTGCGTCACCCCCTCAGTCGCGGCTTCGCCGCTCCTTCGAGGGTTCCTTGGCCCGCTCGCTCCCTCCGGTCGCTCGCGGTGAGTAGGATCTCTCACGTATCTATTTCGTTCTCCGGAACGTGTTTCGAGATAGCTCGTTGACAGAGCTGACCCGTGGCAGCGATAGTTCATATGCAAGTGTACGACCGGATTGGGGGTGGCGCCGTTGCGATCGGAGGACTAGTATTTCTCGTCATAGTCCTCAGTCATAGAGACCTCAGCATCGATCTTCTTCGAGACCCCTTCGTCCTCGTCGCAGTTCTCATTATTGGCGCGGGCTCGTACGCCTATCTGGGTCGTCCATACGCTCGGAGTACAGTCTTCCTCGGGAGCATCGTCCTCGGTTTACTCGGATTCGTGGCCATCTGGGGCTCACTCCTCGCCGTCGTGATGCTGATCTGTGCCGTTATTGCCCTCGGTTCAAGCATACTGAAGGTGGTTAGTGCCCGTACCGGCCGGCAAGGTTGATACTCCCCTCTGTGGAGACCTGAGACGGTTGTCTCGAATTCCCCCGAGGCCCCGCGTAATGGAAGACCCCTCCAGTCGACAGATCATCCCCACGACAGTATCTCTTCCAACGATCGATCGAACCAAAACAGGAGCCGAACGTGAACTGGATCCGCTGTACCAAGCACAGGTATCCCCGCGGACGCAGTAAGCGGTTCACCGGCGGCGAGCGGGCTTCGGAAGAGCTTCGCTCTTCCGTGCTCCCGTTCGCTCCCTTCGGTCGCTCACGGGAACTTCGCCCGCGAGTCGCCGGAGCCTTTTGGTCGAGCTTTTTCGAGGATGGCGAGACGGCAAAGCCGTCTCGCTTCCCCACGGGCGACGCACGGGTCGCCCGTGGAGAGGGTTCCCGCAGCGCGCCTCCGGCGCGCGAGGAACCCCGACGCAGAAAACAGTCGCTAGACGTACACGTACCCCTCGACGCGCAGGCGCTCGTGGGTCGTGTGGAGGTTGGCCGGGTCGGCGGCGTTGCGGGCGGCGGCGAACGCCGCGAGCACGCTGTCGAGCGCGTCGCCGGCGTCGTCCTCGACGACCGTCTCGCGCATCTCGTCGGCGAGGTCGACCCCCTCGTCCCCGAGGCGGTCGACCAGGTCCGCGCGGCGCTCGCGGGCCGCCTCGCCGCCGTCCTTGTACCCGGTCGCGTCGCAGTCGAGTTCGGCGAGCGTCGCGGCCGGGTACACTTCGAGCAGCGTCGGACGGTCGGGCTCGGGCGCCTGCATGGGAGCGGCGCGGACGGCGGCGGCCAGCGCCAGCGGCCGGAGCACGTCCCGGATGCCGAAGAACGTCTGCGTCCGGAGGCGGAGGTTCCACGGCGAGAGCGCGCCGAGGTGCTCGTCGGTCGCCCGGAAGAGCTGTCCCGACTCGCCGGCGACCGCGGCGCGCTCGCGACAGCGACGCCGGAGGGCGTCGGGGCTGTCGAACCACCCCGGGAACGCCCGGAGGAACGCCGACCACGACGCCGCGGGGACGACCTCGCGGGGCAGGCCGAACGGGAAGTCGAGGCCGACGGCCGCGGACTCGGGCAACGAGGCGAGAAAGCGCGTGAGCGCCGGAATCGACTCCTCGCGCGCCGCGCTCACGTCCAGGCGGTCGGCGACGGGCGCGCAGTCGCGGACGCGCACCCCGTCGCCCTCGATCGTCGCCTCCGCGAGCCAGATCTTCCGGCCCGCCGCCCGCGCGTCCCCGCTGAAGTCGACGCCGACGATCCGCTCGGGCGGCCGGTAGTCGGTCGCCTCCCCGGACGGAACCGGCGCCGTCTGCCCCTCGTGGCTCATGTCGGCGACGACAGACGAGGGAGTGATAAACCCCGGCGATTTTCGATCCCGGGCCGTCCGCCCGACAGGCAGGGCGACCGTGACGGTCGCCGAACCGACGGAGAAGGGAGGGTAGAAGTGAGTGGCCGGACCATGGGAGAACATGACCGACGGACCAGCCCCGGACCCGCCCGGCAACGGGGACGCCAGGGACGGGGTGCCGACGGTGACGTGCTCGCGGTGCGAGCGCGAGTGGGACCTCGACTTCGAACTCGACGAACTGTGCGCTGGGAACCGGGCCGTCGAACAGTTCGCGCTCGATCACGAGCGCCACACCGGACACTTCCCCGACGACGTGACGCCCTGGCTCGTCGACTGCCGGCAGTGTCCGGCCGGCGACGGCTACCTCGACGAGCGCCCGGCCCGCCGCTGGGCGCGGACCCACGCCCGCCACACCGGTCACGCGGTCGAACTTCGTCCCCCGACCGACGAAGCGACCGAGGTAATCGGCGAGCGATAGGCCCGGGGAGAAAGGGTCGTTCGCCAGCCTCTTGGTCCGTCCCGCCAACACGCGGGCGATGGAGTACGTCCAGGAGCGCGTGACGACGCTCCACGACCTAACGGGGGCGCGACCCGGGGCGCCGACCGACCGGACGGCGGTGGTGGTGCCGATGACCGAGCGGGAGTACGGTGGACTGGCCGCGGAGCGAGTGCTCTCCGAACTCGAATCGGTCGACCCGGCGCGCGTGGTCGTGCCCCTGCGGGCGCCGCCGGGGCGGATCGGGTCCTTCTGCGACTGGCTCGACGCCTTCGACCTCGACCTCGACGTGGTCTGGTGTTCCGGCCCGCGCGTCGAGGCGTTGCTCGACGCGGAGGGGCTCGACGGCGAGCGCGGCAAGGGGCGGGACGTCTGGCTCGGCCTCGGGCAGGTGCACGACGTCGAGTACGTCGTGTGCCACGACGCCGACACCGCGAGCTACGACGCGAGCTACGTCCCGCGGCTCCTCTTTCCGCTCGCCCGCGGCCACGACTTCTCGAAGGGCTACTACGCCCGCGTCGAGAACGACCGGCTGTACGGCCGGCTCTTTCGGCTCTTTTACGCCCCGCTGGTGCGCGCGCTGAGCGACGCCCACGACGCGCCGATCCTCCGGTACCTGGAGTCGTTCCGCTACGCGCTGGCGGGGGAGTTCGCGGTCACCGCCGACCTCGCCTCGCGGCTGCGGATCCAGCGGTCGTGGGGGCTGGAAGTGGGCACCCTCGGCGACGCCTTCGACTACGCGGGCTTCTCCGGGTCGGCCCAGGTCGACCTCGGCGCGTACGAGCACGACCACCGCTCGGTCGGCGGGCCGACCGGCCTCTCGGACATGAGCCGCCACGTCGCCGCCGCGCTGCTCAGGGTGGTGACCGACCACGGCGTCGACCCGGACGTCGCGGCGCTCCGCGAGCGCTACCGCGAGGCCGCCGCGTCGTTCGTCCGCGCCTACGGGCTGGACGCGGCGTTCAACGGCCTGGCCTTCGACCGCGAGGGCGAGCGCGAGCAGGTGCGGACCTACGCCGAGGCCATCGAAGCCCGGGAGGAGGACGCCCGCCTGCCCGCCTGGCGCGACGCGCCGATCGACCCGACTGAAGTTCGGGAGGCCGCGCGGGCGGATCGGGAGGCGGCGTCGTGAGCGAGGAGTCGCCCGGCCCCGACGCGGCGGACGGCGGGCCGGGATCGGGCGAGTCGCCGCTGCCGGAGGCGACCTTCGACGACCTCGCGGGCGTCGTCGACCTGTTCGGGGCGCTGGATCGGGCGGAACTCCGGCGGGCGCTGGCCGAACTCGCGTTCAAGCGGGGCGAGTCGGTCGACGACGACGCGCTCGCCGACGCCATCTCGCAGGCGGTCGCGGGGTACTACCTCGTCCCGGTGCCGGCGGACGCCGCCGAGGTCCCCCCGGGGAGTCGAGGCGGTGAGCGCGCGGAGGGGCCGGATGACCCCGACGCCGCCGAGTCGTCGGGGACGGACGCCGACGCGGGCGACGCTCCGGACCCGCTCGCGGTGGGGCCGGTCGCCTTCCCGTCGCTTCCGCCCGGCGCCGAGGACCTCCCCCACATCCTCGACGTCCCCGAGCGGCGGGTGGATCGGGACGCCCTGGCCGAGCGGGCGGTGGCGCAGTTCCGGGCGGACACCGCCCGGGCGGTTCAGGCGGGGGACGCCGACCGGATGACCGCGCTGCTCGACGCCAGCTACGACCTCGAGGCGTGGGCGGCGGTCGACGTGGCCGACGTCCGGGAGCGACTGGACGCCGCGCTCGACGACCTCGACGGGTGAAGGGCGCGGACGCCGATGGCGACCGCGACTGTCGGTAGCGACGACGAGCGACCGTCGGTGGCGACGACGAGCGACTGTCGGTGGCGTCGGCGGAGGACCGCGGCGCCGGCGCTACCGGAACGCCGCGCGGACGAGTTCCCGGAGCGCCGTGCCGAGGTGGGCGGCGAGCGCCCGGGGGAGCCGCCGCCGGGAACCGGCGATGGCGTCCGCAAGCGCCGCCGCGGCGTCGTCGAAGACGCCCTCGCCGTGACCCACCAGGACCCGCTCGACCGGCCGGTCGGCGAGCGCCACGGGCGGATCGTGTCGTCGCCAGAGCGACACGCCGAGGCGCTCGTCGCCGACGGTGAACGTCGGGGCCGTTCCCAGGGACTCCGGGACGAGGAGCGTGCCGTCGCGCTCGCGGTAGCACGCCGCCTCCTGCCAGGTCGGGAGCGGCGCGGTGGACAGAAGGCGGTAGTCGCTGTCACCGAGGGTTCCCCCGAGGCGTCGGACGTCGACGTCGGCCGGCACCCGCTCCTCGACGCGGCCGATCCCCGCCGGGATCGACACCGGACAGTCGTGTCGCGCCGCCACCCGCGCGGCGTCCCGGGCGTGCCAACTCGACAAGACGGCGACCCCGGCGACGGACCCCCACTCGGCGAGGAGATCGTCGAGGCCGGGCGCGTCGAGGGGGTCGATCACCCACAGTCCCTCGGCCGTCCGGAGGGCGTGGCTCGC
>ENA-ORDC01000764-ORDC01000764.1-marine-metagenome-genome-assembly--contig:-NODE-764-length-28308-cov-3.028834_pt1 | contig 28308 bp, 24 predicted proteins | sample MGYA00237783_ERZ508515 | MGnify/ENA primary metagenome ERZ508515 (study PRJEB26186, sample SAMN06268792) | marine metagenome | isolation source: Eden Landing Ponds, San Francisco, CA, USA | place... | reverse complement strand
CAGGCCGCGTGTCGAAGGAGCGTCTCGGCGTCTCCTCCTTCACGGATCAGGCACGCCGAAACCACCGCGGCGCCCTTCGACACGGCCGTCCTTCGGCAAGCTCAGGACGACCTACTCAGGGTGAAGTCGGGTCGAGCGCGTTCGTGCAGGGAGACTGAACCGGGTGGATGCTACCCCGCGTCCTCGTCCCGGGTGATGCTGGGCCCCATGCGCAGGCCGTCGGCGTCCTCGCCGGCCTGGGCGCGGCGCACCGCCTCGGCGGTGTGGTCCTGGTTCAGCAGGATGATCGAGACCCGGCGGTTGCGCGGCGAGTCGGGCGCGTCCGGCAGCAGCGGCTCCTGATCGGCGCGGCCCACCACGCGGGTCACGCGGGGCTCCGACAGGCCGGAGTCCAGGAGTACGCGGCGGCTGGCGTTGGCGCGGTCGCTGGACAGCTCCCAGTTGTCGTAGTCGCTCTTGCCGCTGTAGGGCGTCGCGTCGGTGTGGCCCTTGATCGAGATCTCGTTCGGCAGGTCGGCCACCGCCGAGGCCACCAGGCCCAGCAGCTTGCGGGTGCGCTGCTTCGGGGTGGCGTTGCCCAGCTCGAACATCGACTCGCCCTTGGCGTCGACGATCTGGATGCGCATGCCCTCCGGCGTGCGGTCGACGATCAGGTTGTCCTTCAGCTCCGCCAGCTCCGGGGTCGCCTCGATCGCCTGCTTCAGTTTGGTCTCGGCGGCCTCGAAGCGGGCCTGCTCCTGCTCCGACAGTGCCTGCTTCATCTGCTCGATCCGGGTATCGGCCTCGCCGGTGTCCTCCGGCGGCGTCCGGCCGGGGGTGCGCGGCGGCTCGGCCGCCGGCAGGCGCAGGTTGACGCCGACCGGCGCCCGGTCGCTGGTCAGCGCGCCCTCCTTCGCCATCGTCTGGCCCTGCAGCATGCCGCCGCCGCCCGACGAGCTGTCGGTCACCGAGGTCGGCGAGAAGTAGTCGGCGATGCCGTTGCGCTGCTCCTCGGTGGTCGCGTTCAGCAGCCAGAGCAACAGGAAGAACGCCATCATCGCGGTGACGAAGTCGGCGTAGGCCACCTTCCAGGCGCCGCCGTGGTGGCCGCCGTGCCCGGCCTTCTTCTTCTTCTTGATGATGATCGGACGCGCGTCGTCGCCGGCCATGTCGATGAATCCCGGTTCAGGCGTTTGGAAACGGTCGGTGCTAGGCCACCGGCGGCAGCGCTTCCACCGCCTCCTCGACCTCGTAAAAGCTCGGCCGCGCCTCGGCGTACAGCACCTTGCGGGCGAACTCGATCGACACCTGCGGCGAGGAGCCGTTCATGTGCGCCAGCAGGGCCGACTTGATGCAGTGCAGGAACTTGTCCTCGTCCTCGTACATCTGCTTGGCCTTGCTGGCGACCGGGCCGATGAAGCCGTAGGACAGCCAGACGCCGAGGAAGGTGCCGACCAGCGCGCCGCCGATCAGCTTACCCAGCACCTCCGGCGGCTCGGTGATCGAGCCCATCGTCTTGATCACGCCCAGCACCGCCGCGACGATGCCCAGCGCCGGCATGCCGTCGGCCACCGTCTGCAGCGCGCCGGCGATCTTCTGCTGGCCGTGCGAATGGGTCTCGATCTCCTCGTCCATCAGCGCTTCCATCTCGTGCGGTTCCTCCGAGCCCATGGTCATGAGCCGCAGGTGGTCGCACAGGAAGGTCATCACGACGGTGTTGCTGGTGATCGACGGGAACTGTTGGAATAGCTGGCTCTCTTCCGGCTTCTCGATGTGCGTCTCGATCGCCAGGTTGCCCTTCTGCTTGGCCAGCTTGAGGATCTGGTAGAGCAGGCTGAGCAGCTCCAGGTAGGTGTGCTTACGGGCGGTGGACCCCTTCATCGCCAGCTTGATGGCGCCCAGCGTGCGCTTCAGCACGTCGGTGGGGTTGGCGATGATGTAGCCGCCCAGCGCGGCGCCGCAGATGATCACCACCTCGAACGGCTGCCACAGCACGGCCAGCTTGCCGCCCAGCGCGGCGTAGCCGCCCAGCGTACTCACGACCACGATGATGGCGCCGACGATCAAGATCATGGCTGCTGCGTCTCGCTTTACCCCTGGTCTCGCGAGCGCAGTGTCGGCGGGTGGCGGTTAAAATGATGTTTAAGCTAGGCGCGTGGCGCGGTCTTCAAAGCCGAAAGGTCGCGGGGCGGCGACGCCGGGCCGCGAGCGGCTACACTTAGCCCAGCGCCCGCTCCAGGTCGGCGATCAGGTCGTCGGCGTCCTCGATGCCGACGGACAGGCGCACCAGGCCGTCGGAGATGCCGATGGCCTCGCGTTTGGCCTTGGGGATCGAGGCGTGGGTCATGATCGCCGGATGCTCGATCAGGCTCTCCACGCCGCCCAGGCTCTCGGCCAGCGCGAACACCTCGACGCGCTCCAGGAAGCGCCGCGACGGCTCCAGCCCGCCCTTGATGAACGCGGTCACCATGCCGCCGCCGCCGTTCATCTGGCGCTGTGCCAAGTCATACTGGGGGTGGCTGGCCAGGCCGGGGTAGACGACGCGCTCGACGGCGGCGTGGCCCTCCAGGACCTCCGCCACCGCCTGCGCGTTCTTGGAATGCTCGCGCATGCGCAGCCCCAGAGTCTTCAGCCCGCGCAGCGCGAGGAAGGAGTCGAACGGCCCCTGAACGCCGCCCACCGCGTTTTGCAGGAAGGTGAGCTGCTCGGCCAGCTCGGCGTCGTCGCCCACCACCAGCATGCCGCCGACCATGTCGGAATGGCCGTTCAGGTACTTGGTGGCCGAGTGCATGACGACGTCGAAGCCGTGCTCCAGCGGCCGCTGGCCGTACGGCGTGGCGAAGGTGTTGTCGCAGGCGGTGCGCACGCCGCGGCGTCGGCCGATCTCCGCTACGGCGTCCAGGTCGGCCAGTTTGAGCAGCGGATTGGTCGGCGTCTCCACCCAGATCAGCCCGGTCTCGGGCCGGATCGCCGCCTCGATCGACGCCGGGTCGGTCATGTCGACGAACGAGAAGTCGAGCCCGGCCGAGCGCCGGCGCACGCCCTCGAACAGGCGGTAGCTGCCGCCGTACAGGTCGTCGCTGACGATCACGTGCCGGCCGTGGTCCAGCGTCTCCAGCAGCGTCGCCGTCGCCGCCAGGCCGGAGGCGAAGGCGTAGCCGCGGCTGCCGCTCTCCAGGTCCGCGACGCAGCGCTCGTAGGCGAAGCGCGTGGGGTTGTGGCTGCGCGAGTACTCGAAGCCCTTGTGCCGGCCGGGGCTCTCCTGGACGTAGGTTGAGGTGGCGTAGATCGGCGGCATGATCGCGCCGGTCGTCGGATCCGGCGCCTGGCCGGCGTGGATCGCGCGGGTGGCGAAGCCGGCGCGGTTCGTCTTGCGGGGGCTGTCGGGCATGGCTGGGCCTCAGGTGCGCTGGCGGCGCAGGTGGTTGAGCAGGTCGACCCGGGTGATCAGGCCGTGGAACGTCTCGTCGGCGCCGACCACGATGGCGACGTGGCCGCGGGCGAAGATCGCCAGCAGCTCTTCGATACTGGCGTCCGGCGCCACGGTGTCCAGCCGGCTGCACATCACCCGCTCAACCGGCGCGTCGAAGTCGCGCTCGTCGCGGGTCACGGCGATCAGGATGTCTTCCTCGTCCAGCAGGCCGACGACGTTGCCACGGTGGTCCAGCACCGGCAGCTGCGAGACGTCGTACAGCTTCATCCGGCGCAGCGCCGCGGCCAGCGTGTCCGCCGGCTTGGCGATCACGGTGCCGCGCTCGGCGTGGCGGCGGGCGATCAGGTCGCGCAGGTCGCCGGTCTGCTCGCGGCCGATGAAGCCCTGATCGAGCATCCAGTAGTCGTTGTACATCTTCGACAGGTATTTATTGCCGCTGTCGCAGATGAAGGTCACGACGCGCTTGGGTTCGGTCTGTTCGCGGCAGTAGCGCAGGGCGCCCGCCACCAGCGTGCCGGAGGACGAGCCGCCCAGGATGCCCTCCTTCTCCAGCACCTCGCGGGCGGTCAGCAGCGATTCCTTGTCGGGGATCGCGTAGGCGGTCCGCACCCGCGACAGGTCCAGGACCGGCGGCAGGAAGTCCTCGCCGATGCCCTCGATGATCCAGGAGCCGATCTCCTCCGGCAGGCGGCCGTCGCGCACGTAGGGCGCGATCACCGAGCCGTCCGGGTCGGCGACCACCATCTCGGTCTGCGGCGCCGTGCGCTCGAAGTAGCGCGACAGGCCGGTGATCGTGCCGCCGGAGCCGACGCCGCTGACCACCGCGTCGACCCGTCCGTCCATCTGCGCCCAGATCTCCGGACCGGTCGTGGTCTCGTGCGCCAGCGGATTGGCCGGATTGCCGAACTGGTTGATATAGTAGCCGTTTTCCTCGCCGGCGATGCGCTCGGCCATGTCCTGGTAGTACTCGGGATGGCCTTTGCCGACGTCCGAGCGCGTCACGTGAACTTCAGCGCCCAGAGCCTTGAGATGGAAAATCTTTTCCTGGGCCATCTTGTCCGGCACCACGACGATGCAGCGATAGCCCTTCTGCTTGGCCACCACCGCCAGGCCGAGCCCGGTGTTGCCCGCGGTGCCCTCGACCAGGGTGCCGCCGGGGCCGAGTTGGCCGTCCCGCTCGGCGGCCTCGATCATCGCCTTGGCGATGCGGTCCTTGATCGAGCCGGTGGGGTTCTGGTTCTCCAGCTTGACGAACAGCTCGCACGGTCCGGTGTCGATGCTGGCGATCCGCACCAGCGGCGTGTCGCCGATCATCTCCAGCGCGTTGTCGAACACGGGGGCAGTCATGAGGGGGCTCCTATCGCCTTCAGGACGTGCACGTATCCTACCGATCACCGGGAGGTGGCGGGAGGGGCGTCGATCCGGCGTCGACTTCATCCTGAGCCAGCCGGCGCAGCCGGCTGAGTCGAAGGACGCACCGATCTGTCCGACAAGCGTGCGTCCTTCGACTCGCGCCGGTCGGCGCGGCTCAGGATGAAGGATATGGTCAAGCTTGCCAGGAACTAAAACTGTGTCGGCCCGTCCTGGCTGAGGGTCGAGAGCATGCGGGTGCGGAAGCCGCCTTCGTTCAGCACCTCGACGATCTCGCGGACGTGGTCGGGGTTGCGGGTCTCGACGACGCAGTCGATCTCCGCCCGGCGCACCGGCACGTCGTGGAACAGGCGCTGGTGGTAGACTTCGACGATGTTGCCGCCCTTCTGCCCGATCAGGCCGGACACCTTGGCCAGCGTGCCGGGCGCATCGGTGATGTCGACGCGCAGCCGCACCAGCCGGCCGTCGCGCACCAGGCCGCGCATCATCACGCTGGCCAGCACCCGGGTGTCGATGTTGCCGCCGCAGATCACCAGCGCGACCTTGCGCCCGGCCAGGCGCTCGCGCAGCTGCAGCGCCGCGCCCAGCGGCGCCGCGCCGGCGCCCTCGGCGACGATCTTCTGATACTCGGCCAGCATCGAGACGGAGCTCTCGATCTCGCCCTCGTCCAGCAGCGCGATCTCCGAAACCAGCTTGTCGATCACCGGGCGGGTCAGCTTGCCCGGGGTCTTCACCGCGATGCCGTCGGCCAGCGAGACGCCGCCCCGGCCGCTGGTCGCCGGCTGGCCCTTGAGCGACTCCGACATCGACGCGAACAGCGCCGCCTCGACGCCGATCATCTCGATCCCCGGGCGCAGCGCGGTCGCCGCGATCGCGGTGCCGGCCATGATGCCGCCGCCGCCGATCGGCACCACGACGGCGTCGAGCTCCGGCTGGTCGTCCAGCAGTTCCAGCCCGATGGTGCCCTGGCCGGCGATCACGTGCGGGTCGTCGAACGGGTGCACGAAGGTCAGGCCGTGCCGGTCCATCAGCTCGTTCGCGGTCTCGCGCGATTCGTCGATGCTCTCGCCGGCCTGTACCACCTGGGCGCCCAGGCTGCGGGTGCGCTCGACCTTGGAGAAGGGCGCGAACAGCGGCATCACGATGGTGGCCGGGATGCCCAGGCGCGCCGCGTGGTAGGCGACGCCCTGGGCGTGGTTGCCGGCCGACATGGCGATCACGCCGGTGCGCTTCTGCTCGGCCGTCAGGTTGACCAGCCGGACGTAACTGCCGCGGTCCTTGAACGAGCCGGTGAACTGCTGGTTCTCCAGCTTCAGGTAGAGTTCGCAGCCCAGCATGTCGGACAGCCGCGGCGCGTGGATCAGCGGCGTGCGCACCACCTGGCCGGCCAGCGTGGACGCGGCGGCGCAGATGTCGTCGAGGCCGACGGCGAAGTCGGCGGTGTCGGATGCGGTGCCGGCGGTGTGCATGAGCGGCGCTTCCCCAGGCTGGATCTTCTGGCTCGGCGGCGCGCGCTGCCGCGTCACCGGGTCGCTGGAGTCAGCCGCAGCGTCTGCCCGCCGTCTTGCGTCTGGCCGACCAGTTTTAGGAAACGCCCGTCGCGCCAGGCCTCGGCCATGCTGCCGAAGTGCTGCGACAGCGGGTTGCCGGACTGGCCGTCGGCCAGCATGAAGCGCGAGCTCCCGGGGTCGCGGCTCAGGTCGTGCACCGCGCGCAGCGTGGCGCCGTGCACGTGGGTGTAGCGCCGGCGCTCGCCGCCGCCGTAGGAGGCACCGCCGCGGTTCACCGTCTGGTCGCCGCCGTCGGTGCCGAGCTCCGGCCCGAATATCTGCCCCAGCAGCGGCAGCCGCGAGAACATCGGGTGCGGGAAGCGCGCCACGTGGGCCTCGCCCCAGCGCCAGTCCTCCAGCCCGCCGCCGAAGCGCGTCTCCAGGCTGGCCAGCGCGTCCTCCAGCGCCAGCCCGACCTGGTCGGCGCAGCTTTCCCGCAGGTCCTGCGTCGTCACGTCGTCGCACCAGCCGCCCCGGCCGGCGAGGGCGGCCTCGATCAGCCGCGGATCGGGCCGGGCGAAGGCCTCGAACGAGGATCCCAGCTCGTCGGCGAACAGCGCCCGGTTCAGATGGTCGATCCAGGCGGTGAACACCAGCGGCGCGGCGGCCTCGCGGTCCATCCGCCGGTCCCAGGCGTCGAGCAGCCGCCAGGCCGCTTCGGCGGCGCGGCTGGTAGGGTCGTACGCCAGCAGGGTCGGCAGCAGCAGCTCCGCCTTGGTCGAGCGGGCGTCCAGCTGCAGCGTCTCGGAGGTCGCCATCGCCAGCGGGTCCGCGGCGGCGTCCAGCAGCGCGTGGATGCGCTCGGCGCGCCAGGGCGGCGGCCAGTGCGCGGCGATCAGGTAGGGATAGGAGCCGTCGACGATGCGGTTGTTGCCGTTGACCAGCCGGCCGCCGTCCGGGTTCACCGCCTGCGGCGGCCGGTCGGTCGGCACCCAGCCGGTCCAGTCGTACTCCCCGGTCCAGCCGGGCCGGGGCAGGGTGCCGTCGCCGGCCTTGCGGATCGGCACCCGGGCCGGGGCAATCATCGCGATGGTGCCGGCGCGGTCGGCCAGGAACACATTCTGCTGCGGGCTCTCGACGTCGCGCATCGCGGCCAGCGCGGCGCGGACGCTCTGCGCCCGGTTGACCGCCAGCAGCGCGTCCGGCGTGCCGTCGTCGGCGGTCAGCGCCGGCCAGGCCAGCGCCACCGCACGGTTCTGCCCGGCCAGCGTCCCCGCCGCCTCCACCGTGTCGGAGATCACCGGGCCGTGGCGGGTTGTGCGCACGGTCATCTCGACCGGCTGCTCGGCGTCCTCGATGGCGATCGTCTCGGTGCGGGTATCGAAGCTGCGCCAGCCGTCCGGCGTGGCGTAGCGCGAGGGGTCGTCAGGGTCGAGCTTTTCGAGGAACAGGTCCTGGGTGTCGCTGTGCGTCGTGGTCAGGCCCCAGGCGACGGCGTCGTTGCGGCCCAGGATGTGGAACGGCATGCCGGGCGCGGTGGCGCCGACCAGCGTGCGCCGCGGCGTCTCGATCCGCGTCAGGTACCAGTAGCCGGGCACCTGCAGGCCCAGGTGCGGGTCGTTCGCCAGGATCGGCCCGCGCCCGTTGCGGCGCGCCAGCACCCAGGCGTTCGAGGCCGACTTGGGTTCCAGTTGCGGCGGCAGCAGGGCGGCGAGCTGCCGGCCCATCGTGTCCAGGCCCTCAAGACCGGCCAGCGTGGTGGCGCCGTTGTCCGGGTAGTCGGGGTACAGAAAGTCGATCTGCGCGGCGTCGAGCCGCTCGGCGAGGCCGGCGCGGACGATCTCCTCTCGATAGTTGCCGGACAGCTGCAGCGCCATCAGCCGGATCCAGCTCAGGCTGTCCGCCGGGGTCCAGCGCTCGGGCGCGTAGCCCAGGATGTGGAACTCCAGCGGCAGCACAGGGTCGGTGCCGAGGAACGCGTTCACCCCGTCGGCGTAGGCGCGCAGCGCCGCCTGCGTGTCCGGGTCCAGGTGCTGCATCTGCCGCGCGGCGAGCCGGCCGAAGCCCAGCGTGCGCATGAAGCGGTCGACGCCGAGCGTGGCCTGGCCGACGACCTCGGACAGCCGGCCCTGGGCGGTGCGGCGCATGAAGTCCATCTGCCACAGCCGGTCCTGCGCGTGCAGGAAGCCCAGCGCCCGGTAGGCGTCGGCTTCGCTCTCGGCCCGGATCGTCGGGATGCCGTGCCGGTCGCGGGTCACCGTCACCGGCGCCTCCAGCGCCGGCAGGGCGATCTCGCCCTCGGTCTGCGGCAGCGACTGCAGCAGGTAGAGATAGCCCGCGCCGCCGGCCAGCGCGCCGACGCCGAGGATGACGGGCAGCGCCAGCAGCGCCCATTTCACGATGCGGCTCATGGGGGCGGAGGATGGCAGATGCCGGCGATTCGGCAAGCAGGGGATGCGCCAAGCCGTGCGGCCCACACCCGGCCGCCTTCATCCTGAGCCAGTCGGCGCAGCCGGCTGCGTCGAAGGGCCCACGTGGGGCGTGCCAACTGGCGGTGTCTCTTTCGACTCGCGCCAGTCGGCGCGGCTCAGGATGACGGAAACCAGAGGATGGGCTACGCGGCGCCCTGGAAGGTCCCCTCGTAGTCCTGACGCAGCTGCGCCTTCTGCACCTTGCCCATGGTGTTGCGCGGCAAGGCGTCGGTGAAGAAGACGCGCTTGGGCACCTTGTAGTTGGCGAGCTCGGCCTTCACCGCCTGGACGATGCCCTGCTCGGACAGCGCGTCCGGCTTGCCGGCCTCCGGCACCACCATCGCGGTGACGGCCTCGCCGAAGTCCGGGTGCGGGACGCCGAACACGGCGGACTCCTTGACGCCCTCCATGGCGTCGATCAGCAGCTCGATCTCCTTGGGGTAGACGTTGTAGCCGCCGGAGATGATCAGGTCCTTGGCGCGGCCGACGATGTGGACGTAGCCGCGAGCGTCGATCTTGGCGTTGTCGCCGGTGATGAAGAAGCCGTCCGGGCGAAACTCCTCGGCGGTCTTGTCCGGCTTGTTCCAGTACCCCTTGAACAGGTTCGGGCCCTTGATCTCCAGCACGCCGATCTCGTCGGTGCCCAGAACCGTGCCGTCCTCCTTGGCGACCCGCACCTGGATCTCGGGCAGCGGGTAGCCGACGGTGCCGGGCCGGCGCTCGTCGTTCAGCGGGTTGGAGCAGATCATGCCGGCCTCGGTCATGCCGTAGCGCTCCAGGATCTCGAAGCCGGTGCGCTCCCGGAAGGCCCGCCAGGTCTCCGGCTGCAGCGGCGCCGAGCCGGCGACGAACAGGCGCATGTTGCGGCAGGTCTCGGCCGAGAAGTCGTCGCGCTCCAGCAGCCGCACGTAGAAGGTCGGCACGCCCATCATCACGGTCGCCTTCGGCAGTAGGCGGATCGCCTCGCCGGCGTCGAACTTGGGCAGGAAGATCATCTTCGAGCCGTTCAGCAGCGCCGTGTTGGAGGCCACGAACAGGCCGTGCACGTGGAACAGCGGCAGCATGTGCAGCAGCACGTCGCCGGGCTGGAAGCCCCAGTAGCTGTGCAGCGTGCGGGCGTTGGACTCCAGGTTGCGGTGGGTCAGCATCGCGCCCTTGGAGCGCCCGGTGGTGCCGCTGGTGTAGCAGATCGCGGCGATGTCGTCGGCCTGGCGCGGCACCGTCTCGGCCAGCGGCTGCAGCCCGTCCAGGCCGTCGGCCAGGCTGCCGCGGCCGCCGGCGTCCAGCGTGGCGACGGCGGCCACGCCGGCCTTGTCGGCGATCGGCTTCAGCTCGTCCTCGCGGGCGGGATCGCAGACGAACACGGCGGGCTCGGCGTCGCCCAGGAAGTAGGCGATCTCGCCGCCCTTGTAGGCGGTGTTCAGCGGCAGGTAGATCGCCCCGGCCTTGAAGCAGGCGAGGTACAGGAACAGCGCCCGCGGCGACTTCTCCACCTGCACCGCGACGCGGTCGCCGGGCTGTACGCCCAGGTCGATCAGGCGGCGGGCGAGGCGCCCGACCTCGGTCTCCAGGTCGCCGTAGCTCCAGGTCGCGCCGTCGGCGAGCTCGATCGCCGGCTGGCTGCGGTCATGCGGAAAGTTGGCCTCGAAGGCCTGGTACAGGTTGTCGCTCATGAGTCGCCTCCGGACAGTGGCGGCCTTGCCGGCCGTCGTGTTGTCGCGTCGTCGTGCGTCGCGCCGGCGCCCGGCCGGATCAGCCGGTGCCGGCGGCCTGCCGCCCGATCGCCGCCGGCAGGCTGGAAAGCAGGTTGGCGAAGGTGTCGCCCTGGATCGTGACGTGCCGGCGCATCGCGCCTTCCGCCGAGATCGCGTCGCCGGCGTCGATCGCGTTGACGATCTCGACGTGCTCCGCCAGCGAGGTGGCGATGCGGCCGGGCCCGGTCAGCTGGGTGCGGCGGTACGGCTGCAGCCGGTTGCGCAGGGTGCGCGTCTGCTCCGCCAGGTAGGCGTTGTGGCTGCCGGCGTAGACCGCCTCGTGAAAGCGCAGGTTGGCGTCGTAGTAGGCGTTCGGCCGGGCCGGGTCGGCCTCGGCGCGGCAGGCGTCCAGCGCAACGCCGAGCTCGGCCCGGTCGTCTCCGGTCATCCGGCGCGCGGCCAGGCGCGCGCACAGCGCCTCCAGCTCGGCCATCACCTCGAACATCTGGATCAGCCGCTCCAGCGGCAGCGCCGCGACCACCGCGCCCTGGCGCGGCCGCGCCTCGACCAGCCCGGCCGAGGCCAGCGCGGTCAGGGCCTCGCGCACCGGCGTGCGCGAGACGCCGAAACGGCGCGCCAGCGAGGTCTCGTCGAGACGTGTGCCCTGCGGCAGGTCCCCGGTGGCGATTTCGCTTTCGAGATCCTCCCGCAAGCGGTCCGCCAGTCGCACGCCGGCGCGTTTGGTGCTGCCCATTCCGTCCCGTCCGCCCCTGTTTGGCGCCCGTGTCCAGCGCCTTGCGATCCGCCGGCATATGAGCACGGCGCAACCCGTCCCGTCGAGCCTGACGACACAGAATAATACAGAAGCTTGCAAACTGTATACAAAATTGCTTGCCCGCCGCCGCGGTTTAGGCTTTGCTGACCCGCGCTCGCCAGCCATGCTGCGCGGGCGCGACAACGCGACACTAATCGCGACACTATAAGAACGCGATCACCCAAACCCCGGGAGGTTTGCTCATGATTTCCTTCAAGCGCACCTTGGCGGCCGGCGCCGCCTTGGCGGCCGTGGCGGCGATGGCCTCGCCGGCCTCGGCGGAGCAGCTGCGCGCCTCGCACCAGTGGCCGAAGGACGACGTCCGCGGCAAGATGGTCGAGATCATCAAGGACGAGGTCGAGGCCGCCGGCGTCGACCTGCAGGTCCGCATCTACCCGAGCGCGTCGCTGTTCAAGCCGAAGCAGCAGTGGGACGCGATGACCAAGGGCCAGCTCGACATCTCGGCCTTCCCGCTGGACTATGCCTCGGGCCGCCATCCGCAGTTCTCCGCGACGCTGATGCCGGGTCTGGTGAAGAACCACGCCCACGCCAAGCGGCTGAACGATTCCGAGTTCATGGCCGACATCAAGGACATCATCACCGACAACGGCGTCGTGGTGCTGTCCGACGCGTGGCTGGCCGGCGGCTTCGTCGGCAACGGCTACTGCGTGACCACGCCCGAGAGCGTGCAGGGCAAGGTGATGCGCGCCGCCGGCCCGGCGTTCGAGCAGATGCTCGCCGAGGCGGGTGCGTCGATCAACTCGATGCCCAGCTCGGAGATCTATTCGGCGATGCAGACCGGCGTGCTGGACGGAGCCAACACCTCCTCGGGCTCGCTGGTCAGCTACCGGATCTACGAGCAGTCGACCTGCCTGACGCCTCCGGGAGACTACGCGCTCTGGTTCATGTACGAGCCGATCCTGATGTCCGAGCGCTCGTTCGATCAGCTGACCGAGGCCCAGCAGGACGCTCTGATGGCCGCCGGCCAGAAGGCCGAGGAGTACTTCTTCGAGAAGGCGAAGGAGCTCGATAACACGCTGGTCGAGACCTACAAGAAGGCTGGCGTCAAGGTCGAGCAGATGTCGAAGGCGCAGTACGACCAGTGGATCAAGGTCGCCAAGAAGTCCTCCTACAAGAAGTTCTCCGAGAACGTTGAGGGCGGCGAGGAGCTGATCCAGAAGGCGCTTTCGGTCGACTAGGCCGGCGCCCGGTCGGACTTGCCCTGTTGGGTCGGAACGTCCGACGACGTACGCCTGACAACGGCCGCCGGCGCCTTCCGGGCCCGGCGGCCGTTCCCTTGAGACTTCGACCGGCCGCGGCCGCTGCGCCCCCGACGTCGGCGCGCGGCACAGCGGTCGCGGCGCGGGGGAGCGGACGACGATGACGGTCTTCGTCACCTGGATCTGGCGGCTGTCGCGGCTGACCGGCGTGATCTCGGCGGCCCTGTTGCTGGCGGCGGTGGCAGCGGTCTGCCACCTGGTGTTCGTGCGCTACGTGCTGAACGAAAGCGCGATCTGGCAGCACGAGTTCGTCACCTTCTCGGTCATCGGCGCCACGCTGCTGGGCAGCCCCTACGTGCTGCTGAAGCGCGGCCACGTGAACGTCGATCTGCTGCCGCACTACCTGGGCCACCGCGGAAAGATGGCGCTGGCGCTGTTCGCCTCGCTGGCGTCGTTCCTGTTCTGCGCCGTGCTGACCTACTACGGCTACACCTTCTGGCACGAGTCCTGGGCCAACGACTGGCGCGCCGAGACGGTGTGGGCGCCGCCCCTGTGGATTCCCTACGCCGCGATCCCGCTCGGCTTCGGCCTGACCGCGCTGCAGTATCTGGCCGACATCCTGGCGCTGCTGACCGGGCAGGACCTGCCGTTCTCCGGCGTCAATCCGGAGGCGGAGGATGCGCTGTTGGAAACCGGCATCGCCGGCGACGCGACGCGACCCGAGGATCGGAGGGGCTAGGCGATGAACGAACTGGAACTCGGACTGCTGATCGCGGTCGTCACCATCGTCCTGCTGCTGCTGGGCATCCCGGTCGCGTTCGCGCTGGGTCTCGTGTCGCTGATTTTCCTGGTCTACTACGACGGGATGTTCGCGCTGGAGTTCGTGCCGGACATCTTCTTCGGCGGCCTGGACAGCTTCGCGCTGTTGTCGATCCCGATGTTCATCCTGATGGGCGGCGCGATCGCGTCCTCGCGCGCCGGCGCCGACCTGTACGAGGCGCTCGACCGCTGGCTCTACAAGGTGCCGGGCGGGCTGATGGCGTCGAACATCGGCGCCTGCGGCATCTTCGCGGCGCTGTCGGGCTCGTCGCCGGCGACCTGCGCGGCGATCGGCAAGATGGGCATCCCGGAGATGCGCCAGCGCGGCTACCCGGCGAGTGTCGCCACCGGCTCGATCGCCGCTGGGCATCCTGATCCCGCCGTCGATCACGATGATCGTCTACGGCATCGCCACCGAGACCTCGATAGGCCGGCTGTTCATCGCCGGGCTGCTGCCGGGGTTGCTGCTGGTGGCGCTGTTCATCGCCTGGGGCCTGTTCGACGCGCGGCGCAAGGGCTATCGCTTCGTCGACCCCGACGTCAGCTTCTCGCTGCGCGACAAGCTGGTGATGCTGCCCAAGGTCGGGCCGTTCCTGCTGATCATCGTCGGCATCCTGTACGTGCTGTATGGCGGCGTCGCCACGCCCTCCGAGGCGGCCGGCGTGGGCGCGCTGATGTGCCTGGTGCTGGTGATGGTGATCTACGGCGTGCGCAAGGGCGACCAGCTCTGGCGGATCTTCCGCGATTCCATGAAAGAGTCGGTGATGATCCTGATGATCATCGCCGCTGCCGAGCTGTTCAGCTACATGATGTCGTCGCTGTTCATCACCCAGGCGCTGGCGGAGTGGATCGCGACCCTGGAGGTCAGCAGCTACGTGCTGCTGGCTTTCATCAACCTGTTCCTGCTGATCGCCGGCTTCTTCCTGCCGCCGGTCGCGGTGATCCTGATGACGGCGCCGACGCTGCTGCCGATCATCACCGAGCTGGGCTACGACCCGGTCTGGTTCGCGGTGATGATGACGATCAACCTGGAGATTGGCCTGATCACCCCGCCGGTCGGCCTGAACCTCTACGTCATCAATGGGATTGCCCCGGATGTCCGGTTGCCGACGATCCTGTGGGGCGCGCTACCGTTCATGCTGTGCATGATTGTGGCGATCGCGCTGCTGTGCGTGTTTCCGCAGATCGCGCTGTGGCTGCCCGAGGTGTTGATGGGCAAGGCGGTCTGACCGCCGGCCCGGCAGCGCAGCGCCCAACGAGGAGCGTGTAAGGCCCGATGAGCCAGACCACAGAGACTGCCGCGCCGACGGAAGCCGAGTCCGACGAGGCCGGCGAGCGCGAGCCGACGCTGGTCGAGCGCACCCTGGCCAACCTCGCCGTCGCCTGGCGCGACGTGGCGGCCGGGGCGGCGCGCAGCGTCGGCATCAGCATGCCGGAAGCCTCCGACACCGACGCCCGCACGCTGCGCCGGTTGATGCGGGAGTGCCTGGAGGCGCGCGGCGGCGAGGTCTCGGCCCGGGCCCGCGCGGCCGAGCTGGGGCGGCGCTATCTGAACCTGAACGACAGCGGCCGGCGCACCTTCTTCCACATCCTGGCGCACGACTTCGCCAGCGACCGGGAGCGCATCGAGCGGGCGATCGCCAGCGTGCAGGCGGCGGAGGACGACTCCCACCGCCTGTCGGCCGAGGCGCAGCTGCGCCGGGCGCTGGTGCCGCCGCGGGTGAAGCTGCTGACGCAGTTCAATGCGCTGCCGGAGGGCGTGAAGTTCCTGGTCGACCTGCGCGCCGAAGTGCTGAGCGTGGCCGCCGAGGATCCGTACCTGCGCGAACTGGAGCGCGACCTGTCGGATCTTTTGACCTCCTGGTTCGACGTCGGCTTCCTGGATCTGCAGCGAATCACCTGGCATTCGCCGGCGGCGCTTCTGGAGAAGCTGATCGCCTACGAGGCGGTGCACGAGATTCGCGACTGGGGCGATCTGCGCAACCGGCTCGACTCCGACCGGCGCTGCTTCGCGCTGTTCCACCCGCGCATGCCCGAGGAGCCGCTGGCCTTTGTCGAGGTCGCGCTGACCCAGGAGATGGCCGGCAGCGTGCAGCGGCTGCTCGACGAGACCGCGCCGCAGGATGACCCGGCGAGCGCGAAAACGGCGATCTTCTACTCGATCTCCAACACGCAGAAGGGCCTGCGCGGCATCTCGTTCGGCGAGTATCTGATTAAGCAGGTGGTTGGCCACCTGTCCGGCGAGCTGCCGCAGATCGAGACCTATGCCACGCTGTCGCCGGTGCCGGGCTTCCGGGTCTGGCTCGACCGCGCGCCGGCCGGACTGCTCGAAGCGATGCTGGAGGACGACGAGCGCAAGGGGCTGGTCAAGCTGTCCGGCCAGCAGTCGCCGCGTGCCGCCCTGCAGGTGCTTCTGGCGCGGCCCGACTGGCCGGAGGACGACGCCGTCGTTGGCGTGCTGGAGGCGCCGCTGAAGCGGCTGGCGGCGCGCTATTTCCTGGAGCGCCGGGAGAACGGCACGCCGCTCGACGCCGTAGCCCGCTTCCACCTCAAAAACGGCGCCCGGCTGGAGCGCATCAACTGGCTCGGCGACGTCTCGCCCAAGGGGTTGCGCCAGTCCGCCGGCATCATGGTGAACTACCGCTACGTGCTGGACGAGATCGAGGCCAACCACGAGGCCTACATGCAGGAGCGCCGGGTGGCCCTGGGCTCGGAGGTGCAGCGTCTGCTCAAGGGCTGGAAAGACCCCGACGGCACCCCGCTGCGCCGGATGGCGTAGGGGCTACGGCGGGGGCGTCATCACGCGCGTCCTTTCGGATCGGGCATTCGGTCTGCCACGCAGATGAACCGCCGCACCGCCGGCGTGCGCGTGTTACCCTGGCGGACCCAACGACCATCCCCGATCCGGAGTGCCGAGCCGCCCATGGCCGTCGCCCAACCGTCCGCCCGTCCGCGCCGCGCACGCGCCTTCGCTGACGCACGCGAGGTCGCCGGCGTGCTGCAGCCGAGCTATCCGGTGTTCTGCGTCCGGCCGCACGCGCTGGAGCGCAACGCCCGCACGTTTCTGGACGCCTTTCCCGGCAAGACGCTGTACGCCGTGAAGTGCAACCCGCATGCGCGCGTGTTGGATGCGCTGCAGGCCGCCGGCGTGCGCGCCTTCGACACCGCGTCGCTGCCGGAGGTGGCCCAGGTCGCCGAGGCGTTCGACGACGTCGAGTGCTACTTCATGCACCCGGTGAAGCCGCGCGGCGTGATCGCGACGGCGCACCGCGTCTACGGCGTGAAGACGTTCGTCGTCGATCACATCAACGAGCTGCGCAAGCTGGCCGAGCAGACCCGCTACGATCCCGAGGTCGTCGCCGTGGTGCGGCTGAAGACGGAGGAATCGGCCGGCACGCTGTACCATCTTTCGGCCAAGTTCGGCGCCGAGCCGGACGACGCGGCGGACCTGCTGCGCGAGGTGCGGCGCATGGGCCTGCGCGGCGGCCTGGCGTTCCACGTCGGCAGCCAGTGCCTGCAGCCGCAGGCCTACCGCGACGCGCTGGCGCGCTGCGGCGAGATCGTCGGGGCGGCCGGCACCGGGATCGCCGTGCTCGACGTCGGCGGCGGCTTTCCGGCGCCCTACATCGGCCTCGAGACGCCGCCGCTGGCGGACTACTTCGCGGCGATCCGCGAGGGACTGGCCGAGTTGCAGCTGCCGGACGACTGCGAGGTGCTCTGCGAGCCCGGCCGTGCGCTGGTCGCCACCGGGCAGTCGCTGCTGGTGCAGGTGCAGCTCCGCAAAGGCCGCCACCTGTACATCAACGACGGCATCTACGGCGGCCTGTCGGAGATGGCGGACGTGGGCCTGCGCCTGCCGGCGCGGCTGATTCGCCTGGCCGGCGAGGCGTCGGCGGAGCGCAGTGTGTTCCACATCCACGGGCCGACCTGCGACAGTCTCGATATGGTCGCCGACGCTTTTCGCCTGCCGGACGACGTGCGCGAGGGCGACTGGATCGAGATCGACCGCGTCGGTGCCTATTCCAACGCGCTGGCGACGCACTTCAACGGCTTCCACCCCGACACCTTCGTCGAGGTCCGCGACGAGCCGCCGGGCGGCGACTGAGCCCGGCTCAGGCCGGCGCGAACAGGCGCAGGAAGCGGTCGACCGCACGCTCCGCCCGGGCCGCGCTCCAGGCCGCGTCCGGCGCCGGCAGGACGCCCAGCAGCCGGCGCACCTGCCGGTCGGTCAGCAGCAGGCCGAGCAGCGTCTCGCCCGCGTCCTCGGCGTCATCGAACGCTTGCCGGCCGGCGGCGCGCTGCTGCTCGATGCGCTGGACGCCGACGAGCGCCTCCTGCGCCCGGCCCGACCGGGCAATCGGGGACCGATTGCGGGCGCGGCCGCGCTCGATCGGGCGCTTGGAAAGCCGCCGTTGCGGCGGCATGCTCCGGGGCGGATTCCGGCCATTCGAACCGGGCAGGGAACCCAACCGATGCTGACCCAGAGATCGCCGCGCCTCGACCGCGTCCTCGGCCTGTCGAGCCACGGCTTCCACGCCATCGCACTGGCGGAGTGGGGCAGCGCCGGGCGGCACGACGTGGCGGTCTGCGTGCACGGCCTGACCCGCACCGGCCGCGACTTCGACGTGCTGGGCGAAGCGCTGAGCGCCACCCACCGGGTGCTGTGCCCGGACGTGGTCGGGCGCGGCGGCAGCGACTGGCTGCCGTCGGCCGACCTCTATGGCTACCCGCAGTACATGGCGGACGCGGCGACGGTGATCGCCCGCAGCGGCGCCGCCGCGGTGGACTGGATCGGCACCTCGATGGGCGGGCTGATCGGCATAATGCTGGCCGCCCAGCCGAAGTCGCCGATCCGGCGGCTGGTGATCAACGACGTCGGACCGCTGGTGCCGGCGGCGGCGTTGCAGCGGATCGGCGACTACGTCGGCGCGGACCCGCACTTGCACGGCTTCGACGACGCGCTGGCCTACGTCAAGCGGGTGCACGCCCCGTTCGGCGACTTGAGCGAGGCGCAGTGGCGCCATCTGGCGCACCACTCGGTGCGGCCCGACGACCGCCGCGGCGGCTACCGGCTCGCCTACGACCCGGCGATCGGCCGGCCGTTCCAGGACAAGGGCGCGATCGACGACGTGGACCTCTGGCAGGTCTGGGACGCGATCCTCTGTCCCACGCTGGTGATCCGCGGCGCGGAGAGCGACCTGCTGCCGCCCGACACCGCCGCGGAGATGACCCGCCGCGGCCCCAGGGCGACGCTGATCGAGGTCCCCGGGTGCGGCCACGCGCCCGCCCTGATGGCCGACGACCAGGTGGCGATGATCCGCGACTGGCTGGCCGAGACGACGCCGTTGTAGCCGGCGTAGGTTGGATTTGCGAAGCAATCCACCACGCGGCGGGGCGCACGGCACTGTCGGCGGTGGAGTGCCGCTGCGCGGCGACTCCACCCTACGAACTGAGCCGCGCGACCCGGCGCAGCGTCGGCAGGCCTGGACCGGCGCCGGCGCGTTGCCAGATAGAACGGTATGAGCAGCCCCTGCGCCCGCGCCGACTTCGCCCCGCGGTCCCCCTGGATCACCGGCGACCTGCAGACCGTGCGCAACTTTCTGCTACGCCCGCGCGTCGATCTGACGCCCTGGCCGGCGCAGCGGCTGTGGCTGCCGCTGCCGCCGGGGCCGGAGCCGGCGGGCGACGAGATGGCGGCGTCCCTGCAGGCGCCCGAGCGGATCGGCGAGGCGCCGCTGGTGGTGGTGCTGCACGGTCTGACCGGCTGCGAGCGCTCGGTCTATGTGCGCCACAGCGCGCGCTTCTGGCTGCAGCGCGGCCATCCGCTGGTGCGCCTGAACCTGCGCGGCAGCCCGCCGTCGCGCCCGCGCTGTCGCGGCCACTATCACGCCGGCCGCAGCGCCGACGTCCACGCCGCCCTGCAACTGCTGGTCGAGCGGCAGCCGCGGATCGCCACGCAGGGGCTGGTGCTGGTGGGCTATTCGCTGGGCGGCAACGTGCTGATCAAGCTGCTGGCGGAAAGCGGCCGCGAGCTGCCGATCCGCGCCGCCGCCACCGTGTCGGCGCCGATCGACCTGAAGGCGACGGCGCTGCGCTTTCACCGGCCGCGCAACCGGCTGTACCTGCGCTGGCTGCTGACCCTGATGAAGCGCGAGGCGCTGCGCCCGCCGGCGCTGGTGAGCGCGCAAGAGCGCCAGGCGATCCGGGGCGCGCGCACGGTCCTGGAATTCGACGATCGCTTCGTCGCCCCGCGCTTCGGCTTCGACGGCGCCGAGGGCTACTACCGCGACTGCTTCGGCCTGCAGTTCCTGCCCGACGTGGAGGTGCCGCTGCTGGCGCTGAACGCCCGCGACGATCCCTGGATCCCCGTCGCGCCCTACGAGCAGGCGGCCGGCTTCGGCAACCCGCACCTGCGCGTCCGGGTCACCGATGGCGGCGGCCATGTCGGCTTCCACGCCGCCGACCACCCCCATCCCTGGCACGACCGGGCGATCCGGGCGTTCCTGCGCGAGGTCGGGTAGGGCGGTGCCCATGCCAGGCGCTGCGCGTTGGTGCTTCGACACGGCCCTTCGGGCCTGCTCAGCATGAGCCGCTCCAGCCGCGGCTCGTGCCGAGCCGTTGCGGTCCTCGGCTCATGCTGGGCCGCCGCGTCAGCGGCGAGTCGAAGCATCGACGCACAGCTTACGCGCAGGGCGAGCGCGGGCTCAGCTACGCTCCAGCGTTAGCGTCGGAGGCGTCTTCAGCGTCTGGTAGATCACGCAGAAGCGCTCGGTCAGCTCCAGCAGCTTGGCTTGGGTCTTATCGTCGGCGTCGGTGTCGAGCCGGACCTTGAGGCGGATTGCGGTGATCCCGACCGGGGTGTCCTTGCTCATCCCCAGGGTGCCCCGGGCGTCCCAGTCGCCCTCCGCGGCGATCTCGGCGTCGCGCAGTTCGACGCCCATCGCCGTGGCCACGCTCTTCAGCGTCACGCCGGTGCAGGAGACCAGGGCGCGCAGCAGCACGTCGGCAGAGCAGGCCTGGCTGCCGTCGCCCCCGGTCGAGGGGTGCAGCCCGGCGGTGATGGTGCCGTTCCAGCCGGCGACGTCGATGGCGACGTCGTCGCCGCGCACCCGGCCGCTGGCGACCGAGGTAACGCGGGCGGCGGCCGGATCCTCCTTGTAGCGGTCCTTCAGCGGCTTCTGCTTGGCGCGCAGCGTCTCCGCGTCCATCGCGACGCTCCTTTCGCGGCTGTGGGGAGGGCGGTGCTAGCCGGCCTTCAGGCGCTCGGCGGCCTCGACGGCCAGGTAGGTCAGCACGCCGTCGGCGCCGGCGCGCTTGAACGCCAGCAGGCTCTCCAGAACCACCTTGTCGTTGTCGAGCCAGCCGTGCTCGATTGCGGCCTTCAGCATCGCGTACTCGCCGCTCACCTGGTAGGCGAAAGTCGGCACGCGGAAGGCCTGCTTCACCCGCTGCACGATGTCCAGGTAGGGCATGCCCGGCTTGACCATCACCATGTCGGCGCCCTCCTGCAGGTCGAGCGCGACCTCGCGCAGCGCTTCGTCCGAGTTCGCCGGATTCATCTGGTAGGTCTTCTTGTCGCCGGCCAGGAAGCCGCCGGAGCCCACCGCGTCGCGGAACGGGCCGTAGAAGGCGCTGGCGTACTTGGCGGCGTAGGACATGATCTTCACGTCCTGGAAGCCCTGTGCGTCCAGCGCCTCGCGGATCGTGCCGATGCGGCCGTCCATCATGTCGGACGGCGCCACCACGTCGCAGCCGGCCTCGGCCTGAGCCAGCGCTTGGCGCACCAGCGCCTGGTTGGTCTCGTCGTTGAGGATGCGCTCCTCGCTGACCAGGCCGTCGTGGCCCAGCGCGTTGTAGGGGTCGAGCGCGACGTCGCAGAGCACGCCGATGTCGGGCACCTGGCGCTTGATCTCGCGCACCGCGCGGCAGACCAGGTTGTCGGGGTTCCAGGCCTCGGCGCAGTCCGCGGTCTTCTTGTCGGACGGCACGTGCGGAAACAGCGCGACCACCGGGATGCCGAGCTCGGCGGCGTAGCCGACCTTGTCGATCAGCCGGTCGATCGAATGCCGCTGTACCCCGGGCATCGAGTCCACCGGCTGCTCGACGTCCTCGCCCTCGGTGACGAACAGCGGCCACAGGAAGTCGTGCACGCTGAGCTCGGTCTCGGCCAGCAGCCGCCGGGTCCAGGCGTCGGTGCGGTTGCGCCGCAGCCGCACGGTGGGGAAGTTGCCGGGCGCGTCGACCGGCTTCGCCGGTGCCGGCGCCTCGCCGCCCAGCGCGCGCAGCACCGCGCCGCCGGTTTTCGCCCCGCTCGCTTTGCCGTGTGCCATGTCGCTCCCGTCCGGATCGGCGCCGGCCCGCCGCCGCCATGTCGAAGCCGCAATCTTAGAAAGCCCGGCCGCCGCCAACAAGCCCCGGCGACGCCGCCGCGCCGCACGCAGCGGCGACAAACGGTCGCCGGGGGGCCGCTGGTTCCCTCTCCCCTGAGCCGGCTGGCTCAGGATAACGACGTTGGCGGCACACAGCGATCTCCCGGGAGCCACCGCGGCCCAGGCTACCCGCCGTCGCGCGCCCGCTGACGGCCGTGCCTAAGCGCGCGCCGCCTGCAGCGCTTGCTCGAGGTCGGCCAGGATGTCGTCGATGTGCTCGATGCCGAGCGACAGACGGACGTAGTCGGGCGAGACGCCGGAGGCCTGCTGCTCGTCGTCGGTGAGCTGGCTGTGCGTCGTCGTTGCCGGGTGGATCGCCAGCGAGCGCGCGTCGCCGATGTTGGCGACGTGGTAGAACAGCTTCAGGCTGTCGATGAACTTGCGCCCGGCCTCGACCCCTCCGTCGAGCTCGAAGCCGCAGAGGCCGCCGTAGCCGCCCTTGAGGTGCCGGTCGGCGCGCTCGCGGTACTTGCCGTCCTGCTTGGTGGGGTAGATCACCCGCGTGACCTGCGGCTGCTTTTCCAGCCAGTCGGCCACCGCCTGGCCGTTCTCGGAGTGTGCGCGCATGCGCAGCGGCAGCGTCTCCAGCCCCTGGATGAACTGGAACGCGTTCATCGGGCCCATCGCAGCGCCCAGGTCGCGCAGCAGCGTCACCCGGGCTTTCAGGATGTAGGCGATCGGGCCCAGCGGCTTCGCCGCCTCGGTCCAGACCGCGCCGTGGTAGCTCGGGTCGGGCTGATTCAGCAGCGGAAAGCGCTCCTTGTGCTGCTCCCAGGGGAAATTGCCGCCGTCGACGATAACGCCGCCGATCGAGGTGCCGTGGCCGCCGACGTACTTGGTGGTGGAGTAGACGACGATCGCCGCGCCGTGCTCGAGCGGCTTGCACAGCACCGGCGCGGCGGTGTTGTCGACGATCAGCGGGATGCCCATCTCGCGGCCGATCTTGGCGACCTCGGCGATCGGGAACACCTGCAGCTTCGGGTTCGGCAGGGTCTCGGCGTACCAGGCCCGCGTCTTGTCGTCGGAGGCCTGGCGGAATGCCTCCGGATCGGCCGGGTCCACGAAGCGCACCTCGATGCCCATCTGCGGCAGCGTGTGCGCGAACAGGTTCCAGGTGCCGCCGTACAGATCGGTGGAGGACACCACGTTGTCGCCGGCCTGGGCGACGTTTTGGATCGAGATCGTCGTCGCCGCCTGGCCGCTGGCAACCGCGAGGCCCGCCGCGCCGCCCTCGAGCGCCGCCATGCGCTGCTCGAGGATGTCGCAGGTCGGGTTCATGATCCGGGTGTAGATATTGCCGAGCTCCTCCAGCGCGAACAGCTTCTGCGCGTGCTCGGCGTCGCGGAACTGGTAGCTGGTGGTCTGGTAGATCGGCGGCGCCACCGCGCCGGTCGCGGGATCGTTCCGGTAGCCGGCGTGCAGGCAGATCGTCTCCGGATGGGTCTGCGGCTTGTCGCTCATGAGCTGTCGTGTCCTCTCCCAGTGGGGTGGCGCGGGCGGCCTTTCGGCGCAGTCGAAGGGCGGTTTGGGAAACTTGTCAAGCGGGACCGACGGGGGCGTGCGGCCGGGTCGGCTTGGCTCCCCCCGGTGCCGCGCCTAAGGTCGCGTGCAAAAGACTCACCGACAAGACTTTCGGGAAGAGCGACGCATGGATTTCGAGTTCACCGAGGAGCAGCGCGCCTTCCAGCAGGCCGCGCGGGAGTTCGCGCAGGGCGAGATGGCGCCCCATGCCGCCGAATGGGACGAACACTGCACCTTCCCGGAAGAGACGCTGCGCAAGGCGGCGGCGCTGGGCTTCGCCGGCGTCTACATCGGCGACGACGTCGGCGGCTCCGGGCTGGGCCGCCTGGATGCCGCGATCATCTTCGAGGAGCTTGCCGCCGCCTGTCCCTCCACCGCCGCCTACGTGTCGATCCACAACATGGCCGCCTGGATGATCGACCGCTTCGGCAACGCCGAGCAGCGCCGGCGCTTCCTGCCCAGGCTGATGACGATGCAGCACTTCGCCTCCTATGCCCTAACCGAGCCCGACGCCGGCTCCGACGCCGCGTCCCTGAAAACGCGGGCGCAGCGCGACGGCGACCACTACCTGCTGAACGGCGCGAAGGCGTTCACCTCCGGCGGCGGGCGCAGCGAGCTTTACGTCGTGATGGCGCGCAGCGGCGGCGCGGGCGCCGGCGGCATCTCCGCCTTCGTGGTGCCGCACGACACCCCCGGCCTGTCGTTCGGCCAGCAGGAGAGGAAGCTGGGCTGGCACTCGCAGCCCACGGCCGCGGTGATCCTGCAGGACGCACGCGTGCCGGCGGCCAACCGCCTGGGCGAGGACGGCGATGGCTTCAAGATCGCCATGCAGGCCCTGGACGGCGGGCGGGTGAACATCGGCGCCTGCTCGATCGGCGCGGCGCGCGCGGCGCTGGCGGCGGCGCAGAGCTACACCCAGGAGCGCCGCCAGTTCGGCCGGCCCATCGCCGACTTCCAGGCGCTGCAGTTCAAGCTCGCCGACATGCGCACCGAGCTGGAGGCGGCCCGCCTGCTGCTGCACCGCGCCGCGTGCAAGCTCGACGCGGCCGCGCCGGACGCCACGCTGCACTGCGCTATGGCGAAGCGCTACGCGACCGACGCCGGATTCCACATCTGCAACGAGGCGCTGCAGCTGCACGGGGGCTACGGCTACGTCCGCGACTACCCGATCGAGCGCTACCTGCGCGACGTCCGGGTGCATCAGATCCTGGAGGGCACGAACGAGATCATGCGCCTGATCGTGGCCCGCAAGATGCTGGCGGAGTAGGGGCGCCGGGTCGCCCCGCCGTCGGGCGTGGGTCGTCGGGCGTGGGTCGGCCGTCGGGCGTCCGCGCGGGCGCGCGTTAAGACTATTTCAAGACACATGTGTAATACTGTAAAATTCGATGTAATTTTTCGCATGTCGAAGTCGCGGATACGCTTTTGAGTTGCCGCGTCTGCGCCGCGTTCATATAATGGAAAGTCTTCTGAGTATTTCTTGCAATTGGCCCGCGGTTGGCGCGTGGTGAACGGAGAGGGATCGGTGGGAACGAATTCTGGTTCGTCGCAGGACGCGCGCGGGCAACTGGCGCATCATCTGGAACGTCTGAAGGCCGAGCCCGGACCCGAGGCGCGCGCGCAGACGGCGCGGGAAGTGGCGATCGGGCTGCGCTCGGGCCGGCTGTCGGACACCGAGCGGCAGCTGACGCTCAAGATCCTGGAAGTGCTGATTCACGACGTCGAGACCGCCGTGCGGGCCGCGATCGCCTCGGAGCTCCGGGACTCGTCGGCGCTGCCAGCGACCTGGGCGCGCGAGCTGGCCTGCGACGTCGGCGAAGTGGCGCTGCCGGTGCTGCGCTATGCGCAGATGCTCTCCGACGACGACCTGATCGCGATCATCGAGGCCGCGGAGGCCGAGAAGCTGCAGGCGATCAGCCAGCGCGACCAGGTCAGCCAGCGGGTCAGCGGCGCGTTGGTCGAGCAGGGCGACCAGAGCACGGTAGCGCACCTGCTGGAGAACCAGGGGGCCGAGATCAGCGACCTGACGCTGGGTCGGGCGATGTCGCGCTTCAAGGACAGCGAGACGGTGCAGCGTGGTCTGCTGACCCGGCGCCTGCCGGCGAGCGTCCTGGTCGCGCTGGTGTCCTGCGCCAGCGCCGGGCTGCGCCAGGAACTGTTCGCCAGCCAGGAGCTGTCGGAGACGGTGGGCGCCAGCGTGATGGCGCTGGGCGAGGAAGCCGCGCTCAATTTCGTGCTGGCCGGGCAGCAGACGGTGGATACCGCCAACACCGTCAAGACCCTGGCGCAGGTCGGCAAGCTGACCGACCGCCTGCTGCTCCGCTTCCTGCTGGAAGGCCATTTCGAGCTGTTCGCGCACGGCTTGGCGGAGCGCACCGGCGAGTCCCGCGAGGAGGTGCAAGGCACACTGGAGAGCGGCAGCGCGTTCGCCCGCAGCAGCCTGTTCCGCGCCGCCGGCGTCGAGGAGCGCCTGTTCAACGTGTTCAACGCCGCGCTGGCAGCGGCGCAGCCGTACCTGCAGAAGGGGCTGGAGCTGGACCGCGCGTTCCAGGCGCAGGCGATCGCGTCGATCCGCGCGACCTACGTCGGCATCACCGAGACCACCGTCGCCGGCGTGCTGGCCGGATTGTCGAAGACCACCGAGAGCAGCTGGTCGTAGGCCATCGCTGGGTCGCGGTCCCGGGGTGGGGCACCGCCGAGGCACCAGGGGACCGTGCCTGTCGGTACGCCGTGCATTGATCCTTCGACGGGCTCAGGATGAGCCGGTGCGGCAACGGCTCAGGCCCAGGATGAGCCGATGCGGCGACCGCTCATGCTTCCAGGGGCCCAGGATGGATGCGCCGACCGCTCATGCTGAGCCGCCGCGTCAGCGGCGAGTCGAAGCATCGACGCTCGACCGGCGCCGCCGCACCGCCGTCCTCGCGGCTCAACGGCGACGCCCGGCTAGGCGCTGCGCTTGTGCGGCAGCGTCTCCGGGATCTCGACGTTGACCTCGAGGGTGGCGACGTCATCGTTGCGGTCGAGCTGCACCTGGACCTTGTCGTCGTCCACCGCGATGTACTTCTTCACCACCTCCAGCAGTTCGCGCTGCAGCTGCGGCAGGAAGTCCGCCGCCCCGTCGCGCCCGGCGCGCTCGTGCGCCAGCAGGATCTGCAGGCGTTCGCGGGCCTGCGGGGCGGAGGCGGGCTGCTTGCGGAAGAAGTCCAGCAGCTTCATGCCGACCTCCGGAACACGCGGCCGAACAGGCCCTTCTTCTCGCGCTTGATGAAGCGGTGCGGCACCTCGTCGCCCAGGAAGCGCGACACCGCGTCGCCGTAGGCCTGCCCCGGCATCGACTGGTTGTCGAGGATCACCGGCTGGCCGAGGTTGGAGGCGCGCAGCACCGACTGGTCCTCCGGGATCACCCCGAGCAGCTGGATCGACAGGATCTCCAGCACGTCGTCGATCGCCAGCATCTCGCCGCGCTCCACCCGGTCCAGGTCGTAGCGCGTCAGCAGCAGGTGCTCCTTGACCGGCTCCAGGTCCTCCTCGGCGCGGCGCGACTTCGACTGCAGCACGCCCAGGATACGGTCGCTGTCGCGCACGCTGGAGACCTCGGGATTGGTCACGATCACGGCCTCGTCGGCGTAGTACAGCGCCATCACCGCGCCGCGCTCGATGCCCGCCGGGCTGTCGCAGACGATGTAGTCGAACTGCTCCTTCAGCCGGTCCAGCGCCTCGCCGACGCCGGAGGTGTTGAGCGCGTCCTTGTCCCGGGTCTGCGAGGTCGGGAGGATGTACAGGTTGTCGACCCGCTTGTCCTTGATCAGCGCCTGGCTGAGCTTGGCCTCGCCGTTGATGACGTTGATGAAGTCGAACACCACCCGGCGTTCGCAGCCCATCACCAAGTCGAGGTTGCGCAGGCCGACGTCGAAGTCGACGACCACCGTCTTGTACCCGCGCAGCGCCAGTCCGGCGGCGAAGGCGGCCGACGAGGTGGTCTTGCCGACCCCGCCCTTGCCGCTGGTCATCACCACGATTTTGCTCAACGGCCGTTCCTCCTCGATCGGCTTCGAATGGTTCGTCTCGGCATGTCGGCAGCCCTCAGCGGCCGACCGGCGGCAGGCCGGCCAGCGGGTCGATCACCAGCTCGTCGTTCTTCAGGAAGATCTGCACCGCCTGGCCGATCAGGGCCTCGTCGATGTCGTCGCGCACCCGATAGGCGCCGGCGATCGACACCAGCTCGGCGTCCAGGTTGCGGCAGAAGATGCGCGCGCTCTCGTCGCCGCCGACGCCGGCCAGGGCGCGGCCGCGCAGCGCGCCGTAGACGTGGATGTGGCCGTCGGCGATCAGCTCGGCGCCGGAGCTGATCGGCGCCACCGCGACCAGGTCGCCGCCGCGGGCGTAGACCCGCTGGCCGGAGCGCACCGGCTGGGTCAGCAGCTTCGCCGGCCGGGTCGGCGCGGGCGGCGGGTTCTCGCGCTCCGGGCGCTTCGGCTCGGCGTCGTCCTTCGGGCCGGGGTCGCGCACCGGGCGCTGCCGGCCGGAGCGCCAGGCGGGGAAGGGGCAGAGCCCGAGCTCCAGGGCCTGGGCGGAATGGCCCTCGCCGGCGTTCTGCACGCCGACCGGGGCGAAGCCCAGCGTGCGCAGGCGCTGCACGGTGTCGGCGAGGTCGAAGCCGCGGCCGTCGTCGGGCACGTTCTGCAGGTCCAGCACTAGCGGTGCTTCCTCGAAAAAACTCGGCGCCTGTCGCAGCTTCGCCTCGACGCCGGCCAGCGCGTCCGCCTTTTCCGGGTCGGGCACGTCGAGCACCATCAGCGTGAAGGTGCCGCCGCGCAGGCGGGCCGGCGCGGCGCCGCCGGTGGCCGGGTGAGGATGGACGTTCTGCAAAACGGGCGCTCCAGCGCATCGCGGCCTGGCGGCGCCCACAGACCCGGCGCCGCCTTGCTTTCGGCCGATGATCGGCGCTGCGCACGCTAGAGACCGCGTTGCGAGTCGGTGAAGTGACTTTTTCGGGGCGGGTTCAGGGCCGACCGCCGCAATCCGTACGGTGAGGGGCAACGGCGCGCCCTGGAAACCGCGCCCCGGTCG
>ENA-ORDC01000762-ORDC01000762.1-marine-metagenome-genome-assembly--contig:-NODE-762-length-28337-cov-10.263376_pt1 | contig 28337 bp, 27 predicted proteins | sample MGYA00237783_ERZ508515 | MGnify/ENA primary metagenome ERZ508515 (study PRJEB26186, sample SAMN06268792) | marine metagenome | isolation source: Eden Landing Ponds, San Francisco, CA, USA | place... | reverse complement strand
TCCCGGTGCGTCCCTTTTTCTCGGCCATAGTACCGTACTCTCACGCCAGCGTATTCTTAAGTCCTGCGAGTTGGGGCCAGGAATCTGTGATTGTGTTCCAGTCTCTCCAAACATCGGTGCGGGAAATCTCTCACTCCGCTCGCTAGGAACCGCGACTACTGAAAACAAAACTTCCTCGAAAGCCCTCACCACACTCGCGGTCGCTGTCTCCGAAAATCGGAGATTTTCGGGATGACGAGACGGCTCCGCCGTCTCGAACCAAGCAAGATATCTTCGCTCACTCCGTTCGCTCAGATAGAGCTTGCTCAGGCGACTCCACTCACTGCGTTCGACGCGAGCGAGGTTCGCCCTTTCATTCCTCCAGGCACAGCACCGCCTTATTGTGGCCCCACACCTCCCCGGCCGCGGCGCGGTTTGCGCCGCGACACGCTTCCTGACCGCCCCGCGGTGGCCGGGAGCGAGTGCGAAGCCGAGCGACCCGGGGAAGGGCAGGCCTGTTGTGCGGTTGTGGACCTGGTGGATTGAAAGGGCGAGACTCGTCTGGCGACGCAGTGGAGCCGCTCTGCCGGCCCTATTCGAACGAACGTAGTGAGTGAGAATATCCGTCAGAGCGGGCGCCAGCGAGGCGAGGGCTTTCCTGAGTCGTCGTCTGCGAGTAAGTCACCGATTGCTAGCCATCGGGAAGAGCAACGACCAGACAATCAATCCTGCAAATTCTCGTCTTCGAGCGCCTCATTCAGATCGGCCCGGACGTGCTCGCCGAGTTCTCGCTCTCCCGCGGTCGTCACCACGCGATTCTCCTGAACGCTCGATCCGTCCCGGATCAGGAGGCGAACGTTCCCATCATCCCCCGCCCGGGTCGCTTTCGCCCGGACTCCGGTCCGAGACCCACCACCACCGGCGTCGATCGGCCCCGGAATCACCTTCTTGACGTGGGGATGGCCGGCCACTGTATAGATGGCCCGCTGACCGTCCCGGCCACCGATCAGCGTCGAGTGGCTCCCGCCCAGCTTGTCGGCCGGCGCGGTCTCGACGACGTCCAGCGCGGGTTCACCCCGCCGTTCGAGGACGTGCTCGACCGGATCGTCGGCCCGCACACGATAGAAAGGGTAGTGCAACTGGCTCCGGACCTCCTCGACGACCTCGCGGTCGCCCGTGACGTAGACTTCCTCGGGACGCTTACGCCGGACCTCATCGGCGATCAGGCCCGCGAAGTTTCGTAACTCGATCACACTCGTCTCGTCGCCGTCCTCGGGGGTCGTGGTGATCGTCCGCTCACCGACGACCGAGTCGTCGAGCAGGGCGACGATCCGAGCGCGTTCGCGGTTCAGATCCAGCAGCACGGCCTCGGCGTTCCGGGTTCGACAGACCAGACAGTAGTCGCCCGGGCGGTCGAGCGGCGAGGCACACTGCCGGCACTCCATTCGACACAGAGAATGGTCCGCGAGCGAATAAGCCGGACGGTTTCCGCCGGGTAGCCGTCGAGAAGGCCTGCCTACGAGAGGTCGCCGGGATCAGCCTTCAGGAACTCTCGCAGGAGGACCGTCGCGTAGGACCCCTTCGGCAACGAGAACTCGAACGTCGGCTGGTCGCCCGAAACCGCCAGATCCGTCCGGACGAGGATCGCACGGCGGGTCCCCGAGGAGTCGAACTCCCCGGGGAGATCGAAGTCTTCGCGGGACAGACCGAGGTCGGCAAGCACCTCGTGGGCAATCTCGGCGGGCTGGCCATCCCCGAACTCGGTGTCGGTTCCGACCAGCGGCGCAGTCACGAACGCTCGCCCGCGCTCGACGTGGCGGCTCGCCGTCCCGACACGCCTCTCGCTCACCACCTGGGTCCGGTCGGCGTCGGGCAGTTCGAAGCCCTCGGGCGCGTCGCTATCGGAGAAACAGAGTACGTCGCCAGCCACTGGCTCGTCGAATGGCAGTCCCCGACAGAGCCGCTCCGAACAGATCCGGTTGAAGACATAGGATTGGGCGGCGTTGACGAACAGGCGCTGGAGATTCGTGGGCAGCGTCTCCAGCGCGTCGCGGAAGTCCGCGGGTGTCTCGCCGCCGTTCTCGGCGAGGCGCTGGAGCATGGACCGTTCGTACCCGAGATAGCCCGGCATGGCATCCAGGGCAGTCTGCCACTCACGGTCGTCCCAGACGTTTTCAACTGTGCCACGGGCCTCACGGGTATTGGCACGCTCGCGCTCGCTGGGATTGCCCACGTAGGTCCGAACTGCGTCCTCCCACTCCCGGCGGACGATCGCCAGACCGACTTCGTGAGTGACTGCTCGGCGACTGCCGAACCGTTGCTGGCCGAAGAAGTTGGGCACTCCCACGCGTTCGTCGTCGCCGCCGAACTGGCGGAGGTCGTCAGTGATCGCGTCGATAGTCCCGATTTCATCGGGCTCGGAGACAGTGATCGAAAAGCGATTGCCCGCCAGATCGCCGAAGTGGATGTTTCGGCCTGTGCGCCCGAGAACCTCGATGTCCGCACCGTCGAGGTCCACAGCGGCGATAGCGTCAGGATCGGCTTTCCGCACAGTAAATAGCTGGGTCGTGACGGCGTGTTTATCCTTGGTGCCGGCCCAGTCGACGCGCTCGCGGCTGATTCCGAGGCGATCCGAGAGCGCGCTCGCGAAGTCGTTGGTATCCCACCGGTGGAGTGTCACACGCAGGAGGACGTGCGGATACGCGCCAGGGTCACTATCCAGCGGTTCGGCGTCGAACGCCTCGATCTCCTCAACCCGAAAATCTTCGGGCGAGTCACGGAGGCGGCCGCCGATGCCGTCGGCGTCGCTGACGTAGTAGTCGATCCCCACGGCCTGTTCCAGTGGATGTGCCTCGCGCATCTGGTTGGTGGGAGGTGTGGTGGCGCGAGTAAAGCCCTGTCGTCACGACCGTCGCACTTTTCGCACTCGACCCGAAACGCTCCCTCTGAATGCCGAGTTCCGTTGCCATCTGTCCCGAGCACGGCCCCTGCGAGGGTGAGACGTGCCCTGTCTGTGAACGCTCGCTCGATGTCGTCCTCTCAGGGTCCCGCAGACGACAGCTCTCGAAGTTCCTCAGCGGCGCGCTCCGGCACTTTCCCGAGGATGCCGGGATCGAACTCGACGGGGCCGGCTGGACCGAGTTCGACTCGCTAGTCGATGCCGTCGAGCGCAAGTACGACTGGGCTGGACGACACACAGTGGAGGGTGTGATCGTGACTGATCCGAAAGGGCGATTCGAACGAGACGGAACGCGAGTTCGGGCCGCCTACGGCCACTCTGTCGACGTCGACCTCGAATCCGGCGACACGCCCGCTCCGGACACGCTCTATCACGGGACGGCACCGCGAAATCTCGACTCGATCTTGGAGGAGGGCCTCAAGCCGATGAACCGCCAGCAGGTCCACCTCTCCGGGACGGTCGCGGCGGCCCAGGAAGTGGGCGCAAGACACAGCGACGAGCCCGCCATCCTCGAAGTCGACGCGGCCGCGATGCTCAAAGACGGCCACGAGATCACAAAACGAGGTCACGAGGTGTACACGACCGAGCGCGTGCCGCCGGTGTACCTGGAACGGAGATAAACGAACGAGTCAGTTCTCCTGGATGACCATCTCACGCACCCATACGGGGACAATCCGTTCGTACGACCCCTCGCCGTAGACGTACGTGATCTCTGCCGTCCGGGGCGTCACGTCGGCGACGGTTTCGACAGTGACCGAGGGTTCAGAGATAACCTCGCCGTCCCGGTTCAGCATGGTGAGAAGTCTGACGGTGAACGTTCTGTCCTCGAAGCCGTGCACTGTGGAAATCCCGTTCATCGCTCCGTCCAGTCCAGCCCGGACCTCCTCGTTGATCCGCTCACTGCCCGCGCTCACGCAGGCGCTGGTGTCCCACGCTGGCAGTGGCGTCTCAGTGTCTGTGATCGGCGTGGCCGTTGCAGCGGCCGTCGTGATCGTGTCGTCGGTACACACGGCCGAGACCGGTTTGGCCTGGCCTTGAACCGGATCACTCGGTGTCGGTAGCGGCGTCGATGTCCCCTCCCCGGGCCCGGATTGGAGCGAACACCCGGCGAGTGCGGAGAAACCGACGCCTGCTCCACAGAGTACGGCGCGTCGAGACAGATCCATGTACTGCGTGTCACGGACACCAGACAAGTGTCTTCTGTTCGTCAGTATGATCGCTGAAATAGCGGTGTCCCCAAGGCAGCCAGTCTGTCTCGGTGGGTGTCGCGGAAACGGTCCACCGGAAGCGCGCTCGATTCACCGTCGAACGACCAGCGTCTGGCCGAGCACGTCGCCGAGGCGCTTGCCGTCACCGCGGTAGAAGACGATCACTGTCGCGACTGTCCAGTAGCCCAAACCGTCGATCAGTCGGAGGGCATTGCGCACGAACGAGCCCCCGGAGTCCGAGCGGCCGGCCGTCGTCGGCGACCACGCGGAGCCCGAACAGCCGCTTGCCGAGCGTCGTCCCGGTCTGGCCCTCCAGCAGGAAATGATAGAGGAAGGCGACGGCCATCAGCGCGAGGAAGATCGGCCACCGATTTACGGGTGCGAGAACGTCGACCCCGGCGACGGCGAGCGGCCCGACGACCGAGACCAGGACGACCACCTGATCGAGCAAGAAGGCGGCCGTCCGCGGGAGAAACGGTGCCGGCGACGGTGTCTCGGACACGTCTCAGACGGGGGGCCACAGCGATTTGAACGTGACGCCAAGTCGACGGCCACGCGCTCGACACGATTCGACCGCCGCGGTGGCCGGGAGGCCGTTTCATCGGCCGACCCGGGGAAGGGCAGGCTTGCTGTGCGGAAGCGTTGCTGGGCGGTCGTGACCAGCATACGGCGCGAGTGGTGCGAGCGCCGTTTCACCGGAATCGCCCTCGTAAGGCGATTCCGACCTTTTTCCCAAGTTTTTGCGCCGCAGGGTTCCCGCAGCGCGCTTTGTAGAGCGCGCGAGGAAACCCGAGGCGGAAAAAGTGGTAACGTGGTTTCTAGTAGCTGCGGAGCTTCTCGATCCGCTTTTCGGTCGGCGGGTGCGTCGAGACGATCTTCGAGAGGAGGCTCTTGGACTCGCCGAAGATACAGAGTGCGCTAGCTTCTTCGCTGACCTTGCTCCGGCTGTGGTCGACATTGCTGATCTTCTCCAGCGCTCGTGCGAGCGGGTCACCCTGACCGATCGCACCGGCAGCGTCACTGTCGGCGACGTACTCGCGGTATCGCGAGATGGCCAGCACGAACAGCATCACGAGGAACTGGACGATGTTCCCGACGATCATCCCGAGGAATAAGTCGGCGATATCGTTGTCGCCAGCGAACATGACCGCGAACTGTGCGACCAGCCCGACGATGGTCGCGATCCCCTGACCGATGACCATCATCACGACGTCGCGATTCTTGATGTGGGCCAGTTCGTGCGCGATCACGCCGTCGAGTTCGTCCTTCTCGAGCAGCTGGATGAGCTGTGAGGAGACGACGACGACACCGGCCCCCTTCCGACCGACAGCGAAGGCGTTGGGGACGCCCATGTCCGCGATCATCAGGCGGGGCTTGTCGATTCCCATCTCGTCGCTCAAGTTCTCTACTGTGCGGTGGATCTCCCGAAAGCGCGGATCGTCCTCCGGCATATCCTGTGCGCCGACGCTCTTGAGAGCGCCCCACTTGCCAATCTTGTACTGTGCTCCGATCAGCAGGACGCTGCCCGCCAGGACGGCCGCGAGAACGGTCATCGTCCCACCGAAGGTCAGGTAGAGCAATCCTGCAACGACGGCGTAGAATCCGAACAGGATCGATCCGACGACCGCCATTCGGAGTTTTAGACCTGGATGTCTCATACTAACCGAGGGTTGGGCACTGACCCGTATAAATTTCGTGGCATCGATAGTGGTGTGACAACAATAGTCATGAGGCGGCGTTACATTCATAAGCGAGAGTAGACAAGTGTGAGTGTGGTTCACTATGTCGATGGGTGCATTCGACGAAGACGAATACGAACGCCGTGAGCGGAAAAACAGTGAGGTCGACGCGAGTTTCGACGACGAACGGACGACTTACCACGGCAGTGTAGAGTACGATTCCGGCGAGTCGACAGAGGATCTCCTCGATCAGTTCGAAGAGATCAAATCCTCCTGAGTGGTGTCCAGTCTCGCTCACTGTCCGCGAGTGGCAACACTGTCGCCGGGGAAGGCTTTTCGATCTGGAACAACAAGCACAGTCGATGTCGACCCAGCGCTGTGACGGCTGTGACGAGCGGACCCGAATTGCCGGGGGGATCAGCGACTTCTGGAGTCAGGCTGGCGGGTCCAGCGGCGGAATCGACCTGGAACTGGCCGACGGCAGCGAGCACTTCCTCTGTTTCGACTGCGTCGAGCGACTACCCGAAGACCGAGACGTGACGGCAGCGGATGTCCACGCGTTGTGATACTGCCGGAAGTATGAGTCAGGCGTCGAGACCAGTCCACTTTTTCAGTTCGGCCGTTCTATCCGTGCTGGCGCTCGACCAGATCACGCGAACCGTGTCGTCGGTGGCGACCGGGTAGTCGACGGAATCGCCAGCAGTGATCTCACTGTCGGGACCGTACCCATCAGCGTCCGCCCAGACTACGCTGGCACCAACGCCACCCTCGATGGTCAGATTACTAGCGCGAATCGAGTCACCGCCCGTGTGAGTGATCGTCAGTGACCCATCACTCTCGGACGCACTCTGGCTGTTCGACCAGGACGTGTCGCCAGATCCGTGGTTGTAGTCCGTCGCGAAGTTTGCTTGCGGGGCCGTCGAAGCGACCGGATCACCATCGTCGTTCTCGGTGGTCGGTTCGTCCGTGGAAGAACTAGTATCCTGACATCCCGCAAGCACAGTCACGAGCGCGGTTCCAATCCCGGCCTGCAGTGCTCGCCGTCTGGTGAGTTGATTATCTGTCACAGGAGAATACTTTTTCGCATGGACAAAGCGTTTTCGGAAGTGGGATCACAGTGTTCCAGCGTGGTACTATGCATACTACCGGCTGTAAGTTCGGAAAGATATTCGCCACCCCGGGTGTCGAATTCCGCTAGTTTGTTACAGCCGGCAGTATCAGGCGCCAGGACCGACGAACTCGGAAAGTATCGCCGAGTCGTTCCCATCATCGCTCACCCAGACGAGGTCAAGGTCGAACGAGTCGGTGACGTTCTGAACGGTGACACTGGACCCCGCCATCACCTCGTCCACGCCGTAGTCAGCCCAGGTTTTGTTGATCGGTCCGGTTCCGGTGTCGCCGCGAATGGAGAGATCCGCCCCGTCGATAGTGTCCCCAGACTGGTGCGTGATCGTCACCGTTCCAGCGCTGGAGTCGTAGTCCCAGTCAAATGACGCTTGCGGCCCCGTCATCTCGACTTCCTGCCCCAGCCCCAGCGCGAACGAGGCGACGACGGCAGCGAGGATGAGCATGCCACCTTCGCCGACGAGTTCGGGGCTGCCGCTGTAGGTCACCGTCACTGCCGAGCCCGACTGGGAGACGGCGACGGCGTCGAGGTGCTGCCCTGGGTTCTCGACGTACTGCTCGACTTCCGGATACTGGTCGAGTTGGGAACGCATGAGGTCTACCCCCTCGTTGATCTGGTCGGCCAGATCCGCTGCCGAACTCGATCCACTGGTCGACATGCGCACGCTGAGTGTCCGCGTGTTGCCGCTCTCCGTAAGCGACCCCGAAACCATGTCGACGTCGTCCATCGCCGAGAGCTGCTCGTCGCTACTGAGGTCAGCTTCGCTGACATCGGCCGCAAAGCGCATCATCCCGGACGTGTCTGCGTAGGCGTCCGCAAGGGCCCCACTGACCGGCTCGGCCTCGCCTGCGAGAACAGCCAGCACCGAGTCGATCGTCGCACTCTCGGCCAGCAGGTAACGACCGTCCGCCAGCGCGACGAAACCCTCGTTTCCGTCGTCGTCCGCGTAGATCGTGTGGCCGTCCTCGGAGCGACTCGTGAGTGTCGCCATCCCCTGGTTCTCGATGGTCGAGATGATCTCGTCCTCGCTCCAGTCGGCCTCGAACAGTAGTCCGGTAGCCGCCCCCATCGCGCCCGAGAAGAACTGCGCCGACTGTAATCCCTCGGGGTCGAGTCCGATCTCTGATTCGACCATCGTGAGTGCCTGCTCGTAGTTCTCGACTGGCACGGCATCCGGACGCTGCTGCTGGAAGATTTCTATCACTCTGTTGAACCCCCGGCGGACCATCTCGTCGTCGAGCAACTGCCCCGTATCCAGATAGGCGATCGCTGTTGCACCCGATGGAACCGCGTCTATGCTGCCGCCACCACTCGGCCCGTCGCCGTTGCCACTGGTCGATCCACTGTCGAGACAGCCCGTCAGTGCCGTGAGGAGACCTGCACCCGCCCCGGCCTTGAGCGCCGTCCGTCTCGTTACGCGTTTTTCTGTCATACAAGAACTACTCTAGAGTGGGAATAAAACTGTTACGCCGACACGTGAGACGTATGGGTCACCATCCCTGTTCGGTGTACACCCGTTTGGTCGAGGATCCCGTCCCCAGGCCGGAATACAGAAGAACCAGACAGTAGACACTGAGCGACAAGCGTGCAACCGTCAGGCCCGACGACAACGTCGGCTGGTGTGCAAGATGATAGCAGCGGACATCGAGTCGCTGTAGCGTTCTACTACGCGTCCGGTCCCTTGAGCGTTCGAAGGATCGAAGACTCACCCGAGTCGGATTCCCAGAGGATGTCGATGTCGTAGTTGCTTTCGACGGGGTTGCCTCCGTTGCTGTCGATTGTCGCCTCAACGCCTGCTGTAAGAATTGACGTTGCACTGATCGAAGCAGACTGTTCATGGAATTCGTCGTCAATGGTTCTAGTATCGCTTATATCCCCTCTGAAAGATATCTGGTTGGCAGGGATACTGTCACCCACGTTGGTAACGGTCACTTCGAGCTTCTTCTCACTTGTATCGTAGTCGGATTGGAACGTAATCGCCGGGCTCGTCTGCCCGGTAGTCTGTTCGAGCCCGAGCGCGAACGATGCGACGACGGCAGCGAGGACAAGCAGGCCACCTTCGCCGACGAGTTCGGGGCTGCCGCCGTACGTGATCGTAACTGTCGATCCAGACTGTGAAACCTCGACGGCGTCAAGTTGCGCCTCGGGGTTCTCGAACAACTCCTGCACCTCGGGATACTGGTCGAGTTGTCCTTCGGCGCGGGTGAGGGCGTCGTTGACCTGCTCAGCCATCCGGGCAGTCGAGTCCGAGTCGGACGTCGACACGTCCATCCGAAACGTTCGCCTGTCTCCGCTGGCAGTGAGCGAACCCGAAACCATCGTCGCGTGTTCGGCCGCGGAAAACTGCTCGTCGTCACTGAGATCTGCCTCCCGAACGTCGACTGCAAAGCGCATCATCCCGGACGTATCGGCGTAAGCGTCCGCAAGCTCCCCGCCGACTGGGTCGGCCTCGCCTGCGAGGACGGCCAGCACCGAGTCGATCGTCGCACTCTCGGCCATCAGAAACCGGCCGTCGGCAAGCGCGACGAGCCCTTCCGATCCGGACTCGCCAGCGTATATCGTGTGGCCATCTTCCGAGCGGCTCGTGAGGGGCATTCCCTGACTCTCGTACGTGGAGACGATCTCGTCCTCGCTCCAGTCAGCCGCGAACAACAGACCGCTAGTCGACCCCGACCCATCAGAGAAGAACGTCACCGACTGCAATCCATGAGGATCGAGGCCGATCTCGGATTCGGCCATCGAGAGTGCCTGTTCGTAGCTCTCGACTGGAAGATCAGCCGAGCGCTGCTGCTGGAAAATTTCGATCACTCTGTTGAAACCCTGGCGGACCATCTCGTCGTCGAGCAAGGCCCCGGTGTCGAGGTTGATGACTGTAGTCGCACTCGACGGAACTGCGTCTATGCTGCCGCCACCACTCGGCCCGTCGCCGTTGCCACTGCTAGACCCACTGTCGAGACAGCCCGTCAGTGCCGTGAGGAGACCTGCACCCGCCCCGGCCTTGAGCGCCGTCCGTCTCGTTACGCGTTTTTCTGTCATACAGGAACCACCTCAGGGCGGAAATAAAACTATTACGCCGACGACCGCTACGTTTACGAACGGCCCGCTCTCCTCTTTCAGTGTGGACCCGTCTCGCATCGAGGACGCCTTCCCCGCACCGGAATACCGAGGTGCCCAAAAACAGGCGCTGAGCGACATCCGCACGGCCTTCGAGGCCGGCAACGATGTCGTGCTCGTGCGCGCGCCGACCGGCAGCGGCAAGTCTCTCCTGGCCCGCGCAATCGCCGGCTGTGCCCGCAAGGGCAGTCACGCCTCCGCGAGCGATCCGATAGACGCCTTCTACACGACACCGCAGGTCTCGCAACTCGACGACGTCGCCTCCGACTCCTTGCTCGACGATCTGTCGATCATCCGCGGGAAGAACAACTACGACTGCATCTTGCCGGGAGAGACCGATACGCCTGTGGACCAGGCCCCCTGCGTCCGCGAACGCGAGTTCGAGTGTCAGGTCAAGCATCGTTGCCCGTACTTCTCAGACAGGGCAATCGCCGCCAACCGCCGGATTGCGGCGATGACGCTGGCCTATTTCATGCAGACCGCCGGCAGCGACGTCTTCGGGACGCGTGACGTGGTCGTCATCGACGAGGCCCACGGACTGGGCGAGTGGGCCGAGATGTACGCCACGATCGATCTCCGGCCCGACACCGTCCCGGTCTGGGACGCACGCAAACCGCCCCAGGTCGAGGATCTGGAAGACGCCGCCGCCTACGCACAGGGACTGATTCAGGCGGCCGACCGGCGGCTCACCGAACTGAGAGGGAACGCCGAGATCGATCCCGAGGAGGCTGCCGAGCGCGACCGCCTCCAGCAACTTCGGTCCGATCTCAAGTGGTTCCGTGAGGAGTACCGCGATCCCGAGGCAGCGACGACGTGGGTCGTCGACCAGCCTGATGGCGAGGGGTCGCCAGTGACGATCAAGCCACTCGACCCCGAGCGATTTCTGGGGCACACTGTCTGGGAACGCGGCAACAAGTTCGCACTCCTCTCGGCGACCATCCTGAACAGGGACGCCTTCTGTCGAAACGTCGGTCTCGACCCCGGGCGGGTCGCACTCGTGGATGTCCCGCATACCTTCCCCGTCGAGAACCGACCACTGTACGACGTTACTCAGGGGAAGATGACCTACGAACACCGCGAGGAGACGCTGCCGAAAATTGCACGAGTGCTCGTCCGACTGATGTCCCACCATCCCGACGAGAAGGGACTGGTGCACTGTCACTCCTACGCGATCAAGGAGGAACTGGAGCGACTCCTGAACGAGTTCGGCGTCGGGTCGCGGATTCGAAGCCACGAGAAGGCCGACCGTGACGGCCAGCTGGCGGCCTGGCAGCGTAGTGACGACCCGAACGTCTTCCTCTCGGTCAAGATGGAAGAGGCTCTCGACCTGGAGGGGGATCTCTGCCGGTGGCAACTGCTCTGTAAGGCACCCTATCCCAATACACGGGATTCTCGGGTGGAGCGTCGCCTGGAGGACGGCCAGTGGGCCTGGTACTACCGGACTGCCCTCCGGACGGTGATCCAGGCCTGTGGCCGCGTGGTTCGGGCACCCGACGACTACGGTGCGACCTATCTGGCCGACGACTCGCTGCTGGATCTGTTCGAGCGCGCCCGCGTGGACATGCCCGAGTGGTTCGCCGAGCAGGTCGATCTGATGAGCCAGCCAGACCTGCCGCAGTTCGACCCAGGTGCGGCAACTGCCGGAACGAGCAACCGCTCCCAGCGGAGCCAGCGGAACCGATCCGCCGGCTCGGGCGGCGGCTCGTCGCGATCGAGCAGCCGCTCGAAGCGGAGTCCGATGGCCGATGTCTGGGACACCGAGTAGCAAACAGAAACGTTCAGGTAGGGTGGCCGAATTCTCGCGGATGTGTCAGTAGCGAGTATCGTGGTCGGGGGCGTACTGCTCCTGATCGGGGGTGGAATCGGATTCTACGGCTATCGGCGCTTCCGTGTCTCGCGGGCTATCAAATCGACGCCGACGACACCGGTCGAGAAGCTGGATTCGGCGGGGCAAATCGAAATCGAGGGGACAGTCGTCGCCGACGAGAGCATGACATCTCCGATCGGAGCGGACGAGGGGACAGTGCTCTCGGCGTGGAAGGCCAAGGAGTGGAACGAGAGCCGGAATACCAGCGATAGCTGGAAACAGCTGGGGGCCGGAATCACGGCCAAACCGTTCATCGTCGACGACGGGACCGGCCACGTCGTCGTCGACCCCCAGCGCGACATCGTCGGCGAGAGCGAGTTGCTCTACGGCGACGACGGAACGTCCATCGGCGGCAACCTCGGCATTGGATTCGCCGGGATGCACATCGGACTGGGTAGATTCCTGCCATCGCTCGACAGTGGCGTCTCGACCGCTGGCGTCGTCGCCGAGTTCGACAGTTTCGACGTGGCCTACGAGGATGAAGTGACTGACTCGACGCCGGATCGGATCGCGGATTTCCTCGTCCAGCAACCGAACGTCCGGCCACAGCTCGGTGGTGGTGGCGGCGTCGTCGATGTGGGGAACAAAAACGGGGATCGGCGCTACTACGAGGGAACGATTCAGGACGGTGATTCGGTGTACGTCCTCGGCGACGTACGGGCGACGGAAGAGGGTGGGTCGGTTTCTGGCCCTTCAGACGGCGTAATCCAGCCGCCGGAGGGCGACGGGCTGTTCGTCGTTTCGACGATCTCGGAGTCGGAGTTACGCCGTCGAACACGCTGGCAGAAGCTCGCGCTCGGTGTCGGCGCGGTTATTGGGCTGTTCGGACTCGGTACCATACTCACGGGTGTCGCAGGATTACTCTGAGAAGTGTTCGACAAGATTCATCGCTGCGAGAGTGGGGCAGCGAGTACGATCTTCGATCGAAGGGGACGTCAGTTACGTCGAAGACAGGTGAAGAAACAGGTCAGAGTATTGAGACAGCGTACGCGATCGAGGAGCCGAGCATCAGCACGACCAGGATGATCGCGATAATCTGTTGGCGGTCCATACACCGACTCCGAGAGCAGGACAATTAGGTTTTTCGCGATGGAGTGGGTACCTCGCTCGGATCACTCCAGCCGGGCGTGAGAGGTGGACGACCGGCTACTCCAGTCGGGCGTCTACGACGACGTGAGCGACGCCTTCACTGTATCCTTTGACGCGGCGCGTATCGAGGATCTCGACGGATCGATTCTGGTCGTCGGCAGCGGCTTCGAGCCGTTCGATCGGCCGGTCGAACACGAGGGGGTCGGGCGTCGCTTCGTGGACGTGGATCGTGCCGCCGGGAGCGAGCGCGTCGATAGCGGGATCGAGGTAGGTGAATCCATCCTCGTCGTCGGGTTCGGTCGCGTCGTAGTAGCCCATAATGATCCGGTCGACGGTCGGTGATTCGCCGAAGGAATCGAGCCCCTCCGCGAGGACGTCACGGTTGTCGGCGCGGTAGGCCTGTACCCGATCCTGGACACCGTTTCGCATCGCGTTCTCCAGCAGGAACTGGAAAGCGTCGGGATTGTGCTCGATCGCGACGACCTCAGCACCGGCGACGGCCATTGGGAGCGTGAAGTAGCCAATCCCCGCGAACATATCGAGGACGCGCTCATCCGACTCCACGGTTTCTCCCATCCGGGCTCGTTCGGCCTTGTTCCCGGGCGAGAACATGACTTTTGAAAGGTCGAGGCCGTATTCGATCCCGTGTTCGCGGTGGACGGTGTGGGTATCGCCCTCGCCAGCGATCACCTCGACGTCGGGTTCGCGGTGGGTGCCCGAGATCGGACCGCGAGCCAGAACGGTGTCAGCCTCGCCGTGCATCGTCAGGAGAGCGTCGCCGATTTCGTGAGGACGTGGTGCGTCACCGATCTCGACGAGCACAACCGAGCCGATGACCGCCCACGATCCGGGAGCCAGGTCGAGTTCGTCGTTGCTCCAGCCCTGTTCACGGAGGTGATCTTCGAGCGTGCGGAGTCGTGGCTGGCCGACCTGCTGGACGATCTCGCGGTAGCTGACGGTCTCCGGCGGGGCAGTGACGGGGATCGCGACGGCGTCCTCACCGTGTTCGCCGATACTGCGGTCGGCGTCGTAGACACCCTCTTCCTGCAGGGCGTCGATGACATCTTGGGATCGGGGTTTGGCGACCACGACGGCCAGACGGTCGTCAGTCATTGCTCCACCGAACGAGATCACGGGGAGAAACGGTTTCGATACGGCCCTACTCGCTGTCGAACCGGGCGTCGTATCGGTTGTACAGTAGGACGAACGCGACCAGGACTAATCCGCCACCGACCACGACGCCGATCCACCTGCCGTATGGAACATCCCACTCCATGAACACGGTCGCGATAGCACCGCCACCTAATGAGATGAAGCTGATAACCACGAGGCCGAAGATTGTCCTCGTGAGGAAACTCTCTTCGAGCGGATTCTGACTCATGGATTTGATTCGCCTATACGAGCGATAAATCTACTCATCGGGAATTATAATCGCCAGAAGCAGCGGCGCTCACTCGTGATCGTCGGTTCCGTCAGGGAGGACGTGCAATCCCGCACGACTCTTCAGCACGGTCACCATGTCGGCGTCGGTGTCGAGATAGTCCGGCCGCGGGATCGACTTCGTCTCGTAGGTGTCGGGATCGAGGACCTGGACGGCGTGCTCGTCCTCAACTGCGACAAGCGTCGTCTCGACGCCGTCCTCTACCATCCCCAGGCGTTCGGCGTCGGGGGCGTTCTCGTCCTCGAAGGAGGCCTCGTAGTCCTCGCCGCTTGCCAGTCGGATCCCCTTGAGATTGCCCTGGACGCTCTTGACGAGGACGGGGCCGTCTCCGTCCTCGGGGTCGATGATCTCACCTGGTCGGTATCGGGAGAGACGGACGGCGTAGGTCACGCGATAGAGTTCGTTGCCGTCGCCGTCCTCGGAGATCAGGCGCTCGGAGTCGGAGAAGGTACCGCCGAGTTCGCGAACGACGTGCTGGGCGATCCCCTGACCCAGCTTGTTGGTCGAGATCTTCATGTTCAGCCCCTCCCCGACCTCGCCGACCTCCGTGATGAAGGCGTCGCGATCGCCGGTTTCCTCGCGTTCTGCGACGTAGGCCTCGGCGATCTCCTGGGCGCGTTCGAGTTCCTCGCTGGTCGGCGTGCGTTCGTCAGCACGAATCTGAACGACGCTGGCGAACGACCCGCCAGCGATCTTCCCGCAGCGCTTGCAGGTCTCTTTTCCGATCTTGACCGGGACGACCACTTCCTCGGTGACGTGGGTCCCCCGGATCACACCAGTAAACTGGCAGTGCATCCGGATCGTGGTCTGATCGACTTGCTCGGGGGCGACCTGCCAGGAGACATCCCCAGCGTCGACGTGGACCCCGAGAGCCTCCGAGACGGCCTCGACCGCGATGTCAGTGTAGTCATCGGCTCCGACATCGACCCACCGATTCCCGCGGTGGACCGCCCCGCAGCGCGCACAGACCCGAACGTGGACGCGGTCGGGCGCGTCGACGAGATCGAATTCGTCGAAGTAGCAGGCGTCACAGAGCACGCTGTCGGGGTCGCGCTGGCCCGGCGCGCCCGGCAGTTCGACCCCGGATTCACGCTCGATGGCGTCGCCACACCGCGGGCAAAATTCACCCGATCGGCTCATTACACAGGAGTAGGATATTCGAGCGTTTAAGAAGCGCGTTCTGGTGGCGGCGGTGGAGAATTAATATTCGTCCACGTTCGTCCCGACCGAGCAGACGTACTCGCCGGTCGCGACCTGCGGGAGGCGGCGGGTCCGCCAGAGGATGCCGTTGGAGTCGGCCGTGACAACGTCCTTCTGGGAGCCGAAGACATCCGTGATCGTATAGAGGGTGTCCCCGCGGGTGACTTCCTCGCCGAGATCGGCTTTGAAGTCGACGAGCCCGCCGGCAGGCGCGCCGTACTGGTCGAAGCCGCTGGCGCGGGTCTGAGAGGTGAGTTCGACGTCACCATCGAGGAAGTCGTAGTAATCCAGCACGTTCCACAGTCCCTGCACGCCGTACTCGATGCTCTGTTCGTCCCAGCCGACACAGCCACCCAGTTCCGGATCGATCGTCGGAATTCCCTCGTCGGGGGCGGCGCGGGCGAGCTGTCCGTCGGGCCCTTTCTGATCGAGGACATGCCCACAGTCGAACACCTTCGCGAGTTCGAGACAGGCCTGATGGCGGCGGTGGCGTCGGCCACACCTGACTCGAACCTCGTTGATCATCCGGCTGGTCGACCCCTGATGGAGGTCGATCACGAGGTCGGCTCGCGTCGCGGCGTCGAAGGTCGCGGCAGCGATCCGCTCGGTCGACGTGCCATCCGAATCACCGGGGTAGGCACGGTTCATCTTCGTATCGTCGATTGGATTGCGGTGTTCGGCGACCTGAAAGGCGTGATAGTTGACGATCCCCGTGATCAGAATCGTCCCCGAGAGCACCTCGGGATCGAGCTGTGGAACGAATCGCTGGAGGACGCCCACACCGTTGAGTTCGTCGCCGTCGCTGGCGGCCTGCAGGTAGAGGGTCTTGCCCGGATTCGCACCGTTTATCACCGCGACCGGGAGGCCAACGTCAGTGCCGTCGCGCGTCTCGCCGACCCACAGCCGCCCCGTGTCTCGCTCCCCCGGGGCCGCACTCGCCGTACCGAGAGTCGTCATTACTAAAATTGGGCGGACGAACCGTCTTAGGCGGTTCGGTTGCGAGTTTTGCTGAGCAGCGGATCGGTGCGATTTTCATGCTGTCGCTCCTACGAGCAGGCGTGTCGAACGATCGCCCCGAATCAGGTCGTGCGCGCTTTATCGACGCGCTGAACGTCCGCAAACACGCGATCCAGGGGTTCGTGTTCGCGGCCGTCGTCACGATCGTCGTCTTCGCGACGTTCGTCGGGTTGCCCGGAGAGACGAGTCTCGGATCGAGCGTCTGGTACGTCGGGCTCGGACTGTCGCTGTTGCTGGCGCTCGGGGCGCTCGTGACGACGGTTCTGGTCGCACTACGGGCGCGACGCCTGGCGAAAGATCTCTAATTCTCAGTACCGGATTCGCTCGCGCCCGCCAGTTCCGAGAACCGCGACGCGCCCGTTCGAGTGCCTTTGGCGATGAGAACGTCGCCAGCTTCGATCTCGGTTACTGCCGTCGGGGAGATGACCCAGTCACCGCCCTCTCTTCCTGTTCGCTGACTCTCACGGCCAGCGTGTCGGACCGCGATGACGCGCATGCCCGTCTCAGTTTTGACTGCCGCCTCGCCCAGCGTCGTCCCCGCCAGGTCACTGCCGTTCGCGACCGACACACGGACGATCACTTCGTCACTTTCCTCGACGGCCGCGGCGACGACCGGGTGGGTTCCAATTCCCATCAACACGCCCTCGCTGATCTCCAGGGCAGCGTCGGAGATGACCTCCGTCGAGCGACCGAGGTGGACCAGTCCACGGAGGATAATCGGATCGTCGACGCGGCTCGCAGAGCGGAGCGTCCAGGCTTCGAATCGTGACTGGAGGGCGTCGACTTCGGCTTCGAGTTCCATGACTTCCTCGGCGACGGCCTCGCTGTCGAACAGGACCGATCCGTAGGCCAGATCGACCGCGAGTTCGCTCATGTTCTTCATGAGAACGATCGAGTCGACGGCCCGTTCGAGGTCGTCGAACTCCTCGGCCGGTGGCTCGGGCGTCTGGTAGGTCTCACCCGTCACGGTGGTATAGACCCCTTCGAGACCGTCGACAGGGCCCCGCAAGAGCGCAACGTCGCCGGCTTCGATGGTCGTCTCGGCGTCGGGATTGAGCAGCCACTCGTCCTCTCGCCGAATCGCGATGACACGGACCCCCGTCTCGGTTTCGAGGTTGAGCTCGCCGAGTGTCCGACCAGCGTAGGCGGAGTCCTCGGCGACCGTCGCCCGGACGAGCGTCTCGATCGCCTCGGGGAGAGCAGCCCGCATCGCTTCTGGCAGCCCGATGTCTTCGAGCACAATCTTCGCGATGTCGCCGGCGGCATCGCTGATCTTCTCGGCTGCTCCGACAACGCCGAGGACGGGCGCGAGCGCCTCCGCATCCTCGGGATTGCGCGCGGCCATCAGGAGACTCATCCGGGCGCGGAGGTGCAGCACGTCCATCTTGGCTTCGAGGTCGAGCACGACCTCGGCGATGTCGTCGCTTCCCAACAGTACCGCCGAGTACGAGAGATCGATCAACAACTCGGCAGTGTCTTTCATCTCGGCCAGCACGTCCTTGACGCTGACCGGTTCGTAGGCGACCCCGTCGTCCATAGAGTGGCGATTCGCAGCCAGTAGAAAAAAGCGTTCGGCCGGCCGGCGATGTCGAAGAGAACCGATCGAATTCAGTCACTCGGCGAGAGTTGGCGCCATATTCTGCCCGATCGTACGGGAAGCGGCCGAAATTATTCGGGTTTCGATCCGAAACGGGCGGTTGTCGGGCGGGCGAACGACAATGTTTTTCCCACAAGGTCCAGACCTAGAGGGTATGTCCGACGACCTCAAGAAGGGCCTGGAAGGGGTTCTCGTCGCCGAGTCAGCACTGAGCGATATCGACGGCGACGCTGGACGACTCATCTACCGGGGCTACGCGATCGAGGATCTGGCTCGCGAGGCCAGTTACGAGGAAGTCCTCTATCTCCTCTGGCACGGAGAGTTGCCCACCGCATCGGAGCGAGAGACGTTCACAGCGGAGATGGCCAGCTATCGAGCCGTCGAAGACAGCGTTCTCGACACCGTCGAAGCACTCGCGGCGGCCGAGGAGAACCCGATGGCTGCGCTCCGGACAGCCACGTCGATGCTGTCGGCCTACGACGACGACAACAGCGAGCCCGGCGACCGGGAAGCCGACCTGCAACGCGGGATGCGGATCACCGCGAAGATGCCGACCATCGTCGCCGCGTTCAAGCGTTTGCGTGACGGCGAGGAGCCCGTCGAACCACGGGAGGATCTGGACCACGCCGCGAACTTCCTCTACATGCTCAACGGCGAGGTACCCGACGACACCCTCGCGGAGGTGTTCGACATGGCGCTCGTGCTGCACGCTGACCACGGAATCAACGCCTCGACGTTCGCCGCGATGGTCACCGCCTCGACGATGTCTGACATCTATTCTTCCGTGACGAGCGCCATCGGCACGCTCAAAGGTGGCCTCCACGGCGGGGCCAACCAGAACGTCATGCGGATGCTCAAGGAAGTCGACGACAGCGACAGGACCGCCGTCGAGTGGGTCACCGACGCCCTGGAGAACGGCCGGCGCGTCCCCGGATTCGGCCACCGCGTCTACAACGTCAAAGACCCCCGCGCGAAGATCCTCGGCGAGAAATCCCGCGACCTCGGGGAAGCCGCCGGCGACTACAAGTGGTACTCGATGAGTCAGGCCATCGAGCAGTACATGGCCGAGAACAAGGGTCTGGCCCCGAACGTCGACTTTTACTCGGCCTCAACGTACTACCAGATGGGCATCCCGATCGATCTCTTCACCCCCATCTTCGCAATGAGCCGCGCCGGCGGCTGGATCGCCCACGTCCTCGAATACCAGGAAGACAACCGTCTCATTCGCCCGCGCGCACGCTACACCGGCCCGAGCGATGTCGAGTTCGTCCCCGCCGACGAGCGATAACGTCGGAGGCGCAGTTTCGTCTCTGGAACGTGCCCTCTCAGCGGATTCTGGCAGTTCAGAAATGGAGTGGCCAGAGAGCTGTTCGGCTACCTGAAACGGATGGGTTTCGTCATACCTCGTGAAAGGGGAGGCCCGGGAGAGCCCGACTCAGGACGTATCTGTCAGGATTAATTGGGCTATCAGACGGCCGTTCGCCGCGCGTCAGACACGCGATGCACACGGCCGCTGTCTTACACTTTCACTTTCAGTCTGCTTCCATCGGGTTTATGTTCATCCCGGAAGTGTCTCTAATTGCTGTCACACGTTCCATCCTCTCTTTCCCATACACCTAACAGCCAAGCGGCGCAACTCTCGTCCATGCTGTCGCTTTCGGACGTGCTGGCCGCGCGCGATCGGGTCGCCGAGACTGCCCGACACACACCACTGGATTACTCACACACGTTCTCCTCGATGACGGGCGCGACCATCCACCTGAAACTGGAGACATTCCAGCGGACGGGTGCGTTCAAGATCCGAGGCGCGACCAACCGGATCGCGACGCTCAGCGAGGCCGAGAAAAACGCCGGGGTCGTCACTGCGAGCGCCGGGAACCACGCCCAGGGCGTCGCGCTGGCGGCGACGCGGATGGGCGTCGACTCGAAGATCGTCATGCCCGAGCACGCCCCGATCTCGAAGATCGAAGCCACGCGAAATTACGGCGCGTCGGTCGTCCTCGCGGGAGAAGACTACGACGAAGCTGCCGAACGTGCCCACGAGATTGCCGACGCGGAAGGCCGGACGTACGTCCACGCCTTCGACGACGAGATGGTGATGGCCGGCCAGGGGACGATCGGCCTCGAAATCTACGAGGATCTGCCCGGCGTCGAAACCGTCGTCGTCCCGATCGGTGGCGGCGGCCTGATCTCGGGAATCGCCACCGCGCTGAAAGGCAAAGACGAGGACATCCGCGTCATCGGCGTGCAGGCCGAAGGCGCGTCGAGCGTCGCCCAGTCTCTGGAGAAAGGCGAGGTCGTCGAGCGTGAGGGTGTCGAGACGATCGCAGACGGAATCGCGACCCGGAAAGTCGGCCAGCAAACCTTCGATATCATCCGCGAGCGCGTCGACGAGGTGGTCACAGTCTCGGATTCGGAGATCGCCGTCGCGCTGACGAAACTGCTCGAACGCTCGAAGACCCTCGTCGAGGGCGCGGGTGCGGTCCCACTGGCGGCGGTCCTCTTCGAGCGATTCGACTACGAGGACGACGAGGTAATCGTCCCCGCGCTCTGTGGCGGGAACATCGATCTGAACGTCCTGACGACCGTTATCATGCGCGGGCTGATCGAAACCGGTCGGTATCTGCGCCTCAAGACCGTGCTCAAGGACCGTCCCGGATCGCTCGAACAGCTGGTCGAGGTCATCTCCGAACAACAGGCGAATATCTACGCCATCGAGCACGACCGGGCATCCCGTGACATCGCGATGAACGACGCCGAAGTCGAACTCGACCTGGAGACCAAAGGGCCCGAGCACGTTGAGCAACTGATCGACGCGCTCAAGGCGCACGGCTACGAGGTCGAAGTACTTGTTTGAAAGAAATACAGCCCAGTGACAACCGGATACGAATGATTTTACTCCCCTCACTATATAGATCGAGCTATCGATGGGAAGCGATGGGAGTGGGAGGCGGGAGTATCTGACAGCGCTTGGGTCGACAGTTGCGTTCGGACTGGCTGGCTGTACCACCGATGGAAAGGACGAGGGCCAGGTCAGCGAGTCAATCCAGTCCCAGACCGACGAGTCGATCACCGATGGTTCCTCCAGTGGTGGTATCAGCCGACCGGAGTGGCCGTCCTACGTCGATGACGCCAACCGGCAAGACGTATTCGGTCATGCAAACGATCGTGGGTTCGAAGATCTGCGTGGAGAGAGCGATGTCACGATCACCGTCGACAGTTACTACTTCGAACCGACGTTCGTCTGGGTCGATCCTGGAACGGAGATACGCTGGGAGTTCACAGCACCGGGACACAACGTGACCTTCGACCAGCAGCCAGCAGGCTCGAATCTGAGCGGGACGGCTGGTGGTGAGCTAGACACCGTCGTCGACGGGGAAAGTTACAGTGTCACCCCCGAAATCGAGGGGATATACACCTACCAGTGTGGGCCACACGGCGGGCTGGGGATGAGAGGCTACATCGCCGTCGGGAACAGCGTTCGAACCACTACGGCCACTGTCGGCAGGAGGACACGAATAGTGCCCACATTCACTCGCGGCAGTGGTCGCGAAGGGTATCGTGATCTGCGTGGAGAGAACGAAGTTACGATACAAACTGACAACAACTATTTCACACCGACGTTGTTGTGGGTCGATCCGGAGACGACGATCAGCTGGGATTTCACAACTCCGGGACACAACGTGAAGTTCGACCGGCAGCCGGAGGAAGCGGACCTGGACGGCACATCAGGTGGAGAATTTGCTGTCATCGATCGAGATGACACCTACAGCGTCTCACCCAGTGTCAGCGGTATCTACACCTACTATTGTGGCCCCCATGAAGGCATGGGAATGAAAGGTGCGATTGCAGTCGGTGACGATGTTCCGACCGTCTCAACCAGTTTCGATAGAAACTCCGGGAATTGGCCCACGTATATCAGTGAGGCAAACGAACGAGGATACGAAACCGCGTTCGGCGAGGACGAGGTCACGATAGCGGTCGGCAACAACTACTACGATCCGACGCTGCTCAGGATCGAACCGGGAACGACAGTCACCTGGAAGTTCACAGCCCCGGGCCACAATGTGAACTTCAACAGCCAACCAGTCGGCACGTATCTGGACGGGACGCCCGGTGGCGAGCTAGACATCGTCGACAGGGGAGACACCTACAGCACGACGCTCGATGCGAAGGGATTTTACACCTACTACTGTGGCTCACACGCAGGTCTCGGGATGAAAGGAGCCATCGCTGTGAGCGAGCGACCTCGAACATAGCACGAACGCGTGACTACGTAGCGCTCGGCACATCCGAAGCCAGCAGCTGCGGTATCGTACGACCCGTCGGAAAAAGGGGACCATGTCAGTATGACCGTCAGGTCGATGGTACTACCGTCGAGACCGTGGTAGCGGCTATTCCAGCCGCACGTTGGATCGCAGTACGGGCGGCTATTCCAGCCGCACGTTGGATCGCAGTACGGGCGGCTATTCCAGCCGCACGTTATCGATGATCCCGACAGCGCCGGTCTCCCAGACGATATTGAAGCCGACAGCGACCAGCCCCTGCCCGTCGTGGTCGATGTCGTACTCGTAGGTCTTCCAGCCTTCGTGGTCCGAAAGCTGATTACTGCGGTCGAATTGCCTCTCGACGAGACCGTCTTCAGGGACGGGGCCAGTGTACGTCGACACCTGGAGGATCTCGTTGAACGACTTCTGTTGGCTGTAGCCGTCGACTTTCAGCGTCGAGACCTCCGAGAGGTCGGCCTCTTGCTGGACCCAGACGGTGCCGTCGTCGGCACTCCCGTCGAGGAAGATATGCAGACCGTTCTCGCCGTCGGCAGCCTCCCGAGTAGTTACCTTGACTTCTGAATCGACTGGCTCGCCCGAGCCGTTGGGATCTTCTGGCAGATCCTTGCCGACTGTCCAGCCCTCCAGCGTCGACTCGAAACTTCCGTTGACCAGTGCCGACCCGTCAGACGGATCCGACGGCGGCTCTGTCGTCGGTGGTTCTGTCGTCGGCGGTTCGGTAGTAGGCGGTTCAGTAGTGGGTGGTTCGGTCGTCGTCGGATCACCACTCGATGGATCGTCGGTCGTTGGTTCGTCGGTGTTCGACGGCGATTCGCCGCTGCTGGCACAGCCGGCCAGAAGCGCGGCGGCCGAAGCCGTACCAGCCAGGAAGTATCTTCGATTCACACTCGTACCGACACACGGGATTGAAAAAGTGTCGACGGATGCTCAAATAGGCGTTTGATCGCGTCGTACGGGCCACTGTAACGATTTACCGTACGACCACGTGTGGTCGATGCGGTACAGATTACAGCGGTCCGTATCAGGGGATTAGCTGCTCGCCGTCGTCGTCGTAGACGGTAATGGCGTCGACGGGGCAGGCACGGGCGGCGAACTTCGCGTCGAGTTCGGACCCCTCGGGAACCTCGCGAACAAACAGGCCATCCTCGACTTCCTCGCTGTCGGTCAGAATCGCCTTGCCGGCGTCCTCGTCACGCTCGAAGGCGTCCCACTCGGCGACACACTGGAACATCCCGATGCAGGTGTCGTAGTCGTACTCGATTTCCATGGAACGGCTTCGAGCGAGAGACACAAAGTGCTGGCGGGCCGGAGTGCGACAATTTAAACCTCAAGAAGGTCCAACGACGGTCCAATGGACGTCGCGGACATCCCTGCGGTCCCCGAGTGGCTCCCCGAACACCTGCGCGAGGGGGGCATCGAGTCGCTGTACCCACCACAGGCCGAGGCCGTCGAGAGCGGCGTTACCGAAGGCGAAAACCTCGTGGCGTCGATTCCCACGGCATCGGGAAAGACTCTCATCGCGGAACTGGCGATGCTTTCGAGCGTGGCTCGCGGCGGAACCGCACTCTACATCGTCCCGCTGCGCGCGCTCGCGAGCGAGAAACACGCCGAGTTCGAACAGTTCGAGCAGTACGGACTGGATATCGGTGTCTCGACCGGCAACTACGAGTCAGAAGGTGGGTGGCTCTCGGGCAAAGACATCGTCGTCGCCACGAGTGAAAAAGTCGACTCGCTCGTGCGTAACGGCGCGCCCTGGATCGAGGATCTGACCTGTGTCGTTGCCGACGAGGTTCACCTCGTCGACGATGCCGAACGCGGTCCGACTCTCGAAGTCACGCTCGCGAAACTCCGGCGGATCAACCCCGATCTGCAGACCGTGGCGCTCTCGGCGACGATCGGCAACGCCGACGAACTAGCCAACTGGCTGAACGCCGAATTGCTCGATTCGGACTGGCGGCCGATCGATCTCAAGAAGGGTGTCCACTACGGACAGGCACTGCATCTGGAAGACGGCAGCCAGCGCGAGCTCCGGGTTCGAAACGGCGAGAAAGCCACTGCTGCGATCGTCCGGGACACCCTCGAAGACGACCGCGACGAGGAGGGCGAGGTGGTCGAAGAAGGTGGCTCCTCGCTGGTGTTCGTCAATTCGAGACGCAACGCCGAGGCCGCTGCCGGGCGGCTCTCGAAGACAGTCGCCAATCATCTCGCTCCCGACGAGCGAGCCCAGTTGCAAGACGTTGCCACCGAAATCAGGGATGTCAGCGACACCGAGACGAGCGAGGACCTGGCCGACGCCGTCGAAGGGGGAGCCGCATTTCACCATGCCGGGCTCGCTCGCGGGCACCGCGAACTCGTCGAGGATGCATTCCGGGACCGCCTGCTCAAGGTCGTCTGTGCGACGCCCACGCTGGCGGCGGGGGTCAACACGCCCTCCCGGCGGGTGATCGTTCGTGACTGGCGACGCTACGACGGCACTGCCGGCGGCATGCAACCTCTCTCTGTCCTCGAAGTTCACCAGATGATGGGCCGTGCTGGCCGCCCCGGACTGGACCCCTACGGCGAGGCTGTCCTGCTCGCCAATAGCCATGACGAACTGGACGAACTGTTCGAGCGCTACGTCTGGGCCGATCCCGAGCCTGTTCGCTCGAAACTGGCGGCCGAACCCGCCCTGCGGACGCACATCCTCGCAACTGTCGCGTCAGGGTTCGCCAGTACCCGCGAGGGACTCCTCGAATTTCTGGAGGCGACGCTGTACGCCAGTCAGACCGACGAGGGCGGCCGCCTGGAGACGGTCGCGGACAACATGATCGAGTATCTGGAACGGAACGACTTTCTGGAGCGCGAGGCGCCACGCGCCTCGGATGAAGCGAGCGGTGAGCGAAGCGAGCCGCGAGACGCGGGCGACACGCTCACGGCGACGAACCTCGGTCACACCGTCTCCAGACTCTACCTCGACCCGATGAGCGCCGCCGAGGTCATCGACGGGCTCGAAGACAGCGACGAGCGCCCGAGTGCGCTCGGACTCTACCATCTCGTCTCGCGGACGCCGGACATGTACCAGCTCTACCTCCGGTCGGGCGAGGACGAGGAGTACACCATGCTGGCCTACGAGCGTGAGTCGGAGTTCCTCGGGTCGATGCCCAGCGAGTTCGAGGATTCGCGGTTCGAGGACTGGCTGTCGGCGCTGAAGACCGCCCGCCTGCTCGAAGACTGGGCCAGCGAGGTCGACGAGGAGCAGATAACCGAGCGCTACGGCGTCGGGCCGGGCGACATCCGCGGGAAGGTTGAAGCCGCCTCGTGGCTGCTCGGCGCGGCCGAATCGCTGGCCGGTGAACTCGGTCTGGAGTGGACGCCAGCGATCCGTGAAGCTCGTACCCGGGTCGAAGACGGCGTCAAGGAGGAACTGATCGATCTCGCGGGCGTCCGCGGCGTCGGGCGCAAGCGTGCACGACGACTGTTCGATGCTGGTATCGAGGACCGGTCGGACCTCCGCGAGGCCGACAAGTCGGTCGTGCTGGCCGCGCTGCGGGGCCGGACGGGGACGGCCGAAAACATCCTGGAGAACGTCGGCCACCGCGATCCATCGATGGACGGTGTGGAGCCTGATCCCGACGCAGAGCCGCTGATCGAAGACAGCAACGGGAACGCCGCTGGAGACGACGACACCGCAGACGATCAGGCCAGTCTGGGTGATTTCTGATGCGGATCGTGGAGGGTGTACTGACCATCAGCGATCTGGACGCCTTCGTCTCTCGACTCGGTGAGATCGGCGAGGCACACGGCGTCACGATTCAGGCCTTCGACGCACACTACATCGTCGACCGCGCGCATCTCGAAAAAGCGGTCGAACTGGCGGACCGGGCCTTCGAGCGGGGCGAGAACATCGCCGACGACCGCGCCGTCGAGATTCTGCTGTACGCGGCCGGTCGTCGCCAGATCAATCGGGCGCTCGAACTCGGTGTCGACACCGGGGAGTGTCCGGCGGTGATCGTCGTCGAGTCGGGCGACGAAGCGGCCGCCGCCAACGCAGTTCGCGCTCTCGACGGCTACGAATCCGCCGAGACCCTGGGCGAGTACGATCCAGCGCGCGTCCGTGAGTGGTTCGATGTCGGCGCGGCCGAACTCGGGACCGGGGCGGGCCTGTCGGACGTGGTGCGCGAGCGAGTGGCCTTGCTGGTCGTCGAGAAGTGATACTACCGGCTGTAAGTCAATAAAGAATCTCGGCACCGCGGAGTGCCGAGTATCATACAATAGTTACAGCCGGCAGTATGAGTTCCGAAACGTCTTGCCATCTCGGGACATAAACTGGTTGATGACCCAGGCCGACTCGCGAACGCGGAGGCTGACACCGGACGGGCATGATCCGGTGTCGGTCAACTATCTCGTCGCTGGTGATGGTCCACCAGTCGTCTTGCTCCACGGAATCGGCCTCGACGCTGCGTCGGTCTCCTGGAGACACACGATTCCGGCCCTCGCCGGCCACCGGACGGTCTACGCGCTCGATCTGCCCGGCCACGGCGACAGCGACAAGCCCCGGACCCGGTACACCACCGACTACTTCGTCGACGTCCTCGAAGCGTTCCTCACGGAGTTGGATCTCGACGGTGCACCCCTCGTCGGTGTCTCGATGGGGGGTGCGGTGGCGCTGGGCTACGCGCTCGACAGCGGGACGCCCGAACGACTCGCCCTGCTCGACAGTTACGGACTCGGCAGTGACGCCTACTGGCGACCGGCCGCGACCGGCGTGCTGTGGACCCCGGGGATGGGCCAGCACCTCTGGAGCGGCGTCGGCTCCTCGAGGACATCGGTCCGATCGAGCGTCGCCGGACTGGTCGGCGGGACGCCCAGCGAGGCGCTCGTCGGAGACGTCTACGAGGCCGTTCAGGATCGCGGGACGGTGCGGGCGATGCGATCCTGGCAGCGCAGCGAGTTCCAGCCCACAGGACTAAAGACCGACCACTCGGATCGACTCGCCGACCTTGAGGTCCCGACGCTGTTGATCCACGGGGGGGACGACCCGCTGTTGCCGCCGTCGTGGTCGCGAACGGCGCATCGCCGCCTGCCCAACAGCGATCTACACGTGCTCTCGGGCGTCGGCCACTGGCCGACCCGGGAACAGCCAGAGAAAGTCAACCGTCTGCTCGCCTCGTTTCTCGCGTCCGGTGGCCCGGCGAGCGACTAAACTGTTATTCTGATAAACGACTTGCGCCCCAGAATAGCTCGCGAAAACGGAGCGCGATATCAGGCGTCGAGTTCGACGAGATCGCTGTCGTCCTCGCGATAGTGCTCCTCGATGAGGTCCTCGTCGACGCGGTTGAGTTCCTGCTTGGGGAGCGAGCTGAGCAGGTCCCAGCCGACCTCGATCGTCTCGTCGATCGATCGGTTGGTGTCGTAGCCCTGCTGGACGAACTCTTCCTCGAACCGATCAGCCAGATCGAGATACTTGTTGTCCCGCTCTGAGAGGGCTTCGCGACCGACGATGTTCACGAGGTCACGCAGGTCTTCACCCTCTGCGTAGGCGGCATAGAGCTGGTCGGAAACGTCGGCGTGGTCGGCGCGGGTCAGTCCCTCGCCGATCCCGTCGTCCATCAGCCGTGACAACGAGGGCAGGACGTCGATCGGCGGCTTGACGCCCTGACTGTTGAGGTCACGGTCGACGTAGATCTGCCCCTCAGTGATGTATCCCGTCAGGTCTGGGATCGGGTGCGTGTCGTCGTCACCGGGCATCGTGAGGATCGGAATCTGCGTGACAGAGCCCTCACGACCCTTGAT
>ENA-ORDC01000761-ORDC01000761.1-marine-metagenome-genome-assembly--contig:-NODE-761-length-28341-cov-9.276252_pt1 | contig 28341 bp, 29 predicted proteins | sample MGYA00237783_ERZ508515 | MGnify/ENA primary metagenome ERZ508515 (study PRJEB26186, sample SAMN06268792) | marine metagenome | isolation source: Eden Landing Ponds, San Francisco, CA, USA | place... | reverse complement strand
ACTCCACGCAGAAACGGTAAGCGTTCTACCATAGCCTCGGCAGGCACCCGTATTGATCTGGCCCCGGCGAGTCCACTGAATTCTCGCGACGACTGCGCGAACGAAGTGAGCGCCAGCGTCGCGTGACTGAAGCACGACGCCCGGATTTGAACCCCTGGAAGTCGCAGCCCCGGGAGCGCAGCGAACGGAGTGAGAGAGCACCCCGGAACGTCTTCCTCTGGTTCAAATCCCGGCGAGTCCATTCCTACCTCATCCGGAAGTTTTGAGTGTTTCAGACTCTCTAACGCCCGCTGAGTATAACTTTACTGAAACACGGAGAATTCGTTACTGGTCGTGTTGGGGGTCATCGCTGGCTGTGATTCGCGTTCTGCGACTCGTAGATTACTTGGCAAATCAATCGGTCATTGCTCCCACTCCGACTCGTCTCGTGACACGGCCCATCTCAGAGCTGACGTAGCTTCGATGAAGTCGGTCGTAGTGAAAGGTATTCCAAACGCTGCATACAGCGCGGGAACCATACAGAACCGCAACCCTCCCCTGTTAATTTATAACTGGTTTCCGTACGTGTTGTATGAGCAGTGTCCACACATCTCAGTGGCATTCGGTCGAACAGTGGGGTCCAACCCTCTTTCTCGTCGGCGGGGGTCTGTTGGTCGGCCACGCAGCGATGCTAGCGGTTCAGGCGTTCTCGACGCTGACCACGCCACCGGACGTCTTCGGACCCCTCGGCCATCTCGTCGCCCTCACGGGACTGTTTGGGTTGTATCCCATGCTCGCCAACCGGACGACGACAGTCGCACGGATCGCCGGAAGCCTCGCCATCGTTGGAGTTGGGACCTGGACTGTGTTGACCGTCACGCGATTCCTCGCGGTCGCCGGGTTCGTCACCTCGGTCAGCGACGTACTCCCTGGCGCTGTCTTCATGCTTGCGTTCGTCTCGACGATTCTCACGTACGCCATGTTCGGCATCGCCACCCTCTGCGTCGTTAGCGATTCGCGGCTCGTCGGGACCCTCCTGCTGGCACCGGCCGTCCTGCTTGTCGTGGCACTGGTTACCTCGGCTGTCACCGGCGTTACCGCCGTCGTAGGCGTCCTGATCGGTGGCGGACTGGCCCTCTCTATGGTGGTATTGGGACAGACCCTCCGGACGTGGAACCGTTTGGCAACCCCGGTCGTTCCGACCAGCGACGTGAGTGTGAGGTGAGTTGCAGTGGCCAGGGCAGGCCCGACCGAGTCACTCCTGGAGTCGGCGTCGGGAGCAGCAGGCCCGCACGCAACAGAAGCATTTGCGCTCCTGAGCGACGAAACCCGACTAGCGATCCTGGTCGCGCTGTGGGAGGAATACGATCCTCCTGCAGACGACAACACGGTCTCCTTCTCCTGTATTTTCGACCGCGTGCACTACGACGATCCGGGGAATCTGCGCTATCATCTTGAGAAGCTCCGGGGACAGTTCGTCCGGCAGCAAGCCGCGGGCGAGGGGTACGAACTCCGAGAAACCGGTAAGAAGGTCGTTCGAGCAGTCATCGCCGGCGCAGGCGTGGACGAGGTGACGATGGACGTCACCGAGATCGACCAGCCGTGTCTCCGCTGTGGCGCTCCGACGGTCATCAGTTACCGTGACGGCTGTCTGACGTGGGCCTGTTCCGAGTGTGAGGGCCCCACACCGGAGGTTACGGACACGGAGGGATTCCTGAGCGCGACTCATTTCGATCCGGCTGGACTTGACGACCGGTCCCCCGAGGAGATCCGGCTCGCATCGATAGCCACGACCTGGCGAGAAAAGCAGATGATGTTCGACGGGTTCTGTCCGGATTGCTCGGGGGCGGTTGAGGGCTGGCTGGAGCGCTGTTCCGACCACGACGAGGCCGGCGTCTGCGAACAGTGCGGGACGATATTCACCGCATGGGCTCGCCACCAGTGCCAGGTCTGCAAGCGACACGGCATCTTGTCACCGAAGACCCTCGCCCTGTTCCACCCCGCAGTGATCTCCTTCTACGACGACCACGGAGAGTCCATCCGGCTACGGGCCGACGACTTCGAGAACGCACGTCGGGTCTTCGACCTCATGCACGGCCACGAGATGGAACTCCTCTCCGAGGAACCGCCTCGGGTCCAGGTCACAGCCGCGATCGATGGGGACGAGGTGAAGCTAACGTTCGACGAGACGGCGAGTGTCGCCACCGTAGTTCGATAACCCTCGCAGTAACGCACGGGAACGTCCGGCCCCGGACGCCTTCTCTGGCGGGAAGCCGGATTTCACCAACTGGCGGATAAACTATCAGGAGTCTAATTGTACCACTATACTAATAACTCTTATTGCCACCCTCGCAGCTAGTCTACGTGTCCTCACGCACCTCCGAATCGGAACGGGGCGTGAGAGAGCGAGGCCAGTATGGAAACCACACGAATCACCGACCGGAAGAACAATACAATCATCCGACAGCCGCGATGTCGTCCAGTGGCCCAACGCATGCGGTGTCCGCGAACCGAACGCTCCTCGACCGAAACCCAGTAGCTATGACTCAGACCACTTCGATATTGTCCGAGAAATCGTCCGACGAGCGATTCATCCCCACTGACGACGACGTTCGAGAGGTGACTGTCGATGACTGACCGCAACGGGGGACTAGAGTTCCTCGGAGAATGCCTAGAATGGATTTCCGCCGTTGCAGGCACACTATTTATGGCTCTCTCACTGGCCATCGGGAACGTCCTCCGAACAGAACCGGAACCGGCCGATTTCGCGGAGCCAGCAACGACGGAGATTCGCCATGGCTGAGACGGCTACTGATACGACACCGTGGGAATTGCTTGAAACGTGGAGTCCGAGGCTATTCCTCGTCGGCTTCGCGCTCGAACTCGTCTTCGCCGTGAATCACGGGATAGCGTATTTGATGGAAAGCGTCACGTTCATCGACTGGATTTACCCGACCGTCCTCCTCGGTCGGTTGGCTGTCCTCCTCGGGTTAGCTGGTCTCTCCGTACGTATCGTGACCACCAGTCCCCGATTTGGAAAGCTAAGCCGTGGGGTGGCCTCGGTAGCGGTCCTCGTCACCATCGGATTTCTGTCGTTGTCGGTACTGGATATCGTCGGATTCACTGTTGAATTCACCACCTCAATTATCGCAGCGCTCGGGATTGGAACAGTTGCACTCACGATTCTCACGCTTCTCCTGTTCGGTGTGGCGGGGATCCGAACCGATGCATACTCCTCGATGGTTGGAGGGCTCTTGCTGGTGACCGCCCTCGCCGTGATCGGCGTGTTAGTCAGCCTCGGAGTCGGAGTGCTCTCGACGAACGTGATAGGTGCAGTCGGTGAGGGGGTGAATGCCATCGCCTTCCTTGCGATTTGGCACGTCCTCACCGCCGAGTCAAAGGAAACCAAGAGCGCGGAACCGGCGACCGACTCGGCCATCTGACACGGCCTGAGCCGTGCAACGTCTTCGGTTCCTGCCCGAACAGGACCGAACGATGGGAAGACGCGGTACCTGCTCTCTCGGCCGGTGTGGAGCATTGATGGTGAATCCGATGCAGTCTGCCAATTCCAGGCAGACTCGTGTCTACTAGTAGTTCCTGAATGTGGAACGCCGTTTCCGGTGAAGTCACTATTCAGTTGTGGGGTCACCACAGCTGAGAACTGCTAGTAGTTCATCATCAGCGATCCGGCCGATACTTACGAGCATCTGGCAGCACCAGCGTGACCGATATAGAGGGGTATGCAGCAGTTCAGTCCTGGACCAGCATACAGCAAGAGTGAGTGACGTGGTGGAACGCAAGAGGCTTTTACGCGACCGTGTCGGTCGGTCGCTCTGCGCTCTCGTGCGCGACGGACTCGGCACGGAGAATGTATCCAATAGCTAGCATCGCCAGCGCGTCTCCGATGACGATACCGAGAGTTATCGTTGCGGACTCCATCCCGGCGATAAATCGGAGGATGTTCGTGACGACGAGGAGAGCTGGCACAAACAGGAGGAAGCTGACTGTCCGCGAATGGACACCGGTACGTAGGCTGGCAACGCCGAACGAGAGGAACCCTAGCACACTCCCGATGAGCACTCCGGGGAGGAACAGCATACCGATAGCCTCGTACTCTCCTGCCGGGATTCCGGCGTAGTAGAGAAGCGACGTGACCGCCATGACGCTAAAGGTAATGACGCCGACGACGGCGAAGACGGCACCAGCCCGGGACAGCCACCGGCTCCCGTCTGAGAGCTCAGGATACAACCCGAGCAATCCGACGAGGGCGGCAGTCCATCCCGCACCGACGAACGCTTGGCCAAGTATCAACCAGTCGTCAACACCTGTTACGATGTTCGCCGCGACGGGTGCCACGTCGAGGAGTACAATCAGGCCGCCGATCAAAAACATCGTCGAACGCCTCTGTTCGAGCGACTCCAGTATTCCGTTACGGGCCGCCATCGATACTCACCTCCGGATTGTCCCGATCAGTTCCGGTCAATCGGTTACCGCACGATACGCCAAGGCGTTTCACTGTCGTGTGTGTCATTGGTGCGTCTAATCGGTTGAGTCGCGCCGTAACGGTAGACCGAGCGCGACTTCGGCTCCCCTATCGGATCTATGGGGGTTTCTGTCCCGGCGGACGGGGCTGTTTCTGTCTCTCTGCGACACAAGTTGACAAGGGTCGCGTTCGGGAATAAGTGTTATTTGTACGACATTCCAATTGGAGGGCTGATATATCGGAATTCCAACAGTAGGGGGAATGCTGCTGACAGGAACGGACTTCACAAACGGGGCGTCACCGGCACACGTCCGCGACAGTAGCAGTCTCGTCGAACGTTATCTGAATCTCGCCATCGTCAACCAGAGACGTAACTGCTGCTTGAGGCGGTTCCTCGGCGATGATCTGTACCTCCTGGTCGTCCATGAGCCCGAAGAGCCGCCGGATGCTTTCAGGATCGTCGGCGCGTAGCCGGGTCGATATCCCATGGTTCTCGTAGAAGGCTATCACTGCGGGGTGGAACAGGGCGAGCGCCTTCGGGGAGGAGACGTTGTGGTTCTTGCAGGTTCGACACTGGAAGCGAGCGAGGACTGGAAACTTCGTCCCGCAGCGCTCACAGATCCCGTTAGGGTCGTGATCCGAGCAGATTTCGAGCCAGCTTTCGACCGAACCGGAACAGGCCGGGCAGAGCCCCTCGAACATGAGCTGCGTCTGTCGCCACGCTGCCAGCCTGCTCGCTGCTCGAATCTCCTCGGGTGACCGATCCGGCAGACCGGCCGGGTCGAACGGGACCGCACTCAGATAGCCACGGACGTCCTCTCCAGTAGTAACGCCCTCACATTCGGTGCAGACGTGAACGACGAGTCCCTCTTCGTACCTGATCGCCGTCGGTGCGTCACAGAATGGACACGGCTGGTCGATCTCGGTCGATTCGAGAGTTTCGTCTTGCAGGCCCGCGCCCGCGATGACAGCGTGGATGAACCGCAGCGCGGGCACCCGGAGTTCATAGCCCTCTCCGTCGGGGTGCTGGCGGATGAACTGGCCAGAGAGCTGCTGGAGGTGATAGCTGAAACTTCCGGGATCGTCGTAATCCACACTGTCGAAGATCTCGGAGAATGAGACGATGTTGTCGGTCGCATGCGGGTCGTATGCTTCCCACAGTGCCAGCAGGATGGCTAACCGTGTCTCGTTTGCGAGGAGCGCGAACGCCTCCGTCGCATGTGAACCGGCCGCGCCCACAGTCGTCTCCAGCGGTAACCCGGTCGAGTCTGTGTCAGTCATGTGTCGCCACTTCTCGGTCACCGTGGCTGGACGTATCCCCCCGGTCTGAGTCGGACTTCGTCTTGATCGTTGCCCCGATTGCCAGGTGAGCCATTGCCTCGCCGGCACTGATGACAAAGGCCTGGAGTTCGGACGTCCATCCCGCGAGTATCTGGATGATCATCACGACGACGATGATACCCGGAACCAGCAGGAGGAGTCCGACCAGTCGGGGATATGCGTCGGTCCGGAGGCTGGCGATGCCGATCGAGAGGTAGCCGACGACGAACCCGATGAGTGGGAAGGGAATGAAGATCGGGAACCAGGCCGGTCCCCCACCCGCGACGACGCCCGCCAGTACGGCGATGTGCAAGGCCGTGAACGCTGATAGCCCGATCATCCCGAGCACGGCGGCCACGGCCCCGGCCCGTGCGAGCCGGGGGCTTTTATCGACCATCGTGGGGTACAGTCCGAGCAGGCCAAGGAACCCGATGACGTAGCCGAATTCGAAGGGGTTCGGCTCCAATACCATGTCCGTCGCTGCCTCGATCCCATGGAGCCCTGCGTAGACGACAACCAACCCCCCGCCCACGAGGAACAGCGTGGGGCTCCGCGCTTCGAGCCACTCCCACTGTTTTGTGTTAATCGGTACCATATAACACGTATGAGAAACGTCTGTAAAACGGTTTGGGAGCAGTGTCCGCGAAACTCTCGGCAGAGAATCCGTCGAGTCTCGACTCACCCCGAGGTATCGTCACGTGGCTATATCGGAAGACTGCTCTCCACACTCGGTCGGTACGGAACTGGTCTGGCGGACATATCCGACAGCCAGCGAGAGCACAGACAAGACTGTGCCAAATGCGGCCGACGACCAGTCAGGAAACGCGTACAATCCTCCGACACCAGCCAACCACACCAGGAACGTTGCGACGAGTGCCAACACGAGGACACCGCACATGCGGGAGGGTGCGTCCGTGCGTATGCTGGCGACGCCGAACAGGAGTAACCCGAGGACAATCAGCACGACATCCACTACCAAGAAGGCTCCAGGGGGTAACGATTGATTCATGAGGCCGGCAACAGCTACCCATACGACCGTGATGAGCGCTAGTATCCCCGCAATCACAATCGGGATCGCTCCAGCGAGCGCCAATCGGCCGGATCTGTCGGCTATCGGGCGATAGAAGCCGAGCACTCCGGCCATTTTACTGATGAGTGCAGCGAGGATCAACACGCCGAACACTGCGCCCGGTATCGTGATGTCAACGACGAGTTCGGACACGTTGAGTATCGCATCGATGGCCCATGCCCCTCCGGCAATGAAAAACGCCCTCGCACTCCACGTTTCAAGTGTTCTCCACGGGGGATTGACACTGATTGGCATAGCAAGTATTCACACGAGTGCGACGGCAATAGATTTCATCTGTATGGCTATACTAAAAGACATGTGATAAATACACCAGCTGGCACTGTCTAGTTGAGGGAGTTTGAGAAGGACCCGCCGACGGCGGAGCCGTTGCGGGTCGCGGTTGACGAGAAACAAATCGAGGTAGACGGTGAAGAGAAGTGGCTCTACGCCGCGATCGACACGGACTCGACACTCCTCGATGAGCGGTGTCTCTGAGCAGGGACATAGTACGATTGTCCGTCGACAGACGACACCGAGAATCAGTTGTCGAACTCTGCGAGAATATGGCCGATACGAGAGCGGCTTAACCCCAAGGCGTCGACGACATCTTGTTGCGTCATCTCCTCGGAGTTATCGTGGAGTCGGCAGATCATCTCGTCGCGTTTTTGTCGGCGGGCTTTTTCAGCCGCTTTCTCAGCGCTCTGAGCGGCGTCCTCGGCGCCCACGTAGCCTTCGCCGCCTCACCCCCGCATCGAAGCCGACGGCGTTTCTCGGCGGTGAGATAGTCGTATGTGTCCGATAGGGGCCTGTTTAAGCTACACCCATCCCTCGGCACTCGATGCATGTCGACGACGACACCTACGAAGGCCCTGCGGGACTACTCGCGCGGCTCCAGCGTGGAGGCGTCGAGTTCCTCGTCCAGGAAAATCCAACCGTCGTCGGTCAGGTGGTAGAGACACGAGTCCACTTCGATACCTCCGCCGTGTCCAGGAAAAGTTCCTGCAGTGAGGACAATCCCCTGGAATCCGCGAACCCTTATCACCGGCCAGTCACAACCAGGCAACATGTACTGGGGGCAGGTGGCCGCCGCATTCGCTATCGCGATCTGCGCCGCCGTCTCCCTCTTTTTTGCTGGACTCTCGCCCGTGGTCGCCGCCGCGGGTGCCGGCCTCGTGTACGTCGTCGTGCGCTGGTCGCTGGCGTGGATATTCCGGGTTCGCCACTGGGTCGAGCGGGGCACGCGCGGCGTGCATCGCCAGGAGTGTCCGAACTGCCAGGCCCACCGACATCGGCTGGGTGGCGACTGGATACTGACCTGTCGGGCCTGTGGCTGGCGCCCCGGCTGGCCGGGACTCCGCTGGCTCACGCGCTCGGCCCCCGCCCGCCAGTTCCGAAAGACGGTCGTCGGCCCACACCTCGTGGTCGTCGTCCTCGCGGGCGCTCTCCTCGTCGCGACAGCGGCCGGTGTCCCGCTCGACGTCGCCGTCCCCGCGAGCGGGATCGAACCCGGGATGCTCGCCGACGAGACGGCAGGGCCGGCCGTCGGGGCAGTGACGGCGACCGACCGACGGACGCCGACACCGACCGCGACGCCGGTCCCGGACGACGACGGCGACCGGATCGACGACAGGCTCGTCAGGCGGGTCTTCCTGTCGTATCTGAACGCCGAGCGTTCCTCGCGGGGACTGGGCAATCTCACGGTCCGTCCCGAACTGACGGCGATGGGCGAGACGCAGGCGGCGAACATGGCGAAACACGACTACGTGGGCCACGTCCAGCCCGACGGGACGACGATACGGGACCGCTACGAGGCGCGTGGACTCCTTCCGGAGTGTCGACTCGAACAGCGCGGGACCGACCGCTACTATCCGGGTGCCGAGAACGCCGCCCAGACGTGGTTCAATCGGTCCGTCCGCACCGACGACGGTCTCGATTTCATCGGCGACGAGTACGACCTCGGCGAGGAACTGTTCGAGATGTGGATCAACTCGCCGCCACACCGCGAGGCGATGCTCCTCTCCTCCGCCGACGAGATGGGGCTCGGGCTCGAAGTGGCGGCCAACGGTAAAGTCTACGCCGCACTCGAACTCTGTTGACCGCCTCGTTTCACCGGGGTCGTGACGAACGGTTTCACTCGCCCCCGTCCCGCGTCATTCGCGCTGGTTCCACTGGTCGTAGCCGTAGGACTCGACGTCGTTCAGTCGCCGTCGTTCGGCGTCGGTAAAGGAGACGTCGGCGGCCGCGAGGTTCTGGTCTAGCTGTTCGCGCGTGCTGACGCCCAGCACCGGAACGGTGGGCTGGTCGCGGTCGAGCAGCCACGCGAGCGCGATGGTGTTGCCGTCCACGCCCTTGCGCTCGGCGATGTCCTCGACGACTCGCATCTTCAGACGGTTCTCCGAGCGGACGTAGCCTTCGGGGATCGGACGGTCGTCGCGGCCGTAACACCCACCGAGGGTCGGCGAGTACGGCAAGACCGTCAGATCTGCCTCGCTGCAGTAGTCGACGAGTTCGTCCGTCGCCGCCAGTTGGCCGCCGAAGTCGGCGTCGCGGTCGGGGATAAGGTAGGAGAAGCGCGGCTGAACACACTCGAAGCGGGGGAGCCCTCGCTCCTCGGCGATGCGGTTGGCGCGGGCGACCCGCCAGGCCGGGAAGTTACTCGCGCCGAGGTGGCGGACCTTGCCGGCGTCGACCGCCTCGGCGAAAGCGGCCATCACCTCGGTCTGTGGTGTGTCGGGGTCGTCGACGTGGGCGTAGAGCAGGTCGACCGTCTCGATACCCATGCGGTCGAGACTCCGGTCTATCTCCTGGGTGATCAGGTCGGGGTCCAGACTCACGGGGACGTCCTGATAGCCGAAACCGAGCTTCGTGGCGATCGTCATCTCGTCGCGGACGCCCCGTTCGGAGAGCCACTTGCCGACGAGCGGTTCGCTCTCCGGTTCGTCGTAGCCGTCGACCCACGTCGCGTAGATGTTGGCGGTGTCGAGGAAGCGCCCGCCGGCCTCGTAGTACCGGTCCAGCAGGTCGAACGACGTCTCCCGGTCGACCTTGCTCCCGAAGTACATCGGCCCGAGACAGAGTTCGCTGACCGACTCACCGGTGCGTCCGAGCGGTATCGTGTCCATAGCGGAGCGACGGCGAGGAGCGAGTAAAGTCTCCGCCTCCCGGCGAAACGGTCCGGGTCGTGCCTGCCGTCGCGGCCGTCCGAAACTGACGGGTTTTTGGTGTCTGGCACGGACCGATAGGTACATGCGGCAGGTCCCCAGCCACTCCCTCCGACACGCCGGGCGACGTCTCGGGCGTCGCCTCGCGGCGCTCCGACGTGTCGTCACGTCCGACGTCGGGGCCGCACGGCGACAGGTCAGCGACGACCTCGGGAGGGACCCGTATCTGGTCTACATCCTGCTACTGGCCGCGGTGCTGGCGGGCTTCTGGATCTGGCACCGGTTGCCGAACTTCGCGACGCGGGACGAACGCTGGCGGGTCGTCGACCCCGTCGAGGCGTTCGGGGCGCTCGAGACGGAGGTCAGCTACGAGTCGCTGCGCGACGGAGTGACCTACTGGCGTAGTTACGGCGGGACGTTCTATCTCGTCGCGCTGGCGCTCGTTCCCGTACTCGTGGCCGTCCTCTGGGCGGGCGACGTCGAGGGATTCGCCGAGATGGGACGGCACAACTCGAAGGACTTCTGGGAACACTGGCTCGGGACGCCAGCCTGGATCTGGTCGGCGAGCGTCCTCGCCGTCCGCCTGGTCACCGTCGCGCTCGCCGTCGGCTGTGTCTATCTCGTCTACCGCATCGGGACGGCGATACGTGACCGTGCCACCGGTCGCCTCGCCGCGCTCGTGCTCTCCCTCTCCTGGGGACTGCTCGTCCTCGCACACGAGGCCGGGGAGGACGTTCCTGCGCTCTTTGCCTTCCTGCTCTCCTTTTATCTCGCCTTCGCCTACCTCCAGTCGGGGGAGACGCGGACGTTCTACTGGGGGTGTCTGGCCGGCGGCGCCGCCTCGTCGCTGAAACTGAGCGCGGGCGTCAGTGCGCTCGTCCTCGGCTTCGCTTTCTTCCTGCGAGCGCGACGCGAACCCGGACCCTGGCGCGAGCACGTCTGGCGGCCCCGGTTTCTCTTCGTGGGTGCCGGTATCGGGCTCGTGACGATACTGCTGGGGTATCCGAGTTTCGTCGTCGGCGACCCGGCCGACGTCGGCGGGCGACTCGCCCGTGGTGTCGCGAACAAAGGTGAGCCCCACGGCTGGCGCGTCCAGGCGAGCTGGTGGTGGATCCTCCGTGGCTATCTCCACGGTCTCGGACTCCCGCTCGCGGTGGCCTCGCTGGGCAGCATCGTCGCCACGCTCCCGCGACTCCGCGAGCGCTCGCGGACGGCCGACGGCCTCGCGCTGGCACTGTTCGTGACGGCTGTCTACCTGCTGGTCTACAGTCGGTGGTCGTACGTCCGGACCCACCACCTGCTGGTGACGTTCCCGATGTTGGCGCTGGTGGTCGCGACGGCGGCCAACCGACTCCGCGAGCGCCACCCCCAGTTCGGACGGGTCGCGGTGGCGCTGTTACTCGTGACCAGCGGCGCCTACGCCGTCGGGGGCGACCTGGCCTACGCCTCCCAGCCCCGCGACCAGACCGCCGAGTGGATCGCCGACCGGGCGGGGCCAAATACCACGGTCGAAACCTACGTCCGGGACCCACAGGAGGTGGGTGTCCCACACGGCGTCACCGTCTACTACCCCTGGGACCGCGAGATGATGGTCAACGGTATCCTCCAGAAACCTGGGATCCACGAGTGGACGCTGGCGGTCGAGGAGCGCTGTCCCGACTACGTCGTCCTCAACTACCACAAGGAACTGCTGTACCTGGCACCCGACGACTGGGGCAAGCGGGCGTCGCTGCTCTCCGACGAGGACCTCGAAGGCTACTACAGTGACCTGCTCGCAAACGAGACCTACCCCTACTCCGTGGCCAGGCGGTTCGGTCGGGCGCCACGGTTCCTCGACGGTCACGGGCGACGTTCGACCCTGCAGACCATGGTGTACGTCGGCGTGCGGCCACGAACGATCCAGTACGGCGACCCCCAGGACATGGGCGTCGACCAGTACTCCGTGATCCTCGAACGCACGGGCGAGTGCAAACCCCTGGAGACATCGCCGCTGCGCCCGGACGAGGGCGCCGCTTCGGGGTGAGTCGGTCGAACCGGAGGCACGGGTCCGTGACCGTTCAGTCCTATCGCGCGGGGTTGAAGTACGCACAGCGGCTACGAGCGAGTACATGACGGACACGGAGTACGACGTGGTCGTGGTCGGCGGCGGGCCCGCCGGGCTGACGGCGGCGCTGTACGCGACGCGACTGGGGCAGGACACGGCAGTGATCGACCGCGGGGGCGGCCGGGCAGCGATGATGGCCGACACGCACAACGTCATCGGTGTCACCGAGGACGTCAGCGGCGTCGAGTTCCTCGAGACCGCGACCGAACAGGTCGAATCCTACGGCGGCGACGTCCACCGGGCGTTCGTCTCCGATATCGAGCGTCTGGGTGACGACCCACGGTTCCGCCTGGAGACCGACGACGAGACCTACGAGGCAAAGCGAGTCGTACTCGCGACCGGCTTTTCGGACGTCCGACCGGACCCGCCGCTCCCGCCGACTGGGCGGGGGCTCCACTGGTGTCTCCACTGTGACGCCTACATGTTCGTCGACGAACCGGTGTTCGTGATGGGTACCGGCGACTCGGCGGCGTACGTCGCGATGATCATGCTCAACTTCGCCGAGCGGGTCGACCTGCTGACCCGCGGGGCCGAACCGGAGTGGAGCGAGGAGACGGGTGAACTGCTCGACAACCACCCCGTCGAGGTGGTCGACGACGATATCGAATCGGTCACACGCGACGAGAGCGGCTGGCTCGAATCGTTCACCTTCACCGACGGCACGGTCAGGGAGTACCGCGGTGGCTTCCCGATGTACGGGTCGAACTACAACACCGACCTGGCCGAGGGACTGGGGTGTGACCTGAACGACGACGGGACCGTCGCCGTCGACGACCACGGCCGGACGAGCGTCGACGGCGTCTACGCGGTCGGCGACGTCACGCCCGGCCACAACCAGATCCCGGTCGCCATGGGACAGGGTGCGAAAGCCGGCATCGACATCCACATGGACCTGCGGGCGTTCCCGCGCTCGCTCGACGAGATCGCCGAACGCGGGGCAGTCGAGGAGAGCGACGTCCCCGCCGTCTCGCCGGAACTCCTGGCGACGGCCGTCGCCCACCACGGCCACGCTGCGGGCCCGCGGCGCGACGTGGACGCGGACGCCGCGACCGGTGACGACTGATAGTGGTTGTTGTAGATTATTTCCGGATCGCGACGCCTCCGGGTCGTCGCGTACCGGTAAATCACTACAACAATCACTATGACCCGACTGGGTGAGAACTGCGACTGGCGTCGACTCACCCGCGGAGATCAGCCGTCGGTTCCGTAGACGTGGTCGACGCCGACGTAGACGAACCAGGCCATCCAGATAGTGAAGATGACCAGCCACACGCTGTACTGGACCAGCGGTCGCGGGACGACGACGTACGCGAACACGAGCAGTCCGACGACGACGACCGCGGTGGCGACGTTGTACCTGTTGGGTTCGAACACGTCACCGAGCAACTCGCGCATCACACCCGGCTAGGGTCTGGGCCTACAAGACTGTTGGCGGTTTCGTCGGCGACACACACGACTGCGTTCCCGACGACCGAGGGAAAGAATTAATTCACGTCTCAAGTAATGCAGTGGGAAAGACGATGTTGGGGGACTGGTTCACAGGGGTCACGGGGGGGAGACGCGCGGTAAGTACGACCATCGGTGTCGTCCTGATGGTCGCGATCGTCGTGGTGCTGGCGTCGGTCGTCAGTTTCGCGCTGCTGAATGTCGAGCGGGCGAACCCGAACACCCCGACGTTCTCGAAGGTCCACGACTACAACCGCCACACAGCGGTCAACGGCCAGTACCTGAACGTCTCGCACGGTAGCGGGGAGAACGTCGAAACCCGGGACATGCGGCTGGTGATCACAGGGGCCGAAGACGGTGACACCGGGAACGCCGCGACACTGACCGACGAGGACCACCTCGAATCGCAGGTCGGCGAAACCTGGAGTGCGAGCGAACAACTGACGATCAACGCGACGATGTTCGAGAGGGGCGGGAGCTCGCTCAGCGGGTACCTCAACCTCCGTGGGGCGACTGTCAAGATCGTCTGGGTGCCACAGGACGAGGATTACAGCGACGTCATCTTCCGCTGGGAAGGGCCCGACGCGTAGCGCTCCGGCCCGAGAGATATCCTGGTTCGACAGGGTTAGCGTCCCGGAACCGAAGGGATCGGCATGGGACAGGAGACGCTTACCTGCGAGGCCTGCGACCGTGCGGTGACGCGAGCGGAAGCGGTTCGGACCGAGACGTTCGGCGACCTCGACCCCTCGAAGTGGCAGTCGCTGTGCTGTCCCGACTGTGGTCGCAAACTAAAGACTGTGTTCGTCGCCGGCGAGGACTGACCGTGTTCGACGCCGGTGGGGAGTGGCTCCAAGGACGTCTCTCGGATGTCGCCCAACCGGGGGACGCAATGGCCGCTCACGTGCCTCTCCGGTTCCCCTACGGCTTTGTGACTGGCGACCCCAGATCCGGCCGCTATGGCTGAAGATCTCGCAAACGAGAGTGACACGTTCGACCTCGGTGGCGACCTGACGGTCCACCGGCTCGGGTTCGGCGCGATGCGACTCACCGGTCCCGACATCATCGGGCCGCCCGAGGACGAGACAGCGGCAAAACGCGTCGCCCGCCGGGCGGTCGAACTCGGCGTCGACTTCGTCGACACCGCCGACTCCTACGGTCCGGGCGTCAGCGAGCGACTGCTCGGGGAGGCCTACGAGGCGGGCGACGACGTCGTCGTCGCCTCGAAGGCCGGCCTGTTGCGCCACCGCGACGGCAACTGGCGTCCCCACGGCGACCCGGAGTACCTCCACAACCAGGTCCTCTGCAGTCTCGACCGCCTCGGCGTCGACAGTATCGACCTCTACCAGTACCACCGGCCCGACCCCGACACGCCCTTCGAGGAGTCGGTCCGCGCCTTCGCGGAGATGAAAGACGCCGGCCAGATCGACCACGTCGGGCTCTCGAACGTCTCCGTCGAGCAGTTAGAGACCGCCCGCGAGATCGTCGACATCGCCACCGTACAGAACCGATACAACGTCGGCAACCGCGACGACGAGGACGTCCTGCAGGCCTGCGAGGAGTACGACGTCGGGTTCATTCCGTGGGGCCCGCTCTACACCGTCGACGACGGGGACGTCGCACCCGTCCTCGACGAGGTCGCAACGGCCCACGACGCCACTCGCCGACAGGTCGCGCTGGCGTGGCTCCTTCACCACTCCGACGTGACGCTCCCGATCCCCGGGACGTCCAGTGTCGAGCATCTCGAATCGAACGTCGCCGCCTCCCGGATCGACCTGACCGGCGAGGACCTCGCGAACCTCGACGCTATCGACGGGTGAACCCCAGTGGGTAGCGAGGCCGGCGAACGGAGGGTGTCGTGAACCTGGCCGGTCGCGAGGACCCCAGCGTCCGCTACGTCGTCGCCAGTCTGGTGGCCGGCGTCTTCTTCGGCGGACTCGGCGGCGGCGTCGCCTTCCCGACGCTGCCGACCCTCGGACCGTTGCTCGGTATCTCCCCGTTCGTCGTCGGCCTCATCCTCTCGGTCAACCGCTTTACGCGCCTGCTGATGAACACGCCCGCGGGGCAGATACTGGACCGGATCGGCACCCGCCGGCCGATGATCGTCGGGTTCGTCGTCCAGGGGCTGGTCCCCTTCGGCTACGTCGTCGGGTTGCATGCCGACCGCCTCCCGGTGGGGAGCGCGACCGTCTTCCTCCTCTCCAGGGGGCTCTGGGGCTTTGGCTCGGCGTTCGTCTTCGTCGGTGCGTTCAGCACGATCACCCACGTCACCACACCCGAGAACCGGGGCAAGTGGATCGGTTACATGCGCGGTGGACAGAGTCTCGGTTTCCCGACGGGACTCGTCGTCGGTGGCCTCCTGACCGACGCCTACGGCTACGACGTCGCCTTCGCTGTCGCGGGCGTCGCCGGTCTCCTGGCTGCGGTCGTCGCCTTCCTCGTGCTTCCGGACGTCAGCCCGGAGGTCGGAGCGAGTCCGCTCCGGGAACTCCCGGCGATCGTGCGCGCGGACCCGCGCATCGCAGCGGTGGGTACCGTCAACTTCGTCGTCCGCTTTCTGTTCGCCGGGGTACTCCTCTCGACGGTCGTCCTCTACGCCGACGAGGCAGCGATCACGATCGGTCTGCTCTCCTCGACGGGGGTCAGCGGGGTCGTCATGGCGGTCAGCGTCCTCGGCGCCAGCGCGACGACCGTCCTCGTCGGGCGGTACTCCGACAGCGTCCCGAACCGCGCGCTCGTCACCATCCCGGCGCTGGTCGTCCTGGCGGCCGGGTTCGTCCTCCTCGTCGCCGTCCCGACGCTCTCGGGGGTCGTCGTCGCGGTCGCGCTGATCGGCGTCGGCGTCGGCGGGTCGAACCCGCCGCTCATGGCGTATCTCGGCGACATCAGCCCGTCCGACGACGTCGGGAAACTCGGCGGGGTCTACAACGTCTTCGGCGACCTCGGTTCGACGCTCGGCCCGCTGGTCGCGCTCCCGCTGGTGGCGCGTGTCGGATTCGCCGCCGAGTATCTCGCCTGTGCCGTCCTCGCACTCGGCGTCGGCGTGCTGGTCTCGCGCACCCTGCTCGGCGACGCGACGCCCACCGACGCAGTGCCCGCCGACGATTGAGAAGTGCGAATCGTCTGACTGGGGGCTCTCGGCGCTCAGGAGATCCGTCGCGAGTCACAGTCGCATCGCTCGTCGGTGTTGCTGCTGGAGAAATCGGGTCAGTCCGCTACCGACCGAATTACTGTCGTGTCAGGTTCGTCGCGCGCGGGCCCTTGTCGGCCTGCTCGATGTCGAACTCGACTGCCTGTCCCTCTTCGAGGTCCGGTCCGCCGACGTCTTCCATGTGGAAGAACACGTCGTCATCGGAGTCGTCCGTCGAAATGAAACCGTAACCGCCAGTGTCGTTGAAGAAGTCAACTTCGCCTTCTGCCATTGCATCTATCCGGATGAGCGTCGGGGGGATAAGGCTTCCGCGAGTCGCGGTACCACGGGCCGCCCACGGTCTCCCGGCGGCGCCCTCTGTCGGTTCGGGTGGGTACTGTCCATCGATTCGGGTAGCGTTCTCCGTCGGTTCGGGTGAGTGCTGTCCGCTGGTTCGGGTCCACGACCGGCTGGATCCGTCCCCGGGCCGCCCCCTGAGCGGGAGGACTTTTCATACGGTTTATTGTAGATTATTTCCGGATAGCGCCGACCCCGGGGTCGGCGCATACCGGTAAATCGCTACAATAAATCGTATCAGTGCCGACCGCCAAGCGCCGACGATGAGTGTGGGCGAACCGCTGTACGTCGGCGCTGCCTGGGCGGGGGACTCGTGGGTCGCCGTCGCCTTCGACGGCGCCGGGTTCGACGGTGGGGCCGTCTTCCCGGGCGTCGGCGACCTGTGGGCACACTACGAGGAGCGCGCCGAACGGATACTCGTCGGCGTACCGATCGGCCTCCACGAGTCCGGCGAGGACGAACGCGAGTGTGACAGCCTCGCCCGCGGCGTCCTCGGCGCGCGTTCGGGGACGGTCGTCTCGCCGCCGGTCCGTGAGGCCACTCGCAAGCGCCGGTATCCCGCCGCCAACCGCGTCAACGAGCGCAAGACCGGGCGCGAACTCTCGAAGCGAGCCTTCGCAATCAGCGATGCCGTCGCCGCCGTCGACGAACTCCTCCAGAACGTCCCCGAGGCACGGCCCGTGTTCGTCGAATCCCACCCCGAGGTCTGCTTTCGCGCCTTCGCCGGCGAACCCCTGGAACACTCGAAGCGCTACGCCGCCGGCTACGCCGAGCGACTGCGAACGCTCGCGGGCTACGACCGCGACGCCCCGCCCGCGGTCCAGGCCGCCGCCGAAGCCACTGGCGACCACGAGGTGCGCGTCGAAGACGTCCTCGACGCCACAGCCCTGGCCTACACCGCCCGTCCCGGTCCCGGCGACCTCCACTCGCTCCCGGCCGACCCGCCCACCGACCCGGCGGGGCTCCCGATGCGTATCGTCTACCGGAGCGAGACGACGCTCGTCGAGTGACCGTTCCGTCGGTTTCTCCCCTCCGGTGACCGCCACAGCCCTTATTTTTCGTGGATGCGTCTCTCGGGTATGGCTTATACGTGGAAGTACTACGACCTGCTGTTACTCGGCGTCATGGGGAGTCTGCTCGCCGGTGTCGCCATCGGCTTCCTGACGCCCGTCCCGGTGACCACGTCGGTGCCGGTCCTGGCGCTCGTCGCCGTCGCGCTCATCGGTCACGGCCTGTTCGTCAACGGCCCAGTCGACGAGATAGACGACCTCGCCGAGGAAGTCGAGACATTGAACTGATCTGGTCTGGATACACATCTGACACGAACCTTCTCGGACCCTCGGTGCGTCGTGACACGCATGGAGCACGAGATCTCCCACCGGCCGTCGTACGCACTGCTCACACTCGACCTCGACGCTGGCGAGACAGTCCGCGCCGAGGCGGGCGCGATGGTCAGCCAGTCCCCGGGTATCGGGGTCGAGACCCGGGCCGAAGGGGGACTACTGAAGTCACTCTCGCGGTCGGTGTTCGGCGGCGAGTCGTTTTTTATGAACACGTTCACCGCCGACGAGGCGGGATCGCTCCAGCTCGCGCCGGCGCTCTCTGGCGACGTCTCGCATCACTCGCTCTCTGAGGAGACACTGTACGTCCAGTCGACGTCGTTTCTGGCCTCCGATCCCTCGATCGACGTCGACACCGAGTTCGGCGGCGCGGGGACCTTCTTCGGCGGCGAGGGACTGTTCCTCCTCCGCCTGGAGGGGACGGGCGAGGCGTTCCTCTCCAGTTACGGCGCCATCGACGAGACGACGGTCGACGCGGGCGAAACCCACATCGTCGACACCGGGCACATCGTCGCGTTCGAGGACTCCCTGGATTTCTCGGTCCGGAAGGTCGGGGGACTGAAGTCGACGCTGTTCAGCGGCGAGGGGTTGGTCTGTGAGTTCAGCGGCGGGGGACGCCTCTGGACGCAGACGCGCAGCCCCGACCACTTCCTCGCGTGGCTCATCCCGCAGTTACCCTCGCGAAATACGCAACAGTAGGGTCGCCCCTCTCAGCGACTCCCTGGTGGAGCGGCCCAGCCGGAACACTGACAGTGGGGTCGAACCTCCCTCGGACCACTCGAAGGGCATCCCCCCGTTCGTTCCAGTCGGACTACACAATCGTTATTCCGGGGCCACTCGAACCCGGAGCTATGAGCGATACAGTCGCTATCGACGAGACGACACTGACCCACCGCGTCGTGCTGCTCGGCGTCGCGGACCTCGCGGCCGCCGACGGGACGCCCGCCCACGCCGGTGAGGTCCGCCGCGTCTGTCGGGACGACCTCGCCGCCGTCGAGGGAGACGTCCTGGGGACGCTCACCGAAGCCGAAGTCACACGGGCGCTCAACGAACTCGAAGCCGAGGGGCTGGTCTCGGCGACCCGCGGGGACACTTCCGCGACCGGGAAGGGTCGACCCCACTTCGACCTGGGCGTCGACCGCGACTCGCTCCTCGCGGACCTGCGCGAGGACGACCGCATCACCTCGCTCGTCGACGAACGGTCGGACTGACCGACTCCCATCTCGCTTCCCGGGTTTCGTTTCCCGTCCCCGTTTCTTCGGTCTGGCCACGGTATCGGAGTGGCACGTCCCCCGAATCCGTATCCGTACCGGCCCGGGCAGTCCGACTAGCGGACCATGTAGGGGTTGTCGTCGGGGAGAAAGCGGCCCAGGTCGGCCTCGCGGCGGTAGTCGCGGTCGAGTAACTCCTCCAGGGCGGCGACGAGTGCGTCCTCGTCGGCGTCGTCCCAGGCCGCGGGGTCTTTGATCGGATAGATGAGCCAGCCACTCCCCGAGAGTTCGGTGGCGTGCCACTCGTCCATGTCCACGTCCTCGGCGGGTTCGGCGCTCATGTGGCGGAAGACGTGTTTCGTCGCTCGCTCGCCGACCGGCAGGAGGACGTGTGCGGTGATCGCCCGCACCTCCGCGTCGAAGAACGGTTCCAGGTCCGCGTAGTCCTGTGGCGTCGGGACCCCCTCCGGGACACACATGTAGAGATACGAGAAGTAGGTCTTCTCGACGACCGGCGGCGTCCCGGCTTCCTGCAAGAGCCCGCCCGCGACGAGCGCGCGCTGGAGGCGCTCGCTGGCGTCGAACCCGGTGAAGGGGTAGCCGGTCTCGGCGCCACCGTGGACGCCGGGGTGGTCGCCGACGACGTGGAAGTGGGCGTTGGCGTCGCCGAATCCCGGCACGAACGGTTCACAGGGCGGTTCGAACCCGAAGGGGTTGGACTCCCGGGCCGTGACGTTCTTCACGCTCCCAGGGAGAGCCGCCCCGGTAAAAAGCGTCGCTGTTCGCGCCGAACTCGCCGGGGTGTTTCCGACGAAGACCTGCCGGTGCTCCCGGCCGGTCGGGAAACCCTTTTTGGCCGGTACGCCGAGGTGACGGCCATGACCGACAAATCCCTCACCAGGGTGCCCGCTCACACCCGGTTCTCGTCCGGCGGCCGCACCAGAACGCCCCGGAGTGGTCGCGCGTGACCCGCGAGGAGGACATCGAGGACCTGCGCGAGCGCAAGGAACAGGCCCGACTGGGCGGCGGCCAGGACCGCATCGACGCCCAGCACGAGAAAGGCAAGAAGACCGCCCGCGAGCGCATCGAGTACTTCCTCGACGACGACACCTTCGTCGAGATCGACAGCCTGCGCGAACACCGCTCGACCAACTTCGACATGGACGAGAAACACGTCCCCGGCGACGGCGTCGTCACCGGGTACGGCGAGGTCGACGGCCGTACGGTGTTCGTCTTCGCCCACGACTTCACCGTCTTCGGCGGGGCCCTGGGCGAGGAGTTCGCCGCCAAGGTCTGCAAGGTGATGGACAAGGCGATGGAGACCGGCGCGCCCATCGTCGGTCTCAACGACTCCGCCGGCGCGCGCATTCAGGAGGGCGTCGACTCGCTGGCGGGCTACGCTGACATCTTCCACCGCAATCAACTGGCTTCGGGTGTGGTGCCCCAGATCTCGGCCATCATGGGCCCCTGCGCCGGTGGGGCGGTCTACTCGCCCGCCATCACCGACTTCGTCTTCATGGTGGAGGACACCAGCCACATGTTCATCACCGGGCCGGACGTCATCGAGACCGTCACCGGTGAGGAGGTCACGTTCGACGAACTCGGCGGGGCCGACACCCACGCCACCGATTCGGGGGTCGCGCACTTCACGCCCGCCGCCGAGGAGCAGGCGCTGGACGACATCCGCTATCTGCTCTCCTACCTGCCGAGTAACAACGTCGAGGACCCGCCCCGCGTCGAACCCTGGGACGACCCCGAGCGCCGCGACGAGGAACTCACCGACGTCGTCCCCGAAGCCCCGCAGAAACCCTACGACATCGCGCGAGTCGTCGATGGGGTCATGGACGAGGACTCCTTCTTCGAGGTCGCGCCGCGCTACGCCCGCAACATCGTGACCGGCTTCGCTCGGCTGGACGGCCACTCGGTCGGCGTCGTCGGGAATCAGCCCCGCGTCAACGCGGGGACGCTGGACATCGACTCGTCGCTGAAGGGGTCGCGGTTCGTCCGCTTCTGTGACGCGTTCAACATCCCCATCGTGACGTTCGTCGACGTTCCGGGGTTCATGCCCGGGAAAGACCAGGAGAAAGGCGGGATCATCAAACACGGCGCGAAACTGCTCTACGCCTACTCGGAGGCGACGGTGCCGCTTTTGACCGTCATCACCCGCAAGGCCTACGGCGGCGCCTACGACGTCATGGCCTCGAAACACGTCGGCGCCGACGTCAACTACGCCTGGCCGGGCGCCGAGATCGCCGTCATGGGACCCGAGGGCGCGGTGAACGTCCTCTATGACGACGAACTCGAAGCCGCCGAACAGGTCGAACAGAAGCGCGAAGAACTCATCGAGGAGTACCGCGACGCCTTCGCCAACCCCTACACCGCGGCGAAGCGGGGGTATCTCGACGACGTGATCGAACCACCCGAGACCCGTGCTCGACTGGTCTCGGACCTGGAGAGCCTCCGGGGAAAGCGCGTCGACCACCCCGACCGGAAACACGGCAACATTCCCCTCTGAACGGTCCGGTCTGTGTGCGCCCAGGACACCAGATAGTTACCAGTCGGCATCCGTTTGTGACTGTTACTCGATACAATCGCAGAGTATAAATCGCTTATCGGCCGATCGGAATACGATGAACGCTGTTTGCAGAAGCCGCTCGGTGCCACAGTATTCGAGTGAAGTCGTGAGTGCCGTCGCGGCCCACGACGGTGTAGACGAGACCGACCTCCCGCCGCTCTACGACGCGATCGAACCGGACGCCCTCGACGCTCTGCTGGCGTCAGCACGGGACAGCGGCTCCGGCCGGGCGTCCGTGGACTTCGAGTACGCGGGCCACAGGATCGTCGTCACCGAGGACCGGACAGTCACGGTCGAGTAGCACCGCGATACGCCCGCTGGTTTCCGTCCCATGGCTCGTAGCCACGGGACCGTCATCGCATCACGCGTCACGACGGTACTCGTCGAGTAGCGGGTCGTACCGTTCGTGGAAGTCGGCGGGGTCGAGGTAGAACGCCTCGGTGACCGCTTCGAGACCTCGCTGCTCCTCGACCAGGTCCAGTAGCGCACAGCCGACGCGATACGGCAGTCGCGACCCGCCGAACAGGTACCCCACGAACGTCTGCCGGTCGAGTGCCGTCTCCCCGAGCGTCTCGCGGACCGAGTCGTACTCGGCGACCAGGTCTGCCAGTCGATCGGGGTCCGAGAGCACCCGGTAGTCCTCGGGGATAGGGTGGTCGCGCCCGCCGAGATTCCCGTCGGTCCGCCGGAGGGCCAGCGGCGTGTAGGTCGCGAACGCCTCCGTGTGAAAGACGGTGTCGAACACCCGCTGTTGGCCGTCGCGAGTCTCGAAGTCCTCCGGTCCTATCTCGCTTCGGGCGTGGTGGACACGCTCGTAGACGACGTGGGAACTCTCGTGGAGCGCGGTGTAGAGCACCTCCCGCGGATTGTCGAGAAAGAGTGGGGCGTTCAGGTTCAGGTACGCGCCCGGTTCCAGCCCGACGCCGAGGCTGTAGCCGATACCCAGGTACACGTCTACCTCCGAGAGGTCCGCGTCGGGCGTCACTCGCATCAGCTGTCGCTCGATCTGCTCGGTCCACGGGTCCTCGTTCTCTCGGACGTGGTCGAGCACCCCGTCGATGCACTCGCGGTTCTCCTCGAATCCGTCGACCCGCGAGAACGTCGTCTCCTCGCCTGCCAGTGCCCGGGAGACGTCCGACCGGGAGAGGTCGCGGCCGAGCAACTCGGCGTGTGCGCGGACGACGTCGCAAGCGGGGTGGTCCCAGACCGCATCGAGGGTGGTCTCGCCGTCGGCGTAGGCGAGAAACTGCTCGGCGGCCGACCAGTCTATCCGCATGTCCGCGGCTGTGGCCGGGACCGACAAGTGTCTTCGGCCCGAACCGCGCCGGTCTCCGGGAGGTCGTGCCAGTGTGACACGACTCCCCGGGTCGGAGTGGCGAATCGCCGACGGGCGAGTCTCGCGAACGAAAATGCGGGGGGACGGTTTATGTACGGGCGGGAGAAATCACCGGCGAGCGAATCGATGAGCCTGATGATCGACATCCGCAAGCTCGGGCTGTTCAACAGGATGGCCAAGGAGGGCGGGAACACGGTCGCGGACCACCTGAGTCAGATGACGGGCATGGAGACGGAGATGGAGATCACGAAGATCAACTTCATCGACGTCCCCGACATCAAGACCCACGTCGGCCACGAGGAACAGATCGGTATCAGCATCGAGATGACCGAACCGCCCCACGGGCACATCCTCTTCTTGCTGGAGGCCGAGAGCGCCAAGGAACTCGCCAGCGGCATGATCGGCGACATGGGTGAGACCGACCCCGAGGCGACCGGGTTCACCGACATGGAGCGTTCGGCGATCCAGGAGATCGGCAACATCATGACGAGTGGGTTCATCGACGGCTGGGCGAACGTCCTCGATACGACCATCGACATCGGGACGCCCACGTTCATCTTCGGCCCCGGCAGCGGCATGGTCGACGACCTCGTCGGCGACCGCGAGGCCGAGATGGCGCTGATGTTCGACTCACACGTCCAGGCCCCCGAGTCCGACGTCGACGTCAAGGTCTACACCTTCCCCGAACTGGAAGAACTCGTCGACCTCATGCAGGGCATCGAGGTCTAGAGCCCTCCCTCCGGGTGTCGGCACCGCGGCGGACCCCGTGGCTTGATTTGTGCGCCGTCCTATCGCCGACGTAGATGACTGGCCCGCTCGCCGACGCGTTGCTCGTGGTCGTCGGGGTCGCGGGCCTGTGGCTGGGCGCGGTCGCCTTCGTCACCGGTGCCACCCGTGTCGCCCGGGCACTGGGCGTCCCGGGACTGGTCGTCGGCCTGACCGTCGTCTCGCTTGGCACCTCCGCGCCGGAGTTCGCCGTCACGATCGACGCGGCACTCACCGGGAACGCGGCCATTTCACTGGGCAACGTCGTCGGGTCGAACGTCGTCAACCTCGGATTCATCCTCGGGGGTGCGGCACTCGTGCGGGCGCTCCCTGTCTCCCGGGAACTCGTCCGTCGAGATACGTCGGTGATGGTCGCGTCCGTCCTCGTCTTGCTCGTCTTCCTGCGTGACGGTGCTGTCTCGCGTACCGAGGGCGTGTTGCTGGTTCTCGCGCTCGTCGCCTACCTCGCCGTCCTCGTCCGGAGCGGCGGCGACCGCTTCCGGCCGGCGAACGACGCCGAGGAAGTCGGCTGGTTCGACTCGGTCAGGGCACTCGTCGGCCTCGCGCTGATCGTCGGCGGCGCGCACGCGCTCGTCACGGGTGGCGTCGGCATCGCCGCCCGGGCGGGCGTCTCCGACTGGGTCATCGGCGTGACGGTAGTCGCGCTCGGCACCTCGACGCCGGAGTTCGCCACGTCGGTCGTCGCCGCCTACCGCGGCCGGACGAACGTCGCAGCCGGCAACGTCGTCGGGAGTTGCGTGTTCAACGTCCTCGGCGTGCTCGGAGTCGCGAGCGTCATCCGACCACTCTCTGTCGGGCCCGTGGCGACGCGCGGGACGCTCTGGCTCCTGGGTATCAGTGTCGTCGTCGCCGTCCTGTTCTGGTCGCGGAACACGCTTTCGCGCCCCGAGGGGGTCGTCCTCGTCGGGTTGAACGCCCTCGACTGGGTGCTCGACATCTTCTTTTGAGAGCCCTTCGGGCCGGGTTCGGGGACGAACAGAATCCTTAGGTCGCGTCTGCCACAGGGTCGGATATGCGACGCGCCAACACGCGACGGGGACTGCTGACCGCTGGGACCGCATTACTCGGTGCGGTTGCGGGCTGTCAGGATCTGCTCGGCGGTGGTGCGGACGCGCCGACCGCCAGCGACGGTATCGTGGACGCGAGAAGTGACGACGACTCGAACGAGACGCCGACAGCCGCCGCTGACGATTGGGAATCGACCGCGAGCGACGAGACGGTGTCCGTCGGCGCCGGGTCCTTTCTCGGCTCGGTCCCGGACGGGAAACCCACACCTCCCGGAGACCCCGACGTGGCCGAGGGTGTCTCCGGGCCGTATCCGAGCAACGACTGGTGGACCACACTCCTGTGGGGCGACCACGGCGCCCGCCTGTGGAGCCACCCCCTCGTCACCGATCCGGGGGTCGAGGGACTGGCCGTCGGTGCTCCCCGCGAGTGGACGGTGACCGACAGCGGCCCGGCGGGGTCGAACTTCGCGCACCTCCCCTGGCGACGCGACCTCGTCGTGGGATCAGCCGCCGGGGCGAGCGCCGACCGGACGCTCGTGACGGGGTGGGGTGACTGGTCGGTCGACTACCGGCTCGACGGGACCGGCATCGAGGTGACACAGGCCCGCGGGTCGCCCTATCTCTTCTGTACTGTCGAAGACGACGGGGGTGTCGCGATAGCCGCCGGCGAGGGTGGTGGTGACGTCTCGGTCTTCGCCGAGGACGGGGAGATGCTGGGTGTGAGCGTCGACGGGCGGCCCTACGGCCTCTACGCGCCCGCCGGATCGACGTGGGAACGGGACGGCGATACGTTCACCAGCGACCTCGCGGGCGACGCAGGCAGTGGCTACTGTACCGTGGCGGCCCTGCCCGAGGGCGACGCCGAGACGCTCGCTGTCTACGGCGAGTACGCCTACACTCACGTCGCGGACACACGCGTCGAGTGGACGTACGACCCCGCCGAGAGTACCGTCCGGACGACGTATCGCTTCGACACCGACTCGAAAGAGGGCGAGGCGTCGGGGACGATCACCGCGCTCTATCCCCACCAGCATCGCAACACAAACGCGACGCTACGTGAGGAGACGTTCGTCTCGCCCCGCGGGACGATGCGAACGCTCGCGAGCGACTCGTTCGAGACGACGCTCACCTATCAGGGCGTCCTGCCGGTGCTCCCCCGCGAGGACGAACGGACGACGGACTTCCTGGGCGAGGCCTCGACGGATATCGACCCCGGTTCGTCCTCGCCGAGCGACGGCGTCTACTGGCGCGGCAAGAACTTCACTCGGTTGACTGCACTCGTAAACGTTGCCGAACAGGTCGGCGAGGCGACGGTCGGAGAGACAGCGGTGGCGTCGATGCGCGACGAACTGACGACGTGGTTCAGCGCCGACCGCGACGGCGCCGGGTCCGGGAGCGACGGTCCGGCGACCGAGCGAGTCTTCGCCTACAACGAGACGTGGGGCACGCTCCAGGCGTACCCCGCGGGCTTCGGTGCGGCCGAGTCGCTCAACGACCACCACTTTCACTACGGACAGTTCGTCCGGGGCGCGGCCGCCGTCGCCCGCCGGGACGCCGAGTGGGCCGACGACTACGGCGGGCTGGTCGAACACCTCGTGCGCGACTACGCCAATCCCGCTCGCGGGGACGACCGCTACCCGTTCCTGCGGAACTTCGACCCCTACGCCGGTCACTCCTGGGCCGGTGGTGCCGGCGGTGACGCCGGCAACAACCAGGAATCGTCCTCGGAGGCAGTCCTCGCCTACGCGGCCATGATCTACTGGGGTGAGTACACGGGCAACGAGCAACTCCGCGACGCGGGCGTCTATCTCTATACGCACGAGACGACCGCTGCCCGCGAATACTGGTTCGACGAACGTGACGCGAACCTCCCCGAGGTCGAGGGCTACGACTACGGCTACAGCGCCCAGGCGTGGGGCAGCGGCGTCCACTGGACGACCTGGTGGACCGACGAACCCGAAGCCATCTACCTGATCAACGCGCTCCCCATCGGCGGTCATTCGCTGTATCTCGGCCTCGACGAGACCGCTGCCGGAGCGACCTACGACGAGTTACTCGCGAACGACGACGCACCCTACGACTACTGGCCGGCCATCCTCGCGAAGTACCGCGCGCTCTCGAACCCTGCCGACGCCCGCGAAGCGTGGGCCGACTACCCCGGCGGCGAACCCGAGATGGGGACCTCTCGCGCCCACACCAACCACTGGATACACGCACTCGACGAACTCGGAACGCCCGACCCCACGGTGACGGCCGACCACCCGCTCGCGGCCGTCTTCGAGCGCGACGGTTCGCGGACCTACGTCGCCGACAACCCCGCGACGCAGGCCGTCGACGTCACGTTCTCCGACGGCACGACGCTCACCGTTCCCCCCGAAACGCTGGCGACTCAGTGAGCGCTCGGCCGAGCAACGCCCGTCGTAGCCCTGTCGCACCCGGAAAAACAAACAACGAGTTTACTTTCGTGCCACGGGGTATTTGGATCTCGCGCCCCAGGTGGCGATATGGAACTGCTGGACGAGCGCCCCGTCCCGGAGGCGGCTCACGACGTGAAAGCCCAGGCTCGCGAGTTCGCGGCCGAACACATCGCACCCAACGCCGAGGAGTACTACGAGTCCGGCGAGTATCCCCACGAGATTCTGCAGGCGGGGATGGACGCCGGACTGATCGCCCAGGATATCGGCGAGGAGTACGGCGGGAAGGGTTTCTCCCTGGAGCAAGTGCTGGCCATCGCCGAAGAGTTCTACCGTGCGGACGCCGGTATCGCGCTCACGCTCCAGCTCGCCAGTTTCGGCGCCGAAATCGTCCAGGAACACGGCGACGAACACCTCAAGGAAGAGTACCTGCGTCCGGTCGCCGAGAACGAGCAGATCACCGGCCTGGCGGTCTCGGAACCCGACACCGGGAGCGACCTCGCGGGGATGTCCACGACTGCCGAGAGAGAGGGCGACGAGTGGGTCCTGAACGGCGAGAAGTACTGGATCGGCAACGGCGTCGAGGCCGACTGGGTGACCGTCTACGCCAAGACCGGCGACGACCC
>ENA-ORDC01000760-ORDC01000760.1-marine-metagenome-genome-assembly--contig:-NODE-760-length-28377-cov-13.392968_pt1 | contig 28377 bp, 23 predicted proteins | sample MGYA00237783_ERZ508515 | MGnify/ENA primary metagenome ERZ508515 (study PRJEB26186, sample SAMN06268792) | marine metagenome | isolation source: Eden Landing Ponds, San Francisco, CA, USA | place... | reverse complement strand
CGCCGCCATCTCGTGGTCGACGATCTCCTTGAGCTGGCCAGCGCAGCCACCGCAGCCGGTACCCGCCTTGGTCGCGGCCTTAACGTCCCCGACCGAGGTGTACCCGTCGTGTACGTACTGGACGATGTCGCCCTTGGTGACGTTGTGGCAGGAGCAGATGCCGGCGCTTTCCGGCAGGGCATCCACGCCCAGTGCCGGCGCCCCACCCTCACTGGCCGGCAGGATCAGGGATTCCGGGTTGTCCGGCAGTTCCAGGCCGTTCAGAGCGTACTGGAGCAGGGTGTCGTAATAGCTGTTGTCGCCCACCAGCATGGCGCCGAGGAGCTGCTTGCCATCGGCGGAGACCACCAGCTTGCGGTATTCCTGGGCGATGCCGTTGGTGTAGCGGTAGAAGCGCGCCCCCGGGTTCTGGTTGCCGTGGGCATCGCCGATGGCGCCCACGTCCACGCCCATGAGCTTGAGCTTGGTGCTCATGTCCGCCCCGGTGAAGGCCCGGTCGCCCCCGGTCAGGGTGTCCAGTGCCGCCTTGGCCATCTGGTAGCCGGGGCCGACCAGGCCAAAGATGCTGTCGTTCCACAGCGCCACTTCCCCGATAGCGAGGACGTCGGGATCACTGGTGCGGCAGTGATCGTCAATCACGACGCCCCCGCGTTCGCCCATGGTCAGGCCCGCGTCGCGCGCCAGTTCATCGCGCGGACGGATGCCGGCGGAGAATACGACCAGGTCCGTCTCCAGCAGCCGATCATCCTGGAAGACCATCTGGTGCCGGGCATTGGTGCCCGCCTCGATGCGCTGGGTCGCGCGGCCGGTCAGCACCTGCACGCCCAGTTCCTCGATCTTCTCGCGCAGGATGCCACCGCCCTCTTCGTCCACCTGGACCGGCATCAGCCGGGGTGCGAATTCCACCACGGCCGTGTCCAGGTCCAGTTCGCGCAGGGCGTTGGCGGCCTCCAACCCCAGGAGGCCGCCGCCAACCACCACACCGGTGTTCGACCGGGAAGCGGCCTCGCGGATGGCGTCCAGGTCGTCCAGGGTCCGATAGACCAGGCAGTCCTCCCGGTCATTGCCCTCGATCGGGGGCACGAAGGGATAGGAGCCGGTGGCCAGCACGAGCTTGTCGTAGGGCAGTGTTTCGCCACTGTCGAGGGTGAGCGTGCGGGCCTCCCGGTCAATGGCGGTCGCCGCCGTGTTCAGCCGCAACTCGAACCCCCACTGGGCATACTGGTCCGCCGTGGAAAACGCCAGGTCATCGGCGGACTTGCCCTGGAAGTACTCGGACAGGTGCACGCGGTCGTAGGCGATGTGCCGCTCCTCCCCCAGTACGGTCACATGGAAGCCGTCCGCCTGGCCGCTTTCAGCCAGTTGCTCCAGGAAGTGGTGGCCGACCATGCCGTTACCGATCACGATCAGGTTCTGTTGTGTCATGGCATTTTCCTCCGGTTGCCAGCGGGCAGCATCTCAGGCCGCCTCGCAGTATGCTTCGCCAAATGCCAGGCTCGCGCGCCAGGCACTGAGATCCGTTCCCCGGCTCAGGTGCTCGAAGAGCCAGGGGCCCATCGATGCATCGCCATACAGGACGGCACCGACGAGGCGGTTGTTCTTCAGGAGCAGGCGGCGGTACTCGCCACCGCGACGGTCGTGGTAGAGGATGGATTCGGTGTCCCGGTCACGGGGTTCAATATCCCCGCAGGAGAACACGTCCACACCACTGATCTTGAGCCGCGTTGCCACGGGCGTTTCACGGTAGACCCGCCGGCCACCGCAGAGCCGGTCAGCGAGAACTTCTGCCTGCCGGTAGACCGGCTCGACCAGACCGTAGGTCTGATCCCGGAACTGACAGCATTCACCCAGGGCATGGATGCGTTCGTCGCTGGTGGTGAGCGTGGCGTCCACATGAATGCCACGCTCGCATTCAAGCCCGGCCTCCTCCGCCAGTTCCCGGTTCGGCTGGATCCCTGCCGCCATCACCACCAGATCCGCTGCCAGTTCACGGCCGTCCTGAAGGCGAACCGCCTCGACCCGGCCGTTGCCCTGGATCCGATCCACACCATTGGCCAGGTGCAGGACCATACCCCGCCGGCGGAGCGCCTCAGCGAGCATCCTGCCGGCGGTCGCGTCCAACTGCCGGTTCAGGGGGGAGTGCCCCCGATGCACCACGGACACTGTCATCCCCTGCGCCCTCAGGCCTTCGGCCGCTTCCAGCCCGAGGAAGCCACCACCAATAACGACGGCATTGCCTCCCTGCCGGGAGCCCTCCGCCATCCACCGGGCATCCTCAAGGCTCCGGAATCCGGTTACGCCCTCCAGGTCGGCCCCCTCGATCCCTGGTATGGCCGGACGGGAGCCGGTGGCGATGACCAGCCGGTCAAAGGGAATCCTGTGGCCGGCCCGGGTGATCACTGCCCGTGCGGCGCGATCAATCCAGGCCACGCCGTCACCCTGGTGCAGCTGCACGCCCTGATTCGCGTACCAGCCGTGCGATGCCAGCGCCAGCGCATCCGTGGTGGTTTCGCCGGCCAGCCAGGGGGAGAGCAGGATCCGGTTATAGGCCAGCTCCGGTTCGTCACTGATGACGGTCACACGCCAGCCGTGCTGTTCCCCCGCCAGCGACTCCAGGAGCCGCTGCGTGGCCATGCCGTGTCCGATAATGACGAGCTCACCGCCCATTCCTGCCTCCGGGGCCCTGCCCCAACAAAAAAGGCGCCTGCCAACCTTCCCTTAAGGAAGACCGATCAGGCGCCAATGCCCTGTTGATTCGCAATGTCCGTGTCCTCAGACACACCCTTCGGGGAGCAGGTTGCGTGCCAACACTTACTCCCCCAAAAAATCAACTACTTGGAAACAAAGGCATGTCGATGGAAGGGAGTCACTGGAACCCTGCTGGTGCACACGTGGGCGCTGATGCACCAGAATCAGGCGTTCACGGCCCCCGATGCCGATGGTGCCCCTTCCGGATCACCCCGGGCCTCACCACTCTTCCTGGGCATCGACATCACTTTCTGCTGCTTTTCGTAGAGGAAGCTCAGCACCGACTGACGGCAACGGTTGTACTCGGCGCAGTCCGCCAGCCCGACACGGTCGCGAGGCCGGGCCAACGGCACGTCCAGGACCTCGCCAATGGTTGCGGCCGGCCCGTTGGTCATCATCACGATCCGGTCGGACAGCAGCACCGCCTCGTCCACGTCGTGCGTGATCATGATGACGGTGCTGTTGAGCTCACGCTGGATCTCCATGAGCGAGTCCTGCAGGTGCGCCCGGGTCAGCGCATCCAGGGCACCGAAGGGTTCGTCCATCAGCAGCACCTTTGGCTGCATGGCCAGGGCTCTCGCAATGCCCACGCGCTGGCGCATGCCACCGGAGAGCTCATCCGGACGTTTGTCGATGGCATGCCCCATGTGCACCAGCTCCAGGTTGTGGATGACCCAGTCCCGGCGCTGCTGACGCGTCATGGAACGGCGGAACACCTGTCGCACGGCCAGTTCGACGTTGCCATAGGCAGTCAGCCAGGGCATCAGCGAGTGATTCTGGAAGACCACTGCCCGCTCCGGGCCCGGCTCGGTGACCTCCCGGCCGTCCAGCAGGCACCCGCCGCGCGTGGCCCGCATCAGTCCCGCGATGATGTTGAGAACGGTGGACTTGCCGCAGCCGGAGTGGCCGATCAGGGAAATGAACTCGCCCTCGGCGACGCGCAGGTTGACCTCCTCCAGGGCCGTAAAGGTCCCGCCCTTGACGGGGAAACCCATGCCCACTGAGGACAGTTCGAGATGGGGACGTGAATGACTCATGATGAAACCTCCCTTGTTCAGTGTGTGGCGCTGGCGCGATCCCAGGAGAGCAGGCGCTGCAGCATCAGCATGCCGCGGTCCAGCACCAGCCCGATCAGGCCAATAACGATCACGGCCACCATGATGCGACCCAGTGATTCGCTGCTGCCGTTCTGGAACTCATCCCAGACGAACTTGCCGAGCCCGGGGCTCTGGGCGAGCATCTCGGCGGCGATCAGCACCATCCAGGCAATGCCCAGCGACAGCCTCAGGCCGGTGAAGATCATGGGTATGGCGGAGGGCAGCACCACCCGCCAGACGTGGGTGAAAAAGCCCAGCCGCAGGACCTGGCTGACGTTGCGCAGGTCCTGGCTCACCGCATTCACACCCATGATGGTGTTCACGAGCGTGGGCCAGAGGCTGCACAGCGAGACCGTGACCATGGACGTGATGAAGGCGCGCGAGACCATCGGGTCCTCAACCGTGTAGGTGGCGGACACCACCAGCGTGACAATGGGCAGCCAGGCCAGCGGTGAAACCGGCTTGAACACCTGGATCACGGGATTCACCGCCTCGTACAGGTACCGGTTCAACCCCACGACAATGCCCAGGGGAATCGCTACCAGTGAGGCCAGGACAAAGCCCGAGAACACCGTCCCCAGGCTCGTCAGGATCTGATCAATGAAGGTTTCCTTGCCGCTGTAGGGGCGGATCCGCACCTCGGCGTCCGGGTTGCGCTCCAGAATCTGAGCATTGCGTTCCTTCTGCATCTCGATGAACTCGGCGGCGCGCCGCTGCTCCTCGAGATGGTCCGCCCAGAGGTTGCCCGCCTGCTCCCAGACGCCCGCCGGCCCGGGCAGGCTGCCCAGGGAGGTGGTGACGTTCTGGGCTGCCATCTGCCACAGAAGGAGGAAGGCGAGCACGCCCAGTACCGGCATGCTCAGGGCCCTGATGGCACCCTGGAGATTGAACCCCGCCATCCGTTGCTTCATGAAGTCGGCGATCCGTGTCACCGGGGCTGTCTGTTGCATAACGCCGCCTCCTGTTGATCAGGGCGTTTCATCGCCGCTGAGGCCGATGTCGAAACTGTTGATGTAGGCATTGGGCTCGCGACCGTTGTAGGCCCGGCCGTCGATGAAGTCGTCCTGCACCGGCTTGAAGCCGTCGATGTCGTCAAAATCCGGGAAGTCAGAGGCCTCCAGGGTGCCGTCCGCCACCAGGGAGCGCGCCGCTTTCTCGTAGATGGCGGGTTTGTAGACTTCGCGCGCCTTCTTCATGTACCAGTCATCCGGCTTCCGTTCGGAAATCTGGCCCCAGCGCCGCATCTGGGTCATGAACCAGATGGCATCGCTGTAGTAGGGGTAGTTGGCGTTGTGGCGGAAGAAGACATTGAAGTCCGGTTCCTCGCGCACATCGCCCGGCTCATACTCGAAGGTCCCGGTCATGGAGTTGGCGATGACCTCTTCGTCCGCCCCCACGTAACGGGAATCCGAGAGGATCTCGACGGCCTCCTCCCGATTGGCGTTGCCGTTCTCGTCCAGCCAGTGGGCTGCCCGGATCAACGCCCGGAGCACGCGCAGGTGGGTGTTCGGGTTCTCTTCGGCCCACTCCCGGGTCACGCCGAAGACTTTCTCCGGGTTGTGGGGCCAGATGTCATGGTTGGTGACCACGGGAACGCCAATGCCCTTGGCAACGGCCTGCTGGTTCCAGGGTTCGCCCACGCAGTAGCCCTGGATGGTGCCGGCCTCCATGGTGGAGGGCATCTGCGGTGGTGGCGTCACGGAAAGCCGGACATCCGCTCCGCTGCGACCGCTGTTGTCACCCTCAAGCGGCTCGTAGAACCCGGGGTGAAGCCCGCCAGCCGCCAGCCAGTAACGGATCTCATAGTTGTGGGTGGAGAGGGGATAAACCATCCCCATGTCGAACGATTCGCCCTCGTCCAGGCTCGATTCCACAACGGGTGCAAGCGCCTCGGCACTGATCGGGTGGGCAGGTTTGCCGTCCTCTCGCTTCGGCACATGGGGGCGCATGGCCTCCCAGACATCGTTCGAAACGGTAATGGCATTACCGTTCAGGTCCATGCTGAATGCCGTCACAATGTCGGAGCTGTTACCGCCAACCCCGATGCTGGCCCCGATGGGCTGGCCCGCGAGCATGTGGGCGCCATCCAGCGCGCCCCGGGCCACGCGATTCTGGAGGACGCGCCAGTTGGACTGGGCTTCCAGGTCCACAAAAAGACCCTCGTCGAAGAAAAAGTGCTTCTCCTTGGCAATGGCCAGCGGGGCCATGTCGGTCAGCTTGATGAACCCCAGCTTGAGGTCCGGCTTTTCGGCCGGGCCGATCTCCTCGGCCCCCGCCGGCAATGCACTCACAAGACCCGCCAGAAGAAGCACGCCGATTCCGGACACTGTCCGCCTGTTCCCGTTCATTGGACTTCTCCCCTGCAACAAACCAAAAAAAAGCGCCTGCCCCCAGTCCGGGAGCAGGCGCCTTTGCCGTTTCAATTCATGTTCTGGTGTGCAGCTCCATCTGCACCCCGGCCGCCACGCCGGTCCGTGCCATGGCAAACCGTCAACCTGTCCGTGGCACACCCAAGCCTAAGCAGGAAGCATGCCACTGATCATTGATTCTGATTTTAAAGGCTTTTTATGGAACCCGACCCGCAGAAGATGATCATCCACGACCGAATCAGGTGCATCAGGCAGCCCCCATGCACCGGCGCGGATCAGTCCTGACAGGCGGTTGCGATCAGGGCATCCGGGGCTACCTCAACCTGCCCCCGGACTCCTTCCACCACAAAGGGCTGACGGTGCTCCCCCTCGTCCTTATAGTCCATAATCGGCGCGTCCAGACTCAGGCTTTCCGCGACCTTGCGGTAGAGATCGGGACGGAAAATGCTGTCCAGATCCGGTGTCTCCAGCAGCTGCTCGCCCTGGTTGCGCAGACGCATACGCGACAGCAGCCATTGCGCCTGGGAGAGCCACGGGAAGTTCGCACTCTGACGAAAGAAGTGCTGCTGGACCCTGGGGTGGAAGAGACTTTCGCCCTGATCTCCGAGAGGCTCAATGGCACTGCCGAGGTAATGGGGGTGCACCAGTATGCGGTGGACGAGTTCGCGATTATCCGGGTCATCCAGCCAGCGGCAGCAGCGGACCAGGGCACGCATCAACGCACGCAGTTTTTCCGGGTTGGCCTGCGCCCAGTCGCGGCGCACGCCCAGGACTTTCTCCGGCGCGTTCTGCCAGACCTGGCACCCCGTCGCCAGGATCTGGCCCAGCCCGTGATACTCCATCAGCGAATTCCAGGGCTCACCGACACAGGCCAGATCAACACTGCCGTAGGCCAGTGCAGTCATCATCTCCGGCGGCGGCACCGTTACCAGCTCCAGACCCGGGCCGGGCGACAGTCCAGCACTGGCAAGCCAGTCGAGCAGCTGCAGGTAATGGGTGGACCAGGCGTAGACAATGCCCAGCCTGATCGGCTCATCACTGGACGCCACGACCCGCGCCAGGGCACATGCCGCCTCCGAGGGTTCGGAGAGATCGAAGCCGGTAGAAGTCAATTGCTCATAGAGCGCTCGCCTGGCCGTGATGGCATTGCCGTTACGGCTGAGCACCATAGGGCTGATGACCGGGCACGGCGGCGCCCCGAGCCCCATATTGATGGCCAGGGCCATGGGCCCGAGCATCTGGGCGCCATCCAGCATTCCAACGCCGACACGATCCCGCAGACTGGACCAGGAGGGCTGTCGATACAGGCTGACATCCAACCCTTCCTCCGCGAAGAAGCCTGCCTCCTGGGCCATGATCAGGGGCGCGGCGTCCAGCAGGGGGATGAATCCCAACCGGATGGTCTCACTTGATTCCGTACCATGCATCCAGTCAGTCATCCATTGCCTCCGGGGATCCCGCCCCTTCGGCCCCACCCAGTACCTCAATCAGCTGGCGGGCCACCTCGCTGAGTTTCTGATTCCGATCCATCGCCAGTTTACGCATGCTGTGGAATGCCTCATCTTCCGAACAGTTGTTCTGCTTCATCACCAGCCCCTTGGCCCGTTCGATGTCCTTACGCTCTTCCAGCGCCGTCCGCGTCTCCTCCAGCTGATGACGCAGTGACTGGAAAGCCTCGAAACGCGCCACCGCCACCTCCACGATCGGCTTGACCCGATGCTGTTCAAGCCCGTCCACAATGTAGGCACTGACGCCGGCGTTAACGGCCTGCTGGATCGTATGGCTGTCGCTGTCATCACTGGCGAAGAACACCACCGGCCGGGGCGCGTGCTCATTGAGGGCGGACATGGACTCGAGGGTATCCCGGTCCGGTGAATCCATATCGATGATCACCACGTCCGGCTCCTCCTGGGCAACAGCTGCCACGAGCCCACGCGTGCTGCTGCGCTGCCCCACCACCTCGTAGCCCTCGGAGGTCAGTGCGTCGCACACCATCGCTGCCCGTTCCGGCTCGTTGTCCACCAGCATGACACGTACACCGCTCTGATCCGCCGACATGCTCCATCCCCAGCGTCGATTCGCGCCATTCTGAAGCAAAAGCCACGCCAGCCTCCTTGCCCATGAAACCGGTCTCAATCGCCGGCTTCAACGGAGCGAGCGCCCCAATGCAGTGCAATCTGCCCCGAAACAGGACATGACTGGGCTCCCCCTCCCCCTGATTGGGGCCATTTCAGGCAGGCATGGGAAATGCTTGCGAACGGAGAAGCAACACCATCACAGACCACGGGTACCGAAGCCCGGTCACCGGCACCGAATCCGTGCCGGGGCCGGGCTTCTTCTGTTCAGGGAGCATCCATCATGGGCTGCAAAACCACATGCCCCTACTGCGGCGTCGGCTGCGGTGTCGACGCCACTATCAAGGAAGACACCCTCGAGCCGGTCCAGGGTGATCCGGACCATCCTGCCAACGCGGGGCGGCTGTGCGTGAAGGGGTCCGCCTTGCACGAAACGCTCGGTTCCCAGGGCCGGCTGACCCGACCGCGCATTCAGGGGCATGATACGGACTGGGACGAGGCGATCCAGTACCTGGGCGCGGAACTGACCCGCCTGCAGCAGGAACAGGGCGGCCAGTCGATTGCCTTCTACCTCTCCGGCCAGCTCCTCACCGAGGATTACTACGTGGCCAACAAGTTCGCCAAGGGCTTCATCGGCACGCCACACGTGGATACCAACTCACGGCTGTGCATGTCCTCGGCGGTTGCCGCCCACAAGCGTGCATTCGGCGAGGACGCGGTGCCGGGCTGCTACGAGGACCTGGAACTGGCCGACCTGCTGGTGCTTGCCGGCGCCAATCCAGCCTGGAACCATCCCATCCTGTACCAGCGTATGCAGAGGGCAGGCGACAACAGGCCCGAACGGCGGATGGTGGTGATTGATCCCCGGCGCACCGCGTCCTGTGAGCAGGCTGACCTGCATCTGCCCCTGCGGCCGGGAACGGACGCCATCCTCTGGAATGGTCTTCTGGTATGGCTCGCGGATTCCGGCGCGCTGGATCAGGCCTGGATCGGCGCCCACTGCAACAGCCCTGACGCCGCCCTTCAGGCAGCTCGTGATAGTTCACCCACCCCGGAAGCCGTCGCCGACCAGTGCGACCTGACTGTGGCGGACGTCCGCACCTTCTATGAATGGTTCGCCGCGACCCCGCGCACCACCAGCTTCTGGTCCCAGGGGCTGAACCAGAGCCGCTCCGGCACGGACAAGGCCAACGCCATCATCAACTGCCACCTGGCCACCGGCCGCATCGGCCAGCCCGGCGCCACACCCTTCTCCGTGACCGGCCAGCCCAACGCCATGGGCGGACGCGAGGTCGGCGGGCTCGCCAATCAGCTGGCCGCACACATGGACTACGACACCCCTGGGGCACGGGAGGCCCTGGCCCATTTCTGGCAGGCTCCATCCCTGCCCACGGAGCCCGGGCACAAGGCTGTTGCCCTCTTTGAGGCCATGGAGCGCGGTGAGATCCAGTGCGTCTGGATCATGGCCACCAACCCGCTGGTGTCGCTCCCGGACCCGGAGCGGGCACGCCATGCACTGACCCAGTGCCCGCTGGTCATTGTCTCGGACTGTGTGGCCGACACTGACACCCTGGCCCTGGCGGATGTCGCCCTGCCGGCCATGGGCTGGGCCGAGAAGGACGGCACCGTTACCAATTCCGAACGCTGCATCTCGCGCCAGCGGGGCCTGATACCGGCCGTCGGCGAGGCACGCCCGGACTGGTGGATCATCAGCGCCGTGGCCCAGGCCATGGGATTCAATGCAGCGTTTGACTATGCCGGCCCCGCAGCGATCTTCCGGGAACACGCCCTGGCTTCGACCCTTTCCGGTGCCCCCCGACAGCAGTTCAACCTGGGTGCACTTGCCGCCTTTTCCGACCGCGACTATAACGCCATGACGCCGGTCCAGTGGCCGGTCACACCGGAATACCCCCATGGCCGTGAGCGGTTGTTCGGGGATGGCGCCTTCCCCACACCGGACGGTCGGGCCCGTTTCACCCCCATTCATCCCACGGCACCGGCAAGGGGGCCCACGGTAACCACCCCCCTGCGGGTCACCAGCGGCCGCATCCGCGACCAGTGGCATACCATGACCCGCACGGGCCGCGCGGCGCGTCTGCTCCAGCACCTGTGTGAACCGTTTATCGAGGTCCATCCGGACGACCTCGCAGCTCACGATCTCGCGGATGGCGACCTGGCCTGGCTCAGCAACGGCCAGGGCCGGTACCTGGGTCGAACCAGGGCCAGTGACGGTATGCGGCCGGGGGAGGTATTCGTGCCCATCCACTGGAACCACCAGTTCACCACGAACGGACTGGCTTCCGCGCTTTTCCCCAGAGTCATCGATCCGCTTTCCGGACAGCCGGAAACCAAGCACGCCAGCGCCGCACTGCTGCCCTTCAACGCCCGCTGGCATGCCCGGTTACTGGGCGAACAGCCGGAGCAGTGGCCTGAAGGCCTCTACTGGGCCCGGGTACCGATGGAGAAGACGACCTGCTGGCACCTGGCCAGCAACAGCCCCATCCCGGACTGGCCCGGCACCGCACGCCAGTGGCTCGGAGGGGAACCTGACTCGGAGATGCGGGACCCCAGGGCCGGGCGCTACCGGGCAGCCTGGTATCACGGCGATCGGTTGCGGGCGGTGCTGCTGGTGGAACCCGGGAATGACTTCCCCGGCCTCGACTGGCTGGACAGCCTCTTCCAGACGCAACCACTGGATGACGGTACACGGCGCCGTGTCCTGGCAGGCCGGGACAGCGACCAGCCAGACCCCGGCCCCATCATCTGTTCCTGCTACCAGGTGGGCGAGCGCCGGATCGAGGAAGCTCTGGCGCAAGGCTGTGACTCGGTATCCGCCCTCGGCGGTGCCCTGGGCTGTGGCACCAACTGTGGTTCCTGCGTACCGGAACTCAGGCAGTTGGTGGAACAGTCCCTGCCCGAACCCTCAGGTGATGGATGAGCGCCAGTGTTCCCGCCACCGGCCCCAGCAGATAGAAGGCAGCCATGGCCTGATCCGGCACCAGTTCCAGCATCAGGCCACCGAAAAGCGTGCCGCTGCCGAAACCGATGGTATGGACACTGATCAGGCGCCCGGAGACCTGGCCCTGGGCATCCGGGCGCCGTGCCCGCAGGATGCTGCCGTACCAGGGGGCGGCCAGGGTAAGCCCGGCGGTGATCAGGCACACGGCTACGCCCACACCGATCACGCTGGACGAAGCCGCCAGCAATACGCCCCCCAGGGTAAATACGCCGAGCCAGAGGCCACTCAGGATTCGGGGCATGGGCGACAGCCAGCGGTTCCCCAGGGGCCCGGCGAGGACCGCGGAAACCGATGCCACCATCAGCACCGTCCCCGTCCACTGGGAGGCCGTTACCGAATCGAGGTCTGCCAGGTTCTGGATGTAGGGCCCCAGAGCAAACTGGAGTTGCCCCACCCACAGGGTGATCACGAACCCAAGGGCATACAGGGGCCAGTCCTCGTTCCAGGGCGGCGCCACGGCGCTTTCACGGTTTCCGGACGACTCCGGGGCCACGCCCGCTGCGAAGTACCACTGCATGAGCCACAGAGCCGCGCCCAGCAGGACAATCAGGACCAGCCCCAGCGGCAGGCTCCATATCGCCGCCAGCGCCACGATGCCTGGACCCATGACGCGCCCGGCATGGGTTGAGGCCTGGATGTAGGCCAGTGTCTCCGGCCACTGGGCAACCGGTTTGTCCGCCAGCGCGAAACGCTGGGCAGAGGGGAATACGCCGCCAGTGGCAATGCCGTAGACCAGGCGCGTCGCGATGGCGATGACCGCAATCCAGAAGGGAGACGACAGGGCAAGGATCGCCAGGATCAACAGGCCATAGCAGACCACCACCAGCCCCATGGTGAGGCGCATCACCGGCAGGGCCCCATGGCTGTCCGTACGCCGGCCCCAGACCGGACTGCTCACGGCCACCAGAATCAGGCTGGCGGCAACCAGCACCGACCAGAAAACGGGCGGCAGCCCAGTGCGTTCAATGATCCAGGGCAGGGTTGCCAGCAGCGATGACTGGAACAGCCCCATGACAGTGACGGTGGCGACCGCCAGAAACAGCTTCATGTGGGCTCCCGCCGCTGATGAGGGCCACGCAACAGGATCATTCCTGCGGCATGGGCGCCCCCTGGCTCAGGCGCTCCACGGCCTGCCGACACTGTTCATCAAGCTCGCCAGTGCTGCGGACGCCCAGACCCATATCCCGCAGACGGCCATCCTCCAGACCATAGATGCAGCCGTGGACCGAGAGCTCCTGGCCGCCCCGCCAGGCATCCGCCACCACCGTGGTCCGACAGACATTGGCAACCTGCGCCACCACGTTCAGCTCGCAGAGCTTGTTAACGGCGGCCATCTCATCCGGCTGGGCCGCCAACAGTTCCCGATAGTCCGCAGCGACGTTCTGGATGTGGCGCAGCCAGTTGTCGATCAGCCCCAGGTGGGCATCCTGATAAGCCGCCTTGACGCCACCGCAGCCGTAATGACCGCAGACGATCACGTGCTTCACCTTCAGAACTTCCACGGCGAACTGCAGCACCGACAGCAGGTTCAGGTCGGTCTGCACCACCACATTGGCCACATTCCGGTGCACGAACAGCTCGCCAGGCATCAGCCCCACCACCTGGTTGGCGGGAACCCGGCTGTCGGCACAGCCGATCCACAGGTATTCCGGCGCCTGCTGCTGGGAGAGCCGCTCAAAGAAATCCGGATCCTGCGCCAGCGTGTCCTGAACCCACTGCGCGTTGTTATCGAACAGATGCTTGAGTGCTGTTGCCAATATCCCCCCTAATCCACCTGTGGCCGTCAGCCCCATCTTACCGGGCAGCCGACCCGCGGGGAACCGGATTGCGGGCCCCACCATTAACATTTATATTTATTGAATCTTTTAAGGAAATGGAACCGGCATGGCCCGCAGCCGCGAAAAACGCCTGAAAAGCCACCGCTTTTTCTTTCCGGCCGCCTGCCTCCATGCGGCCATCGCAATGCCGTTGTCCATGGCCACCATGCTGGCCGGCTGGCGCTGGGCTCCCGGTCTGGCGGGCAGCCACCATGGTCACGAGATGGTGTTCGGCTTTGCCCTGGCGGTGATTGCTGGCTACACCCTTGGCCCTCAGCCCAGGCGCTGGCTGGCTGCACTGTTCGGGCTCTGGCTGGCTGCTCGTCTGGGCTACGCCCTGGCACCCGGATTCTGGCTGAGCCAGCTGCTCAGCCCCGCATTCGCCCTGTTGCTGGCCTGGCGGGTGGTCCCCCGCTTCAATGCCGCCAAGAAATGGCGCAACCGCATGCTGGTGCCGCTGATGGTGAGCCTGTGCGGTCTTCCCCTGCTCTGGCTGATACTGCCGATCATCCCGGTTCCGGGGGCCACGACGCTGCTTCACACCGGGGTAGCCCTGCTGCTGCTTCTGATGACCTTCATGAGCGGGCGACTGATCGCTCCAGCTGTGGCGGGCACTCTGGAAAAACGTGGCATTACGCAGGAAGCACGGGTCCAGCCGCGGATCGAGGCCGCCCTGATCCTGATACTGGGGCTGGCGGCCGCCCTGACCCTGCTGCCGCTGCCTGTATTGCCCGCAGGCACTTTTCTGGCAGCTGCCGGTATTCTGATCCTGATCCGCACGGTCCGCTGGCGGCTCTGGCTGTGCCTGGACCGGCCGGATCTGTTGGGTCTGGCGCTGGGAACAGTGTGGCTGGCAGCCGGCGCCCTGGGCATAGGCCTGGCGCAACTGCTCGGCCGGGATCCATCGGCGCTGCTTCACCTGATTACAGTGGGCGCGCTGGGAACCCTGACCATCGGTGTGATGCTGCGGATCCACTATCACGCCATCCGCCGCCAGCCGCCGCCTTCAGGCGTTCTCATGGCCACCCTGGTCCCCGTGGCAATAGCGGCACTGGCGCGGCTGGCAGCAGGGCCGGTTCCCTGGAGCGCGCCTGAGCTTCTGTGGACAGCGGCCGCTGCCTGGTCACTGGCCTATGCGTTCACTGCGGGCGCATTGATCCTGCACCGTTGAACTACAACCCAATCCGGTGAGCCGGCTGGTGAAGAAGATGTTTTTCATGCGCAGCCATGAGAACTCACGCTACGCTTGGGTGGATGTCTTCTTCGGCCCCAACAGAGACAAGGTCCACGTGATCGACAGACAGACACTGGAAATCGAAAAGACACTCCAGCCAGCATCCGGCAAATACAACGTCTGGAATAAGATCCAGTATGAGGAAGGCACCAGCCATTGACGGACATCATTGTGAGCAACTGATGTCCCAGGTACTGTATTACATTAGATTATTCTTAATTCTGGGTAATCCATTCCGGAGTCAGCCGTGGTTACTGTCCCGCACCGGAAAAACGCGCTCCTGGTCATGCTGTCCCTGCTCGCAGGCATTGTCTTCGTCGTGGTTATGGCCAGCCTGAGGCCAGGCCCCGCGGAATCCAGCTCTCCTTCGCCTGCCCGCAGTGTACGGGTCATCCCCATTACCCCCATGCCGTTTCGTGTTGAGGTCAGTGGTTACGGCAACGTGCGCGCGGCCCGACGCTGGCAGGCGGTCGCCCGAGTGGGCGGGCGCATCACCCAGCGTCACCCGGAGCTGGAAAGCGGCAGCATCATCGATGAAGGCACCGAACTGCTCCGGATCGATCCAACCCGTTACGAGCTGGCCGTCGCCAGCGCCGAAGCGGATCTGGCGGCCACCCGCAGTGACCGCCGCGAGCTTGAACAGAAAGCCGCCAACACCCGGATGCTGCTCGAACTGGAGAAAGAACGCCTGGCCCTGGCGGAGAAAGAGCTTGAGCGCATCCGCCGCCTTGCAGAGAGGGACGCAGTCTCCCGAACACGTGTGGACGAACAGGAACGGGCGACACTTCAGCAACGTCAGGCCGTGCAGTCACTGGAGAATGAACTGGCACTGATGCCCAGCCAGCGTGAGAGGCTTAAGGCGCACACTGCCCGTGCCCAATCCGCTCTGGAGCAGGCCCGGCAGGATCTGGCGGACACCCGGTTCACCGCTCCCTTCGACCTGCGCATCCATGACGCCACGGTGGAAAAGCAGGAGGAAGTGCGCACAGGGCAAACCCTGCTCCGGGCCGACGGCATCGCCCGGGCGGAAGCCGTCATCCAGCTTCCCGTTGCCCAGCTCCGCCGCCTGCTGCGTCAGCTCCCGGACACGCCCGCTGGCACACCCGACAGATCAGTGGCGGATCTGCACCAACGCCTTGATCTCAGCAGGATCACTGCAACCCTTTCACTGGCGGGAGCCCCGGATGTCAACTGGGACGCCAGCGTCACGCGGATTGCCAGTGGCCTTGATCCGGGCACACGCACCGTCCAGGTAGTACTGAGCGTGGAAGAGCCCTACCGCAATGCCAATCCACCCGAGAAGCCACCACTGGTTCGGGGCATGTACGTGCAGGGCACCCTCTCGCTCCCAACGCCGAATGACGTGATTGCGGTTCCCGCAGCGAGCGTCCACCAAGATACCCTCTATCTGGCCGATGATCAGGACCGCCTTGAACGGCGCAGGGTCTCGGTGGGATGGACCCAGGATGATCTTGCTGTCATCCAGAAAGGGGTGACCCCCGGAGAACGGCTGGTGCTGGATGATCTGGTTCCCGCCATCGATGGAACCCGACTCAACCCGAGCCGCGATGATAAAGCCCTGAATACCATCCGGAGCCAGGCCCGGAGTTCCGCCCGATGATCCGCTGGTTTGCAGCCCACCCCACGGCTGGCAATCTCCTTCTGATCCTGATTCTGGCCATCGGGCTGTTCGCCGCACCCAACCTCAAGCGCGAGACCTTCCCCGACTACCGGCCACCGGAAGTCAGCATCACCATGGAATACCGCGGTGCAACCGCCGCAGACGTCGAAGAAGCCATCTGCCAACGGTTCAATGAAGCCCTCCAACGGGTCGAGAACCTGGATGAACTCACCTGCACGGCCCGGGACAACAGGGCGAACGCCATCGCCAGCATGAACCGTGGTGGTGATATGGGGCGTTTCCTGGACGACATCCGGACAGAGATTGAGGCGCTTCAGAACCTGCCCGAGCGCGCCGAGGACCCGGTCATTGAAGAACGTTACCGCACCGATCTGGTGGCCGCCCTCGCTATTTCCGGCCCCATGTCCTTCAACGACCTGGAGGAATACGCCGACGACCTCGAGGACCGACTGCTGCACCTGGAGGGTGTCGCGGATGTGGTAACCCGGGGCCTGTCACAGCGCCAGTGGCAGGTAGCGGTCTCGCGCGACCAACTGCGCCAATATGGGCTGGCCACCACGGATATCGCCGCGGCCCTGCAGCGCCAGAACCTGGACCTGCCTCTGGGAACCCTGGAGACGGAGCGGCAGGATGTTCAGTTGCGCTTTGTGGACCAGCGCCAACGTGCCGAAGACCTCAGGGACATCCGCATCATCAGCGGCGACAGCGGTGCCGAGATCCGGCTGGGCGACATTGCCGATGTCAGCATTTCTCATGAACGGGATGAAGAACGGGTTACCTTCAACGGTGAGCGGGCCATCATTCTGGAGGTCCACAAAAGCCTGGGGGCCGATTCGCTGCGCGTCATGGATGCGCTCAAGGCATTCCGCAACAGTGAGCTCAGGGCCACGGATGGTACCGTCAGCCTGGAACTGACCCAGGATATGACCTCCATCGTCCGGGATCGCCTCCAGATGCTGGTTGAGAACGGTCTTTTCGGGCTGGTGCTTGTGGGGTTGGTTCTGAGCCTGTTCTTCCGCCCACGCCTTGCTCTCTGGGCCCTGTTCGGACTGCCCGCCGCGTTTGCCGGAGCCTTTGCGGTCATGCTGGCGACCGGGCTTACCCTGAACATGATCACTCTGGTCGCTCTGCTCATGGCCATTGGCATCGTCATGGACGATGCCGTGGTGATTACCGATAACATCGCCACCCACGCCAAACAGAACCGCTCCCCGCTGGAAGCCGCCGCCCACGGCGCCCGCGAGGTCTTTCCCGGCGTCATGTCCTCGTTTCTGACCACGGCTTCCGTATTTGTACCTCTGGGCTTTCTGGCCGGAGAAATGGGGGCGGTGCTCGAAGTCCTGCCGGTCGCCCTGCTCGCCGCCCTGGCCGCCAGCCTCATTGAAGCCTTCTGGATCCTCCCCCATCACCTGAAACGGAGCCTGAAGACGCTGGAAGATGGTGCCGATTCCCGCTTCAGGGCGGGCTTCACGCAGCGTTTCGAGGTGCTGCGCGAGCACGCCGGACGTGTCACGGACCACGCCATCCGAGCCCGCTACCCGGTGCTTGCCGCCATACTGCTGTTCCTGTTCGGCTCTGTCGGTGTCATCGCCTTTGGGGCGATCAAGATGGAAGGAATGCCGGACATCGAAGGTGACGTACTGGAAGCACGGATCCTCATGCCCCAGGGTACCCCACTGGAACGCACCGAGGCGGTTGCAGAGCAGGTCAGCGCTGCCATGGAGGCCATCGATCAGGAGCTGAGGCCTGAGCAACCCGGAGAACAGCCCCTGGTTGAGAACATCCAGACGCGGTTCAACCATCACGCCAGTGCCGGAGAAACCGGGCCCCATATCGCCACCGTCATGGTGGACCTTCTGACGGCCGAAGCGCGCACGACGAACCTGGATACGCTCAGGCAGCGCTGGTACGAGGAGATTGGCAGCATCCATGGCCTTGTCAGCCTCAACATCCAGGAACCCGGTTTCGGCCCGGCGGGCGTTCCCATTGAGGTCCGCCTGCAGCACGAGGATCTGCACACCCTGAAACAGGCGGCCACAGACCTGTCCTCAGCCATTGGTGGTTACGCCGGCACCCTCAACATCATGGACGACCTCCGCCCCGGCAAGCCCCAACGACTGCTCTCACTCAGGGAGGGGGCCCTGGCGCTGGGCATTGATGCCCGCGATGTAGCCACCCAGATCCGGACCGGTCTGCTCGGTAAGATTGTGGACTCGGTTCAGGTCGGAGATCAGTACATCGAGCTCCTGCTGCGCCAGACGGCGGAGGAACGCAATACTCTCGACTTCCTCGCCGACAGCGTCGTGTTCAGCGCCAGCGATGGCGCCGTACCACTGACCGAAGTGGTCCGGGTTGAGAACGCGAGGGACTGGGGGCAGATTACACGGGTCGATGGACTGCGCACCGTGACGGTCACCGCTGACGTTGATTCACAGACCGCAAACGCAGCCGCTATTGTGGGCGATCTGAGGGAAACAGAATTCCCGCAACTGAAGGATCGTTACGCCGACCTCGGAATCACCGTGGAAGGTCAGACCGCCCGCTCACAGGAAACAGGCCAGTCCATCGCCCGGGGCCTGTTGATCGGGCTTGTGGGCATATTCCTGATCCTGTCGTTCCAGTTCCGCAGCACCATCGAGCCTGTGATCGTGATGCTGGCGATCCCGGTGGCCTTCATGGGCGCCATCTGGGGCCATATCCTGATGGGCTACAACCTGTCCATGCCATCACTGATCGGAGCCGCGTCCCTGGCCGGAATCGTGGTAAACAACGCCATCCTGCTGCTCCAGTTCATACGGATCCACCGGGAGCATGGGCTCGATGCCCTGAGTGCCGCCAGCCAGGCCAGCCGGGACCGGTTCCGGGCCATCTTCATCACCTCCAGCACCACCATCGCCGGCCTGCTACCGCTGCTGACCGAAACCAGCACCCAGGCCATGGCGGTCATTCCCCTGGTGATCTCCGTTGTGTTCGGGCTGTTGATCTCAACCGTGCTGATCCTGATCGCACTGCCGGCGTTCTACGCCATCCTCAGCGATCTTGGCCTAACCAGTACGGACGCGGATGCCTTTTAAGACTGAATTAAGGTTGCGCCCATAGGCTGGAGCCTGAATACATGGGCAGCGGAGAACCAACCATGAATCAGGACAATCAGGTGCGGGTCTGGGACCCGTTCATACGCATCTTCCACTGGCTTCTGGTCATTGCCTTCTTTACGGCCTATCTGACCGAGGGAGAGCCCGAGTGGCTGCATGCCTGGGCGGGCTACCTCATTGTGGGGCTGCTGGCATTGCGCATTATCTGGGGCTTTATCGGAAGCGAACACGCCCGTTTCAGCAGCTTCGTGTTCTCTCCCGGCACCATACTGGCGTACCTGCGCGACATTATCCGGGGACGCGCCGCGTACTACCGGGGGCACAACCCGGCAGGCGGTGCCATGATCCTCGCGATCATCCTGTCCCTGCTCATCACCTCCGGCGCCGGAATGGTCGTCCTCGCGGGGGAGGAAGGCGAAGGGCCTCTCGCCGGCTGGCTGATTGCCACACCGGAGATGCAGTCAGGGGTTGCCCCCGGCGAAACGCATAACAAGTCTGAAGAGGGCGAAGAAGCCCACGAAGAGGAAGAACACGAGGAAAGCGCCCTGGTGGAAACGGCCGAAGAAGTCCATGAGTTGTTTGCTAACCTGACGCTGGCGCTGGTGATTCTTCACGTGATCGCCGTGATCGTGGAAAGCATCCGCGAACGCCAGAACCTGGTCCGATCCATGTTCACCGGATACAAGAGGGGGCACTGATGACGATCCTGCGGAAATGGCGGCGGCCCATGGCCGCCCCACTGCTGCTTGCGGCGCTTATACCCATTGCCGGCGCCGATCATGACGAGGTCCGGGAACTGCATGAGAATGAGGACATCGTTGGTCTTGAACAGATCCTCAGCACCTTTCACCAGCGTTACCCCGATGGCCGGGTACTGGAAGTGGAGCTGGAGTGCGAGGACGACGAGCACATCTACGAACTGGAAATCCTTGGCCCATCGGGAGAGGTCCGTGAACTGCGCTTTGACGCCGTTACCGGTGACTTTCTGGGTGAAGAGGATTCGGATGACTGATGCGACTGTTACTGGTTGAGGACGAGGCCGCCCTGGCCGAACAGCTGAGAAAGGCGCTGAGTGATGCGGGCTTTGCCACGGATGTCACCGGCGACGGCATTGAGGCGCAGTACCTGGGCGAGGAAGAGGCCTACGATGTGGCGGTACTGGACCTCGGCCTGCCCGGGCGTTCGGGGCTCGACGTGCTGCGGAACTGGCGGACGGCGGGCAACGACCTTCCGGTCCTGATCCTCACGGCCCGGGACGCCTGGCATGAGAAAGTCGACGGCTTCAAGGCCGGTGCCGATGACTACCTGGGGAAGCCCTTCCATACCGAGGAGTTGATTGCCCGGCTCAATGCCCTCATCCACAGGGCCAGCAACCGGCCCGGCGGTGCCCTTACCGCCGGCGACCTGACCCTCGATGAAGAGCGCCAGGAAGCCCTTCTGCCTTCCGGCACCCGGGTAGGGCTGACCGGAACCGAGTTCCGGCTGATACGCTACCTGATGCTTCACCCTGATACCCTGCTGTCGAAAAGCCGCCTCACCGAGCATGTCTATGAATACGACCAAGACAGGGACAGCAATGTCATCGAGGTCTACATCAACCGGCTGCGCCGGAAGATCGGACACGAGGCCATCGAGACCCGGCGTGGTCAGGGCTACGTCTTTCATCCCCGTTTCTTCCACCAGCAGGACGGCTGACTGAGGCTATGGCACGCACCAGCCTGCAATCCCGGCTTGCCATTGGCATTGCCGCCCCGGTGGCAGTAGCGACGCTGCTGACCGTGGTCCTCGTCAGCTATGGCGTGCGCCAGCTGGTGGATGACTTTGTACTGACCCGTCTCGAGCACGATCTCGAGACCCTAGTCGCGGGCGTGGAATTGAGTCCGGACGCGCCCCCGCACCAGGGCAAACAGCTGACCCAGGTCTATCAACAGCCCTATTCCGGCCACTATTTCCAGATTGAAGCGCCGGGCAGCGCGCCCCAGCGGTCCCGCTCCCTCTGGGACCAGAGGCTGGACCTGCCCGATCTCGAGCCAGGCGAACGGCGCACCTTCCGCACCCGGGGGCCCGAGGGACAACCCCTCATGATGCTGGCTGAGGGCTTCAGCCAGTCGGGGCGCTCCGCCGTGGTTGGTGTCGCCGAAGACCTCGGCCCCCTGACGAGCACAGTGCAATTTCTCCAGATCGCCATCGGCGGTCTCGGCGTCCTGCTTCTCGCTCTCATTGTCCTGGCACAGACAGCACTCATCCGTCGCGGCCTGGCACCGTTGAGCGCGCTGCGCCAGGAACTGCATCGCCTGGAACAGGGCGATATCACGGAGCTCAACGCCAATCGTGTTCCAGCGGAAATCCAGCCCCTGATCAAGGAGATCAACCAGCTGATCCGGCTGATCTCCAGCCGCTTAACACGCTCCAGGAACGCCCTTGGCAACCTTGCCCACGCCCTGAAAACGCCACTGACCATCCTCGATGGGCTGGCTGAAGACGGGGAACGCACAACCGGCGACGAACTCCACCGCCAGGTCGCGGCCATGCGCAACATCGTTGAACGGGAACTGCGCCGCGCACGCCTTGCTGGCGGTGGCATGCCCGGCAGGACACTGGCACCGGAGACCGCCCTGGGTGAACTCGTCGATGTGTTCTCCAAGGTCTACGCCAACAAGGCCATTACCTTTGATATCCAGGCACCGCCGGAGCTGAAGCTGCCCCTGGACCGGGAGGATTTCCTGGAGCTGGCGGGGGTGCTTCTCGACAACGCCTGCAAATGGTGCGATCACCGCGTCCAGGTGGCCGTGGAACGGACCGGGGAAACGACGCTGCTCATCGTCGACGATGACGGTCCGGGCTGCCCCGCGGAGCAGCGCGATTCCCTGGCGAAACGGGGCTGGCGGGTGGATGAGGAACAGCCGGGCTCCGGCCTGGGGCTTGCCATCGCCGCCGACATCCTGGAGCAGTACGACGGGCTCCTATCCTTCCATGACTCGCCGCTTGGCGGATTGCAGGTGAAAGCCACTCTCAAAACAGGGAGGGATTGATTTCCAGGGCAACCACTGCTTTTTTATCCAAAAAGATTCACTTTATTAGAATTTTATTCACACGATCCCATCAACACAGACAATAACCATCAAATCCAGGGAGACAAACCGATCATGACACTCATCCGTAACAGCCTTATCGGCGCACTATTGGTAACAATAACTCTTGCCGTTCTGCCGGCACAGGCAGAGGACGTGACCTCGGAACTGACCCCCAAGTTACGGGGACTTCTCCAGAAGGAGATGGTCGGAATCGAGGCTGCCATGAAGGAAGTCTACAGCGCCATTATCCGCGGCAACCACGAGGTCGTGCAGGAAAAAGGGCAGGCCATTCACGACAGCTTCATCCTTGATCAGGAGTTGACCCAGGAAGACCGGAAAACACTCAAGGCGTCTGTCCCCAAGGCATTCCTGAAGCTGGATCAGAAGTTCCACAAGCAGGCTGCACAGCTCTCGGAAGCAGGCAACGCAGAGAACACAAGGAAACAGAAAAAGGTCTTCGACCAGATGACCAACTCCTGTGTGAGCTGTCACAGCCGCTTCGTGAATGAGCGTTTCAGTGGTCTGAACCAGTAAGCCCGACTGCTCCCGCAGCCGGGCCGGCTGCTTCAGGCCTGGGACGCATCCAGCGCCTGTTCGACATCCGCCAGTATGTCGTCGACGTGCTCAATGCCGATGGCGAGACGGACCAGGTCCCGGGAGACACCGGCACTGGCCAGCTCCTCGTCATTGAGCTGGCGGTGGGTGGTGCTGGCGGGGTGGCAGGCCAGTGTCTTGGCATCACCGATATTCACCAGGCGCACGATCATCTGCAGGGCATCAATGAATTTCGCGCCTGCCTCATCGCCACCCCTGATGCCGAAGGACAGGATACCCGACGCCCGGCCGTCCATGTATTTCTTCGCAAGCTCATGATACCGGCTCGATTCAAGGCCCGCGTAATTGACCCAGTTCACCGCCGGATGCTTCTCCAGATACTGGGCCACTTTCAGGGCGTTCTCACAGTGGCGCTCCATGCGAAGGTGCAGGGTCTCGATGCCCTGCATCAGCTGGAAAGCGTTCATGGGTGACAGGGCCGCGCCCATGTTGCGCAGCGGCACCACCCGACACCGCCCGATGAACGCCGCCTCGCCCATGGCTTCGGTGTAGACCACGCCATGATAGGAGGGATCCGGCTCGTTCAGCACCGCGAAGCGTTCAGGATAGTCGGCCCAGGGGAAACGGCCGGAGTCCACGATGGCACCGCCAAGCGTGGTGCCATGCCCGCCCATGAACTTGGTCAGCGAATGGATCACCACGTCAGCGCCATGCTCGAAGGGGCGCCACAGGCAGGGCGTTGCTACCGTGTTATCCACGAACAGGGGCACTCCATGGCGATGACCGATGGCAGCCAGCTTTTCAATGTCAACGATATTGCCGGCCGGGTTACCCACAGTCTCGCAGAAGATCAGCTTGGTCCGGTCATCGATCCGGGACTCGAAGGCGTCCGGGTCATCGGCGCTTACAAATCGGACCTCAATGCCCTGTTTCGGGAGGGTATGGGCAAAGAGATTGAAGGTGCCACCGTAGAGCTGGGTCGTGGTAACAATGTTGTCCCCGGCCTCAGCAATGGCCTGGATCGATGCGGTAATGGCCGCCATGCCGGAAGCCATGGCCAACGCGCCCACGCCGCCTTCCAGCAGCCTGACACGCTCCTCCAGGAAAGCATTGGTCGGATTCATGATCCGGCTGTAGATGTTGCCCTCAACCTTCAGGTCAAACAGGTCAGCACCATGCTGTGTGTTGTCGAAAGCATAGGAGGTGGTCTGATAGATCGGGGTTGCGACCGCCTTGGTGGTGGGGTCGGGATGGAAGCCGCCGTGGATGGCGAGAGTGTCCGGTTTCATGGGTATCCTCAGATGCCAGTTGTTGTGGTTGTCGCTCACGATGCCAAGAATAGGACAGCCTGAAGCAGACTGGAACCATTAACCCAGTGGCAGAACCAGCAATGCCGACTACTGCCCGCCTGTTGACTCCAGGTCATCGGAAAGCCAGCCCCGGATGCGTGCGGAAACCCGTCTCTGCTCACGGGCCTGCCCGCCCCTGGGTATCGGGATAGCAGACTGAGTATAGGCCGAAAAACCGCCCCGTCGCGCGGCGGCCGAGCGTTTCTCAGCGCGCTCGGACTGGAGATCCCGGTCATACAGATCAAGAACGGGGACGCTGTAACCCTCCCCCAGCTCCGCGACCAATCCATCGCTGAACGGTGGTCTCAACCGAGCATCGACCCACACCATGCCAAACTGGCCCGGCGGGAAGGTGGCTCCGTTGGCACTGACGTAGCGCAGGACAAGATCCGCACCGTCACCAACACCCACAAGCGCGATGGGACCAACGTTCTCGTTCCGCAGGACATTCACCGCCGCCGCAAGACGATCCGTAGCCCGTTGCTGCCACTCATCATCTCGTGTGGGCGCCGCAGAGTCCTGGGCGACCCGGATGGTCATATCCGGCGGCTTGGAAGCCTCATCCCCGCCCTGATTCTCACCACTGCCGCTATCCCCTTCCGCGTCATTTCCGTTCTGGGCTGTCTCCTCTCCATCATTGCCCTCATCACCTGCGCCAGGCTGGACGGGCTCCAGAACCCGCTCGGGCAGGTCCGCTACCGGCTCCGCCGGTTGAGCAATCGAAAGAGTCAGCCAGCCGGCATCGGTGAGCTGCGTTCTCACCGCACCCGCAACTCCCTGGTCAGGCGACTGGCCGGAAGGCGCCACAACCAGGACCCCACCATGGCGCTCAGAGACTGTCTCCCGCTTCAGAAGGCCAGTGAAGACGTTCTCACCCTGGCCCAGCTCAAGCGCCTGATCCGGGTACAGCGATGCCAGCGACCCACCCGCATCACCGGGCCCGTAGTGGACCATGGTGATGCTGGGCGGCTCGACGCCCTGCTGGGTATCCTCACCCGCCGCGTTGTCCTCTCCCTCCGGGGCCTGGCCAGCGTCCTCCTGCTGGCCTATGGCTGGCAATGCAGCCGCACCAAGGCAAATACCGATCAGGGCAATGGGTACGGAGCGACGGAACACGGAACCTCCTGTGGTACGGAATAAGCCGGAAGCGTTAAACTGCTGCCTTTCGGCAACAGTCTATCAACAATGGCAGATCTTCCCATGAACGAGCCCCTTATCGCGCCCTCCATCCTCTCAGCGGACTTCGCCCGGCTGGGCGAGGAAGTGGACAACGTCCTGGCCGCGGGCGCGGACATGGTCCATTTCGACGTCATGGATAACCATTACGTCCCGAACCTCACCATCGGCCCCATGGTCTGCGAGGCCCTGCGCAAGCATGGCGTGACCGCTCCCATCGACGTGCACCTGATGGTCAAGCCGGTGGACGACCTGATCCAGATGTTCATCGATGCCGGCGCCAGCTACATCACCTTCCACCCGGAAGCTTCGGAACACATCGACCGCTCCCTGCAGATGGTGCGCGAAGCCGGGCTCAAAACCGGTCTGGTCTTCAACCCCGCCACGCCGCTCCATTACATGGACTACGTGATGGACAAGCTGGACATGATCCTGCTGATGTCCGTGAATCCCGGCTTCGGGGGCCAGTCCTTCATTCCGGGGACCCTCGACAAGCTGCGCGAGGCGCGCCGGAAGATCGATGCCAGCGGTCGTAACATCCGCCTCGAGGTGGACGGCGGTGTGAAGGAAGACAACATCGGGGAGATCGCTGCAGCGGGCGCGGATACCTTTGTTGCCGGTTCCGCCATCTTCAAGAAGGACGACTACAGCCGCATCATCACCGATATGCGGGAACGGATCGCCGAGGCGCGATCAGCGTGACCCGCACGGCGCTCCCCGAAACACTCCTGCTGGACCTGGACGGCACCCTGGTGGACAGCGCCCCCGATCTGGCCGCCGCCGTGGATGCCATGCTGGCGGAGCTGGGGCGTGCCCCCGCGGGTGTTGAGAAAACCCGGCTCTGGGTCGGCAACGGCGCCCGCAAGCTGGTGGAACGGGCCCTGGCTGATGCCTTCGACCCCGCCACGCCCGGAGACAAGGGATTTGCCGACCATGCGGAGTCCCTTTTCTACAGGGCTTACCACGCCTGCAACGGGCATCACAGCCAGCTCTATACCGGCGCCATGCCTTTTCTGGAGGCAGGCCGGGCGCGGGAGTCCCGTCTGGCCATTGTCACCAACAAGCCGGCCGAGTTCACGGAGCCGCTGCTGGAACGGCTCGGCATCGCCCGTTACTTCGGGGCCACTGTCAGCGGCGACAGCCTGCTCGGTGATGACGGCACCGTCATCCGCAAACCCGACCCGGCCCACCTGCAGCTGGCGCTCGACCGGCTCGGCGCTCCAACGGACAGCGCCTGGATGATCGGGGATTCCGGTTCGGACATCCTCGGGGCACGCAATCTCGGTATCCCGAGCGTGGCGGTTACCTACGGCTACAGCCAGGGGACGCCGGTCGCGGATTACGGCCCGGACCGGATCGTGAACGACCTGAGGGAACTGCTTTAGATGCCTTTAGCTGCGCGCCAGCCGCCGGTTCAGGGTCCATAGCGACAGGGGTGCGAACACCACGGTGATCACCCCGGCCCACACCAGGGACCACAGGGCCGGCTCGAGCACCGGACCACCACTGAGCAGCCCACGGGACGCCTCCGCCAACAGGGAGACCGGGTTGGCCGACACCACTGCCCGGATGAACGGTGGCAGCGTCTCCAATGGCACGAAGACGTTGCTGAGAAAGGTTACGGGGAACAGCGCCGTAAACCCGAACAACTGCACGTGCTCCGGATCCCGCGCCATCACGCCGACCAGCACCATAATCCAGGACATGGCGAAAGCGAACACCAGCAGCAGGGCCAGCATTACCAGCACCCCACTCACGGGCGCACCCAGCCGGAACCCGAGCAGGAAGCCCACCACCAGCAACAGCAGGACACACCAGGCCTGCTTGACCATGTCCGCCAGGATGCGCCCGGCCAGCGGCGACCAGCGCGCAATGGGCAGGGCCCGGAAACGGTCGAACACACCCCGGGTCAGGTCCGTGTTGAGCCCATGGCCAACGTAAACGGTCACGAACACCAGGTTCATCACGATCACGCCGGGCAGGATGAAGTCCAGGTAGGCTGCCGTGGAGCCCGCGACCGCACCGCCGAAGACATACAGAAACAGCAGCAGGAACAGGATCGGCTGGATGCTGAAGTCCATCAGTTCCCAGGGATTGCGCCGCAGCTGAAGCAGGGAGCGCCAGGCGAGGGTCAGGGTCTGCTGGAGGCTGCTCATGGGGCTGCCTCCGCATCTCCAGCCGGCGTCTCGACGCTGGCGTGGCGACCGGTCAGTGTCAGGAAGACATCATCCAGGCTCGCACCACGCAGCGTCAGCTCCCGGGCCACGATGCCGGACTCGTCCAGGCGCCGGACCACGGCCGGTACCAGTGCCGGGTCACTGACCGGAACCCGCAGCCGGGCCCCATCCACCTCGGGCTCGCGCCCCACGATCTCCGTCACGATCGACAGCGCGGTCGCCATGTCCGACTCGTGCTCCGGCGCCAGCACCAGGGTCTGTCCACCGATGCGCGCCTTGAGCTGATCCGAGGTGCCACTGGCAATGACACGCCCCTGATCGATCACCACGATCTCATCCGCCAGGCTATCCGCTTCCTCCAGGTACTGGGTCGTGAGCAGCACCGTGGTGCCCTGGGCCACGAGCTGACGGATCAGGTTCCAGAGATCGAGGCGGGCCCGCGGATCGAGTCCAGTGGTGGGTTCATCCAGGAACAGGATACGAGGGCGTCCCACCAGGCTGGCAGCCAGGTCCAGGCGCCGGCGCATCCCACCGGAATAGGTCTGGACGGGCCGATGGGCCGCGTCTTCCAGGCCGAACTCCGCCAGCAGCTCGCCCGCCCTTGCCCGGGCATCCCGCCGGGGGAAACCCAGCAGGCGGGCAATCAGGATCAGGTTCTCGCGGCCGGTGAGCTTTTCATCCACGGAGGCGTACTGGCCGGTAAGGCCGATGCGATTCCGGACCGCAGCGGCCTCCCAGACCACATCGAAACCGTCCACCCAAGCCTGCCCGGCATCCGGCGCAAGCAGGGTCGCCAGGATGCGGACCGCCGTGGTCTTGCCGGCACCGTTGGGGCCCAGCAAACCAAGAACGGTGCCACGCGGCACGCTCAGGTCGATCCCATCGAGCGCCCGGGTGGCACCGAACTGCTTGACCAGGCCTTCGGCGCGGATCGCTTCATCCATGGCCCT
>ENA-ORDC01000755-ORDC01000755.1-marine-metagenome-genome-assembly--contig:-NODE-755-length-28494-cov-3.211141_pt1 | contig 28494 bp, 25 predicted proteins | sample MGYA00237783_ERZ508515 | MGnify/ENA primary metagenome ERZ508515 (study PRJEB26186, sample SAMN06268792) | marine metagenome | isolation source: Eden Landing Ponds, San Francisco, CA, USA | place... | reverse complement strand
GATGGTCGTCGTCCACAGTTCGATACCGCTCGTGGTGTAGGCGATGATTTGCCCGTCAGCGATAGCGAAGACGTACTGCTCGATTGCCAGGCCCTCGACACTCTCGTCGATCGATATCGTGTCGCTATCACCGTCGATGGAACAGATCTCGACACGCCCATTCGGCGTGGCAAGTGCCAACTGCGACTCGTCGGCAGCGACCATCGCGTCGGCACCCAGTGAGAAGGATTCGAACTCGAAAAACGAACTCTGGGACTCCATCGACTATTCCTCTCGTTCTCCGTTCCCCGACCCGACTCCATCGCCGGCCAAAGACGCGATCTCGGCAAGCGAGCCGCCACCCATGGAGATTCCGAGTCGCTCAGTCTGTTCCTCGACGTAGTCTCGCATCTCTGGATACCCCTCGAGGGCCTCGGCCTCGTTTCGCACGCTCGTGACGAACTGTCGTACGGTCTTTGGATCGTGTCTGTCGAGCCGTTCAAGCAGATACTCCGTATCGGGCACGACCGGCTCTCGGTTCTCGTTGAGCACGCTCCGGACGAGATCTCGTTGGAGTTCCGTCCCCAGCACGCGGTCGGTGATCTCCGCCGGCGTGTATCCCACGGAGGCCGACCCGAGTCTGCCGTAGTCGATGTCGATACCCCCGTTCGCGGCTTCGAGCTCTGCGAGTTCCTTCGACCAGACCTGACTCATCACATCCGCTCCGGGTTGCGGGATGAACTGCTGGAGCGGGAACCGCCGGCTCGCGGCCGGGTCGATCGTGAACGGCATATTCGTCGCGCCGATGACCAGCAGATTGTCCTCTACCTTGTCGGTCCCCATCTCCTGAAGGAAGGCGTTGGTCAGGGACCGCTCGTGTCGCTGCAGGTCGTCGTCGCTCCGGTCCGGTATCAGCGTCTCGATCTCGTCGAAGAAGAGCACGGCAAATCCTTCCTGTGCAACCTGATGGGCCTCGTCGAAGACGGCCTCCACGCGACGCTCGGCTTCGCCGGGATATCGTGAGAGGATGTCGCCGCCCTTCACGGGGAGGAATTTTACGTCCCCGTACTCGTCCTCTATGTTCGTGTTGTTCGCCGCTTCGTAGGCGATCGCCTCGGAGACGAGAGTCTTCCCACACCCCGGCGGGCCATACAGTAGCATGCTCCCACCCTGCGAGGCGAAGCTCTCGCCGTATCGGTCGACGACTTCGGCCTTCGTCTCGGGATCGAACAGCGCCAGCAGCATCCGGGCCGTCTCCTTGACTTCGTTGAGGCCAGCCACGTCCTCCTCGAAGCTCACGGTCGGCTCCCAGCCGGTCGCCGCCGCCATCTTCGAGGGGTCGGCCATCGTGTCGTGGACGTAGTTCTTCATCGTGTTCTCGGAGTAGGTCGGCTCCACGTCCGTGCCGAGCACGTCGTTAAGCCGGTCGACGAGCTCGTTCAGCGAGTACGACTCGCCGGTGCCGAGGTTGTAGACGCCGTCGAGTTCGTGGTCGGCCGCGAGCTCCAGCCCGCGGACGATGTCGTCGACGTGGGTGAAATCGCGAGTCTGCGTGCCGTCGCCCCAGATATCGGGGGACTCGCCGTTGGCGAGCTGATGGGCGAACTGCGCGATGAGGTTCGCGTACTCTCCTTTGTGTTCCTCGGCACCCGAGAAGCCCTGATACACGGAGAAGAAACGCATCCCCGCCATCCTCATCCCGTAGAAGTTCTGGTAATACTCCGCGTACCGCTCCCGTGCGAGTTTCGACGCCTCGTACCCCGTGCGCGCCGCCACATCCATTGATTCGGGCGACGGCTCCGTCCGGTCGCCGTAGATCGAGGAAGTGGACGCGTAGACGACCGTCTCACAGCCCGTCTCGCGCACCTGCTCGACGGTGTTGATGAACCCCTCGACGTTGACCCGCGCGCCGCGTGCGGGGTCCTCCTCGTGCATCCCTCGCGAGGAGAGCGCCGCGAGGTGGAACAGGACGTCCACGTCGGCGGGGAGGTCGTCGTCGAGCACGGAGGCGTCGATGAACGTCACGTCGTCGGTGAGATTCTCCGGCGTCCCGAGATACAGGTCGTCGACGGCGACCACGTCGTTGTCGGCGGCGAGGTGGTTCGCGAGGTTCGAACCGATGAACCCCGCCCCACCCGTCACGAGCACGCGCTTGCCTTCCATGTATGGGTCGCCTCGGTCCCCTGCAAAGTGGGTGTCGGTCCCGGACGACGGTTCTGGCGTGTGGCCGGCGAGCGCGAACTGATGGGAAGGGGTGGCACCGCCGCCTTTAAGACCGGCCTGAACCAACCGTCTTTTATGTCATCAATCGAACTCACGCCCTCTCAGAAGAAGATTCTGGAGGCGCTGATCAATCTCTACCGGGAGTCCGAGACGGCGGTGAAAGGCGAGGATATCGCCGAGGAGGTGGACCGGAATCCGGGGACGATACGCAACCAGATGCAGAGCCTGAAGGCCCTACAGCTGGTCGAGGGGGTACCCGGACCGAAGGGCGGCTACAAGCCAACCGGCACCGCGTACGACGCCCTCGAGATACAGGAGATGGACCAGGCGGCGGACGTACCGCTCGAACACAACGGCGAGCTGACGGAGGGGGCGAACGTCCAGGAGATCGACCTGACGAGCGTCCACCACCCGGAGCTGTGTCGCGCGGAGATACGGCTTCAGGGCTCCATCAGCGACTTCCACGAGGGGGACAGCGTCGTCGTCGGTCCGACCCCCCTCTCGAAGCTCCGCATCGTCGGCACACTCGACGGGAAGGACGACACGAACAACAGCCTCATCCTGACCATCGACGACATGCGCGCGCCGGCCGAGGGGGAAACCCCCCAGAAGTAGTCGGTAACGGCCATACTCGCCGCGAGCAGGCGGACGTTTCGCAGGGTTTGTATCCGATGGTCACCAGCGTTCGGTATGACCGACGATATCGTCGTGCTCGGCTCGGGATACGCCGGGACGGGCGCGGTGAAACAGTTGGAACGGGAACTCGACGGCGATGCCGACCTGACGTGGATATCGGACGTCGACCACCACCTGGTGCTCCACGAGTCACACCGGGTCATCCGCAACCCGGACGTGCGCGACCGGATAACCTTCGACTGCGAGGAACTCAAGGCACCGTCGACCCGGTTCATCAACGCCCGCGTCGAGTCGCTCGACACCGACGAACGACGCATCGATCTCGACGACGGCTCCACCGTGGACTACGACTACGTGCTCGTCGCGTTCGGCTCGCAAACCGCCTTCTTCGGCATCGACGGGCTGCGCGAGCACTCGCTGACGCTGAAGAGCCTGCAGGACGCCCTCGACATCCACGATGCGGTCCGTGAGGCGGCCACCGAGGCAACCCGCGAGGACCCCGCACAGGTGGTCGTCGGCGGTGCCGGCCTCTCGGGGATTCAGGCGGCCGGCGAGATCGCAGAGTTCCGCGACAAGCACCGCGCGCCCGTCGACATCCATCTCGTCGAGGGGCTCGACAACGTGTTCCCGAACAACGACCCGGTCGTGCAGGCGAAGCTCGCGAAACTGCTCGACGACGCGGGCGTGAACGTCATGACCGGAGAGTTCATCGGTGAGGTGGACGAGGAGACCGTCTACATCGGCGAGGAGACGGAGCTCGACTACGACGTACTGCTGTGGACCGGTGGTATCACCGGACAGGACCCGGCTGAGACCATCAACGTCGGGCAGGACGAGCGAAGCAACCGAATCCACGCAGAACAGGACTTCACGACGGAGGACGACCGGGTGTTCGCCATCGGCGACGCGGCGCTGGTCGACCAGCCGGACTCCGACAACCCTGCCCCGCCGACCGCACAGGCGGCGTGGCAGGCCGCCGAGGTGGCCGGGACGAACCTCGCCCGGGCCGTTCGCGGCCAGCCGCTGGAGACGTGGACCCACGAGGACAAGGGGACGCTCATCTCCGTGGGTGACGAGGCCGTCGCCCACGACGTCGTCTTTATCGGCGACGTCATCGAGACGTTCGGTGGACCGGCCGCGGAGTTCCTGAAGAAGGCCGTCGCCGCGCGCTGGATCAACGACATCGCAGGAGTCGGGGCCGCCGCGAAGGCGTTCCCGGACATGTAGAAACCACACTTTTGTGCCCACTTTTTGCGCGGGGTTCGGGCCGGCGGCCCTCCCCCGGCAAAAACGTGGGGAAAATATGCGCGCCTGCTCCTGCCGCAGCGTTCCCTTCGGGCACGCTGCGTTAGTCCGCGGGCGCTACGCCTCGCGGTCTGCGACCGCTCGGCGCGAACCGCTCGCTCACTTCGTTCGCTCGCGGATGCTCCGTAGGTTCAAGTACCGGAACGCGACCACACCCCGCGTGATTTGACGAGTTGCGCGGGGTCGGTCGAGGCGGTTGCGCGACGCGCCACCCCGCCGAGTCATGCGTCGCCTGTTCGCTATCGGTCCAACGACAGCCCGGCGTGCCAGCGGTCGGCGCCCGCATCCGCCTTCGCCCGATCCATCGCCGCGAGGATGGCGGCAGCTCGTGAAGCGACCTCGCCGGCGCGCCGCTCCCCCTCGGTCCGGAACTCACCCGTAACACGGTTCGCGTACACCGTACACACCGCGCCTGCCCGCAGGCCGTAGAGGTTCGCGACCGTCAGGATGGCCGACGCTTCCATCTCGAAGTTCAACACGCCGGCGGCCTGAAGCTCGTCGACCAGTTCGTCGGCGCCGGCCGCCTCGAACCCGCCGAACCCGGGACGCCCCTGCCCCGCGTAGAAGGAGTCGGTCGAGCAGGTGACGCCGCAGTGGTAGTCGTAGCCGAGTTCCTCGCAGGCGGTCACGAGCGCCGTCACGACCTCGGGGTGAGCCGTCGCGGGGTAGTCGTCGCGAACGTACTCGCTCGACGTTCCTTCCTGTCGGACGGCGCCGGTCGTGATGACGAGATCGCCGATCTCCATCCCCGGCTGGATAGCGCCACAGGAGCCGACCCGCATGAACGTTCCCGTGCCGATACGAGCGTGCTCCTCGACGGCGATCGCCGCGGACGGCGACCCGATGCCCGTCGAGGTGACAGTCACCGGCTCGTTGTCGTATCGGCCCGTCACCGTCCGGTACTCGCGGTGGTGGCCAGTCTCCTCGCTGTCGTCCCACGCTTCAGCGATCTTCGGCACGCGCTCGGGGTCCCCCGGGAGGAGCACCGGGCCGGCCGTGTCGTCCGGTCCGATCCCGATATGGTACTGCTCCTCGTCGTTCGGGTTCTCGCTTTCGTTCATACCCGAGTTCGACGGAGCGGCCCCTAATCCTTGTCGGGTCGCCGGCAAGTTCATATCCCCGGAAACCGCCCAGCGGGCATGGATATCCACCACGTCGGGCAGCTGCTCGACGCACCGTTCGGGCCGGCCGTCACGTTCTACGAGGGGCTGGGGCTTTCGCTCCGAGAGACGACCGACGGTCCCGTCCGGGTTGCTTTCTTCGAGACGGAGAGCGCCGAGTTCCACATCGTCGTGCGCGAGGAACGCGGGTCGGGGGCCGACGAGTTGCTCGACGCGATCGGCCGACGGTCGGCCGCCCACGTCGCCTTCGAGGTCGACGACCTCGCGGCCGCGATAGCCAACGCGGCGGACGCTGGGCTGTCGTTCCTCGGTGACCCACCCGAGGAGGGACTCGGTCCGTACCGCCGTGCGTTCGTGGCACCCGAGGGCCACGTCGGCGTCCCGTTCGAATTCGTCGAGCCGCTGTGATTACTTCCCGAGCGTCCCCCGGTTGATGGTGTTCGGGATGAGTTCGCCCAGCGTGTACTCGGCGACACCGTCCCCTTCGTCACAGTAGACGGGGAGCGACTCGTCGCAGAACTCCGCGAGCGTCTGTCGGCACATTCCACAGGGAGTGACGCCGTCGCGGACCCCGGAGGAGACGGCGAGCGCGTCGAACGCCGTGTGGCCGTCTTTCACCGCCTCGGCGACGGCCACCTCCTCTGCGTGCAGCGAGTTCGAGTAGTTGGCGTTCTCGATGTTACAGCCGGTGTAGCAGGTGCCGTCCGCGGTCAGCAGTGCCGCGCCGACCCGGTACTCCGAGTACGGGACGTACGCATCCGCGAGGGCGTCGCGAGCGGCCGAAACGAGGTCGTCCGTGTCCATGCGATGTGGTCAGTCGGCACGGAAAAATAGCCACCGGCTCGCGGCTCAGCGGTCCTCGCCGGACTCGTAGTGGTCTCCGGCGGCCTCGGGGATGCGCGTGCGCCCCACCAGCGCAAGTACGACGATGACGGTGACGAACGGGATGATGCGGACGAGCGAGCCGGGGAGCCCAATACCCCCGGTCTGCAGCGCGACCTGCATCGCGTCGAGGCCGGCGAACAGCATCGTCGAGAGGAAGGCGCCGACCGGGTTGTAGTTGCCGAACAGGTAGGTGACGATGGCGATGAACCCCTTCCCGTTCACCATCGTCGGCCCGTTGCCGGTGAACTGTCCGATGCCGAGCGCGAGCGCCGAGCCGCCCATCCCGGAGAGCACCCCGGAGAGGACGGTCGCGCCGTACCGAACCCGGGAGACGTCGACGCCGGCCGTGTCGAGCGCTTTCGGATTCTCCCCACTGGCGCGCACCCAGCGGCCGAACCGAGTTCGGTAGAGCACGTACCACGAGGCAGCCACCATCAGGAACATCAGGTAGACGGACAGTGAGGCGTTGAGCAGCACGTCCGCGGCGAAGAGGAACGGCCGGCTCACGACGCCGACGAGCGCTTCGACCGCGCCGTCAACGACGGCGACGCCGACGTTCGGCGCGTCGAACCGCTGGGGCACCGCCTCCGGCGACGGGAGGAACCCGAGCACCTCCGGCAGCGTGGGGACGGTGCCGACGCTCGCCGTGTTCGGTCCCCCGTAGATGACCTGCGACGCGAACGGCGCGAGGCCGAGCGCGATGAGCCACACAGCGAGCCCGGCGATGATCTGGTCGGCCTTGAACTCGATGCAGACGACGGCGAACAGCAGCGCGAACAGCGACGAAGCAAACACGCCGAGCCAGAAGCCGGCGAGGATGCTTCCCGTCGTCTCGGTCATCCAGACGGCGACGAACGCCGAGATGATGAGCAGCCCCTCCAGGCCGATGTTGATGACCCCGCTCTTCTCGGCGAAGATGCCGCCGAGCGCGGCCAGCGCGATGGGGACCGACAGCCGGAGCGCCGACGACATCGTCGACTCGCTGACGAGGATCGAGAGCAGATCGCCGAATATCGACCCCGGACGGACCACGCCGAGCACGACGACACCGGCGAGTGTGACGAGCGTTGCGACGACACCGGCGAGCCGTCGGCGATCCGCGGCCGCGGCGCGGTCGCGGAGCCGACCGACCGCCTCACTCATCGGGGTCACCCCCGTCGGCGGCGATGCGGTCGGCGGTTTCGCTCGCCCGGCGCTGGACCGACTCCGCCCGGCGGCCGATCATACGGAAGAACTCCGGCATCGCGACGAACAGGATGATGAGCCCCCGGAGCACGCCGACGAGCTGTGGCGGCACGTCCGTCGCGAAGTCGACCACGACCGTGCCCGACTTCAGAACGCCGAACAGCAGCGCAGCAAAGCCGACGCCGAGCGGGTTGTTGCCCGCGAGGATGGAGACGGTGATGCCGTCGAACCCGTACGAGGGAACCCCCGTCTGGTACTTGCCGAGGATCATCACGACGTACAGCGCGCCGGCGATACCACCGAGGGCCCCCGACAGCGCGAAACTGGAGACGACCGTCCGCCTGGCGTCGACGCCGCCGTACTCGGCGGCCTCCGGCTGGAGCCCGCTCGTCCGAAGGTCGTAGCCGAACGACGTCTCGGTTAGCAGATACGCGACCCCCGCGACGACGAGGACACCGACGACGAGCGCGAGCAGCGAGAAATCGTTACGCGGATCGAAAAGCAGCGTCGGGAAGTCAGCATATCCGGGCAGCGAGCGAGTCTGTGTCGCCGCGCTGTTCGGGTCCTTGAAGTGGTTCAACACGAGGTAGCCGACCACGCCCGTCGCGACGAAGTTCAGCATGATCGTCGTGATGACCTCGTTCGCCTCCGCGTACGCCTTCAGCACGCCGGGGATCGCGCCGTACGCCCCGCCGAACAGCGCGCCGACGACGAGCGCGAGCGGCACGAGCACGAGCGTTCCAGCGATCCCGGCCGGCACGAGGGGCACCGCCCAGAGGACGGCGAGCGCGCTCGCCAGCCCACCGACGACGAGCTGCCCCTGCGTCCCGATGTTGAACACGCCGGCGCGGAACGCGACGGCGACGGAAAGGCCGGTGAAGATCAGCACCGTCGTCTCGCGGAGCGTCACGGCCATCTGCCGGTTCAGCGGCGACCAGCCCTCACGCATCGGGTTCAGCGGCCCGCCCGAGAGCGGCGAGAGCGGCGACCACCCCTGCTTGAGCGGGTCGCCGAGCGCGCCGAGGAACAGCCGGTCGTAGACGGCGACCGGGTCGTAACAGAACCCGACGGCGAACAACCGCGGGAAGCCGAACGGCGTCGGATGCGTGAGCACGAACGCCGCCGTCGTACACTCCGTCACCCGCCCGGAGACGAGGACGATGATGGTGCCGACGGCGATGGACAGCAAAAGCGCCGCGAAGCTGATGGCGAACCGCTCCGCAGCGGAGGCATCGACGAGACGAGCGAGCAACGCAGTCGCGCGCTCCCGCAGGGTCACGACGACCCCTCCCCGACTCGCAGCGATGCGAGCTCCCGCTCAGGTCGCTCTCCGGCCATCAGCAGACCCAGCTCCTCTTCTGTCACCTCGCCCGGATCGACGACGCCCATCAGTTCGCCAGCGTGAATCACGGCGAGCCGGTCGGAGAGCGACCGCACCTCCTCGAGCTTCGAGGAGACGAGCAGCACGCCCTCGCCGGCCGCACGCAGTTCGAGCAGCCGGTCGTGAATGAACTCCGTCGACCCGATGTCTACCCCGCGGGTGGGGTGGGTTGCGACGAGCAACGACGGTTCGCGCTCGAACTCGCGGCCGACGATGAACTTCTGCTGGTTCCCGCCCGACAGCGCCGCCGAGTCCGTGTCCGGGTCCGGCGGTCGGACGTCGTACTCCGCGATGACCGACTCGGCGTGGTCGCGGGCGCGCCCCCAGTCGATTCGCCCACCGGACGAAAACGCGGGGGCGTGCTGGCTTCCGAGCAACCCGTTCTCCACGAGGTCGAACGACATCACGAGCCCGCGTTCCTGTCTGTCTTCGGGGATGTACGCCATCCCCGCGTCGATTCGCTCGCGGCGCGAGCGGTCGGTCACGTCCGTCCCCTTGAAGCGGACGCGCCCCGAGTCCGGCCGCCGAAGCCCGGTTATCGCTTCGATGAGCTCCGCCTGGCCGTTGCCGTCGACGCCGGCGATTCCGAACACCTCACCCTCCCGGACGTTGAACGAGACGTCCGAGACGACGCGGACCTCGCGGTCGTCACGGACGGTGACCCCGTCGACGGCGAGTACCATCTCGCCCGGCTCCGACGGCGGCTTCTCGGTTTCGAGCAGCACCTCGCGGCCGACCATCAGCTCCGCGAGCCGTTCGCGGGTCGTTCCCGCCGTCTCGACGGTGCCGACGTTGCGCCCGTCCCGGAGAACGGTCACCTCGTCGGCTGCGGTCAGCGCCTCGCCGAGCTTGTGGGTGATGAATATCACCGTCTTCCCGGCATCGGTGAGCTCCGCGAGCACCTCGAAGAGGTCCTCCACCTCCTGTGGCGTGAGCACCGCCGTCGGCTCGTCGAGAATGAGCACGTCGGCACCACGGTACAGCGCTTTCAGTATCTCGACGCGCTGTTGGACGCCGACGCTCACCTCCTCGATCGTGGCATCGGGGTCGACGTCGAAGCCGTAGCGTGCGCTCAGTTCGACCACCTCCTCGCGGGCGCGTTCGCGGTCGATCGCGAGTCCACCCCACTTGCGCGGCTCGTTGCCGAGCGTGATGTTCTCGGTGACGGTCATCGGGTCGACTAGCATGAAATGCTGGTGGATCATCCCGACGCCGGCGTCGATGGCGTCCCGAGGGGAGTCGAACGACCGCTCGGTCCCGTCGACGACGACGCGCCCCTCGTTCGGCTCGTAGAGCCCGTAGAGGACGTTCATCAGCGTCGTCTTGCCGGCACCGTTCTCGCCGAGCAGCGCGTGGACGCTCCCTCGCTCGACCCGGAGGGTCACGTCGTCGTTCGCGACGACACCGGGGAACCGCTTCGTTATCCCGTCGAGGTGGACGGCATCACTCATCCCGTCTCAGACGTTGCTCGGGTCGGACGGGACGGAGATGTCGCCGTCGATGATGGCCTCCCGGGAGCTTTCGACCTCGCTACGCACGTCGTCGGGGATCTCGGAGCCGAGCTGCTGGCCGTACACCGCCGCGACGCCCTCCTCGGCCAGCCCCAGCGAGACGGCCTCGCCACCCGGGAACTCGCCGTTCACCTCCGCCTCGATGGCGTTGTAGACGGCGTTGTCGACGCGCTTGACCATCGACGCGAGGATGACGTCCTGGTACGACGGCCGCGTGACCGACTGGTCGCGGTCGACACCGATTGCGAACCGACCGCGCTCCTGTGCGGCACGGAACACGCCGGTTCCGGTGTTACCAGAGGCGTGGTAGACGACGTCAGCACCGCTGTCGTACATCGAGAGGGCGGCCTCCTGTCCGGCCGACGGGTCGTTGAACGAGCCGGTGTAGTTCGTCTGCACGTCGATATCGTCGTTCGCGGCCCGAACGCCGGCGATGAAGCCGGCCTCGAACTTCCGGATGAGGTCCGACTCGACCCCGCCGACGAAGCCGAGGTTCGTGGAGTCCGACTGCGTCGACCCTGCACCCGCCGAGAAGGAGCGGGTCGTGAGCATCCCGGCCATCTGTCCGACGAGATACGACCCCTCATGCTCCTTGAACCCGTAGGAGGCGACGTTCGGTTCGCCGACCGCGGAGTCGACAATCTGGAAGTTCTGGTCGGGATACTGCGGCGCGTTCTCCGAGAGCGCGTCCGCTTGCAGGAAGCCGATACAGGACACCAGATCGTAGTTCGGGTTCGTCGACCCCGCGAACTGCTGTTGGAGGGTCGAGAAGTCCGACACCTCCTGCGGCTGCGCCTCCTGGAACTCGACACCGAGCTCTTCCGCCGCGCGCTGCACGCCGGTCTGTGCCTGGTCGTTGAACGAGCCGTCGCCGAGCCCGCCCGTGGCGTACACCATCCCGACGTGCGTCTGTTCCGGGGTCTCGGTGGGGGTGTCCGTCGCGTCGTCCCCGCCGTCGCCACCGTCGGCGTCCGTCGCCGTCTCGGTGTCCGTCGGCTCGCTCGCGGACGGACCGCCGCTGCAGCCGGCGAGTCCCGCGATTCCTGTCATCCCCACTCCCGTGATGAACCGCCGCCTGTCGAGTTGCATCTCGAATGAACGCCGGGCGCGGGCTGGCATAAGGACTGCGGAAAACACGTCGCTGAGCGCCCGTCAATCAGCTTTTACGTTCCCGAGGAGGGCAACGTCCCGCGGCTCAGTCACCGGCGTCGACCGCGTCCTCGACGACCGACCGGACCCGCTCGACGAGCACGTCGACGTCGTCCGCTTCCGCGTACACTCTGACGTACGGCTCCGTCCCCGAGGGACGGACGAGCACCCACGAACCGTCAGGTCGCTCGACGCGCACGCCGTACTCCGTTTCGACGGTCCCGTCGGGGAACGCCGCCGGGAGCGACTCGCCGACGGCGTCCATCACGCGTTCCTTCTCGTCGTCCGAGCACGGCACCGACAGCTTCCGGTACGGTCGCTCGGTCACGGGCTCGCGGAGCCCGTCGAGCCCCTCCGCGGCGACCAGTCGCGTGAGGACAGCCGCGCTCGCGACGCCGTCGATCCACGGCCCCTGTGCGGGGTGGATATGTTTCCACGGCTCGGCGGCGAACGCGACCGTCGTCCCCTCGTCGCCGGCAGCGCGAGCTCTCGCGATGCCCTCGTGGAGCGCGCCGAGGCGGACCCGCTCGACGCGTCCGCCTGCGGCCCGTACCCGCTCGTCGATGCGGGCCGAGGCGTTCGGCGTCGTCACGACGACCGGGTCCACGGCGTCGCTCGCGGCCACAAACCGCTCCGCGAGCACCGCGACGACGGTGTCCTCGTGGACGATCTCCCCGTCCTCATCGACGACGACGATCCGGTCGGCGTCCCCGTCGTGACCGATGCCGAACGCCGCCTCGCCGTCACGGACGAACGCACGGAGGTCGGCGAGCGACTCCGCCGTCGGCTTCGACTCCCGGCCGGGAAAGTGGCCGTCAACCTGTGCGTTGAGCGCGACGACGTCGGCACCCAGCGCGCGCAACACCTGCGGCGTCGCGACGCTGGCCATCCCCGTCCCGCAGTCGACGGCGACGCGGAGACCGCTCGGCGCAGCGCCGAAGTCGGCGGCGTAGTCGACGACGCCCGCACGGTAGTCGGCGAGCACGTCGGCGCGCTCGCTCGTTCCGAACCGGTCCCACGCGACGGGTGGATCGTCGGCATCGACAAGCGACTCGACCGCACGCTCCGCCTCGCGGTCGTACTCCTCGCCGTCGTGGAACAGTTTCAGTCCGTTGTCAGTCGGCGGGTTGTGGCTCGCGGTGACCATCACTCCCCTGCGCCCACGAGAGGCGAACGCGAGGCCAGGTGTCGGTACTGCCCCGATGTGGACGACACGGGCACCCCCCGACTGTATACCGGCTGCGACGGCGTCGGTCAGTGCCGAGCCGGTCTCGCGGCCGTCCCTGCCGACGACGAACTCGCCACCCTCGGCGTGTGCTGCCGCCGCGCGACCGACCGACAGCGCGAGCGCGGGCGTGACGCGCTCCCGGACGCTCCCGCGGATACCCGCGGTTCCGAACAGGTTCATACGGGTCGTTCAGCCGCGGAGTATTTCAACGGTGTCGTCTCGGGGACGACGTTACAGCTCGACGCCGCTCGGGATGAGCGAGTGCTGTCGGACGAGACCGCCGTCGGCGTCGTAGACGAGGAAGGTACCTTTCTCCTCTTCGAGCAGCTGGTCGCCGTCGACGGCGACCCGGATACGGTAGCGGTGCTCCTCGTCCCCGTCCGACCCGTACTCCCGGGCCGCGTCGATGAACCGGAGTACGTCCTCGCTGTCGGCGTTCAGTTCGAGGACGAACTCCCCGGTGACCCGATTCGTGACGGCGACGACCCCTCCGGGTGACTCGGTGATCGGACCCTGGAGCCGATAGGCGACGTCGATCTCGTCGGGTGAGAGCGGCTCCCCCTCCGCGTCGGTCAACCGGTCGACCAGCTCGTCGGCTGGCCCCTCGAAGTCGATGGACACCGTCGGAATCCCCGGCGAGTCAAGGTTGCTCGCCTCCAGCGTGAAATAATCTCGCCGCATTCGATTTAAGCTAGGGTGGGCGACGGGAAGAACGTAACGGGCCGGGACGATAGTCGGACACGAACGGCACGGCGTCCCCGACAGCTTTTACCCCCGAGCCGCCGCCGTGGTGATATGACATGGGTGGACTCGGAGTACGCGGGTGAACTCGCCGTCGTCTCGGCGTGGCTCGCCGCGCTGCTTCCTTGGTCCGTGACGGTCCGCTCGGGGACGTTACTCGGCGAGAGCGCGTCGCTCATCATCGTCCGGTTCCCGGCCGCGATGTTTCAGTTCCTCTTCGGCCCCGAGGTGCAGGGGTTCGATTCGTTCGTTCCCGTCTGGGCCGCCCCCGGGTTCACGGGGAGCGAGGCAGTGGCGACGGCGTACACGCTGTGGCTCGCCGCCGCCGCGCTCGTCGGGCTCGCGGTCGTGTTCTCCGCGATCTATTACGCCCGCGACGACCTCGTCGAAGAGCGCTCGCCGGTCGATCCGGTCCGGCTGATGGGCGCGCTACTCCTGCCCGCCGGCGTGTTCATGTTCGCCGCTGCGGTGCTCCTGTTCCGAGCACAGGGTGGGGTCACGATTCCCGTTGGGGCCGGACTCGTCCCCGTCTTGGGCGGGCTGCTGTTGATCGTAGACCGGACCGAGACGGACGAGCGCGGGGCGGCGAGCGAGGGGTCGTGAACCCCCTCCACGGCGGGAGTTTAAGTATTGGCGGACCGACCCAACCGACAGGACGGTCGTGGACCGTCGGTCACGATGGATGACTCGAACGAGAGCGGGGCGTTGGCCACCCTCCGACGCACCCTGACGGTACTGCGTGGCTCGCGCGTCGAGAACCGGAACTACACCCCGGGAACCGACGACGCGCTCGTCCCGGAGGCAGTCGACGCCCCCGGCTACGAGGTCGACCGTTACTGGCTCAACTCGCCGTTCTCGTACGCGTCCATCCGCTACGACGACGAGGAGAGCGAACACCGGTACGTCGTCGTGGAGCCGGAGCTGTCCGCCGACCAATCAGCGCTGCTCGAGACGCTGGTCGATGACGTGCGCGACCCGCTGCTCTACCGCGACGACGACGGTGCGCCGGAAGCACTGTTGCGGGACGAACTGCGGGTTCGGCTGGAGGATTACGGCGTCGAAGTGACGCCGACCGGCTTCCACAAGCTGTTCTACTACCTGTGGCGTCGGTTCCGCGGATTCGGCCGACTCGACCCGCTGATGCACGACAGCCACATCGAGGACATCTCGTGTGACGGTTACGACGTGCCGCTGTACGCGTACCACGACGAGTATCAGGACATCGCGACGAACGTCTCCTTCGGCGACGACGAGCTCGACTCGTTCGTCATCCGGCTGGCACAGCAGTCCGGGCGCCACATCTCCGTCGGCAACCCCGTCGTCGGGACGACACTCGACGACGGCTCGCGGGCGGAGCTCACCCTCGGCGAGGAGGTGACCCCGCGAGGCTCCGCGTTCACCATCCGGAAATACTCCGAGGAGCCGTTCACGCCCATCGACCTGCTGGAGTTCGGCACCTACTCGCTCGAACAGATGGCGTATCTCTGGCTCGCCATCGAGAACAACAAGAACATCATCGTCGCCGGGGGGACGGCGTCGGGGAAGACGACGACGATGAACGCCATCTCGATGTTCCTCCCCCCGCGCTCGAAGCTCATCACCATCGAGGACACCCGAGAGCTGTCGCTGTACCACGACAACTGGCTCTCCGCCGTAACCCGCGAACGGCTCGACGAGTCACAGGACGTGACGATGTACGACCTGCTTCGGAGCGCGCTCCGCCACCGGCCCGAGTATATCCTCGTCGGCGAGGTTCGGGGCGAGGAGGCGATCACGCTGTTCCAGGCGATGAACACCGGCCACACGACGATGTCGACGATGCACGCCGACTCCGTCCAGACGGTCATCAACCGGCTGGAGAACGAGCCGATCAACGTCCCGCGGTCGATGGTGCAGTCGCTCGACGTGCTCTGCGTGCAGGTGCTCGCCCGGTTCGAGGGGCAGCGGGTGCGCCGAGCACGGACGATTTCGGAGATCGACGGCGTCGATCAGCGCACCGGCGAGCTCGACTACTCGAACGCCTTCGAGTGGGAGGTGGCCGACGACTCCTTCGACGCCGGCAACCGGAACCTGCTCGACGAGATACGCCGCGAGCGCGGCTGGTCGACCGCAGAGCTCTCGCGGGAGCTGAAGCGTCGGCAGGCGTTCCTCGACGCGCTCCGTCAACGCGGCATCACGAACTACCAGCGGTTCACGTCGCTCGTGAACCGCTACTACGCGAACGCCGAAGGGACCATGGAACGGCTCGGGCTCGACTCGTCCCCGTCGGGCGAACCCGCACGGTACCAGCTCGACGCGGAGGCCGACGACGACTGATGGTCGCGCCGCTGCAGTTCCTCCCGCTCGTGCTCGCGGTGGTGCTGGTGGGGCTGCTTGCGGGTGCCGCGGCGCTCCGGCCGCTCGAACGCGGGTTCAGCCGCATCGCGTGGGCGCTGTTCGACGGCGAATCGATCGACATCGACCCCGAGCGACGACGTTCGCTTCGTGCGGCCGGCATCGGGTCACCGTACCGGCTGTATCAGGTGAAGACGCTCCTCTACTCCGTGCTCGCCGCGCTCGGCGGCGTCGTCCTCGGCGGCTACGCGACGGCGGCTGTCGTCGAGTTCTTCGGGCCGGACCGGCTCCGAGCACCCATCGGCGGACGGATATTCCGTCCGCTTCCCGAGTGGCTGGTGAGCTTCGAGGCAAAGTACACCGCGCTGCTCGTCGCCGGCGCGGTGGTGTTCGGGGCGAGCGCCGCGACCGTCGTGTATCTCGTCCGCTGGAACATCCCATCGGTACGTGCCGACACCCGGAGGCGGCAGATCGACGCCGGGATGCCGCGGATGATCGCGTTCGTCTACGCGCTCTCCCGCGGCGGGATGTCGTTCCCGGAGGTGATGCGGACCCTTTCGGACAACAGCGACGTGTTCGGAACCGGTGCCGAAGAGATGGGAATCGGCGTCCGCAGCATCGATCTGTTCGGCGACGACCTCGTCACCGCCGTGCGGACGCTCGCGACACGGACGCCCTCCGAGCAGTTCCAGAGCTTCACCGAGAACCTCACCAGCGTCCTGCAGTCCGGACAGGACATCTCGGAGTTCCTTCGCGACGAGTACGAGCGCTACCGCGCGGCCGCAGACGAGCAGCAGCGGGAGATACTCGACGTGCTCGCGACCGCTTCCGAGGTGTACGTCACCGTCGTCGTTGCGGGGATGCTGTTTCTCATCACCATCCTCCTCATCATCGGACTGACGACGGGGGGGATGCTCGACGTGCTCAGGATCATCGCCTACGTCCTGCTGCCGGCGACGAACGTGCTCTTCCTCGCGTACCTCTCCGAGGTGACACAGCCGCTGCGCGCAACGCGGACCGGGCGTCCCGAAGCCGAGGCGACTGCCACCGGCAGCGACCTCCCGGTCGCGACGGACGGCGGCAGCGTGTTCTCCATGCGGACGAGGGAGAACGTGGCGCGGCTCCGAATCAAGCGGCGACTGCGCCGCGTCCAGCGGTTCGTCTCGAACCCCGGTCAGGCGCTGCTCGACTCGCCGACGTTGCTGCTGTACGCGACCGTCCCCTTCGCGGTCGTGTTCGTCGCAGTACAGTTCCCGGCGTACGTCGCCGACGGCGTGCTCGACATTCGCGTGCTCGACGACGTGTTGATACAGGCGACCCTGCTCGTCGTGACGACGTTCGCCGTCGTCTACGAGATACAGCGACGCCGGCTCCAGCGGCTCGAAGGGGCGGTCCCGGACCTCCTCGACCGGCTCGCGAGCCTCAACGAAGCCGGGCTGTCGGTCGTCTCCTCGTTCGACCGGGTGCGCCGCAGCGAGATGGGCGCGCTCGACGACGAGGTGGATCGGATCTGGCGCGACGTGGAGTGGGGTGGGACGGTCGAGGACGCGCTCGTCCGGTTCGAACAGCGCGTCCGTACCCCGTCGGTGACACGAGTCGTCACGCTGCTGACGAACTCGATGCGCGCGTCGAACGAGATCGGCCCCGTACTGCGTATCGCCGCCGAACAGGCCAGGGCGGACCAGCGGCTGAAGCGCCAGCGGCGGCAGGAGACGATGACGTATCTCATCGTCATCTACATCTCGTTTCTCGTCTTCCTCGTCGTCATCGGCGCCATCGACACGGTGCTCGTGCCGAACCTCCCGACCGGCGGGGGCGTCGGTGGGCCGGTCGGTGGAATCGGGGAGATCGACAAGGGTGCCTACCAGCTCGTCTTCTTCCACGCCGCCATCGTGCAGGCCGGCTTCTCCGGGCTCGTCGGCGGGCAGATGGCCGGCGGGTCGCTGAAGGACGGGGCGAAACACGCGAGCGTGATGCTGCTCGTCGCGTACCTCGCGTTCCTCGCCTCGGAGGAGCTGTCGTTCTCGGGGGCCGTCGGCGACGCCGCGGTCGCCCTGCTGCCCCTGTGAACCGGGACCGCCGGCGCTAATACGCCTCGTCGCGGACGGCCGACGTGAACGGACCGGACGGGACGGACGGGGGAAACGGCAACGAGTCGGCCGACGCCGCCAGCGGGAACGAGGTGTCCGTCGACGCCGCGGTCGAATCGGTCCGCGAGACGTACGACCGCATCGCCGACCACTTCTCGACGACCCGCGAGCACCCGTGGCCGCAGATCCCGGCGTTCCTCGACGGCCGCGAGGGAGCCGTCGGCCCCGCGGTCGGCTGCGGCAACGGTCGCCACGTCGAACCGCTCGCCGAACGGTGTGACCGCACCGTTGGCCTCGATCTCTCGCGAGCGTTGCTCGATATCGCCGTCGACCGGGCCGGAAAACGGGGTGTCCCGGCCGCGTGGCTGCAAGGGGACGCGGCACGGTTGCCGCTGCGGCGCGACGGCGTTGACCTCGCGCTGTACGTCGCCACCCTCCATCACCTCCCGACGGCGGCCGCGCGCCGGGCGAGCCTCGACGAGCTCGCGCGCGTGCTCGCTCCCGACGGGAGCGCGCTCGTCAGCGCCTGGAGCACGACACACGACCGGTTCGACGCCGAGCACGGCTTCGACACCGTCGTCGACTGGACGCTCCCCGGCGGGGAGACCGTTCCGCGCTACTACCACATCTACGACCCCGAGGAGTTCGCGGACGACCTCGGGGCGAGCGGGCTCGCCGTCGAGCGGACCTTCACCGACCGTGGCAACTGCTTCGCCGTCGTCCACGGCGAAGGGAAACGCACATAGGCGACGGTCGGGTACAGCCGGATAGATGTCGACGGTTCGCTCTCGTCGGCGAGCGCACCGGTGGTGAGCAGTTCCGCAGGAACTGCGACCACAGGCGCGTGCGAGCACCGGTCATAAGCGAGCCCGAACGGCTCGCGAACCTCGGTGTAAACGAGCGAAGCGAGTCTGCACCGGTGGTCTAATGGTATGACTTTGGCCTTCCAAGCCAACGATCCGGGTTCAATTCCCGGCCGGTGCATAGCGTAAATAACCGTTTTCCCGCCTCTCCTGACAAGTTTCGGGAGTGGTCCGCGTGAGTTCCGTTGAGCTCGATGTCGTCGTCGTGAACCGTCGTCTCGTCGGTGACGGCTTCCGGCTCCGCTGCCGGGACCTCACCGGCGACGTTCTGCCCTGCTGGCTCGCCGTCGACGGGCTGGTCGGTCATACTAACTGTGTTATCAACAGTCAGATAAAATCGACGGTGAGCAGAGCTGGATCAGACGATCTCCGCCAAGAACTGACTGATGTTCTCATCGGTCCCGGCGACGACGAGTTCGTCACCACGTTCGATCACGAAGGCGGCACCGGGATTGGTGACAACGGTCCCGTTCCGTTCGGCGGCAATCACGGTACATCCCGTTCGATTCCGGATGTCCGCCTCACCGAGCGACTCGCCAACCACACCCGAAGCCTCCGTTCGAACGAGTTTGAGCTGCGTGCTTGGGGACAGGATCTCTTCATCGAGAACGATCGACGCGAGCATTCGCCCGCTGACGGCGGCGAGCGAGAGGACGTAGTCTGCTCCGGCGCGATACAGTTTCGACACGTTCTCGTGTTCGTTGGCACGGACGATGATTTCGATTCGAGGGTTCAGTTCTCGAATCGCGAACGTTGCGAAGATCGTCGTCGTATCGTCGGGCAACGCGAGGACCACAGTTCCTGCGTCCGTGACACCAGCCTCGAGGAGATCCTGTCGGTCGGTTACGTTTCCGACCACGTCGACCTGAGAGTTCTCCACGAGATCGACGGTCGTGTGCGCGAACCCGCCCTCGGAGAGCTCAGTCGCGACGGTTCGCCCGACGACACCCATCCCTGCGACAACGATGTCCCCGTGTCGGCGGCGACCCTCCGAGAGCGTCATCTGCTTCAATTTATCGAGGTCGGCCTCTCGGCCGGTCACGACGAGAATGCTTCGGGCGTCGAAGCGGAGATCGGGCGGCGGTGGGCTCTGGAACTCCCCGCGGGACCACACCCCGATGACGGCTGCCTCCGTCCGCTCGAGGATGTCGCTCTCCACGAGGGTCTGGCCGATCAGCTCGCTGCCGCTCTGGAGGGGAAACTCGGCAATCTCGAAGTCTTCGTCGATCTCGACAGCTTCGATCGCCTCGCGGTCGAACGTCCCGATCGCTTTGGCCGCGAGCTGGTCGCCCAGCAGTTGCTTGGGCGAAAGTACGTGATCTGCCCCAGCGTACCGATGGTAGTCCGCTATCTCCGGGTCCTCGGTGAGGCTGACCATCTGTACGTCCGGATTGACCTCTTGGGCAGAGAGGAGGACGCTCGGATTCGTTTCGTCGTCGACGTTCGCGATCAGGGCGGTCGCGTCCTCGAGTCGGGCACGTTGGAGCGCCTCGTCCGATTCAGGATCGCCAAACATCGCCGTATATCCGTCCGTGTACAGGTCAGTTGCCGTGTCTCGATCACCGTTGACGATGACGTATTCGACCCCGCGTTCAGTGAGTTCGTCGATGAGGACCTCTTCACGAGGGCCATAGCTGCAGAGGACCACGTGGTCTTCGACGCCCCGGACTGACGACGGTGCGGTCGATCTGAACGCGCCCTCGAAGAGCGGGACGACCAGAACCGGAAGTGCCGCAAAGATGAGGACGAGCCCCGAGAGCGCCATAAGTGAGACGAGGTAGTTCATCTGCGGGCTCGACCATGGGGCGTCCCCGCCATATCCGACGGTGGTGACCGTCTGAACGACCACCTCGATCGAGCGATACAACGGCTGGGGGCGCCCCTCCCACGTAGCCATCCCGTAGTTGTACAGAACGACGAATCCGGAGAGCACGGTGACGACGATGATGAGATAATACACGGTGAGACGTGTTCGCCGGTCCATACTCCGTGCCATCAGGAGGTGCCTTCTTAATATCCACTCCCGACAGGAGAGTCTCGCCAGCGGCGCCCACCGGTGGCAGCCACGAGAGGGGCCCGGAGACGGATGTCCGGTCGCGAGTGACACGGTCCGCGCTACTCGTCTTTACCGTCCGGAGTACTAGGCGTCTCCGTCTCGGCCGTGAGATTGAGTTCGGCAACGAGACGGGCCGTCATGACCTGTTCGACGATCCCGACCAACTGCACATCGTCTGTGGTATAATCCGCGAAAATACCAAGTGGAACTTCGCCACCGGCCATCTCGCGGTGGCCGCCGGCGCTGCCGACATCGGAAAATGCCTTGTCGAGCACGTCACCGATGTGGATCCGAGAATCGGTCGACCGGGCGGACAGCTGAATGCCGTCCTCGACGATGCCGAACACGATAGCCGTCTCGACACCCTCCAAGGTCGCGAGGTAGTCGGCCGCTTGAGGTAACGCGTCACGCTCGCTCGTCCGGCCGATCCCCGAGATGAGGACCGCCCCTCGAACGGTCCGATTCGTGATTGCCTCCGCGATTGCATCAACGGTCGCGCCGGTGACCGATGGGTTCGAGAGCGTCCGGAGTAACGCACTGTCGGCGTGGTCGTGGAGCCAGCCCGCGGCGTCGTACTCGTCGCGTGTCACACCGCGGAGGAACCCGAGCGTCTCTCGACGGATCGCGAACAGGAGCGCCGTGCCGAGGGCCGCGTCCATCTCGGTAGCTAATTCTCGGACGTACTCCGTCAGAATCGTCGCCGTCGCGCCGACCTGCTCACGGTGATCGATGAACTGCGCCTTGATGTTCTCGCTCGGATGGTGGTCGATCACGATATCGACCGGGGTCCCCTCCGGGACCCGATTGTTCGCCCCCGGCACCGCATGATCGACGAACGCAAGCAGTGATCTCTCGGGGCGGTCTTGGACGGCTGCGGGCTCGAATGATTTCAGGTCGATGTCGAGGAGATTGACGAACGCCCGGTTCTGCTGATGGGAGATATCACCACTATACAGTATGTGGTGTTCGTCGATGCCGGCAGCCATCGCGATCCGGCCAAGTGCGAACGCACTTGCGAGACAATCCGGATCCGGATTGTTGTGACAGACGATGGTAAGTTCCTCGCCGTCAGCGAGGAGTTCCCTGAGTTCCTGTGCAGGAGGCATGTCTCACTAGTATGAGAGCGCATACAAGCATCTGATGTGCCAAATCAGTCTCTGTCTGGAAATGGTCGGTCTCAGCGGATAGTACGCACTAAAGGTAGGTCCGATCAGCACCTGTTCCGATTATCACCGTCCGCGATCGGTCGTAGCCGGTTACGTTAGTCCTCCTGTGTTTATTCGATATCGAGGCTCCCAGTCGCCCCCTCCGCGCCCCCGCCATTTTCGTCCCATTCGAGTTCGAATTCGATACTCAACCCTCCAGAGCCATCCACTGGACCTTCGCGTTCGGCCTTAGCCTCGAACGTGGGCCGTACAGGCGGATCTCACTCGCCCTGCCGGCACGACCGCGAGCGGGAGAGCTGCGAGTTCGTTCAGCGGGACAAGGCGAGTAAGTGTCCGTCGACGCGGAGCCAGCACCGTATCCGGACCGGGTCCATCGGCTGGCAGCTCGACATCGGCATCCCGCCGTGGGTGGTCGCCGAGCGCGTCGACGCGACAATCGACGTCATCGAAGAGCACTACGATAAGGTCTCGCCGCGCAACCGCATGGAGCGCCGGCGACGGCCGTTCATCGACGAGATAGAGATATGAAACTCAACCCAGATGCATCCCGCGAGACCGCGGGACACGACTGCAATTCGGGCACTCGGTTCAGTGCCCGGCCGGTGCATTCCTCGCGGCTTTTTCCGGAACGGTATCCCGTAGAGGCGCAACGCTCCCGTTCGCGATCGACGTTGACCGGACCGCACTCCATCCAGCGGAGCGTTCGTCCGCGTTTCCGTCCGTGTCACCGACTCCCTGTCCGCCGGGCGGGACGACGACCACGACGGCCGTCCGAACTGACAGCGACACCTCGTCCGCCCGTCCGGCGTGTTCCCGGTCGCCGTCATCGTTCCAGTCGATGCGGACCGGCGACCCGTCCCGAACGTACGTGAGCGACGGGCAAGGGAGAACACACCCCGTAAACCGACCGGCCCACTCCGCCGAGGAGTACCGAATCGAGGCTCTACTGAGTAACTTCACACGAGCCAGCACGAACCCCAGCAACCCCCGTTTCGATTGGACCCTGATTTACCCTGATCTCAGGGGGTGAATCCGAGTTTGGAAACGGGTTCTCCGAGTCGAAAAGCTCGGAAACGAGTATTCGATTCCAAACGTGCTCTCAAGGGTGTTTTCAGGGAGTTAGCCGCTCGTTGGCACGGCATCGGTGTTCCAAACGTCGAATTTTCTCCGGGTAATATACCTGTGAACCCGGATTTGAGATGCGAACGCCCACCTCTCAAGCGGTAGCCGCAGGTGACCAAACCACGCGAAAGAAACCTCGAAGCCTGCGAGAACGAAGAAAGCGGAAGGCGGACGACGGTGCGGAGTCGGTATCGGAACGGTTCCAAGTACGGTTGCAGTCGGGTGGTTTTCAGATATCGAGTCGGGAACGTCGACGAGAGACGGGTTGTGACGAGCACGGAACGGTCGAAACGCCGACGATGAGCGCCGTTCGCGGATGGATCCGTGTTCAGCCGAGCGGCGCCACGTCGGGGTCCAAACACTACCGAAAACACACGGGAGATGTTCTTCTCCCGGAGAAATCGGCGTGTTTGGAAACTTCAAGCGGTGTTTCCACTCGAACGGAGCCGCCGATAGTCGGCAGATCGGACACAACGGTCCTGGGGAACCTTTTGCAGTTGATGGGACTGATCCGGCACATACGGAGGCAGTATGCAGCACCGGAGATCGGTGTGCTACTCCATCAGCTTCCGTTCGATAGGGGTGGCAAAGCTTCCGTTCTCACCTTTGCCAACCGGTCTTGCTGAACTGACTCTTCGCTCGGTCGTTTGATCAGATACTGTTATACAAACCCTCAGTTGCGAGAGATACTCACTGTAGTCAGCACGAGTCTGTAAAATCAATCGGCCGATCGACCGGGCACCTCATTCAGTATAATTGGTTCGCCTCGTGGATCGAGACAACTTGACCGGCGCCGCCGGAGCAGTGTTTCCGTGTAAGTTTGACCGTCTTGTGGCTTCAATTCTCGATATCGAGCGCCACTAAAATTCTCGCATTATTCAATGGTCGATTCTTATCGCCCTACGCTCTGGTATAAGTAAAGTTAAGTCAGCAGTTTCGGTGTATGGTAACATGTCTATTGGTCCACTTCGACCGCCGACACAAACCGAAATAGCAGCAATAGGGAAGAAGTTCCACCTCAATCTCACCGACGAGGAAACCGAAGCGTACCGCGAGCTCGTGGAGGATATGCTTGATTCCTACGCGAGGGTCCGTGAAATCGGCCAGCCCACAACGGAGACGACGGTTCGTAAACGGGACCCCGGCCACCGAGTCCGCTCAGGCGATCCGTACAATGCATGGATTACCAGTTGTCATGTGCCGGGGGCTGACTCAGGACGTTTGGCGGGATGGGATATCGCGGTCAAGGACAACATCGCCGTCGGTGGCGTTGAGATGACCTGTGGATCGCAGGTCATGGAGGGCTACGTCCCAAAACAGGATGCGACGGTCGTTTCCCGTCTACTGGATGCAGGTGCCGATATTGTAGGGAAAACGAACATGGATGACTTCGCATTCACCGGCACAGGCAAGTCGAGTGCGTTCGGTGCAACGCTGAATCCACACGACCCAGACCACCTCCCAGGCGGCTCCTCGTCCGGGAGTGCAGTGGTCGTCGCGGAGGGAGAGGTCGATATGGCACTTGGCGGCGATCAGGGCGGGTCAATCCGTGCTCCTGCTTCGTGGACCGGCGTTGTCGGTCACAAACCAACCCACGGACTGGTGCCGTACGTCGGTGCAATCGGTATCGAGAACACTATCGATCACTGTGGGCCATTGACCCGAACAGTTGAGGCTGCGGCCGAGTCACTCACAGTGCTAGCTGGAAAAGATCCAGCGGATCCCCGCCAACCTGAGTCGGTACCGACAGAAGATTACACAGCGGCAATTGAGGGTGACCCTAGTGGTCTCTCTATTGGTGTGGTAGGGGAGGGTTTCAACCGCCCCGGATACGAATCTGAGGTAAATGAGCAGGTCTATGCTGCGCTTGACACGCTTGAAGATGCCGGAGCAACTGTAGAAACCGTCTCAGTCGAGTTGCATGATGCGGCTGCCGACATCTCTACCGTTGCGCTGGCCGAGGGATTCGTTGCCTCCATGACGGGGGAGGGTGCCGGCCACAATTGGAGAGGGCACTACGATACCCAATGGATCGACGCCTTCGGTCGGGCCCGCCGCGCGCAGGGAGGGGACTTCCCCCCGAGTGTGAAGTTGATGCTCCTATTGGGTGGGTACACCAGCGAGCAGTACCACTCGAAATACTACGCAGAGGCGATGAACCTCCGGGCGGAGCTCACCGATGCGTTCGACGATGCCTTGGTGAACTACGATGTTGTAGCAATGCCGACGACCCCAATGCGGGCACACGAACATAACCCGGACGAGGATATTTTCGAGTGGATAGCAGGGGCGTGGCCGAACCTTGCGAACACCGCTACGTTCAATATGACCGGCCATCCCTCGCTATCCGTACCGGTCGACTCCGCCGATGGTCTCCCTATCGGGCTGATGTTTTCAGGTGGCCACTTCGACGACGCGATCGTCCTTGACGCTGGTCACGCGGTCGAACAGGTTCTCTGAGTCTTTTATTTATTTACGTACTGATCGCGGGGATCTACACCGCATTCGGTCGGCCATTGAAGCATTCGTCACGTATTACAGGGCGATATAATCCTGAACAACCCCCGACTCTTCGAGTTCGGAGGCAGCGACCTCCTCAACGATGGTCCCTTTCTCCATAACGTACGTTCGTTCGGAAGTGTTAATAGTAAATTCTAGATTTTGCTCTGTGAAAAATATGGTCATATCAAGCTCATCACTGATTTGGCGCAGCGTTTCGCTGATTTGAGTGACGATATTTGGCTGGACGCCCTCGGAGGGTTCATCAAGAAGGAGGAGATCTGGGTTACCGATTAGAGCCCGGCCAATAGCCAGCATCTGCTGCTCCCCTCCGCTCATCTTGCCAGCCCTCTGCTTACGGCGTTCGTCTAATCGTGGAAAGAAATCATACACCTGATCATAAAGGTACTCGTCACTGTCAGTATTTATCTGTTCACCGACGCGAAGATTCTCCTCAACCGTCAGTTCGGAGAAGACATCACGACCCTGTGGAACGTAGCCCATACCGAGTCCAGCGCGCTTGTCTGCCGATAGGTTCGTTATCTCATCTCCAGCGTACCTTATTGTCCCATCTGTTGGTTCGAGAAGACCGATGATTGCCTTCACGAGCGTTGTTTTACCGACTCCATTCCTCCCGATTAGTGAGACAACTTCATTTTCGTCTACCGTGAGGCTAGTGTCTCGAAGCACGGGGGTCTGCCCATATGAGACATCTATGTCTTCGAGTGATAGTAGGTTCATGCTGAGCTATTCTCCCCCCAAGTATATCTTCTGGACATCTTTGTTGGCTTTTATTTCATCTACCGTCCCTTCAGCGAAGATAGCCCCGTTATGGAGGACTGTCACACGCTCAGCAATCTGTTCAACGAAGGTAATGTCATGTTCAACTACGATAACACTCATCCCTTGAGTGGCCAGCGATTGAATCAACTCGCCGGTATTCTTTGTCTCTTCAATACTCATTCCCGCAGTGGGTTCGTCAAGTAGCAATAAGTCGGGTTCAATAGCGGTAGCGATAGCGATCTCCAGCCATTGCTGCTGACCATGGGATAGTTGTCCAACCTCCGAGGTAGATTCCTCCTCAAGGTCGATTAACGCTAGAAACTCATCAATAGCGCCAGCAATATCTTCATCCTGTTCGTATCGCTGGACAGGGATGCGCAGATTCTCCCGGACTGAAAGTTCCGGGTAGACGTTCACGTCTTGGAATTTGATACTGAGTCCACGGCGCGCTCGCTCATGTGGTTGGAGTTCAGTGATATCCTCGTCTTTGAATATAATTCGGCCATCCGTTGGACGGAGCTGTCCGGCGAGCATTTTGAAGAAGGTACTCTTACCCGCCCCGTTTGGACCAATTAAACAGTTGATCTCGCCGTATGGCATCTGATATGTGACGTCATCAACGGCGGTTAAACCTCCGAACTGCTTCGTGAGTCCCTCGGTGCGGATGATATGCTGACTCTGGTTGCTTGGCTCGTCTTTCGCCTTCTTACTGTGACTCATGGTTGTTCTCCTTTATCGGGTGCAAACCTTTGCTGCAGGTACTGGTTGATAGTCGGCACGGCTCCTTCTGGAAGTAGGAGCACAGAAGCAAGTAACAACAGGCCGACAAAAATTACAGCGAGCTCACTACCAGCCGAGGCGAGGCGATTGCTCAGCCCTCGGACGGCAAGGGTTCCTAAGATGGCCCCAATTAGGGTCTTGCGGCCACCGACGGTAATCCAAATGACCGGTAGCGCAGCGAATGCCAACCCCATGATAGGGGGGCTAATGAAGTTCCCCGTCGAAGCATAGAGTGCGCCACCGAGACCCGCAACCCCGCCTGCAACGGTAAACACTTGTAGCTTTAGTAGCCGGACGTCATATCCAAGTGTCTCTGTCCGGTCCTCCGATTCACGCGTGGCGACCATCAGGTAGCCATAGTTCGAATTGAGCACGTATCGGAGTGCTAGATACATCACTATGAGCAACCCGACAACAAAATAGAACGTGCCCATCGTGTCAAGCTCAATTACGACTGGTCCTGCTCCGAGGGTCAGGTCCGGGATACCGGTCATACCGTTGTAACCGCCGAGTTGGGCGCTACCGATAGCGTACTCTGCTCCTGCAGTTCGCGAAAACAGTAGCTCGAGGATGAGAGTAACCGCTAACGTAATAATAGCAACATATACACCTGACACCCGGCCATAGAACATGAAATAGCCTACTGCTGCAGCACCGAGGGCAGGAACGAGGATCGCGGCCAGCAAGGCGAGATTGGTTCCACCGGTAACCGGAAGCAAATTAATTCCCACGACCCCGAAGGTGTATCCGCCCAGTCCAAAGAAAGCTGTTTGTCCGAAGCTGAAGATTCCAGCATATCCCCAGCAAATGCTGAGACTCAGCGAGAGAAACACCCACACGAATAGGGTTGTTGTTGTGAGGACACCAAACTCGCTTGCCAACATTGGGTAGCTCAAGATAGTGGCAACCACGATCAAGAAGCCGAGCCAAAACCGATCTGAGGTGCCGATCGTGTGTGGTCCTTCAAACCGGCTGAGGGCTCCGTACAGTCTTTGACTAAGGCCCGTCTCGCCAGCCGCTTCCTCAACGGTTTCTGTTTTGTCACTCATAGAATTATCCTCTGATGTGTTCGGTAATATACTCGGAAATTCCCTCTGGAAGCAGCCGAATAATCAAGATTGCGACAACTAAGAGGGCGACCCGTCCAGCTAGGGCGCCACCAAACTGAGCGGCGCCTCCGTTGATTATCGACAGCGCGAGCCCGCTCGCCGGAACACCCACCAGAACACTTGCTCCTCCGACAATCACCGTTACGAACGCCTCAATGATGTACGAGCCGCCAAGAGACGGAACCAGCGAGATCGTCGGAGCAAATAGCCCGCCGGCGACACCAGCGAGAAGCGAGCCGACGAAGAACGTAATCATGTAGATACGGTCCGTATCAATCCCGAGACTGCGGGCTGTCTCCTCGTCTTCGATTGTTAGCCCAGGCTTGGCTCGATCCGTTCGCGAGCAGC
>ENA-ORDC01000753-ORDC01000753.1-marine-metagenome-genome-assembly--contig:-NODE-753-length-28520-cov-11.127729_pt1 | contig 28520 bp, 25 predicted proteins | sample MGYA00237783_ERZ508515 | MGnify/ENA primary metagenome ERZ508515 (study PRJEB26186, sample SAMN06268792) | marine metagenome | isolation source: Eden Landing Ponds, San Francisco, CA, USA | place... | reverse complement strand
CAGCCGGCGCACCGAGCCGACCGCCTCGGGGCTTTCTGGCTGTTCCCAACCATGACTCGATTAACTAAACACCGCCGCGTGATCGGGCCGAACACTATTGAGGTCAGTTCAACAAGTTGCTGGAGCATCCTGCCGAAGGCGGTTTGATTGTCCATACTTGACGACATTCGGCGGGATGCCGTGATTTCACGCTGTTTCACTGTGTTCGGTAATAGGAAAAGGACATTCGAAAATTATATATACACGATACTTCACATCTAAGTTGCCTTCCATGGTTAAAGATAAAGAATTTGATCGAAGAAGTGTTCTCAAGTCAACTGGCTGCTTTATTGCATCTACCGGCATTATAGCTGGCCAGACAACAGGGAGAAAGACAAACAATATATCGTTTAAGCTTCGCGGAAGTAAGAAAAATCCAGTCAAAACAAAAAATATAAATAAAAGGAGACATGAAGCCTTCCAGGAGTTTAACCAAAGCACCGACGAGAACACACGTGGTGGGCTCGTCGGAATCGAGGACAAAGACGATATTATCGCGTACAATTTCATCGCTACTGAGAACGGTGGTGTCCAGGAACACTTCTACACTGCTGACCTCAACGAGAAGGAACTCACAGTTCCAGTCGAGTCCAACCCCAGCCCCGGGGTTGAGACACAAGCCATAGAGTCGACTACGACGGTCTCCTCTCCACAAGGGAAAGACCTGGAGGAGCGCGCCCACAGCGCCGCAGACAGTTGGTATAAAGCTGGATCCGCACCCGAGATTAGCAGTGGTTCTGGTACTGTCAGTGGTTCTGGGAAAGACCGGGACAAGCGCGCCCACAGCGCCGCAGACAGTAGGAATAAAGCTGGATCCGCACCCGAGATTAGCAGTGGTTCTGGTACTGTCCGCACTATGGATACCAGCCAGCCGAATTTCTCCACGTGGCACGACCGGGCAGACCTCTACCACATCAACGAAAAGCCCCCTTACGGAATCATTATCGAACAGTACACGCTAAAAGAAAGCCCCAACCGAGACGATGTCTTCGGTGTCCAGACCGGTGTCGACATCGAAGCCGGTGAAAACCAAGCCGAACACGGCGACGACGATTACAAAGTGCCCGATAGCACATTCGGTCACTATCACCTCCGAAACGCTGAAGTTAGACACAACTGGAATACTGTCATCAGCCACGACGACTCAATGCGTGATCGAGCCCCCCGTGGCAAGTTGAGCAACGCAACTCAGTCCTTCGGGGTTGATCTGGGTATCGACAGCGAGGGTGTCGGGAGTGCCGGATTCTCGTACAGCTATTCCAGTCGGGCAGACAAGATCATCGACGACAGCAGCATGTCCGATAACATCGGCCGCTGGGAACTCAATGTCGGCTCTAAATCCTACGCTTCGGACAATAACGCCTACTACAACCCTGCTAGCCTCGCCATCCTCCACCCGGAGGACAACGAGACTTGCGAGCACTATCCGTGGCGTGACATGAAAATCGTCGACCTGCCGCTTGATGCCACATTCGCGTTGACTTCGGTGGGCGAATATATGTACACAATCGGTTCGAACGAATCTGTCTCACTCTCTGAAGACTTTTTCCTCCCCTGTCCCTGATTCTGACGTGACTGGCACAACAGAGGCAGTCTGAGGTACGGACCCGCTTAATTGCGGGCGAACCACTTGTTCAGGCCGAGTGCACCGCCAAAATGATCACGACACGTGGTTTGCTTTCGACCGAGACGGATTGTGGGACTCTTTTACCAGAATGAGGCGAGAATGCCCCTTCCTCAAGGAGCGAGTATTGCGAGTGAGTCGGGAGGGGATGAATCGCCGCACAAGATACAAACCATTAAGTAAACATATCAACAATCAATAGACAGCGATGGAGTACAGTCACCGCTACCCTGCATACCCGACACAAGAAGTAGCGGCTGAACTGGAACATCATATCGACATTCATCGCCAAGCGTACAACTACACTCTGTACGAATACGAGAACGTGGATGCCGACGACATCGGCTCCGCGTACAAACACCACTACCGACTTCCCGATTGGAAAGACGAGTTCTCCGTCTTCTCGGAGGTCAACTCGAAGGCTTTGCAACGAACCGTCACACGATTCTACCAGAACCTCGGCGGACTCTCCGAACAGAAAGAGAACGGTCGAACGGTCGGGAAACTCAATTGGAAGTCACCGAGAGAGTTCCAGAGTATGACGTTTTCGCAGTCCGGCTTCGAACTCAAAAACACGAGTGGCCGACACGCGACACTCTGGCTCTCCAAAATCGGAGACATCCCTATTCGCTATCACCGGGAGATCCCTGACGAAGCGGATATCAAAGAAGTCACGGTCAAAAAAGAGACAACCGGTGACTGGTTCGTCTCGTTCGGACTGGAAACCGACGACGCTGACCTCCCTGAAAAACCCGACGTGGACTCACTGAATGCGAACAACAGTGTGGGTATCGACCTCGGTATCCTGAACTACATCCACACCTCGAACGATAAAACCGTGGACTGGCTTGACCTCGAAGACGAATACGAGCGTCTGCGCCGTGAACAACGCAAGTTGTCGCACAAGGAGCAAGGGTCGAATAACTACGAGAAACAACGCCGGGAAGTGGCGAAGGTCAAGCGTCACATCCGGCGGAAGGTGCTGGACTACCAGCACAAGATTACGACATGGCTTGTCCGCGAATACGACGCCGTATTCGTCGAGGACTTGAACGTGAAGGGGATGCTGAAACAGTCGCATAATGCTCAGAACAAGCAGGATGCGGCGTGGCGACAGTTCATCACCCTTCTCGAATACAAGGCTGACCTGTATGGCTGTCACGTCAAGCAGGTTGAAGCACGAGGGACGACGACGGAATGTGCGTCGTGCGGTGTGGAGACTGCGAAGCCGATTTGGGTTCGGGAGCACTCTTGCCCGAGTTGTGGGTTCGAGTGTGACCGGGATGCGAATGCGGCGATGAACGTACTGCAACGCGGTTTATCTGAACTAGGGCTGGAATGGCCCGAATCCACGCCTGTGGAGACTGCGCTCCCTACGGACACCACTTCGGTGTCTGCAAAGCGCGTCATCGAAACAGGAAGCCCCACCCTTAACGAAGCCACAACAGTGGCTGAGTAGGGTGGGGTAGTTCACAGCGGTCGAAAACACACCGCTTCAACCGGTGGTCGCTGACTGTGTGGACTACGGCTTGAGTTCGACAATTCCGTCGGTGGCAACCGCGTAAACGGCATCCTCGGTTACAGCGAGATTCGAGCTAAACGAATACGTGCTATTCTGCCATCGTCGCTCACCAGTGTCCCGTCTCAAGACAGCAAGACCACCAGGAGACGCGCCAATGAGAACGAACTCAGGCGTGCAAACTGGAGAGGTGAGCGTACCCGTCGGCCGGCCGTCAGTGTCTCCTCTCGGAATCTCCGTTTGCCAGTGTCTCTCGCCGGTTTCGGCGTCGAGTGCTGTGACCGTTCCGCTTGCGTCGTCTGCCACGTAGACAGTGCCGTCGCGGTACGCTGGGGTTGTTTCGGGAGATGTCATTTCAGTTGTCAGCTCCCACATCTGCTCACCGTTGTCCGTATCCAGAGCATGGACGGTTCCGTCGTTGTCGAAAGTGTAGACATCAGCACCGACGACTGGATTCGTGTATGATTCACCGACGACATCGGTCTGCCACTGAACCTCACCGGTCTGTGTATCCACAGACAGTACTTCGCCGCCGTCAGCGCTCGCGTCGACGACGTATGCGGTGTGCTGCGCGCTGCTGAGACCAGTGACAAAGTGGTCGATCGACAGATGCCATTCTGGTTCGCCAGTATCGGCCCCGTAGGCCTGAAGACCATCGTTGAAGCCAGAGACATACACGAGTCGATCATCCGCGAGGGCACTCACATGGGGAGACGCAGTCGGAGTCGTCCCGACCACCTCCAGAGTCTCAGCATCGACCCACGAGACCCCAGCATACGTGTGGACCGCGAGGCGGCCACACGCCAGGGTTGGACTGACCCGGCTAGCGTGGTCAAGGGAGAGTGTATCGGTATTCCCTGTCTCCGTGTGGGTTCGACGAATAGTCGTCTCCTTGTCCTGCAACCAGAACACGTGATCGTTGCTTGCAACGACCCACGTTTGCCCGAAAACCCGGTCGTCTGTACCGCCGAGTTCGTTACTTCTCGGTTCGGCTCGAAAGGCAATATCAGTCTGGCCAGTACGCTTTGCAGGCCCAGTAGCTGTCGGCCAACTTGGTGGCGTGTCACAGCCCGCAACCGGAATACCGTCGGGAGGTTCTCGACCGGAATTCGATGAAAGAGGTGATCCGATGCCAAGACAACCGGCTATGCTAGTCGCACCGAAAAGAGCCACAACGGTGCGTCGGGAGAGCTTGTTCATTACGTTACTAGTCGCTTGGAATACACTTAAAGTGTTTGGATGTTGAATAACTCAGTGAAACACATTGACGACGAAGTAATCAAGATGTCCGTGAAGCGCTGCTCCGACGAGGTTGAGAGACCGTACGAAGCCGCACGTTTGGACAGCTTGCTCCAATCCCGGCTTTGAGAGGCCACGAAACTTCCGTGATCAGGGTGTGACCAGTGACCACAGGCATTCAACCTGATTGACGTGGACACCGTCGTCTGTGACAAACGTTTCCGAGTGTGGAACGACCTTCTCGTTTTCGTGAAGGTATTATCCAGTCCAAGGACATGCAAATGACGAAGGCTAGGTAGAATATGGTAGGCCGATAATATATTCCACACCTCACCACTATATTGTGGTTTATTATTGGATTATATGAATAAAAATATTTAATTAGATGCCGTTTTTACAAAAGGATCTTCGGCCTACAACTTATACAGATGATAATAATATATAATAAATATTATTGATATGGATGTGCTACTGGCGACCTCACCAAAACGTTGATTTGCAAGTAACGTCGAGCATAGGGCAATGAGACATCCAGGCCTCAAGTTCAGGATGGCCGTCGTCGGGTCGATCCTGTTCGGATTTTACGCCGTGGTGGCGCTCGCCCTGTATGCCGCCTTCGGCGGTGGGACCACCATCCTCGCAGTAATCCTGCTGGGCAGCGTCGGCTTCGTCGGCGTCCAGTACAAGATCGGCAAGTGGGCCGCCCTCAGGAGTGTCGGGGCCGAAGACATGCCCGAGGACGACCCCCGGTTCCGGGAGATCCACCGTTCGATCGAGCGGATGAGCGACGAAATGGGCATCGACAAGCCCCGCGTGATGGTCGCCGAGATGGGCGTCCCCAACGCCTTCGCCGTCGGGCGGAAGAAGGCCGGTGTCGTGGTCGTCTCCGCCGAGCTCATCCACATGCTCGACCACGAGGAACTCGAGGGCGTCCTCGCCCACGAACTCGCCCACATCCGGAATCGCGACGTGATCATGATGGTCATCGGCCAGGGGATCGCCTCGATCGTTGCGCTAGTCGCACAGTTCGCCGTCCTCTTTGCGGGCGACAACGACTTCGGCGACTTCATCATGGCGATGGTCGTCGGGAACATCGTCCAGTTCATCGTGATGATCTTCGTGATGGCGATCTCGCGCTATCGCGAGTACGTCGCCGACAGTGACGCCGCCGAAATCACGGGCGGCGAACCCCTTGCACGCGCACTCGAAAAGATCAACTCGGCCGACCACAGCCGGAGCAAGATCGACGAGCAGGCCAGCGCGCTCTGTATCAAGGGCGAGGAACGTAGCCTGCTGTCGAAGATCTTCTCGACGCACCCGCCCACCGAGAAGCGGATTCAGAAACTCCGGGCCTGATTTTCGAGGCTGCCAAGTTCCGGCGTCGGTCACGCCAGTCTGACCGGGCCGCTATTTGCTGGCTCGCCGTCTTCGAGGAGCCACGCGAACACGGGCACGTACGCGAGCCAGGCCAGGAGATAGCCCGCTCCGACGAGGACGTTTCGCGCGCTGAAGCCGCCGTAGATGCCGTCGACCGTCCCGATCAGGACCACGACGATGGCGAGAAACGCGACCCCCGGTCGGTCGAGCCAGTCGTAGCCGACGCCGATCAGCGACCCGAGCACGTAACAGAACGCATAACGACCGGCCGCAACGAGGGCGACGTTCGCCCAGAACAGCAACTCGACCGGCACGTCGAAGTCACTCTCCAGGCCGGCAAGCAGGAGTCGCACCGACCGGTAGAACGCCTCGCCGTGGGTCAGCATGACAACGGCGGTGAGGACAACTGTCAGCGCGCCGACGACGCGGCCGGCAACGACGCCAACGCTGCCCGGATCAGTTCGATTGACCATTGCTGCTGGGTCGGACTTGACGCCCCTGCTACTCGAACGTGACCGCCGTCCCGTAGGCGATGACCTCCGAACCGCCGTTGGCGATCTCGGAACTCTCCAGGCGGACGTTCACGACGGCGTCGGCCCCCATCGAACGGGCGTCCTCTGCCATTCGTTCTAAAGCCTCGTCGCGGGCGTCGGTCAGCAATTCGGAATACGCTTTCAACTCGCCGCCAGTGATGTTGCGGATACTTTGGGTGATGTCCCGCCCGACGTTGCGGGCCTTGACTGTGTTGCCGCGGGCGATGCCGAGCGCCTCGTCGATCTCTTCGCCTGGGACTGTCTCGGTTGTGACGAACTCCATATCTGGGCGTCTCGCGGGCTCCTACTAAAACCTGGACCTGGACTTCATTCCCAGAAGCGCCCGTCTCCCGCCGAACCACTACAGAAACAGTGCCGGGATCGTCTGTCGGAAGATGTTCAGCGAGATCACAAACAGCAGCGCGATCACGAACCAGTTGAACCGCCGCTCGTCGATCTCCAGCCGCCGGAGGTAGGTTCCGACGAACAACCCGACGAGCGTCACGACGGCGATGACCGACCCCAGCCACAGCCGGTAGGGCGTCATGAGATCGGTGAACAGCGCCATCTGGAGGATCCGGACCGTAAATATCGCACCCAGGACCATCGAAAGCCCGCCGATGTAGCGCTCCGTGTCGCGCTCGAAGGTGTGGAAGTAGGCGGGCAGCAGCGGCCCGAGGTTCGCCACCGCCAGCAGGAACCCCTCCAGCGCGCCGGCGACGCTCATCGCCACGGGATGGTGTGCCTTCTCGACGGTCACGAACCCCTGGCCGAGCTGGAAGAGGACGTACCCGAAGACGACCACCCCGATCAGGAACGGCACGAGCGGGCCGGTCTCGACCGCGTCGAGGACGGCCACCCCGACGACTGCACCGATGATTGCCAGCACGAGCAGGACCCACTCCTCGCGGATGAAGGTCATGCCAGTGTCAGTCTCGCCGACCTGGAACATGTTGAGCATCCACGGCGGGATCGCCAGCACGACGACCGCGAGCGTCGGGTCGATCACCGACGCGAAGATGGGCGTCGCGATCAGCGCGTAGCCGAACCCGATCATGCCCTTGATCGCGCCGGCGAGGACCGCGACGCCGACGAAGAGGGCCAGGATCTCCGCCGAGACGTCCGACTGCAGCCCGCTGGTCATCCCCTCGACGCCGGGGAAGAAGACGATCGACCCGGCGATGACCGACAGCGTCGCCAGTGCCATCGTCACCTCCCGGTACCGGAAGGCCCGGAGATGTTCGAGAAACGCTGCCGGATCGACGTGCGACTCGTTCGTCCCCATCGGTCAGTACTTCGATTACTGCCCGCGGCCGGATGGGGCTTGAGACGACGGAAAGGGTGACACCAAAGACCGGTCACCTGGATTTGCGGGAATCCGGGATAATTGCCCCTCTTCGGCCCGTATACAACTAATTGCTCGATCAACCCCGCTCATAGAAACAGGAGAAATCTGCCGAAACGGCCGGGGGTGGACGGTCCAGCCAGCCGGATGCGGGGGCGTTTTGGTGGTGGCCGTCGAAGTCCCCGGTATGTCCGACGACGAGCCTGCTGTCCCGATCGTCTGTGACGAGTGTGAGACCACCGCCGAGATCCCGCTGTCGGATCTCGCCGACCAACTCGACGCACACAACGAACGGATGCACGACGGCGAGTCAGTCGCGGAGGTCGATCCCGACGTGGCCGACCAGCTCGCGGACCTGATCGCCGACGAACTCGGCCTCCTCGAGGGTTAGTCGCCCACCGTTCCAGTCCGAAAGGACAGATCCAGCGCGTCCGCGGAGTGCGTCAGCGCCCCCATCGAAATAACGTCGACGCCAGTCTGTGCGAATTCCGGCACCTTCTCGATCGTGATCCCGCCGCTGGCCTCCGTGAGGATGTCGTCGTGACCAGCTTCAGCAAGCAGACTGACCGCCCGCTCACAGTCCTCGGGCGACATATTGTCCAGCAGGACGATGTCGGCCCCGGCGTCGGCGGCCCGCGGGGCGTCTTCCGGCATCTCGACTTCGACTTCCACCTGCGTCGCGAAGGAGGTCCGTTCCGCGACGTGTTCGACTGCGCCTTCCAGTCCCATCTCGGCGACGTGGTTGTCCTTAACCATCGCCATGTGCGAGAGGTCCAGCCGGTGAGTGTCACCGCCACCGGCGACGACCGCACGCTTCTCAACACCGCGCAGGCCGGGCGTCGTCTTCCGGGTCCCGGCGATGGCCACGTCGTCGCTCACTTCTCGGGCAACGTCGACTGCCTTGCGGGTCTTGGTCGCGATCCCCGCGGCGTGGGCGGCGACGTTGACGGCCGGTCGCTCGCCGCGCAACACGTCTTGGGTCGGCCCGGCGACGGAAAGCAGCACGTCACCCGACTCTATCGGCGTTCCGTCGTCGACGGCCGATTCGACCGCACAGTCCAGATACGCGAAGACGGCGGTCGCGGCGTCGATTCCGGCCGCGATACCCCTTTCTTTCGCGACGAGTCGGCCCCCGGTCTCGCCGGGCAGGTGGTTGGTCACGTCGTGGTGGCCGACGTCCTCGCGAAGCCACTGCTCGACCTGTCCGTCGGTGATCATGGCGTCTCGACGGTCGCCTCATCGTCGGTTGTCGTCTCGTCGTCGGAGACGAGATTGTGCGTGCCGACGCTTTCGTCGTTTTCGGCTGCGGCGCGAGCGATCAAGAGAGCGACGACGCTCGCGTTCCGGAGTTCGTACAGCGATCTGGAGGTCCGCGTCCGGACGTAGGCGTCGACTTCGCCCTTGAGTCGCCGGAGGACGCCGAGTGCGCGGTGTAGGTCATCGGGATCGCGTTCGATGCCGACGTACTCGCCCATCACGCGACGGAGGCGCGTGAACTTCTCGCGGGCGAAGGAGTCGGGGAGCGCCGGATCGCGGTCGTCCAGGTCGGGGACGTCCATCGGCGTGGGTTCGCGTCCAGGGGCATCCTCACCGGCCCGGAGTCCCCAGACCAACCCCTCAAGGAGGCTGGTGCTCGCCAGACGGTTGGCCCCGTGGACGCCGGTGTGGGCACACTCGCCGACGGCGTAGAGCCGGTCCAGGGAGGTTCGGCCCCACTCGTCGACAGAGACTCCTCCACAGAGGAAGTGCTGGGCGGGCCTGACGGGGATCCCCGTCTCCCAGTCGATCCCACGCTGCTCGCACTGCTCGACGAGGTCCGGGAACCGCTCTTCGAAGTCGATGTCCGAAACGTCGAGGAAGACCTCGTCGCTCACCCCCTGCTCGTTCTTGACCGCCCGCGCGACCACGTCCCGCGGCGCGAGTTCCGCGTCCTCGTCGTACGCGGGCATGAACCGTTCGCCGTAGGCGTTCCGGAGGGTCGCGCCCTCGCCGCGGACGGCCTCGCTGATGAGCAGCGTCCCGCTGTCGTCGACGTGGGCTGTCGGGTGGAACTGGACGAACTCCATGTCGTTGATCTCCGCACCGGCGAGTGCCCCCATGGCGATCCCGTCGCCGGTCGATCCCGCGGGATTGGTCGAGTCCGGATAGAGGTCACCGACGCCGCCGGTCGCCAGCACGGTCGCGCCGGCGAAGGTGGGCCAGAGGTCGCCGCCGGATTCGAGGTACGCACCGCGGACCTCGCCCTCGTGGGTGATGAGGTCCAGCGCGGCGGTGTCGTCCAGCACCCGGATGCCCGGGTGATCGTCGACGAACGCGAGGAAGCGTTCGAGGACGTACGAGCCGGTCGAGGCGTCGACGTGGAGGATACGATTCTCGTCGTGGGCGGCCTCTTTCCCGAAATCGAACGCTTCGCCGTCACTGTCGGCCACGTCGAACGGGACCGAAAGCGTCTCGACGAGGACATCCCGGACGGCTTCGTTCGCGTTCTCGACCAGGACGTCGGCAGCCTCGGGGTCGGCGGTGCCGGCGGATGCGTCGATGATGTCCTGTTTGAACTGCTCGGGGTCGTCCCGTGAGATGGCGATGCCGCCCTGGGCCCACCACGTCGAGGCGTCCTCGGGGCGGCGGGCTTTCGTCGCGAGGATCACTTCCGCATCACTTCTCGCGGTTTCACCGCTCGCTCGTTCCGAGGTCTCGCCTTGCTCGACCTCGCGGGCCGCGGCAAGTGCGGCCGCACAGCCGGCAATGCCGCCGCCGACGATCAGCACCTCGGTTGATTCTGCTTCAGTCATAGTTCAGAGTTCGAGCATCCGATCGAGCGCGGTTGCCGCGCGATCCGCCGTCGCCGGGTCCACGTTGATGACGTTCTGCTCGCGACCCTCGACGAGCTCTTCGAGCACCCACAGCAGGTAGTTGGGGTCGATCTGTCGCATCGCGTTGCAGTCCATGCACGCGTCGCCACACAACGGGACGACCTCGACATCGGGATGCCACCGATCAAGGTGGTTGGCGAGGTGGATCTCGGTCCCGATTGCCCACGTCTCGCCGGGATCCGCGTTCTCGACTGCTCGCGTGATGTCCGCCGTCGAGCCGACGCGATCGGCCGCCTCGACGACTTCCCTCCGACACTCGGGGTGGACGATCACCTTCGCGTCGGGGTGGTCCTCGCGCAACTCCTCGACATGTTCGGCCCGGAAGCGCTCGTGGACCTGGCAGTACCCCTCCCAGAGGATGACGTCGTTCGCCCGGATCGCCTCGGGCTCGGTGTCGTCGGCCCAGGGGTCCCAGACGAGCGTGTCGTCTTCGAGACCGAGGTCGTAGGCGGTGTTGGTCCCGAGGTGCTTATCGGGCAAAAAGAGGACCTTCTCGCCGCGCTCGAAGGCCCACTCGAAGGCGTCGGCGGCGTTCGAGGAGGTACAGACCAGCCCGCCGTGTTCGGCACAGAAGGCTTTGAGGTCCGCATACGAGTTCATATAGCAGATCGGGATCACGTCGTCGTCGGTCGCCGCCGTGAGCTTTGCCCACGCCGAATCGACCTGAAGCGCTTCTGCCATCCCGGCCATCGGACACGAAGCCTCCATGCTCGGGAGGATGACCTGCTGGTCGTCGTCGGTGATGATATCGGCCGATTCGGCCATGAAGGTCACACCGCCGAAGATGACGTACTCGGCGTCGGAGTTGGCGGCCTCCGTGCTCAGCTGGTAGGAGTCGCCGATGAAGTCGGCGTGTTCGACGATCTCCCGGCGCTGGTAGTTGTGGCCAAGGATGACGACGTCGTCGCCGAGTTCCGCCAGCGCCGTGTCGATCCGGCGCTCCCGTTGATCGGCGTCGAGATCCCGGTAGGCCGGGGGCAACTGTGACAGATTGTCGTATTTGAACAGGCTGAGATCCGTGTCCAGATCAGCCGTTTGCATGTCGGGCACAGTGGGTCACCGTGTATATCTCCCTTCAGTACCGCATATTGAAAAACATTTGTATTCAATACCCGGATCGGGGCGATATATTCTACAGTAATTGCCAAGCAGTAGTAGTGGTATCGCAGTACCGCCGACAGTGTCGACAGTGACGTCACTCCATGCCCAGGGCTGTCGAGAGCACCCAGTAGAGGCCGTAGCCGACGCCGACCGAACTCGCGAGCGTCAGCAGCCAGAAGCCGACGGTGACGCCGATCTTCCGGCGGGAGACGCCCGCCGAACCCGCGGCCAGGCCGCCGCCGATCACCCCCGAGATGACGATATTGTTGAACGAGATCGGGATGCCCAGCGCGATCGCCACTTGGGCGATGATGAACCCCGGAACCAGAGCGGCGATCGACCGGCGCGCGCCGAGCTGGGCGTACTCTCTGGAGGTGGCCTGCAGGAGTCGCGGCGCACCCATCCACGCACCGGCCAGGATCCCAACGGCACCGATTCCCAGGAGAACGAGCGTGGGCAGTTCAAGCCTAGTGACGAACAGTGTCTCTAGGGGCCCGGTCGCGAGGCCGACCTGGCTCCCGCCGGAGGAGAAGGCAACCACGCTACCGAGCGCCACCAGGAAGGTCCGAATCCCCCGTTCGGCGGACGCTTGGGTCCGCCGTCGTATCGCGAGGAACCCGAGTGCGCCGAACGCGAGAGTGACGACCCCCCTGACGAGCGGGTCGGGCAGTCCGACGAGCGACGAGGCGAATCCCGCAAGCGAGTTCTGGGCTGCGTCGCCCGGGATGATCCCCAGTTCGATGTTCGCGACGATGCCGGAGACGACGCCCGCGAGCAACGGCACGCCGACTGTCTCGGGGATGTCGTCCCGCCGGAGGATCGTCGCGGTCCCGTAGGCGAGCCCACCCGAAACAGGCGGGACAAGTGCCCAGAACAGCGCCAGCTCCTGGTACTTCGCGATGGCGGGGTCGCCACCTAACGAGATCCCCACGCCGACCATCGCCCCGGTGGTGGCGAAGGCTGCGGGGACGGGATAGCCCGAGTACACACCGAAGGCCATGAACCCCGCCGCCGTGAGTAGTCCCGCCGTCGCCGCAAGCGGCGTGATCTGCACCCCGAGGATGAGATCCCTGCCGACGGTCTCGGAGATGGAGCCGCCCTGTAAGAGTGCCCCGAGCGCCGCGAGGATGCCGACCAGAAAGGCCGCCCGCATCGTCGAAATGGCGTTGGCTCCGATCGCCGGGGCGAACGGCGGCGAGTTCGAGTTTGCACCCAGCGCCCACGCCATTCCCACACACGTCACCGTTGCCAGAACCGGAAGTAGCCAGAAACTCAGTGCCACCGTGGGCTCACCTCCGGATCGACCCGGCCCTGCTCCTCACGATTCCATCCAACCATTCTTGGAAATTTTTCGACTCACTCACGTGTAAGCGTTGTGTCGGTCCGGGCACTTTGGGGTACGGCTGTGGTCGATCGCCGGTATTGTTTTCATGTATGGGGATGAATCGCACATTATGGACGACCGCGAGGTCGACGTTTCGACAGCCGGCGAGAACATCGAGGGCCAACAGCCTGAGCCGGAACCCGAGTCGGTCACTGACGAGACGACGACCCACGACGAGGGCGTCGAGCTGGAGCGGACGATCGGCCTGGTCGGCGGGCTGGCGATCGGCATCGGGACGATGATCGGCGCGGGGATCTTCGTCTTCCCCGGCCTCGCCGCCCACGAGGCCGGCCCGGCAGCCGCACTCTCCTTTGGGATCGGCGGCGTGATCGCCTTGCTGGTCGCGCTCCCGGCCTCGGAACTCGCGACCGCCATGCCACGCAGTGGCGGTGGGTATTACTTCATCTCCCGCTCGCTGGGGACGGCCGGCGGCGCAATCGTCGGCCTCGGCCTGTGGCTGGGGCTGGTCTTCGCCGCCGCGTTCTACCTCGTCGGCCTGGGGCACTACGTCGTCGCCGTCTTCGCGGAGGTCGGTATCTCCCTCTCGCTCGGGCCACTGGCGCCACACGTCGTCCTGGGGCTGCTCTTCGGGGCCGCCCTCACCGCACTCAGCGTCGCCGGCACCGAGCGCACGGCGGCCCTCCAGAACATCATCGTCGTCGTGTTGCTGGTCATTCTGACGGGCGTGCTCACGTTCGGCATCCTCGATGCGATGGGTATCTTCGGCCGCCAGTCCGTCCCTGACACGTTCTTCTCGCAGGGATACGCCCCCGTGCTCTCGACCGCCGCGCTCGTGTTCACGTCGTACCTGGGCTTCGCCCAGGTCGCGACGGTTGCCGGCGAGATCAAGCGCCCGAGTCGAAACCTGCCCCTGGCGATGGTCGGCTCGGTGATCATCGTCACCGTCTTCTACGCGGTGACGATTTTCGTCGCGACGAGCACCTTTGGCGCGGAGCGACTGGGCACCTTCGGCGAGACGGCGATGGTCAACGTGGGGCGGGACTTACTCGGGCTGCCCGGCGCAGTGTTGATCCTCGTCGCCGGCTTGCTGGCGACCTTCTCCAGCGCCAACGCCTCGATCCTGAGCGCGTCCCGATCGATCTACGCGCTGAGCCGCGACGCCTTGCTCCCGAAGAAGGCCAGCGAGATCAACCTCAAATACGGCACGCCACACGTCGCGCTGGCGATGGCCGGCGGCCCGATCCTGGTGCTCGTGGCGACCGACAGCGTCGAGATCCTCGCGGAGGTGGCGTCGTTTCTGCACCTGGTGATGTATGCGCTGATCTGCGTCGCGTTGATCGTCTTGCGACGGCGCGATCCGGACTGGTACGACCCGGACTTCCGGATGCCGGGCGCGCCAGTCCTGCCGGCGATCGGCGGCGTCGCGAGCGTCGCGCTGATCGCGTTCATGAACGGCGCATCGATCGCCATCGGCGTCGTGATCATGGTGCTGTCCTACGGGTGGTACCGCTACTACGCCGACGACGTGCGACTCAAAGGAGACATCTGACATGACCCGACCATCAGTACTCGTCCCGATCCGCGTGCTCGAAGGTGAATCGCTCCCGGAGGGGGTGCCCGACCTCCTCTCGAACGCACACGTCGTCCTGCTGGGGTATCACGTCATCCCCGGGCAGACGGCCCCCGGCCAGGCCCGGATGCAGTTCGAGGACCGCGCCCTCGACCGCCTCGAAGAGTTCGAGCAGGCACTGTCCGACGCGGGGGCCACTGTCGAACACCGACTGGTGTTCACCCACGACGCCCAGCAGACGCTCGACCGCCAGATCGCCGAGAACGACTGCCTGGCCGCGCTCGTGCCCCGCGCCCTTGCGGACCTCGAAGACGTGCTCGTCGCCGTTCGGGGCACCGTCGGCATCGACCGACTGGCACGCGTGGTCGCGGGGCTGTTCGCCGACCGGGACATCGACGTCACGCTCTATCACGTGACGGGCGAGGACGAAACCGACGAAGACGTCGATGTCCTGCTGGATGGACTCACCGACCGCCTGGCCGACGAGGATGTCGATCCCGCCCGGATCAAGACGCGGGTCGACCGGGACGTGAATCCGGTCGATGCCATCGCCGACCTCGCCGAGGACTACGACTGCGTGATCATGGGCGAGTCCGACCCGACGCTGTCGACGTTCGTCTTCGGGATGCCGGCCGATCAGATCGCCGATCGGTTCCTCGGCCCCGTGCTGGTCGTCCAGCGGGAACCGAGCGAGTGACGTCCGTTGCTCGCGTGTTCACCGTCGGCCACCCCCGCTTCCGTCGAACCGGCGGCAGTCGGGTGGCCGTCGCCCGCGATCCCGCTCCTTTCTCGTCCACGACGTTCGTCCGGGTCTATCGACGTCACTCGGCTCCCGTGCGGTGTTGCCGTCTCTCGGACGGCCGTCCCGCCCGTCGCCGTCACTCGAATCGTGTCCCTCGTCGGGTTCGAAGACTGCGGCGTACACCCACGCCCAGAGCCGGGCCCGCGTGTGTCGCGATCCGTCGTACACGGTCAGGCCCTCCGGACCAGATGATCCCGAACCGCTCGCTGACAGTCCCCACAGGTATCCGCGAGTCGAGCCACCGTCGTCAACACCGGGTGATCCGTGGGAAAGTCCTGGTATAAGTACGGACCGAGGCTCCGGTGAGTGACCCCGACTTCCGGACCGTTGTTCGTCGCGCCGTCGAGAAACGATTGGCGCCACATTGCGACGGTTTCACACCGCTCGCGGTACGTGTCGAGACGCTCGTGACGCGCTCGCAGTGCCTCGAACCCGAGGTCGCTCAGCGGAGTCTCGTCGGCCGTGACGATCCACCCGGTAATCTCGTCGACGACCGCGGCAGCGTCGGCCAACTGCGTGGCTTCGCGTTGGAGGGCTTTCCCCAGCGTCTCGGTCTCGGCTCGGCGAGTACGTGCTTCCGAAAGCACTGCTTGCTTGAGTTCGGGTGTGAAACTGGTGTTCATCGTGGGTGCGAGCGCGACGGCGACCGACTCGGAGAGTTCCGTCTGGATCGTCTCCGGTAGAGACTCGCGCTCTTCGACGTCGTCGAGGCTGTGTGGGCGGATCGTCTCGGCGAACGCTTCTCGAACGGCCTCGCAGGTGTCGCCCCCGCTCGGACTGTCTCGGGAGAGCGTGCCGGCGGTCGCGGTGACGCTTCCAGCCGCCGGCGTCGGTCCCGGTTGACAGTTCTCGACGCGATCGACGAACCGGTCGACCGCGTCGAGTTTCGCCTCGATGGCCTCCCGTTCGTCCTCAACGCGGTCCCGTGCGTCGTGGATTCGGGTCTGGGCCCCCATCTCAACCCTCCGAACGGATATGTGCCGTGACGAGTTCGTCCGACGTCGCGCTACGAGCCAATCGGAGGCGGATCCGCCAGCCGTCCTCGAGATCGGCCACGCGAAGCGACGCGACCCGCTTCGACGGCTCGTGACGGACCAGTTCGACGACCACGGGGAGGACGGGCAGCCGCCCGTCCCGGGGTGACAGCGCGTACCCGGAGAGACCAACGACCACATCGACGGCCCTCGGATCGTGACCCTCGGTCGCTGGCGACCACGTGAACTCCTTGAGTAGCTCCCGGCTTTCGAGTGACGCGAGCGTCGCCTCGACCGGGTGGTCCGTCGAAGCCGGCCCCGGCAACCGTGAGACTGCCGTGTCGATGACCGTCGCCTGCTCGTCGGCCGAAAGTCCCCGGTCGATCTCGCCCGCCATACTCTCGAGCAGACAGACACAGAGGTCGTCGAGGTCCCCCACGCGCTCGGCCAGTTCGAAGTACGCGTCCATCACGGCCGATTCAACCGCGTCGTGACCACAGTCCGACAGCGCCTCGAAGACGGCCCCGGCAACCCGATGGCAGAACTCCACGCGACTCCCGGGACCGTGATTCGACCCGCTCCAGGGATCGACGTCACTCGGCTCCGAGCGCGGTTCGCCGTCGGCCCCCTGGTCGTCTTCGGGCGGCCGTGCCTGATCGGTTCGACTGGTCGATCCGCCAGGTTCAGAACCTCTGCCGGCTGATCCGGGCGTTACCCGTAGGGATCTCTGGCACACGATGACGTCGTAGCGGGGCAATCGCGGGTCGTAGCGCCGCAGCGCCGCCCGATACTGCTCGGTCGCGCGTGCAGCGGTCCGTGCTTCGGCTCGGGTCCGGAACCGGAGGCCAGTCGTGGGGACCGGCCGGTCGCCGTAGCGAGCACAGACGAGGTAGTACGGCCCGTCCTCACTCGCCAGTGATTCGATGTGTGACCGGATCTCTTCGAGCGTCGTTCCGAGCATGTGTGGTTCTCCGTCGATATTTCGTCCCGTCACTCGCCTCGTAGACTCGGGTGGGTGACCTGTTCGTCCGGATGCGGTTCGGCGAAACGCTTGCGGGTCACATCGAGCGAGCGCCGTTCGCGCTCCCGGCGCTGTTCGTCGTCGATCTCCTCACAACCTGGGGGCAACTCGCGACCGCGGTCGGTGAAGTACCCGTCGGGTGCGACCCAGTCGTGGTAGAACGGCCGGCCGTCGTCTTCGAGGATCGTCACGCCGACTTCCGCGCCGTGGCCGGCACAGACGATCGCCTGGTGGGGCTTCTCGGCGAGTCTGCCGGCGGCGTACAGCCCCTCGACGCCGGTGCGACCCCGCTCGTCGGTGTCGACGAACGACTTTCCCCGGTCGATGATTCCGACGCCATCGACCCCGTCGAGGTAGCCCACCGCGTTCTTGGTCGCCGCGACGACGTACGTCGCCTGGGAGCGGTTGCCGTCCTCGGTCTCGACGGCGAACCCCTCGTCGGTCGGCTCGACCCGCGTGACGGTTCCGGTCACCTGCTCGCAGCCGGCTTCTGCCGCCTGTTCTTCGAGCAGATCCAGTAACTGCCGGCCGTTGACGCCGGCCGGGAAGCCCGGGAAGTTCTCCAGGTGGGCGTTTCGGCGCAGGATCGACTCACCCGAGTCGATCACGCGTGTGTCCAGTCCGTGGCGAGCGGTGAACACGGCCGCCGAGCGGCCCGCGACACCGCCGCCGACGACGACCACGTCCATCGGCGCAGTCATGACTCGACAGTCTCCGTGGCCGTCGAGGTGTCCGTCGCCACGTCGGCGGGTATCCCCTCACGCCTCGACTGTCCGCCATCGCCGACACAACCCGTGAACGGTCCGCCGTCGACTGCACCGTCGTCCGTTCCGCCGTCACGTCGGGTCTGTCCATTCTCGTCGTTTGTCTCGGTTGTCATTGTTTTAGGCTAGCCTAAACAACATAAAGATGTTCCGAAATTCTACCTGGCCAGACACTCCGACAGTCATCCGGCTGTGATGTACTTCGCTCAATGCGGTCGAAGCGCCTGGCTCGTTCAGCACTTTCTCGGCCTTCCGGCCTGACCGCATCCTCCCAAACAGTGCATTCGGCCGGAACTCAATTAGGTATATCGGTATATGGTTTATCGTGGCCGTGGAGTTTGACGGCCAGCCGCAGTCGGGCGGCAAGCACCCAGCACTGTGCGGGGCTCGGCTGTCATCATGCCGGGAGATATGAACCACCCGTATGGGTCTCCCAGGCGGCAACCCATCCCTGAGATGGCAGGGGTTGCCCACAGGTAGTCTCGTGGCCCGACACTCGACTAGCGTTTCCCAGCAGGCGGAGCCGACGATCACAGCGTTGGCGGTCGAGCCGACGCGGTGTCCTCGTCGGGGAGGTTCACACCGCCGATCGACACTTCGAACCGCTGTCAGGCTGAAGACTGCCACTGTATTCGCGCTGTTCGGCCTGTCTCCTCTCGCGATTGCCCCTCTCAATTCGGAAGGTCGTGCCGTATAGCGATGCCCTGCCACGGCACTCGATAAACTAAATACGACTATACTGAAGTCGGCTGGCCGAGGTTCGAAGGGGGTGGGCCGTCATCCCGAGGGGTCATCGGGAGCCACGCAACTGTTGACACCGGCACACGGGACGCTCTGAGGCGGTTTCCGCACACCTTCCGGGTTGGAGTTTTCCTCAGGAGTGCGCTGTCGTCGGTTTCTCGCGGTTCTATCAGTCGATGTCGAAAGCGAAGCGTGCACCGCCATCGCTCGACTCACCGACGGAGACGGTCCAGCCGTGTGCCTTTGCGATGTCTTCGACGATCGAGAGGCCAAAGCCTGTCCCGCCCTGGTTGGTGGTCACGCCGTGATCAAACACTGTCTCTCGATTTTCGGGCGGGATCCCTTCACCGTCGTCCGCGACGTAGAACCCACCGTCCGCTCGCTTGCCGACCGTGATCGTGACGTCCTTGCCGCCGTGTTCGACCGCGTTTCGGAAGAGGTTCTCGAACAGTTGACTCAACCGCCCGGCGTCACCGGCGACGACTGGCACGCCCTCGGCGACCTCCATCGTCGCCTCGCTCGTGTCGACGTAGCCCCACGCTTCCCGTGCAACTGCGCCGAGGTCGATCTGTTCTCTGTCCTCGATCGTCGTCTCCCCACGGGCGAGCGTCAGGAGGTCTTCGATGAGACGTTCGATCCGGTCGTGAGCGGTTTCGACCTTCTCGAAGTGGTCCGGGTCGCCCGTCTCGGCGGCCACTTCGAGAAAGCCCATCGCGACGGTGAGCGGGTTCCGGAGGTCGTGGGCCACGACGCTCGCGAACTGATCGAGACGTTCGTTCTGTCGCTTTAGCTCAGCTTCCCGGGTGGCCCGTGCCAGCGCTGCCTCGACGGTCGCGCCGAGGATTCTGAACAGGTCGACGTCCGTCTCGGAGAACTCTCGGGTCGTCGGCGAGCCAGTCGAGATGAGGCCATAGTCGCCCAGCGGCACCTGGATCTCGCTTCTGATCCTCGTGTCCTCGTTATACCGCTCGTCATCCTCTCTGACGTCGTCGAATACCTGGAGTTCGCCGGTGTCGAAGGCCTGCCAGGCGAGACTGTCACCCGGATCGAATCGCGGTGACTCGCCGACGAGCTCGCGCGCCTCGGCTGTCTCAGTGATCGGGATGAGGGCGTGTTCCCGCTCGTCGTACTCCCAGATCCCGGTGATCTCGAACCCGAGGATTTCGACGGCAGCGTCGACGGCGATATTGGCGATCTCTTCGGTGGACTGTGCGGCGCTGAGTTGCTGTGCGGTTCGCTGTAGCGATCGAAGGCGGTTCTCCAGGTGTTTCTGTTCGGTTATGTCTTCGAGGACGGCGAGAATGCTGGTCACCTCGCCGTTCGAGTCCTCGATCGGGGCGACCGACAGCAGGAGATCTAGTCGTCGCCCCTCCTTGGTCTCTCGTTGAATCTCCTTGCCACGGATCGGTTTCCCGTTGAGTGCTGCCCGGCGATGGGCATCGAATTGTGTCTGCTGGTCCTCAGGGATTATCGGGTTAAATTCGCCCAGAACCTCCTCGCGCGACCATCCGAACATCTCCTCTGCACCCTCGTTCCAGCGGATAACCTCACCGTCGGCGTCGATTTCCATGATCGTCAGCGGCGTCGCCTCGATGAGTCCCTCCAGTCGCTGGTTCGTCTGTTCGAGTTTGCGCTCGCGCTGTACTTGTTCGGTCACGTTCCGTGCGATACCGACGATCCGGACGATCTCGTCGTCGACGATGACCGGTGCGAGCGATGTCTCCCAGAAGCGGGCGTCCGGGGCGACCGACAACTCCTCGCGATAGGAGATCGGCTCGCGCTGCTCGACGCACTCGGCGTAGTTCGCCGCAAGCTCTGCACCGCGTTCCTCGCCGAAGACGTCCCGCGGTGTCCTGTCCTTGACCTCGTCCGTCGAAAGCCCGGTCTGGGTCTCGTACCCAGGACTCAGCTGTGCAAACGTGAACTCCGGATCCTGTCCTGACATGTCGACGTCGAGGACGAAGATCGCGTCACCGGACGTATCCAGCAGCGCGTCGTACTCCTCGGCGAGTTCCTGATATTCGCGTTGCTGTTGCTTTCGGTCGGTGATCTCCTGGGAGAAGACGGTCAGGCCGTCCTCGTCCGGGAACACACGAACGTCGACCCAGTACTCGAAGGGCTCATCGACGTATTGCTCGAAGGAGACCGACTCGCCGGTTTCCATCGCCGTCCGGTAGCGGTCTTCGAGTTCCGTGTCAACGACCGCCGGGAACTCCTCCCAGAGCACGTTGCCGACGACTTCCTCCGGGTCCCGGTCGACTCGGTCGCCCATCTTCTCGTTCATGTATTCGATCCGCCAGTCGGTGTCGACGGCGTAGATCGCGTCGGTCGCCCGTTCGAGCGTCCGTCGGAACCGATCGGTCATCCGGTCGGCGGCCGCTCGCTTGCGCGCGGCGTCGACCAGCGTTTCGATCCGCCGGGCCAGCAGCTCGAAGCTCTCCTGGTTCGGTCGGATCGGAATGTAATCGGAGACGTCGGCCCGGGTTGCGCGACTTGCCACTTCTTCGCTCCCGCGACCGGTGAACAGGACGGTCGGGAGGTCGTCGTGTTCCGCCTGGATCTGTTCGAGGAGGTCGATCCCCGTTCCGTCGGGCAGCGCGTAGGAGGTCACCACGCAGTCGAATTCGGTCGTCGCAAGTTTCTCCATCGCCGTCTCCGCAGCAGTCGCCGTCTCTACATCGATCTCGCCACACCGTGACAGCTTCGTCCGGACCAGATCCCCGAACGAACGGTCGTCGTTCACGTACAGGACCGTTATCGGTCCGGTCTTCCCGTCGTCAAAACGAGTCATCTTGGTTTGATTAGACAGTCTGGCTATATGAACGGTCGGGGGCCGTTCTCGATTTTGAGAGAGTGTGCCGTCGACTCCTGGTGAGACGCCACAGCACAATCGCACTGTCACTTGACATCGGCCTTTCGACCGCCCACCACCGTCACTGAATCGAGGCCGATGGTGGTTCAGTGACCATCCCGACGCCGGTGAATTCAAAGCGTGTGCCGTCTTCGTCCGTTTCGACCGTCCCGTCCCAGCCGTGGCCGGAGACGACCCGTTCGACGACGAGCAGGCCAAGGCCGCGGCGGTTGCTACCGAAGGACCCGCCGAACAGCGAATCGGCGATCGCCGGCGGGAGGCCGGGACCGTCGTCGCTGACGGCGAACCCCGTATCGGTCCCCTCGACGGTCACTCGGGTCCCTGGCGGGCAGTGTTCCATCACGTTCCGAAAGAGGTTCTCGAACAACTGCTGGAGTCTGGAGGCGTCGGCACGGATCGTTCGATCGCTCTCGACGGCGAGCACTGCGGTGTCCGGTTGCACGGTGTTCCAGGCCCGCTCAGCGACCGTGGCCAGCGAAACCGGTTCGCGCTCGCCGACATCGGCCCCCTCCCTGGCAAGCGAGAGGGTGTCTGTGATGAGTTGCTCCATGCGGTCGAGGGAGTCGAGGACCGTCTGGAGGTGGCTTGCTTCGGGTTCGGAGACGGATTCGGCAACGAGTTCGGTGTAGCCGCGGGCCCCGGTCAACGGGTTCCGCAGGTCGTGGGCGAGGACGCCGGCGAACTCCGTCAGGCGCTCGTTCTGTGCGTCTAAGGCCCGGTAGTGTTGTTCGCGCTCGATCTCGTAGCTGATCCACTGGGTGAGCAACTGGACGAACCGCTCGTCGTCCTCGGTGAATTCCCGCTCCAGTGGGTCCTCCCCCGAGTAACAGAGCGTGCCGTAGACCTCGCCGTCGACGAGGACAGCGGCACCGATATAACACTGAAGTCCGGTCGCCTCACGAGCGACGTCGTCGCGATAAGGCGAGTTTGCCGCGTCGGCGACGACGAGCATCTCGCGGTCGGACACGACGTGGCGACACCACGTTTCCCCGAGTTCGTGGATCGTCCCCGCCTCGTAGGCCCCGCTTTCGATCGTCGAGTCGACGATTTCGTACTCGCCGGCACCCGTATACGACAGGACGCCGTAGTCGACGCCCAGTCGATCCCGTCCGAGCGTGATTGCTCGCTCGATTTTCTGCTCGAGCGGGGCGGACCGATCGGTACCGACTTCGAACAGATCGCGAAAGTAGTTCCTGCGCTCCGGAGTGTCCATGTTGATTGGTACCGTCGACCGTGGGAAAAGGTTTGCTCGTCTCGACGCGCTCGCGGTGGGGGATCAGTCAGTCGGCCGACCGCTGATAGCACCTATCACTCCTCCTCACCGGCGAAGCCGCTGCGTTCCATCACGCCCCAGGTCTCGACGCCTCGGACGTACTCGATGAGGCCTCGCCAGGCGACGATCGTCTTCCACTGTCTGTACCCGAAGTTCTCCAGAACGCCGTACCACAGCAGGCGCAACACCTGCCAGGGGCTGTCGTAGCGGTTGAAACTCCAGACCTCGCTGAAGACGCCGAACCACGACAGGAAGACGCCGTAGCCGGTCGTCAGGAGGAAGAACATGAGCACGAACGTCACGTCCAGCGCGCCGAAGTACCACGCCACCGGGAGCACGACGTATCCAAGCCCTTCGATGAGCGGGCCGAGTGTTTCCGCCGCGACGAAAAACGGCATCACCAGGGTTCCGACGCGACCATACGCGCGATTGAACAACATTTTGCGGTTGGTCACGACGGTCTCCATCATCCCCCGGTACCAGCGTCTTCGCTGCCGGCTGAGTACCCGGCGGCTGCTCGGAACCTCCGTCCAGGCGACCGGTTCCGGGACGAAATCGACCGTGTACTCCCGGTCCTGCTCGGTCAGGTGTTTGTGGAGGCGCACGACGATGTCGAAGTCCTCCGTGATCGTGTCGTGTCTGTAGCCACCGATCTCGCGGACGGCTTCCGTCTGGAAGAGCCCGAAGGCTCCCGAGATGAGGATGAGTCCGTTGATCCGGTTGAGACCGAGTCGACCCGAGTAGAAGGCACGGAGGTACTCCATCACCTGGAGTCCGGGCAGTCCCGTCTTCGGCAGGGAGACGTCAGTGACGATGCCGTCCTCGACTGTACAGTCGTTGGCGACACGGATGACGCCCCCTGAGGCGACGGCGGTCGTTGGCTCCTTGAGGAAGGGCGTCACGATCTGGAGGAGCGCATCGCGGTCGATGATCGTATCCGCGTCGACGGCACAGAACAGCGGCATGTCGGTCAGCCAGATCCCCGCATTGAGGGCGTCGCTTTTGCCACCGTTGTCCTTGTCGACGACGAGCAACTTCTCGTCGGTCGTCGACCGGTAGACGCCGTGGATCTCTTCGGCAGGGATATCGAATGGGATCTCCGCGTCGATGGCTTCGAGATCGAACTGCTCGCGGAGTCGATCCAGCGTCGCGTCGGTCGAGCCGTCGTTGACGACGACGACCTCGGTCTCCGGGTAGTTCAACGAGAGCATCGAGCGGACGCTCTCGACGATGGTGGCCTCCTCGTTGTACGCCGGCACGACGATCCCGATGCCGGGATAGAACGGGGAGCTGAACTTCCGGAACGGCGGGTCCCATCGCGACTCCTTGACGTCTTCGCGGAGTTCAAACAGCGCCAGGACGTGCAAAAACAGGTAGCCGACGCTGATCAATGCGTAATACCCCACGACAAAGACGCCGAACCCGGCCAGTCCCATCAGGACGGCGTGTGTGATCGTGTGCATCTCAACTATACACCCGCTTGGAGCCGTGCCGGGCCATATCGTCGTACTCGGCATGTTCGACACTCCAGTCCCAGGCCGGGCCCAACACCGCCGGCGTGTCGGGATCGATGCGGTCGCGGCGGTCGACGAGCGCCGCTGTCCCCCGTTCTACGGCTCGCGGATGGGTTTCGCTCACCAGGGCGTACAGGAGGACACTCAGTGCTGGCTGATCCCCCCACGCGCCGAGCATCTCGTAGACGGCACCCCGAACCCGTGGTGACGGATCGCCGACCGCCCGTTCCAGAAACGCCCGGTCACGGACGGTTTCTCGCCAGCCAAAACTCCCGAGCGCCCGCGCCGCGGCGGCCCGGATCGCTTCGTTTTCGGTCTCCAGGGCCGCGGTCAGCCACGAGAGGTCCTGGTCGCCGACGCTGGTCTCCAGGTTGGCACAGACCGCAAGCACTTGCGCGAGCAGGGGTTCGTTCCAGCTTCGATACTCCCTGCGTGCGGTCTCCAACAGCGGTGTCGGGTCCGATCGTGAGATGCGATGCAACGTGTCCTGGCCGAAGACTGTGAACTGGCCGTCAATATCGTCAAGCAGTATCGAAACACCCTCGCCTGCGCCGTCGAGACTGTCGGTCTCGGACAGCAGCGTCACCGTCGCCGCCCGCTCCCGTGGCGTCTCCGGCTCGAACGCAGACTCCAGATATGGGTCGGGATCGCCGAGCAACGTCAGCCAGGTCAGCGCATCGAGGTGCTCGAACTCGCCGCGCCCGTCGAGTTGGTTGCGCGCGCGGTCGGGAATCCCAAGGGCGACGCCGAGCCCCTGCAGCTGTGCCTTGTCCCCGCCATCGAGCTCACGGAGAAACTCGTCGAGCAGCGACTCGGTGACTCGCCGCTCGGTTCCGGAGAGCGTCTCGACCCACTCCTCCCAGCCGGGATCGTCGGCAAAGAGGCGCTCGAGCAGCGCTTCCCGAAGGTCGTCCCTGACGCGATCACGCCGCTCGTCGACGACCGAGCGGTACACTGACCAGCCGATGGTGATGTAAAACGAGACGGTCAGTAGCAGTCCGATCACGAGCGCGACCACGGCCAGGATCACGATCAGCGGGACTTCGTACCCGAACGCGCCGACGGCCCCCGCCATCACACCCTCACCTCGAAGGGGACGACTCGCGTCATGGGAGGTGTCGCCGGACGCGGGCCAGTAGCTCCGCGCTCCGGAACGGCTTCGAGACGTAGTCGTCGACGCCGGCGTCGAAGCCTTCGAGAACGTGTTCCTCCCGGCCGCGGGAGGTGAGCATCACGACCGGCAGGTCAGTTCGGACCGCCAGCTCCCCGTTTCTGAGCATCCGAACCAGCCGCGTCCCGTTGAGACGAGGCATCATGACGTCGACGACGAGGGCGTCGGGCTCGAACCCCGTCGACAAGAGGTCGGCAGCTTCCTGGCCGTCCTCACAGACACGAACCTCGAACCCGGCCGCTTCGAAGCGGTGGCGAAGTAACTGCCGGATCGTGGTGTCGTCGTCGACGACGAGGATCGATTCCGCCATTTGTCAGACAATGCGGTGGCATCCACAAATAATCACCTCATGAGGCGAAGCCAATTGACGTCGCCGACAATCTCATGACGTTGTGGTCCCTGACTCATCTGTGAATCGTCGTCGATTCGTCGCTACCGTCGGTGCCGCCGGCCTCGCCGGCCTCTCGGGATGTCAATCGACGGACCGGTCATCGCCACCGGCGTACCGGACCGGCGCTGACGGATTCGAACGCCGATCAGAGGGCACCGTCACGGAACTCACGGTCAGGGGAGTGAACCTCGGGATGGCGAAACCGGGGTACTTCCCGGGCTCGGCCGCCATCGAACGCGCCGAATACGACCGCTGGCTGGAGCATATCGGCGAGATTGCCAACGTCGTCCGGACCTACACGATCCACCCGCCTGCCTTCTATCGCGCCCTCCGGGCGTACAACGACGATGCCGAGGAGCCGCTGTTGTTGCTCCAGGGTACCTGGGTTCCGACTGCCGAGTTGATCGACGCCGGGGACGCGACCGACCGCTCACCGGCGGTCGATCGGGAACTCCGACGGACCGTCGAGGCCGTCCACGGCGACACGACGCTCCCCGAACGCCCCGGATACGCGAGCGGCCCCTTCGACGCCGACGTCAGTGACGTCACGCTGGGGTACCTCTTCGGCATCGAGTGGCCACCGGAGGTAGTCGAGGCGACCAACGAAGCCGATGCTGACGGCGACTTCGAGGGGTCGTTCGTTCGGACGCAAGGCGGCTCCCCGTTCGAACAGTGGCTCGCGGGCCGACTCGACACCCTCGCGACCCACGAGAGCGACCGTTACGACGTCCAGCGCCCGCTGTCGTTCGTCAACTGGGTGACGACCGACCCGCTCGACCATCCATACGAACCGTATCACGACGAGGATCTGGTCAGCGTCGACCCCGATGCCATCGTGGCGACCGACGATTTCGACGCCGGGACCTTCGCGTCCTATCACGCTTACCCGTACTATCCGGACCTGCTGAACGAGACACCCGAGTACGTCAATTACGTCGACCATCGCGGGGAGCCAAACAGCTACGCGGGCTATCTGCACGACCTGATCGCTTCGACCGACCAGCCCGTGTTGATCGCGGAGTTCGGCGTCCCGAGTTCACGTGGGATCGCTCATCGCGATGTCCACGGGCGCGATCAGGGCCGCCACACCGAGCGCGAACAGGGTGAGATCGTGGCCGCGATGTATCAGGACATCCTCGCCGCGGACGCGGCGGGGGGCATCGCGTTTGCCTGGCAGGACGAGTGGTTCAAACGGACCTGGAACCTCGACGCGCGCTCGGTCCCCGGGCGACGCCCCCACTGGTCGAACATCGAGACGCCGGAACAGCGCTTTGGCCTCCTGGCGTTCCAGTCGCCCGACGCGATCACACTCGATGGGTCACCCGGGGACTGGGACGACGCCACGGTAGTTCGACCCGCGGAACCGACCGACGCTCCCGACGAACGGACGCTGACTGGGATGCAGATCTCCCACGACCTCGAAGGGCTCGTCGTCCGCCTGGAGTTCGCGTCGCTCCCGAACCCGGTGCGATGGGACCGGACCGGGGCGTTCGTGACGGTCGGACTGACGGGTCGTGAGCGGACACTCCCGATCGCTTCCCAGACGGCGACGGCTGATTTCGTCGCCGACCTGGGTGGCCCTGATGACTCCAGACTGCTGGTCGAGTCATCCTACGATGCGTTCGCGCGTGAATTTGGCGAAATTGCCGGGCTCGATCTCGACACCTATCGCGATGGACGTGCCGGATTCGTCCCCGTCCGCGAACCGATCAATCTCGGATACACCGTGCCGCCGACGGGCGAAACGGTCCCCTTCGAGGCGGTCGAGACTGGGCGACTCCGGTACGGGAACGGCAACCCCGAGGCCGAATCTTACGACTCGCTGACTGACGTCCACGTCGACACCGAGCGCGACGTCATCGAACTCCGCCTGCCGTGGATCCTGCTGAACGTCGCTGATCCATCCACGAAACAGCGCATCGTGACCGACTGGGACGGTGGTCTCGACGTGACCGATTTCGAGTCGATCCAGGTCGGTGCCGCGACCTACGACCCCAGTGGAGCCGGGACGGCCGATTCAGCTTCGACGGGCTTGATCGACCATGCGGTTCCCGGAACCGACGACGACACCCTCGAAACCACGACCTATTCGTGGTCGACCTGGGACCGACCTCCCTACGAGGAACGCCTGAAACAGTCGTATCACGTCCTCGATCGGACGGACTGGGGCGAACGCGGCTGATCACCGACGCTTCCGGAGCCGGGCCGGAACGGTTGACTCACTTTCGCTTCCGGAGCCGACCGCGCACGAACGGCCGGACCGGCGTCACGCCGAGTTCGAAGCGATCCATCTCGACGACGTCGAAGGCATCGTCGCCCGCGAACCGCGAGGCCGTCCGGCGCGTGAGGTGACATCCGCCCGCGAGTCGCTTCCAGGCCGGCGCGACGGTCGTCTGGACCGTCTCGCGCCACCCGTCGTCGGCGACGTGTTC
>ENA-ORDC01000751-ORDC01000751.1-marine-metagenome-genome-assembly--contig:-NODE-751-length-28592-cov-3.429107_pt1 | contig 28592 bp, 26 predicted proteins | sample MGYA00237783_ERZ508515 | MGnify/ENA primary metagenome ERZ508515 (study PRJEB26186, sample SAMN06268792) | marine metagenome | isolation source: Eden Landing Ponds, San Francisco, CA, USA | place... | reverse complement strand
GGCGGGAGTCCCCCTCCTCGGTGGGGAACTCCTCGGCGGGCGGAATCTCGGTCTCCTCATCGGGGATCCGGTCCTGACTCGCCACCCGAAACCCCGCCTCGCGGAACTGCTCGCGGTACTCGCGCTCGGTCCAGCGGACCATCGGCACGTCGACGAGGTCCTCCCACTTGTGGGTGTGGACGCTCTCCTCCCAGTAGTTGACGGCACAGTAGAACGTTCCGCCGGGACGGAGCACACGACTCAACTCGTCGAGGACGGCGTCGGGATCGCGGGCGTAGAAGAACGCCTCCATCGTCCAGCAGTGGTCGATGCTGTCTGTCTCGAAGGGCAGGTGCTCGAAGTCGCCGACGAGGTAGCCCACGTCGGGGTCGTCAGTGTAGGATCTGGCGTTGCGGGCCATCTGCGGGGCGGCGTCGAGGCCGTACGCTCGTGCGGCATCGGCAGTCTCCCGGAGCGCGCGGGCGGCGTAGCCGCTGCCACAGCCCAAATCGAGAACGACGTCGCCGGCTTCGACGGGCATCCGCGCGAGGGCGTGCCTGGCGGTGTGCCAGTGCCGGTCCTCCATGCCCTCGTCGCGGCCGTCGCGCGCCCACTCGTCGAACTCCGCGCTGACGCTCATACCCGCCCGTGGGTCTGCCGCGCCGAAAACGGTTCCGTGTCGGTGCGCGTCGCGTGCCCTTCACGCGTACCCCGTCCGCCCCACTCTTCGCCGATCCGAAACGCTGGTGTCGCCGGCGCGACAGCGAGGGGTATGCGCGACGACGCAGTCGAATCCGGGGGAACAGGCGGGAGTGACGGCGACGCCGCCGGCGAGGGCAGAGACGGCAACGCCGCGGACGCGACGCTGGCCGAGACGGCCGAGCGCGCCGTCACGGCCGGCGGGGCGTACCTCCGCGACCGGTTCGCGAGCGGTCGGAGCGACGCCGAGTACTCCGCGATGGACGTCAAGACCGAGGCCGACCACGAGGCCGAAGACCGTATCCTCTCGGTGCTGCGCGAGCGTCACCCCGGGCACGCCATCACCGCCGAGGAGTCTGGCGAGCACGCGGGCGAGGCGGTCCGCTGGGTGGTCGACCCGCTCGACGGGACGAACAACTTCGCGGTGGGCATTCCGACCTTCGGCGTCGCCGCGACGGCCGTGGCAGCCGACGCGCGACTGGCCGCCGACACCGAGAGCGCGGCCCGACTCGACGGCCGCACGTCGGTCAGCGGGACGGACCCGCGCGACCCGCTCGCGACGGCGGTGGCGGTCCCGACGCTCGAGGACTGCTACGTCGCTCACCGGGGTGGCGGCGTCCGGTACAACGGCGAGCGCGTCACCGTCACGACCGGCGACACGGTCGATCCCGCCCACGCGACTGTCGGAATGCTCGTCGGCCCGGCGGTCCTCTCGGGCGGCGTCGAGGCCCGCGAGTGGGAGGCCGTCGCCGACGCCGTCGAAAGTGAGGTCAAACGCGGCATCCGGACGTGGGCGCCGGTCGTGTACTGGGGACTGTTCGCCCGCGGGCAACTCGACGGGTTCGTCGCCTACCACCCGCCCGAGCGCGAGCAACTCGCGGGCGAACTCCTCGCCCGCGAGGCCGACGCCGTCGAGCGCTCCGAGGGCCCACTGTCGGTGTTCGGCGCCGACGAGGCGACCGCCGACGCGCTCTGGACCGCCGCGACCGACGCGCTCGAGGAGTCCTGAGTGGCGCGCTCGGGAACGGCGGCCGCCGAGCTACGCCTCGTGGACTGTCACGTCGATCTCCCCGTCGTTCGCGTCGACAGTGAGCATCGTCGCCCGGTCGGCCGGTGCCGCGCCGGTGACACTGCCGGGGTTCAGAATGTGGACGTCGCCGTGGATGCGGTCGGTGATCTCGTGGGTGTGGCCGGCGACGCCGCCCCGCGGCTCGTCGGCTTCCTCGCGCACGGTCCGGGCCACCCGGTCAGCCCACCCGCGAGCCGGCCCGGTGCCGTGTGTCACGACGAAGGTGACGCCGCCCGCCTCGACCGTCGCCACGTCGGGCAGGCCGACCTGCGGGTCCATGTTCCCCGCGACGGCCGTCAACTCGGGTGCGAGGTCGCGGACGTCCGCCAGGGCGCTCTTCGAGTCGAAGTCGCCTGCGTGGATCACGTGGTCGGCGGTCCGGACCCGCTCGCGGAACGCGTCGGGCAACCGCTGGGCCCGCGAGGGGATGTGCGAGTCGCTGACGATGGCTAGTTGCATGGGTCCTCGTACGGGCGACGCACGGAAGTCGGTTTGGCCGCTCGGTGACTGTGGTTTCGCTCGTGAAGTCGGGATAGCAACCGCAAACAGCCTGAAAGCCCCCGCCGACGGAGCGATCCCAACAGCAACCGCAGACAGCGTGAACGCCCCCGCAGCAACGACTGGAACAACAACCGCAAACAGCCTGAAAGCCCCCGGTCGCTCGTACCGCCGCGTCTCGCTGCGCGCCTCGTCGCTCGTTGCACTCGCTCCTGTGGTGCTTGCTTCGTCGGGGCGGCGACGAGCGACCGGCCCCTTTCAGTCCCGCCCGTGTCGGCTGATTCGACAGTCTGTGCGGGTGGGAATGAAAGGGGCGACGCGTTCGACCCGTCCCGGACGACGCAAGCACTGGACCGAGCGCAGCGAGGGAAGCGCGCAGCGAGACCCGGACGGTCGAACGCGTCGGGGCTTTCAGGCTGTTCGCGGTGGCGGTCACGGTCACTGTTGCGGGGGCGTTCACGCTGTCGGCGGTGGCGGTCCAGTTTCCGCTGTAGCGGACTGTCACGCCGTCTGTGGCACTCGTTCGAATCCGCCGCCCGACCCACACCGGATCGCCCGGATCTAAGTTCCCACGAGCGTACCGACACACATGAACATCGAGGGCGAGTTCGCACCGTCGACGGCCGAGGCGGCGCGCGAGCGATACGAATCGCTGGGCGGGACGGCACAGGTCGTCGTCAAGGAAATCGCGAAGGCCATGGAGATGGACGCCGACGAGTACGACCGCCGGGTCACCGGCGAGGTGGTCGAGACGGCCCGCGACGCCCTGTTCGCCGAACTCCTCGAAGTCCGCGTCGGCTCCCGCGACGAGTACGAGGACTGGCTCGCGGACAATCCCGACTTCGAACCTGCGGAGTTCGGGAGCGAGCACGTCGACAACGTCGTCTGGCACGCGGCGCCGGCGACCGACACCGTCGTCGCCGCCACGTTCCAGAACGAACCCGAAGCGGCCGCCGGCACGCTCCGCCGGCAGGCGTTCGGCCGCGTCTACCGCCCGCTCGTGACCGAAGACTGACCAACCGGCCACGGATGCGCAGCGGGCGAGCGCCGGACGGCGGACCCCAGCGTATTTGTCCGTGCTCGCCGACCCGGTGGACGTGCGTCTCGTTCAGGTCACCATCCCGGCGGGCAAGCGCGAGGCCGTCACGCGCGCGCTCGACGACGAGGGGGTCGACTACGTCCTCACAGAGGAGACCAGCAACCGCGAGTACGTCGCGGTGGCGTACGTCCCGCTCCCGACCAACGCCGTCGAACCCGTTCTTGACACCCTGCGCGGCGCGGGCATCGACGAGGACACCTACACCGTCGTCCTCGACGCCCGGACGGTCGTCTCGCGTGACTTCGAGGCGCTCGAGGAGCGCTACGCCGAGGAGGAGGACAACGACCGGATCGCCCGCGAGGAACTCACCGCCGCCGCCGAGGACCTCGTGCCCGTCCTGCCGACCTACCTGATCATGTCCGTGGTCAGCGCCGTCATCGCGACGGCCGGCCTCCTGCTCGACTCGCCGGCGGTCGTCGTGGGGTCGATGGTGATCGCGCCGCTGATCGGCCCGGCGATGGCCGCGAGCGTCGGCACGGTCGTCGTCGACGACGAGATGTTCGCCCGCGGCGTGAAACTCCAGGCCGTCGGCGTCCTGTTGTCGATCGCCGCCGCCGCCGCCTTCGCCTGGCTGGTCAAGACCGTCCACCTGATACCACCGTTCACCGACGTGACCGCCATCCCGCAGGTGCGCCAGCGGCTCTACCCCGATTTCCTCTCGCTCGTCGTGGCGCTCGGCGCCGGCGTCGCGGGCGCGCTGTCGCTGACCGGTGGCGTCTCCTCGGCGCTCGTGGGTGTCATGATCGCCGTCGCGCTCATCCCGCCTGCGGCCACCGTCGGCATCGGCATCGCGTGGGGGTTGCCCGCCGTCTCGCTCGGGTCGAGCGTCCTCGTGCTCGTGAACCTCCTCTCTATCAACCTCGCCGCGCTGGTCGTGTTGCGCTACAGCGGCTACCGCCCGACGAACTGGTTCCAGTTCGACGAGGCCCGCGGCGCGACGATCCGGCGGGTCGCCGTCCTGCTGGTCGCTATCGTCGCGCTCTCGGCGGTGCTCGGCGGCGTCACCTACGACTCGTTTCAGGGCGCGACGACCGAAGACGATATCCGGTCGGCCGCGAGCGCGGCGCTCGAAGACGCCGACGGCTCGATGCGACTGCTCGACGTCGAGGTCGACCGCAGCGACGACTTCCTCTTTCGCCACCCCGAGCGCGTCGTCGTGACCGTCGGCGTCCCCAGCGACGACCACGCGCGCGTCGCCGGCGATATCGACGGCCGGATCGAAGCGCGGATCGACCGCGAGATCCGAACGGAGATCCGCTACGTGACCGTCGAGCGGGCGTGAGGGCGGCCTCCCGAGGGAGAAAACACGGCCGCGTTCAGCCGTCGTAGGGCAACTCGGGCTCGTAGCCGACGGCCTCGACGGCGGCGGCGAGCACGCCGTCGAGGTTCTCGCCCTCGGTGACGCTCATGTAGTGGTCGGCCTCGACGTCGCGCGAGCGGTCGGCCTTGTTACAGACCGTCAACACGGGCACGTCAAAGCGGGACTCGATATCGTCGCGGAGGTCGAGCTGGTCGGCCAGCGGATAGCCACAGTCTCCAGAGGCATCAAGCAGGACAAGCACGGTGTCTGCGGCGTGTTCGAGTGCACTGACTGCCTGTGCCTCGATGTCGTTTCGCTCTTCCGGTGGGCGGTCGAGCAGCCCCGGCGTGTCTATGAGTTGGTACCGGATGTGGTCGCGCTCGACGTGACCGACGTTGATACCGGTCGTCGTAAACGGGTAGCCCGCGGTCTCGTTTGTGGCGTGGGTGACGGTGTTGACGAAGGAGGATTTGCCGACGTTCGGGTAGCCGGCGATGACGATCGTCGGCTCGTCGGGGCGGATGTCCGGCAGCGTTCGGAGCGTGTTCCGTGCGTCGGCGATCGTCTGGATGTCGTCTGCGATCTCGTCGACCACGTCCGCGACGCGGGCAAACGCCTGCTTGCGGAGCTTCCGGGCGGCGTCGGTGTCCCCCCGAACGAGTCGCCCCTCGTACTCCTGGCGGATGTCGGTCGCCTTGCGCGAAGCCCACGAGAGTTCGTTCAGCGACTGGCGCAGCTCGTCGACGTCGGCGACGGCGTCGGCGAGTTCGTAGTAGAAGGGATCGAGCGTCCCGAAGTCCGGCCAGTCGGTAACGGTGTTCTCCAGGTTGTCGGAGATGATGTTCGTCGCGGTCATCAGCATCGACTGCTGGGCCTCGATACCCGTCTTGGCGCGGCCGGCCCGGGCCGCTCGCGAGAAGGCCTTGTCGACGAGCTCCTCGGCCGTCAACAGCGTCGGCAAGTCCTCGAACGGCTGGCTCATTGCCACCAAGTAGGCGGGCAGCACGGAAAAGGCCGTCCGTTGTCACGCTGTGACACGAGGCCAACACCGTCTTGTCTCGTGGCGGCGTATCAGCCGTATGACCAACTGGCGCGCCGTCGTAATCGGCTTCGGTGCGGGCATCGTGGCCGGGTTGTTCGCCTTTGCACTCCCGGTCATCGGACACGTCGGTGCTGGACTCGTGGCCGGTGTCGTTGCCGGCGTTCTCGCCGGCAGTGGCGTTGCAAGCGGTGCCTGGCACGGTCTTCTGGCCGGATCACTCGGCGGCATTCTCCTTGGCCTTGTCTTTGGCGTTGTCGGTGCCGTCGCCGGCACCGTCACCGCCGGCCCGATCGGCGGTCTCATCGGCGGCAGCGGTGCCTTCCTCGTCGCCGTTCTCATCGCCTTTGTCTTTGCCATCGACAGCGCCATCGGCGGCGCTGTCGGCGGACTGATCGGATAGCTCACCGACGCGTTGCCAACTCCGAGCGCAGATCCTCGACGGTCATGCCTTTCATCGCCAGCAGGACGAGTAGGTGGTAGACGATGTCGGCGGATTCGTGGGCGATTTCGTCGTGGTCGTCGTCTTTCGCGGCGAGCAGGAGTTCGGTCGTCTCCTCGCCGAGTTTCTCGAGGACGGCGTTCTCGCCTTTCTCGTGGGTGAACAGCGACGCCGTGTACGAGTCCTCGGGGAGAGTCTCCTTGCGGTCCTCGATGACTGCGAAGACTTCGTCGAGCACGTCGGAGTCGGTCATACCCGCCGTGTCGGCCCGCCGGGATAAGTCCGCTCGGGTTCGCGCGCGTCGTGTCTCGGTGGGCGAGTCCGCCGCGAACCCCCCGCCAACGGAGCGATCGAAACAGCAACCGCAAACAGCGTGAAAGCCCCCGCAGCAGCCACTCGAACCGCGACCGCAGCAACGACTGTGATCGCCACAGCAAACAGCCTGAAAGCCCCGACGCGTTCGACCGTCCGGGCCTCGCTGCGCTCCTCACTCGCTCCGCTCGTTGCGGTGCTTACGTCGTCCGGGACGGGTCGAACGCGTCGCCCCTTTCATTCCCACCCGCTCAGACTGTCGAATCAGCCGACACGGGTGGGAATGAAAAGGGCCGGTCGCTCGTCGCTGCCCCGACGACGCAAGCACTGCAGCGAACGCAGTGAGCGAAGCGCGCAGCGAGGCGCGGGAGCCGAACACGTCGGGGCTTTCACGCTGTCTTCGGTCGTGGTTCTCTCTGATCCGTTCGGGGCTGTCACGCTGTTCGCGGTCGCTGTTCAGATCGTCTCTACTCACGCGGTCACACCGTTGGCGGTTGTCGTCGGGCCGCCGGAGAGAACGCGAACCCCGACGTCCCTCGACGCGAACACTCACACTGATCGAAGCCGGTATGGTCGGGGCGTCCCGAGGGCCGATATGGCAGTCGCCGAATCGCTGCACTCGCGAGCGCGGGCGAACCCGCGCCGGGTGACGGCGGTCCTCTCGGTCATCGGCTACGTACTGGTCCTCGGCGCGTTCACGCCGTACGCGCCGTTCCCGCAGATCGCCGACGACACCGTGATCCTCCTCGGTGACGCGATCGCGGTCGTCAACACGCTCGCACTCGGGTCGATCCTCGCCGGCGTCTGGTTCATCAAAAACGACGAGATCCGGAAACACCGCGCGGCGATGCTGACCGCGTTCGCGCTCATCATGCTCTTTCTCGTGATGTACCTCCTGAAGGTCGGCGGCGGCTTCGAGAAGTCGATCCAGGCGGGAGGGGCCGTCTACTACGCCTACCTCGCGATGCTCGCCGTCCACATCCTGCTGTCGGCAGTGTCCGTGCCGGTCGTCCTCCACGCCGTCGTGCTGGGGCTGACTCACTCGCCCGCTGAGTTGCGCGAGACGATCCACGCTCGCGTCGGCCGCATCGCCGTCGTCGCGTGGTCGCTCTCGCTCTTTCTGGGCGTCGTCACCTACGTCCTGCTCAATCACGTCTACGGCTGGGAGAAACGCGGCCACAGCGGTCTCCTCCTGCTACTGGCGGCCCCGGCACAACAGTTGCGAGCGGAAGTCGAGCGGGCGTTCGACGGCCTGTTCTGACGGCCTGTGGTTTCGCGTATCGGTTTCGGCCGCTCACCCCCGGTGACGATCGCGGCCCGACTCCATGCCCGAGCGCATGAACGCCGCGAGGATGCGACCGATACTCGAATCGCCGGTCCAGAGCGCCTCTTCGTCGACGGGAGCGTCGTCGGTCTCGGCAGCGAGCAACACGGTGGCGTCGTCGACCATCAGCGCACGACCGGCGAAGTCCGCGGGGTTGTCCTCGGACATGACGAAGACGGCCACCGGGTCGTCGGTGAAGCGCGCTTCGAGCGCGCGGTCGGCGGTGACGACGGTGACGTCCACACCGCCGGCCCCCGCGTCCCGGAGCGCGTCCGCGATGGCCGCGGTCGTCGCTTCGGCGGTGGGCGAGACAAAGACGACGGTGTGGGCGGCCGACCGGACGAGCGCCGCGATCCGGTCGTCGATCGGTCGGCGGCCACGCAGCGTCGAGACGTCCCCCTCGTCCGTGCGGTCGGACTCCGTCGCGCGGACCGATTCGAGGCGGTCGAACGCCCTGTCCGTCTCGCGTTCGAGGCGGTCGGTGAGGATCTCTCGCGCCGTCGCGAGCGCGACCGGCCGGTACGCCTTCGGCGACGCTTCGACCACCTCGAGGAGCCCTCTGTCGGCCAGGTCGTCGGCCGCGCCGTACACCTGCGAGCGGGGCACCTCAGACAGCTCGCTCACCTCTCTGGCGGTCCCGCTGCCGAGCCGCTGGAGCGCGACGAACACCCGCGCCTCGTAGTTCGAGAGCCCCAGCGTCCGCAGCGATTCGACCGCCTCGTGCTCGGTCATCTTCTCCTGTCTCCTCTCTCCGCTGTCGCCTAATCCCTTTTCCGTCTCCGATCCGGTCACAGTGGCCGTCTCGGCGGGTGTTAAATATAGTAGATATCTACAAACACTTAAGAAATACGGGCCGGTAGAGACGGGTATCGAGTGATCGCAGGTGTCAGGGAACGCGCGCGGTGAGCGGTGGACGGTCGATCGAGTGGTTCGAACAGTACCGGGAGGGGCCTGAGCGTGGCCGGTGGACTGTCACGCTGGTACGCCGAGCGGATCGCGACACACAGCAGGCTCGTCGTCGTCGCCGTGCTGGTCGCCACGGCCGTCGTCGCCGCGGGCGTGGCGTTCGGCGGGGCGGGCGAGCAGGACATCGGCGGCTTCGACGTCGACTCCCCGGAGACCGACGCGGCGGACTTCGTCCGGGAGAACTACGGCGAGGACGAGGGCGTCGCCGCCCAGCTCGTCGTCCGCAACGAGAGCGGCGACGTCCTCACGCGCGAGTCGCTGCTGGCCGGACTCTATCTCCAGCAGGAGATCCGAGACGACGAGTCGCTGAACGCGACGCTCTCCGATCCGGGCTTCGTCGGCATCGAGAACATCGTCGCGACAGCCGCCGTCGCCGAAGACGCCGCGGGACCGCCGACCGCGCAGGCCCCGCTGGCCGACCAGATCGATGCGCTCGAATCCAGAGATAGCGAGGCGGTCGAGCGACTCGTCGCGGACGTGCTCGACCCGGAGAGCGAGGCGCTGGGCGGGCAGGACCCCTACGCGTTCCTGCCCCGGGGCTACGAGCCGGGGTCGACGACAGCGTCGGCGCGACTGACACTTATCGCGCAGGTCGACGACAGCGGCGAGGACGAGACGCCCCAGGCCGCCTACGACGCGCAGGTCGACATCGACCGGTTAGTTCAGGAGCGCTTCGACGACGCGTTCGTCTTCGGACAGGGGATCCGGGACGACGCCTCCTCGCGGGCGACGGGCGACAGCTTCGCGATCATCACGCCGTTCGCGCTCGTGCTCATCGTACTCGTCCTCGGGATCACCTATCGGGACCTGCTGGACATTCTGCTGGCCTTCCTCGGCATCGGCGTCGTGATGGCGTGGCTCGCGGGCCTGATGGGCTGGCTCGCCATCCCGATGAACGTCATCCTCATCGCCGTCCCCTTCCTGCTTATCGGGCTGAGCATCGACTACGCGCTCCACGTCGTGATGCGCTATCGCGAGGCCCGCGAGGGGACCCTCGACGGCGACGAGGACGGCGGGGACGATCAAGGGGGAGCAGACGGCGAGCCGCCGGACCGGTCGATCCAGACGGCGATGGCGCTCGGGTTCGGGAGCGTCGTGCTGGCGCTGGCGGCCGCGACCGTCTCGACCGGCGTCGGCTTCCTCTCGAACGTCGTCAGCCCGCTCGCGGCGATCCAGGACTTCGCGGTCCTCAGCGCGGGCGGTATCCTCGCCACGTTCGTCGCCTTCGGCGTCTTCCTCCCGGCGCTGAAGATCGAGGTCGACGGCTTCGTCGAGAACCGCCTCGGGCGGAGCCGCCGGAAACCCGCTTTCGGCGTCGACAGCGGCCCCGCGAACGCGGCGCTCGAGTGGGTAGCCGGTCTCACGACCCGCGCGCCGGTCGCAGTCGTCGTGATCGCGCTCGTGCTCGCTTCCACGGGCGCCTACGGCGCGACGACCCTCGACACGGAGTTCAACCAGGCCGACTTCCTCCCGGAGGACGCCCCCGACTGGGCGCAGTATCTCCCCGGCGGGCTGGCGCCGGACACCTACACCATCGCCGACGACTTCCGGTATCTCAGCGACAACTTCCAGCTCCGGGGCGACCAGGGGCGGTCGCAAGTGCTCTTACGCGGCGGCGTCGCGGACCCGGCGCTCCTGCGGGCGCTCGACGCCGCGGGCGAGGGCGTCGCCAGCGACAGTTCGATCCAGCTCCGCCCCGACGGGTGGGCGGCCGTCGACGGGCCACACACCGCGATCCGCGCCGTCGCGGCCGACAACGAGACGGTCGCGGCGCTGGTCGCGCGCGCCGACGCGAACGGCGACAGTCTGCCCGACGAGAACGTCTCGGCGGTGTACGCGGCGCTGTTCGACGCCGACCCGCAGGCCGCCGCCGAGGTGCTCAGTCGCGGCGACGACGACACCGTCACCTCGGCGCGATTGTTGCTCTCGGTCAGGAGCAGTCAGTCGGCACAGACCATCGCGACCGATACGCGGGCGTACGCCGACGGGATCGAAAGTAATGTCTCGGGCGTCAGCGCGGTCGCGACGGGCGGGACGGTGACGACCGCCGTCATCCAGGACGCGCTGCTGGAGACGCTGGTCGAGGCGTTCGCGGTGACGCTCGTCGTCATCCTCGCGTTCCTGACGGGGCTGTTCTGGGTGCGCTACCGGTCGCTGTCGCTCGGCGTGCTGGTGCTCGCGCCGGTCGTCGTCTCGCTCGCGTGGCTGCTCGGGGCGATGTCGCTGCTCGGCATCGCGTTCAACAGCGAGACGGCGGTCATCACGAGTCTCGCGATCGGGCTCGGCGTCGACTACAGCATCCACGCGGGCGAGCGCTTCGTCGACGAACGAGAGAAGCGCGACACGCTCGACGCGGCGCTCCGGCGGACGATCACCGCCACCGGCGGGACGCTGCTCGCCAGCGCGGCCACGACGGCCGCCGCCTTCGGCGTCCTCGCGTTCGCACTCTCACCCCCGCTCCAGCGGTTCGGCATCGTGACTGGACTGGCGATCCTCTTCGCCTTCGTCGCCGTCGTCACGATGCTCCCCGGCCTGCTCGTCCTCCGGGAGCGCGCGCTCGAACGTCGGGGTCTGCGCGAGTAGCGGGGCGCACGGAAGGACTCTCGACAGGTTCGGGAAGTGGCCCTGTCAGTCCTGCGTCGCGCGCTCGGGTTCGACGGCGTCGGCATCCGTGGCGTCGCTGGCGTCGCGGCTCTCCTCGACGGCGGTGGTCAGCGAGACGTTGAGCCAGGCCATCGAGACGACCCCGCCGACGATGGTGACGGCGTTTTTCACGGCGTGGTCGACGATCGCGGCACCGAGCGCGGTCGGCGCAGTAATGGTCGGGACCAGCGCGACGACGAGCAGGGTAAAGGCGCCCTCGTAGAGGCCGATGCCGCCCGGCGAGAGCGGCAGGACCTTGGCGAGGTTGCCGACGCTGACCGCGAAGAAGCTCACCGCCACGAGCGTCGCGAGCGAGGCGTCGACGCCCTCGAACGCGAGGAGGACGAGCAAGGCGGTGATAACGTCGAGCGTCCAGATGGCGAGACTCGACGCGCCGACGCGGGCGAACGCCCGCCCGTCGCCGGCCACCGTCTGGATGTCGCCGACGAACCGCTCGACGACGCTCGCGACGTAGTCGGCGTAGGAGTCCGAACTCAGCCGCGAGACGGCCCGGCGGACGTAGTTGGTCTCGGCGCGGGCGCTGAGGACGATGGCGACCACGGCGGTGACCGCCGCGGCGCCGACCCCCGCCGCGACGAACAGGGCCGTGCGGCCGCTCTGTGCCTGCTCGCCCCCGATGCCCGCCGAACCGGCGAGGGCTGCCTGCAGGTCCGCGGCGTTGCCGGTGGCGACGAGGCCGAGCATCACCGTGCCCGCGAGCGCGGTGATAGTCAGCAGGTCGAAGACGCGCTCGACGGCCAGCGACGCGAACCCGGAGGCGTAGGGGATGGATCGGCGCGCCTTCACGACGTAGGCGCGCACGCCGTCGCCGAGTCGGGCGGGGAAGACGAGATTGCCCGTCTGGCTGATGAATATTGCCCCTGTGAGGAAGCCGGTCTTCTCGCGGTAGCCGATCTCTTCCAGGATATCGCGGTATCGGAGGCCGCGGAGCGGCCACGAGACCAGGTAGACGACTGCCGCCGCGGCGACGAGCACGGGGTCGGCGCCGCTGATCGCGTCGAGGACCGAACCGGGGTCGAGGTACAGCGTCATCAGCCCCAGGGCGACGACGACGAGCGCGAACCCGCCCGCGGCGCTCACTTTGCGGGTGATCCGCGGGCTCACCGACAGCTGCCACCACGTCCGGAGGATCTGGCTGCCCATCCCGAACACGTCGCGCACGAGGTCGACTTTCGTGTCGCCTTTGGGCTCCCAGTCGACGGGGAACTCGTTGATCCGGTAGCCCCGCCGCTGGGCGCGCACGAGCAGTTCCGTGTCCCAGAACCAGTGTTCGTCTTCCACCTCGTCGGCCAGCGCCTCGTAGGCCTCCCGCGAGACGGCCTTGAACCCGCACTGGTGGTCCTGCAGGTCCGAGCGCAAGAACAGGCGGACGAGCGTGTTGTAGCCGAGGCTCGACACCGCGCGCTTGGGCGGGCGGTCGGCGCGGTTCGAGGGGAGCCAGCGCGACCCCGTCGCGAGGTCGTACTCGCCCGAGCGGACGCTCTCGACGAGTTCTTCGAGGTGGCCCATGTCCGTCGCCAGGTCCGTGTCGAAGTAGACGAGCGTGTCCCCCGCGGCGCGCTCGAACGCGAACTCCAGCGCGCCGCCGCGACCCAGGCGCTCGTCGCTGTGGAAGTGTCGGATCCGGTCGTCCGATTCGGCCATCCGCGAGGCGATCTCGGGCGTGCGGTCCTCGCAGCCGTCCTCGGCGACGATAACCTCGAAAGCGCCCTCGGGGAGGAAGTCGGCGAGCGTCTCCAGCGTGACCGCGACGGTCCGCTCGATGGTCGCCTCCTCGTTGTAGGCCGGGAGGACGACGCTCACCTCGACGCCCCGAGTCATTGCTGCTTCCTATCCCGACCGCACAGAAGTACCTTCTGTTCAATCGGTGGGATCCGGCGTTTCGAGTTCCGTCGTTCGTGAGTGTTGGACTCCCTCGTCTCGCTCGCTAGCTGTTGTTTCGATCGTAGATGCCACCACAACCGCGAGTGAGCTTGGGAGTTGAAAGCCCTCGCCCCGCTCGCTAGCTGTTGTAACCGCGACCGCAGACACCACTGCGACCGCACTCGATCCTGAGAGTTGAAAGCCCTCGCCCCGCTCGCGGTCGCTGAGCGGGATATCCGCGCTCTCCGCACCGCCCGCACGGATAGTGCCCGCTCAGGCGACTGAACTGTACGCGAGCGCGCTTCGCCCTTTCAGTCCACCAGGACTGCACCGCACAGCACCGCGACCGCGGACAGCCACGAGCCTCCCCAACCGATTGCGGTGCTCGTGCCTGCGCTACTCATCCCTCGCGCGGCTCCGTCGCGGCACGGAGGCCGCGACGGCGCGCGCCAACCGCAACGACTAGTGAACGGCCAGCCGACCGGCGTCGAACGGCGAGCCGGTCTACTCCCGGTCAGTCCGCAGGCTCGGGCGGTTCGACGTCGAAGAAGTCGGCCAGATCCACGTCGGCGTTGGCGGCTTCGGCAGCGGCGTCGACCGAGTCGTAGGGCCGCGAGACGACCACGTCGCCGGCGGTCCGGTCGCCGATCCCCGGAATGGCGGTGAGTTCGTCCAGCGACGCGGCGTTGGGGTCGAGCGGGTGGGGGACGCCGGTCACCGACCGATAGCCGTGGTCGGTCACGGCCACGTCCACGACTGACCCGAGTTCCCGCTCGCCCGGAACGGCGACGAGGAGCGGATACGTGCCCAGTTGCCGGCCGAAGGTCTTGCCGTCCTGGTGGTACTCGAGATGCACGTCGGGCAGGACCGTCCCCGGCGGGGCGACCCGCTTGAGCATCGGATTGTCGATATCCTCGCGGACTTCCCGCTTGTACTGCTTGAACTGCTTCTTGTGGTCGCGGGCGATCTCCGCGCCGGTCTCGGCCATCTCCGTCCCCTCGAAGGCCATCACCTGCCGGATGTTGATCCGGCGGACCATCAGCCCCGCGTCGAGCACGTCCCGCAGGAACTGCTTGTTGTGCTCGAACGTCTCTTCGCGCTCGCCCTGGAGCCCGTGGACGAGGTTGATCCCCGGCAGGAGCTTCGGCAGTCTCCGGGCCGCACCCGACCCGAAGTTGGGCGCTGAGTCCCGATCCCCGCCAGGTCGCCAGCCCGCCTCCTCGTTGACGATCCGGACCGCCTCCAGACACTCCTCGGCGCTGACGAGGAGGTTGTTCTCCTCCTGGACGAGCGGGTCTGCCGATTCCAGTCCGAACGCTGCCGTGTCGCCCGGCGTGTTGTGCTCGGCGATGATCCGGATCCCCTCGCGCGATTTCTCGGGGTAGTCCGTGATCGTCACCGGGTTCATGTTGTCGAGATGTAACGTGCGTAGATCGGGCGCGACCTCGCGGATGCCGCCGTAGAGGTCCCGGAGCGCGTCGGGGTTGGGAGCCTCGCCGTCGCCGCCGAACGCGAGGATGTCGGCCTGCCGACCGAGTCGGAAGTCCCGCACGCCGTGGTCCGAGAGGGCGTCGACCTCGTCGACGACGGAGTCCGCGGTGCGGAAGGCCGGGTCGCCGTAGAGCGGTTCGGTACAGAACGAACAGCGGTACGCACAGCCCCGCGAGGTCTCCATCTCCGCGATGAGGTAGTCGGGATGGTTGGGGTGCTGTTCGACGACGAACGCGCCTTTCCGGGCCCAGCGGGCGATCTCCTCGTTGTCGCGCATCCGGTCGCCGAACCCTTCCAGCCCCTCGCGGACGAGGTCGTGGGCGGCGGCCTCGACGTCGCCCTTGGCGACGAAGTCGTAGTCGAGGTCGTCGCGCTCGGTCTCCTCGGCGCCCTTGTTCTCCTCGCCGACGCCGAAGCGGACCGGTCCACCGAGGAGGGTCGTCCCGTCGGCGGTCCAGGTGAGTTCGCGCACCTCGTCGGGTTCGGCGGGCGTGCCGCCGACGTACTTGCCGGGGACGGTCATCCCGCCGACGTAGATCAAAAGATCGGCGTCGGCGACGTCGGCCCACAGCGAGCGCTCGTCGCGGAGCGCGTCGATGGTGTGGTACGTAATCTGCTCGCGGGGGACGCCGGCGTCGACGAGGGCCCCCGCGGTGTATCGGGGGTACGTCGAGATGTAGGGCGGCACACCGAAATGCGCCGGCTCGTCGACGTACCCGTCGACGATGGTCACGGAAAGCGTCGCGGGGTCCGCAGTCATGGCTCACGATACCGTCTCGACGGATATAAGCGCGACGTGACGGGGCCGGCGCGCGCTCGAACGACCCTCTCCGAGGCCGGTACGTCCTCGCCGACGCCGGGCTATCGCACGACGATCACCGGGATCGGCGACTGGCGGACGACCTTCTGTGCAACGTTGCCGACGAACAGGCGGTCGGCCAGCGTCCCGGCGTGGGCCCCGACCACGACGGCGTCGAACTCCTCGGCGGCGTTCAGTATCGCCCGGACGGGACTGCCGAGTTCGACGTCCGTTTCGACACTGATGCCGTACTCCGCGGCGGTCTCCCGTGCGCGGTCGAACACCGGCGCGGCCCGCTCCTCGGCCGCCCTCTCGGGGTCGTCTTCGAGTGCGATGCCGGTCGCCGCGCCCCACATCGAGGACGGCTCACCGACCACGTGCAACACGGTGATTTCGGCGTCCGCGTGGTTTTCGAGCGCGTAGGTGAGCGCTCGCTGGGACATCTCCGAGTCGTCCATCGGGACGAGGATCCGCTCGATCATACGAAGTGTGCGCGCTCTACGGGGAAAAAGGGGCCGTCGAGTCGGCCCGGCGACGACAGTACGCGATGTCGCGCACCTAATCGTCCGCACTCACGGGCTGGTCGTCGGCCTGCGCGTGCCAGAGGTCGGCGTAGTCGCCCCGTTCGGCGAGCAGTTCGTCGTGGGTCCCGCGCTCGACGATCCTGCCGTCGTCCATCACCACGATGCGGTCGGCGTCGCGGATGGTCGAGAGCCGGTGAGCGATGACGAACGCGGTGCGGTCCTCGACGAGTCTGTCGAGACTTTCCTGGATCCGCTCTTCGGTCTCGGTGTCGACGTCGCTGGTCGCTTCGTCGAAGATGATGATCTCGGGGTCGTTCAGCAGCGCGCGGGCGATGGCGACGCGCTGGCGCTGGCCACCGGAGAGCTTGATCCCGCGCTCGCCGATCTGTGTCTCGTAGTCGTCGGGCAGGTCCTCGTTGATGAACCCGTGGGCCTCGGCGGCGCGGGCGGCCTCGCGGACGCGCTCGCGGGCCCACTCCTCGTTGGCCTCGACGCCGTCGAGGACCTCGCGGTCACCGTAGGCGACGTTCTCGGCGACGGTCCCCGAGAAGAGGTAGGGCTGTTGCTCGACGACGGCGACGTGGTCGCGCAGGGCCTGCAGGTCGTACTCGCGCACGTCGCGGCCGTCCACGCGGACCGTCCCTTCCTGGGGGTCGTGAAAGCGCGGGACGAGTTTCAGGAGCGTCGACTTCCCCGCGCCCGTCGGGCCGGCGAGGCCGACCGTCGCGCCCGCCGGCACTTCGAGGGAGACGTCCCGAACCACGGGTTCCTCGTCGTAGGCGAAGGTCACGTCCTCGAAGTGGACGCGGCCGTCGACGGAGTCGGGGACGTGCGGGTCGGCGGGACTGGTGACCGTCGGCTCCTGGGCGAGCAGGCCGAAGACCCGTTCCGCGCTGGATTTCGCGAGCTGGTACTTGTTGGCGGACTTGCCGACGCGGCGCATCGGCGAGTACAGCCGGCGGAGATAGAGGAAGAAGACCGCGAAAGTCCCGGTGCTCAGGGCGGCCTCCGACTCGGGGTTGGTGATGAGGTCCATCCCGCCGACGTAGAGGATGAGGACGAAGACGACGCCGGTCAGCAGCCGGAGGCCGGCGAAGAAGGCCCGCCGGATCCGCAGGGCGTCGACCTTCTCGTCGTGATAGGTCTCGCTCTGGGTGCTCACTCGCTCGCGCTCGAAGTCGTAGCGGTCGAAGGCCTTGATGACGGGTGCGCCGCTCAGGTTGTTCTCTAGGCGGGTGTTGAGCCGGGCGACCGTCTGGCGGATCGACCGGTAGCGCGGCTCGATCCACGTGAGGAAGTAGCCGCTCGCGATCCCGATGATCGGGACCGGCGCCAACGCGATGAGCGCGAGCTTCACCGAGAAGGTGCTGAGGAGCACGGCGATCCCGCCGACGGTGGCGACGACGCGGATGAACTGGCGGAACTCCGTGTTGAGGAACGATTCCAGCCTGTTGATGTCGCTGTTGAGAATGGACATCATGCCGCCGGTCTGGTGGTTGGCGAAGAAGTCCAGCGAGAGGTGCTGGAGGTGGTCGTAGGTGTCGTTTCGCAGGTCGCGCTGGATCTTCTGGGCCGACGACTGCAACAGATACCGCGAGGTGAACCGCGTCACCGACCGGACCAGGTAGGCGATGGCCGCGATGACGACCAGTCGCCGGAGGAAGGCGATCCGAGCGGCGTCGCCGGTGATCGCCCCGCCCGGGAGGACTCCCGCCTGGGTCAGCAGTCCGGGCTCGCCGTTGTTGAGGACGACCCGGTCGATAGCGGCGCCGACGATCAGCGGCGGGACGAGGCGGGCGAACCGCGTGACGAAGGCGGTGACGATGCCGGCCAGCAGCCGCAGCCGGTAGGGTCGCGCGTAGCCCAGCAGCTTCCACATCGGGTTGCCGTCGACGTTCTCGCGAACGCCCTCGAACCCGCCCTCGTCGGCTGTCATGCCACCGACTTCGACTCCGGACTGAAATATCCGAGGCTTGCGGCCAACGGCGAACCGGAGTCGGACGCGGCGGCGCCACCGTCGACCGTCCCTCGATTATCGCGGACAAAAATCCGGGGGGTAAGTATAAGTCGCCGAGTTTGCCAGACTCTGTATGTTAGATACGTCGTCGATCGACGTCTTGCTCGTCGACGACAGCGGCTTCTTCCGCACGGTGGTCTCCGACAAGCTCGACGCCTTCGACAGGATCTCCGTGTCGAACGCCGACAGCGGGCCGGCGGCGCTGGAGACGCTCGCCGAGGACCCGGTCGACTGTGTCGTCAGCGACTTCGAGATGCCCGAGATGACCGGCCTCGAACTGTACGAGCGTGTCGACGAGGAGTACGGGATCCCTTTCGTCCTGTTGACCGGTCGCGGCGACGAGGAGACGGCCAGCCGGGCGATCGGCGCGGGCGTCGACGACTACCTCCGGAAAGACGAGATCGCCGAAGAGGGCCGGCTACAGCTGCTGTCGAACCGCATCGAGAACGTCGTCGCCCAGCGCCAGGCTCAGGAGAAATACGAGCTTCTGACGAACAACTCGCCGGACGAGATCACGCAGGTCGCCCTCGACGGGACGGTCGTCGCCGCCAACGAGGCCGCGGCGCGGTCGTTCGGCACGACCCGGTCGGAGCTGACCGGCAAACATCTCTCCGACGTGCTGCCGAAACAGACCGCGGCCGAACGGCTCGAACAGGGGCGGACGGCGATCACCGCCGACTCGGCGGTCACGTTTCAGGACGGCTACGGCGTGCGGCACTTCCACAACGTCGCCGTCCCGGTCAGCGTCGGCGGCGAGGCCGACTCTTTTCAGCTTATCACCCGCGATATCACCCAGCAGAAGCGCCGCGAGCAGGAACTGGAGGACAGGACCGACGAGCTGGCGGTCATCAATCGGCTGGTCCGCCACGACATCAACAACGACGTCCAGCTGCTGCTGGCGTGGGCCGACGGCCTCGGTGACCACGTCGACGACGGCGGTCAGGAGTACCTCGAACGGATCCGCGACACCTGTAACCACATCTCTGAGCTGACGACCATCACGCGCGACTTCGTCGAGTCGATGGGGAGCGACGCCGACTTCGAGGCGGCGCGGGTCGACCTGGCTCACATCCTCGGCAACGAGGTCGAGAAGGCCGACCGGAAACACGAAGCGGCGACCGTCACCGTCCGCGGCGAGCTACCCAGCGCGTCGGTCCGGGCCAACGAACTGCTGTCGTCGGTGTTCGGCAACCTGCTGAACAACGCCGTCGACCACAACGGCGGCGAGGACCCGCGCGTGGTCGTCAGCGCGGAGGAGACCGACAGCGAGGTGCGCGTCCGCGTCGCCGACAACGGCCCCGGCGTCCCCGACGAGCGCAAAGACGACATCTTCGGCAAGGGCGAGATGGGGCCGGACAGCCCCGGGACCGGTATCGGCCTCTATCTCGTTCACACCCTGGTCGAGCAGTTCGGTGGCCGCGTCTGGGTCGAGGACAACGAACCCACCGGCTCCGTGTTCACCGTCGAACTCAAGAAACAGGCTTGACGACGCTGGGGGCTCCACGCGGCCCGTTCGCCGAAGCCGCGCTCTCAGACGTAGATGTGGCCCTCTTCCCGGGGGCCGTGGACCGGCGGGTCGGCCTCGACGCGGCCGGCCGAGACGGCGGCTGCGAGACTGTCGAGCGCGTCGTGGCTGGCCTCGTAGGACTCCCGGAACCCCCCGAGGTCGACGCCGCAGGCGGCCAGCCCGTCGAGGTTGGTCGCCCGACGCTCGCGAGCCTCGCCCTTGTAGCCCTCGCGGTAGAGGCCGAGCCAGCCGAAGGTGGCGGCGGGGTAGACCTCGACGACCCGAGTCCCGTCGCCGGACTGCATCGGCGCGACGGCGACGGCGTCGTCGTCGGCCAGCTCCGCGAGGACGTTGCCGATCCCGTAGTACGTCTGGTACTGGACGCGGGTGCCGTAGGGACACAGCGCCGCCCGCCGGAGATCGGTCTCGCGGCGGAGCGCGGCAGTGCCGTCGCCGGTGTAGGCGCGGGCGGTCGACCGACAGGTCGAGGCGAAGGCGTCGGGGTCGGCCGGGCCGTCGCCGGTCACCCACTCGACCAGCCCGCGCCAGGTCCCGCCGCAGTGTTCGTCCAACAGCGCCTGCGGGAGGCTGAACGGGAAGTCCAGCCCGACGACGTCGAAGCCGTCGGTCGCTCGCGAGCTGACGCCCGCGTGGGCGCTCTCGCGGTCGACGCCGAACGCCTCGGCCGCCCGGTAACAGTCCTCGACGACGAGCCCGTCGTCGGTGTGGCGCGCTTCGGTCAGCCAGATCGACCGCCCCGCCGTTCCCGCCCCGCTGAAATCGACCCCGAGCACACGCGAACCCATGTCACGGCCCTCTCGGGGGACCGATATATATGTTCGGCTCCGACCGACCGGCGAGCGCACGGGACGGGCACGAACGTGCATGTGTTCCTAGTACGACTTTCCGACCTATAACTTCCTCATTCAAAGACCTTATCTGCGTACTTTCGTGACTGTTCGTCGTTCATCCGTGGTGAAAAATACCGGATCTACTGCTGAATCGAGTGGAAACGAAGAGAGAAGCGGTCACATGATCGGTCGTCGGTCGGTTCTCCAGCTACTCACGGCACTGGGGGCGGTCGGGACCGTCGGTTCCGGTGCGGCGGCGGGGCCCGACGACGCCGGAGCGACGAACGTGACGAGTCCGACGGACATCGCCGCCCGGCAGGACCAGCCGGTCGGGACGGAGGCGCTGCTGTCGTACTTGGAGGCGAAGTACGGCGACATGCTCACGGAAGAGAACCTCGCGACCCTGGAAGAAGAGGTCGCGGGTCACCTCGGAGCGGCGGAGGGGCTCGACGACGCGTCGCTCGGCAACGGCGACGACATGGCGCTGCGGTTCGAGCCCTACCGGGGGTCGTGGGACTGATGGTCACCGACGAGGAGCTGTTCGACCCGGTCCCGGTGCTGGCGGAGAAACTCAGAGACGGCGAGTTCACCTCGCGAGAGCTGACCGAGGCGTATCTGGACCGCCTCGAGGAGATCGGGCCGAAGCTGAACGCGGTCGTGACGACCACCGAGGAGCGGGCGCTGGAGTACGCCGACCGGGCCGACGCCGAGTTGGAAAACGGCGTCGACAGGGGGCCGCTCCACGGGATCCCGTACGGACTCAAGGACCTGATCGCGGTCGACGGCTACGAGACGACCTGGGGCGCGGCGCCGTACCGGGACCAGGAGTTCGACTACAACGCCGAGATCGTCGAGCGGCTCGACGACGCCGGCGCGGTGCTGGTGGCGAAACTCGCGATGGTCGAACTCGCCGGCGGGATGGGCTACTCTCCGGACGCGATGAGTTTCACCGGCACGGCGTACACCCCCTGGAACCTCGACACCTGGAGCGGCGGCTCCTCCAGCGGCCCGGGCGCGGCGACCGCGGCCGGGCTGGTCGGCTTCTCGATCGGCTCGGAGACTTGGGGGTCGATCTTCTCGCCGTCCGGTAACTGCGGACTGTCGGGGCTACGCCCCACGTACGGGCTCGTCAGTCGGTACGGCGCGATGGCGCTGTCGTACACCATGGACAAGCTCGGTCCGATGTGCCGGTCGGCCGAGGGGTGTGAAATGGTGTTCGACGCCATCGCCGGCCCGGACCCGAAAGACCACACCTCCCTCGACCGGATGGACACGGTCGACGGCCTCGAACTGAGCGACCCGGTCCAGCTGGCCACGCTGGACCTCGAGGCCGACGACCCGAACTTCCAGGACTCTCTGGACACGCTCGGTGAGTTCGCCGAGATCGAGGAGATCAGCCTGCCAGACCTTCCGTACAACGATGCGGCGGTACTCACGCTGTTCGCCGAGGCCGGCTCCATCTTCGACGAGTTCATCGAGTCCGGAGACGTGCAGGACCTCACCTCGCCGGAGGGCAGCGTCGAGGCGTTCGGCTACGACGCGATCCCGGCCAAAGAGTACATCACCGCTGCTCGGACCCGCCGGAAGATTCAGGTCCAACTCGACGAGGCGATGGCACCGTACGACGCGGTGGTCCTCCCCAACAGGGCGATCGGCGGCGCGGCCAACATCGCCGGTCTGCCGGGCATCTCCATTCCGAACGGCTTCGACGAGGACGGCGTGCCGACCGCGCTGATCTTCACCGGCCGAGCGTTCGCCGACCGCAAACTCGTCGAGATCGCCAAGGAGTACCAGTCGCGGGCCGACGGCCTCGACTACACCGACCTGCTGGAGATGCCGGTCTACCAGGACGAGAGCGCGGGGGCGAGTAGCTAACGGGCCCCCGATCGGTGCCGCACGGACGCCGCGTCCGCCGAAAACAGTATCCGTCGGCCGCCACAACCACGGGACATGCCTCCGACGAAGGAACTCCGCTGCACCGACGACGACTGCTTCCTCGACATGTTCGAGAACCACTACACCTACGACGTCCCCGACGACCACGGCGTCGAAGACCTGCAGTGTCCGGTCTGTGGCGGCACCGACTGTCTCGAAGAGATAGAGCTGTAGTTTCTGTCCCCTCCTCTCGGGCATAATCCTCAAGGCCGCACCGCCCTAACCGGTGGTATGAGCAAACTCCGCGACATCAGTGAGTCGGTGGGAACAGCCGTGCTGGAGAACGTCGGGCGGGCGATGGGTCGCGCCCAGGAGCAGACGCCGCTGGCGGTCGACCTGCTGGAGAGCGACGACGCATACCTCGCGGTGTTCGACGCGCCGGGCGCACAGCGCTCCGACGTGCAGGTGCAGTACGACGCCGGCGCTCTCGAGGTGCGGGTCGACCGCTTCCGCGGCTTCCACGAGGGCTTCGAGATGCGCTATCCCGGTCGCGGACTCGCCCTCGACGGTCGCGTCGAACTCCCCGAGGGGGCGACCGTCGACCCCGACGAAGCCACTGCGACGCTGCGTGACAACGGGACACTTGCGGTTCGCCTCCCGAAAGTCGAAGACCCCGTCGGCGACGACGTCGACGAGGCCATCGAGGCCGAAGCCGACGACGACCCCGGCGAGGTCCCCGACGACTGGGCGTCGAAAGCCGACGAGGTAGCCGTCGACGAGGCAGAGGACGCAGACGCGGGCGAAGCGGCCGACGCGACCGACGACACCGACGGCGCCGCTGCCGACGACACCGACGAGACGGACGACAGCTAATCCTCGACGGTCATCCCTTCGAGAACGGCGAACTCTTCGCCGCCGTCGAAGCGCTTCGGGTCGAACCGCTCGATCCCCTCTCCCCCGAGCAGCGCCGCCGCGACTCGCTCGCCGGTCGCGGGCGCTCGCATCACTCCGCTGCCGTGCCAGCCGGTCGCGACGGAGACGCTCTCGCTCACCGCGCCGAGCAGCGGGTCCCGGTCCGGCGTCGCCGTACAGAGCCCGGCCCACGCGCGGTCGACGGCCGGCTCGACGCCCAGATCCCGTCGGAGTCGGTCGCGCGAGGCCTCGACGAACGGCGGGTCGGCCGTGCGGTCGTAGTCGTCGGGGTCGAGCTCTCGTTTCTCGGTACCGTCGCCGACGAGCAGCCCCTCGCCGTGCGGGCGGAAGTAGTAGCGCTCGGTCGCATCGTAGGCCATCGGCAGCTCGTCGGCGCAGGCCACTGGCCCGGTCGTCAGCGCCTGCACCCGGTAGGGCTTCATCGGTATCGCGACGCCGGCGTCTGAAAGCACTCGCTTCGTGTGCGCGCCGACGGCGACCAGCACGGCGTCGAACCCCTCGCGGCCCTCGTCGGTCTCGACGACGGGGCCGGCGTCGTCGCGGTCGAGCGATGCCGACGCGTTCGTCCGGACGGTCGCACCCGCAGTTCTGGCTCGCTCGCCCATCGCGCGAACGTAGCGCTCGGGGTCGAGATATCCGGCGTCGTGAGCGACCGCGGCGACCTCGACGTCGATGTCGAGGGCTGGGAACCGGTCGCGCAGTTCGTCGGCACCGAGGAGTCCCACGTCGCGGTCGTGGACGCGCATGCGCTCGACGCTCTCGCGGATGGCGTCGGCGCGACGCTCGTCGCCCGCGCGGGCGAACCAGACGTACGGGCAGTCGGTGAAATCGATGGCGCCGTCGGCGTCGAGGTCTCGGAAGCGTTCGAGCGCCCGGTCGGCGACGGCGACGTCGACCTCGCCGGCCACGGCGTCGTAGACGATACCCGCCGCCCGACCGGAGGCGCCGCTCGCGAGGTCGCCGCGCTCGTAGAGGGTGACGGCCGCGCCGTCGGCGGCCACGTCGCGGGCTGCCGTCACGCCCACCGCGCCGCCGCCGAGAACGGCGATCCGTTCGGTCATGGGTGCGGATTCGCTCCGCTGGGGAGTAAACGGTGGGGGTCAGCGGAACGAACCGAGAGGGTCAACAAAAGGGGTCGAGACCGCGGGCGGGGTAGGCGACGACGCGGTCGGCGCCGGCGTCTTTCAGTTCGGCGACGCGGTCGGCGACCGTCTCGCCGTCGCCGACGATGCCGTAGTCGCGGACGGCCCGGGAGAGCACGTCGCGGGCGCGGTCCGTCGCCGTCGCGTCGGTGGGGGCGCCGTCGGGCAGCGCCTTCCGGACGGGGCCGCGACGGGCGGTGTACTCGCCGAGGGCGTCGAGGATGGCGTCCTCGTCGTCGGAAAGAACCGTGGGTGCGTACAGCGCGATATCGCCGTCGTAGCCGGCCTGGCGGAGGGCGCGTAGTCGACGGTCGGTCCGGGGGCCGAGCAGTTCGAACTGCGTGCCGCCGACGGCCAGGGCGATACGTTCGACGCCTTCGGTACCGACCCACGGGTCGGCGCTGCGCTCGGCGGCTTCCCGGAGGCGAGGCGCGACCGCTCGCTCCTGTTCGGCGTCGGTGAGATACGCCGAGTGGCCGGCGACGAGGACGCGCCCGACCGAGTCGGGCAGCGCGGCGGCCGCGTCGTCGTCGCCCAGCGGGTCGAAGCCGTCGGCCCGGACGGGCGTGGTGACGCGAACCGCCTTCTGGTCGGCCAGCGCGGCGAGGGTCTCCGGGTCCGGCAGGTGGTCGCGGCCCTCGTAGTCGACGGCGAGGGTGTCGACCGCCAGGTCGGCGCCGCGTTCGACGGCGACCTCGGCGGGCTTGATCGCGACCGCGTCGATACCGGTCTCCGCGAGCGTCGCACCTGCGAGCATCTCCTCGGAGCGTATCGGAGCGCGACGAATAGCTCTATCGCTTCCCGCCGGACCGTCGGCGGTCGCGGCGGTCGCCCGTGGCGGTCCCCCTGTCGTTATACCGCTGTGGCGCGTCGGTACGACCAGCTATGCTTTCGGAGGGAGACGCCGCGCCGGATTTCATCCTGCCCGGCACGGACGGGGAGGAAGTGCGCGAGTACATGCTCGCCGACTACACCCGCGAGGGGCCGGTCGTCCTAGCCTTCTACCTGTTCGACTTCCACCCCCACTGCACGGAGCAACTCTGCTCGATGCAGGACCTGGGGTGGTTCGACGTGCGCCCGGGGACGAACGTGCTGGCCGTGTCGACCGACAGCGCCTTCGCCCATCAGGCGTTCGCGACGGAGTACGACCTCCCGTTCGTGTTGCTGTCGGACGACGACGGCGCGGTCTGTGAGCGCTACGGCGTACTCTCGGAGGGGCTGGCGGGCCACCGGGTCGTCGCCCGGCGGTCGGTGTTCGTCGTCGATACGGAGACGACGGGCCGGGACGCCTGGGGCGCCGACGAACCCGACGACCAGCCCGACTGGGACGCCGTCGAGGCGGCGCTGGACGGGCTGTAACCGCGGTCGGACGCAGGAGGAGGGCGGCCTACTCGCGGGTGATCTCGTGGAACGTTTCGACCAGTTCCTCGAAGTCGGCGTGGGACTCGTCGAGTTCTCGCCCCAGTTCGCCCGCCCGGTCTTTCAGTTCGGCGTACTCCTCGCTGTCGGCCAGTTGTGCGGCGCCGACCTCCTCTTCGAGGACCTCGATCTTCGAGACGGTCGAGAAAAACTCCTCCAGCCGCGGGTCGCCCGCTTCCTGGGAGTTCAGGTGGCGGTCGAGCGTCTCCAGCAGTGTCTCGCGCTCGATCGGCTTCGAGAGATAGTCGTCGAAGTCCATCTCCAGGATGTTCAGGTCGGGGTCGACCGCGGTCGTCATCACGACGACGCAGTCGTGACCGCGGTCGCGTATCTCCGCGAGGACGTCGTCACCGTGGATGTCGGGCATCCGTCGGTCGAGCAACACGGCGTCGACCTCGTCGTCGACGGCCGATAGCGCCTCTCGACCTCCGTAGGCGACGCGGGTGTCGTAGCGGTCCTGGATCCTGAGCGCCAGCACGTCCGCGACACCCTCCTCGTCGTCGACGACGAGCACTTGCGGCGGACTGGCGGTGTTCGGTGCCACGCAGTGGGTACTCGGGGACGACGCGGTTTCATCCTGTCGGCCGCAGCCACCGGCGACTGCCATATCGGTGCCCGGCGTCGCCGATAGTGTTATATGTGAACGATACACATACAACTGTGGGGATTCCGATGTCAGGTCACGACAACCCGATGCGAAGCGCCGACGCGGCGATACTGGACCTGTTGGCGCGCGAGCGACCGACGTACGTCCCGCTTTTGGCCAACAGGCTGGGGATGAACCTGGACTACGCCGAGCGTCGTTGCGAGACGCTGGCCGACCGGGGCCTGATCGAGCCGGTCAGTCGCGAGGTCGTCTACCGGATAACCGAGGCGGGCCGGGATCGACTCGACGCCTACGACGAGACCGAACAGTCGCCGAAGCCGCGCTACGCGGTCGGCGACTGACGCCCACTCTCTCCTGCTGTCACCCGGCGCCGAGAGCTGCCGCTGTCCGCCGTCGAAAACCCGGAGAAATCGACCGCGCTACTCCTCGCTGTTCTCGTCGACCCAGCTCTGGAACTCCTCTTGAGACCGGACTTCGACGGTCGAGAGCATCTGCGAGTGGCCGACCCCACAGTATTCCGCACAGTAGAGCTGGTGGGTGCCGGTGTCGGTCGCCTCGGTGCGGATGTAGTTCGACGTGCCGGGCAGCGCGTCGGATTTCAGCCCCATGCTGGGGACGTGGAAGGCGTGTATCACGTCCAGTGAGGTGATGTTGAACCTGACCGGTCTATCCTCGGGGATGACCAGCGACTCCGAAGTCTCGATGTTCTGTTCGGGGTACTCGAAGGTCCAGCCGAACTGCTGGGCGGTGACCTGCACCTGCAGCGTCTCCTCCTCGTCGGCGATGCCAGACTGGACACCGGGCTCGGCGGCGCTGACGTACGGACTCGCCAGCACCTGGTAGGAGGCGACGCCGACGAACAGCAGGATAACGGCGGTCGCGACCGTCCAGGTGATCTCCAGTCGGCGGTTCTCCTTGGTCGGTAGCGGCGACTCGTTGTTGCGGAACTTCCAGACCGTGTAGAAGAGGATGGCCTCGACCAGGATCGTGATCGGGACCGCGATGTACAGCAGCTGGTTGTTCAGGTCCGAGATGAGCCCCTCCGTGATCGTGTCTGCGCCCGACTGCGCAGCGGCGGGCTCGACCGCCACTACGGCCAGCACCGCAGCGAACAGCCCCAGGAGTGTGGCACGCTTGCCTTTCATCTTGGATCGGCCTTAGGAACCTCTGCATATTAACGTGCTGAATCCGCGCGCCGCTTCGACACCGACCGGCCCGACCGCGCGCTGCCCCAGTCCCGTCCGGCCCGCCGGCGCCCTCGCGTGCCCACCGACTCCTGTGACGGCTCCGCGCAGACTCGAAGGTGACGGCTCCGCGCAGACTCGAAGCGCGGACACTAAGTGAGACCGATGCAAAGCGGAAACAACAGAGGTATTCACGTGTTCAGCCGCGCCAGCCGACCAGACCTGTCGACGCTGCTCGCCGCGACAGCGATGGGCGTCTACCTGCTCGTCGTCGCGGGAGCGACGGCAGCCATTTCCGAGGCCGCCCGCGCCTGCCCCACCTGGCCGACCTGCAGCGGGCCGGTGACCCTCGCCGAGCCGGCGCTGTTGGTCGCCTGGGGCCACCGCCTCACGGCCGCGCTCGTCGGCGTTCTGGTCGTCGTGACGACCGTCGCGGCGCTTCGGTCTGAGACTCGTCGCCGCGTCCTCGCGGCGCTGGTCGCCGCGCTCGCACTGTTCCCGGTTCAGGTCGCCATCGGCGCGACGGTCGCGACCACCGGCCCGACGGACCTGCTGACCGGCGCACATCTCGTCGTCGGGATGGGCATCTTCTCGTCGCTGGTGGTCGCGCTCGCCTGGCAGCTCGAACCGTCGACCGTCGACCGCCCCGACGAGGGGTGGGCAGTCGAACCAGGCGTCGACGAGCCGACCGCTTCGGCCGCCGCTGACGACGACGCTGCCGGGGGCGTCGCGCCGGCGGACCTCCCGCCACTGAAGCGCGCGACCGCGACCGCGTTCGCCTACTTCCGGCTGATGAAACCCCGGCTGATGTGGCTGCTCTGTCTCGTCGCGGCGGCGGGGATGGCGCTCGCGGCCGGGCCGGAACTCACGGTTCGGACGGTGGTGCTGACACTCGGTGGGGGCGTGCTGGCCATCGGTGCCAGCGGCACGTTCAACCACGTTCTCGAACGCGAGAAGGACAAGCGGATGGACCGCACCGCCGACCGCCC